>Ga0075425_100001477_pt1 | contig 23139 bp, 19 predicted proteins | sample SoiMethybrSBSTD4_FD_75300 | JGI IMG/M metagenome (GOLD analysis project Ga0075425, IMG submission 75300) | Bulk soil microbial communities from a Populus tree surrounding site in Tennessee, USA - Soil MetaG P. TD hybrid SBSTD4 | ecosystem: Environmental > Terrestrial > Soil > Tree plantation... | reverse complement strand
TGTGCTCCGCGAGCGGCATGCCGCACTCCACGCACACACGGATACGCTGCTTCGGGGGTTCGCTCTTGCCCAACAGACGCTTCAGAAACGACATGCAGCCTCCAGGAACCCGGTTCGGCGTTCGGGGTTCGGCGTTCTAGGTTCTGGTTCTAGGTTCTGGTTCTAGGTTCTGGTTCTAGGTTCTGGTTCTAGGTTCTGGTTCTAGGTTCTGGTTCTAGGTGCTTCCGCTTTGCTTGAATACGTTAGACGGCGGAGGGAGGTTCCCGGTTGACAGGGTTCCAAGGAACCCGCCCAGAACCAGAACCAGAACCCCGAACCAGAACCCACGAACCCTTAGAACCCAGCACCCAGAACGCCGAACGCCGAACGCCGAACCCGTCCGTTACTGGAGCGCCTGGTACACCATCGTCGGAAACCGCGTGCCGATATCGCTGGCATTGGGCAGCATCTGGATCATGAGGACGAGCACGAGGTGGGCTTTGGGGTCGACCCGGTAGACGCTGCCGTACGCGCCGCCCCAGCCGAACGCGCCGACTGAATCCAGGCCATTGGCGCCGTAGCGGTCGGTGGTTTCGAAGCCGAGGCCGAAGCCCAGGCCGGTCGACGAATGCAGCGTGCCGACCTGGTTGGTGGTCATCAGTTCGACGGTGCGCGGCGACAGGATGCGGACGCCGTCGAGCGCGCCGCCGTTGCGGATCATCTCGAGAAACCGCGCGTAATCGCGCGCAGTCGACAGCAGGCCGGCGCCGCCGGCAAAGTTGCGGCGCGGGCCATCGACGTAATGACCCTGGCCGCGGGCCCCGTCAGCGGCGCGACTGATCGTCCCGGCGTGACTGTCGGCGCTCGACATGTAGACGGCCGCGAGCCGATCGCGCTGCGCGGGCGCGAGGAAGAACTGCGTGTCCTTCATGCCGAGCGGGCCCGTGATGCGCGTGCGGATCATTTCGTCGAGTGGTTGCCCCGAGACGCGCTCGGCGATGCACCCGAGGATGTCGGTGTTGTAGCCGTAGACCCACGCGTCGCCGGGCTGCGCGACGAACGGCAAGGTCCCCAGCCGCGTCATCGTGTCGCAGATCGGTTCCTCCTTGTCGGCCGTGTACCAGCCGAAGCCGGCGGCCGGACCGAGGCCCTTCGCTTCGTACTCCGACGCGACCGGCGCGTTCGTCCCATACGAGATGCCGGCGGTGTGCGTGAGCAGGTCGCGAATCGTGATTTGCCGTTTCGCGGGAACGACCGACGGCGCGCCCTGATCGTTGGCGACTGCCACCGTCGTCTTCACGAACGTTGGGATATAACGGCCGGCCGGATCGTTCAGGCCGATCTTCCCTTCTTCCATCAGCGACAGGATCGCGACGCTGGTCAGCGCTTTGGTCTGCGAGGCAATGCGGAAGATCGTGTCGGTCGTCATCTTTCGGCCGGCTTCCTTGTCGCTCCAGCCGAACGCGCGCTCGTAGACCGGCTTGCCGTCCTGCAGCACGAGCGCGACGGCGCCGCCGATGCGCGATTCGTCGACATACTGCTGGAATAGCCGATCGATCCGCGTCAGCCGTTCGGCGGAGATCGTCTGATCGGCGGAAAGGGCCACCGACGCCAGCAGCATCGATGCGAACAGCAGCTTCTTCATCCGATTTCTCCTCACAGCTGATCGCGTTCAGCGTCTCACTGCCGTTTGAACAATCCGACGTACGCGGCCTTGCCACGGATGTGGCCGGCCATGGCGGCGACGACGGCCGCGCGCGTCTGCGGCGGCGACTGACCGACCGCCGCGACGTCGATCAGCGTATCGAGCGCGAACAGTTCGAACACGTAGTGATGCGCCGGGCCGGAAGCGAGCGCGCCGGGACCGCGGTAGTACGGGCCGGTCGCGCTGATCTGGCGCGTGCCGTCGGGAAGCTGCGACAGAGCCGGCGCGCGCTCGTGGATCGCGGTCACCGAGGGCGGGATGTTCCACAGCATCCAGTGCAGGACATCGTCGGTCCCGTTGCCGACCGCGGCGTCGACGTCGTGCACGATGAGCGCGTAGCTGACCACGCCCTCGGGGGCATTGCTCCATGCGAGCGGCGGCGACGATTCGTCGCCGGCCTGGGTGTACTTCGCGGGAATCTGGCCGCCGTCTGGCCACGCGGTGGAGGTGAGCGTCATCACCTGCACGGCGCCGCGGCCGCGGCCGCCGCCACGTTGCCCGCCGGGCGGTTGGCCGCCAGGTGGAGGCTGTCCGCCGGGGGCCGGCGGCGGCGATGCGCCCCGCTGCTGCGCCACCGCGGCGCTCGACATGAGCAGCGCGGCGAGGAGGGCGATTCGAACCGTGTCCATCGCGCGCATCTACTTGAACGACGCCGGCTGCTGCTTGCGCCACGCGTCGTAGCGCAGCCGCAGCGCTTTCACCGGGTTCAGGTTCTCGCCGTCATGAATCACGTTCGGCCCGTGGTCCGACCCGGGCTGCGCCACGTTGATGTACATCGTGTACTTGCCGTTGTTGTGCGAGTCGCCGTTGGTATCGCCCTTCTCGGCCATCAGAATGTAGGCGACATGCGCCGTCTTCTCGTCGCACGGTATCGGCGGCTTCGATCCGTCGGTCGGCCACGGCGGGCAGGTGCAGCGGCTGTCGCCGCCGGATCCGTCGGCCGCTTCCATCGCCGCCATCACGCGATCGGTGATTGCGCCGCTGGTCTTCACGAACGCGGCAACCGCATTCGGCACGACTTGACCGGGGCGGAGGATGTTGCCCTGGATCGAATAGAAGATTTCCGTGCCTGGCACCTGCCCCTGGAGGTCCTGCGAGACGTAGCCGTTGCCGAGGCCAGAATGTCCGGCGCGCCGCCCCTGCAGATCGAGGATGCCGAACTGCCGCGTCTGAAACGCCGGATCCTTGCTCAGCATGTCGACGATCGTTTTCGGATCGGTGCCCTTCTGCAGTTCCTGGAAGACGAGCATCTGGTTCTGATGCGTGTTGTCGACGGCGGCCTGGCACGCGGCGACGCCCTTGCCCGGTACGACGACCGCCTGGACGCCTTTCAGAAATTCATCGTCTCGATCGACACAGGTCGCCGACGCGATCACGACGCGGCCGGTACTCCGATCGACGGCAATCACCGACCACGTGGCCAGCGCGCGCGACGGCAGCGCAAGGATAAACAGCAACAGGAACAACGGCATCTGACGCATGCGGGTCTCCGGCCGCGCAGTATACTTCCTTCTTTTGGAGCCCACCTATGCGCAGACAACGTGCAGCGATGATCGCCGCCGTCCTCGCGGGTGTTGGAGCAGGAACCGCCGGCGCTGAACATCATGACCTACGAGCCGTGGGGCAACGGCGGCATGAAGGTCACCGTTGAATCGACCAACAAGGACGGCCGTAAGGCGACGTGGACCTACAACACGATGTTCGACGGCAAGGACATGCCGGTCAGCGGCGACACGCGCACAGAGACGTCGGCGGTGAAGAAGATCGACGACCGCACCACCGAGATCACGAACAAACGTGGCGGCAAGGTGGCGCAGGTGATCACCAACGTGCTGTCGCCCGATGGAAACCGGATCGACAACACCTACAAGAACTACAACGACAAGGGCGAGCTCACGACGACGACGACGGCCGTGTACGAGCGGATGCGGTAGCGATCGACAACGGTCGTGGTCCGGGGATCCCTGCGGACGAGCGGGAGATCATCAGATGTCGTCCGGAGCGCACGCAGTCTGGCATCAGCGTTGCTCTAACAGATGGCAACGCTGCGCTCGGCCGCTACCCTGGCAGGCCGACAACGACCTCGAAAGCGCCCTACACCACGGACGGGAGGCTGACATGGCCTCCCGGCACGCCTTCGCAAAGAACGCAAAGGCTGAAGGCTGTTCCGCAAAGACCGCAAACGCGGGTGGGAAGCTTGCGACTTGCGACTTGGAACTTGCGACTCGACAGGGCTGCGCCCGGCCCCAAGCTCTCTGCCTGTGCACCACGGCGCCATTCGATTGTCGTGAAGAGGTTCTTAGGATACCACGGGTTGCTCACCCGAGGGAAGGGCGCTACACAGCTGGTCGATCACGACAGCTGAACAATCGAAATGTCGAGCCGGCGTTCCTGCCCCTCCGCGTTCTGCCACTGCACCAAAATCGGACTCTGGTAAGTGCCGCGGACGACGCGTGCGGTCGAATGCCCCGGTTCCTGCGTCGCCAGGAAGCTTACGCGCCGAGAGCGCATGAAACGGCGCGCCGGCACGGACATGACCTTCGCGACCAGCCGTTCGAACGAAGACTGATCGAGCCGCAGCGCTTCCATCAGTGAATTCAGCACGCGGACGACGTCGTAGCGCGCGTAGCTCAGCGTTTTGCCAGGAATCGCCATCGGGTCGTCGAGGATGCTCGCCGCTTTGATCTTCGCGAAGCGCAGCGGGTTGCGCAGCACGTCGACCAGATCGTTCTGCATCAGCAGCGTTTCGTACTCGTTCACCGTCAGCCCGACGTTGCGCTCGGTCGGCTCGATCGCGAGATCGACGCGGCCGCGTTCGAGGCCGCTCCGTGCGAGCAACTCGTTGACCTGCTCGAGCAGTCCCAGGCGCGGGTCGGCGAGATTCACCGAGTCGATCGGGTGCTTCGACATCGGCACCCGCACCGAGACGCGCGAGACGATGCGCTCTTCGTCATAGGCCAGCACCGCCGTCGTGCGGCGCCGCTTCATCGCGTCTGTCGTGCCATCGAGATCGATGAAGAACACCGGCGCGTCGGGTCGCGTCTGATACGTGACGCAGTTGCGCAACCCGGCGCCGATGTAGGTGAGGTGCGAGTCGGCGTTGCGCGGTTCGACCACCTTCTGCGCGTCGCTCAACTCCGTGCGCAGCTCCATGCGATCGTGGCGGTACTCAGCGCCTTCGGGAAACAGCGCGTGGAACGATCCGAAGAACTGCGATAGGTTGCAGTCGGTGCGCAAACGCGTCGACAGGCTCTGATCGAGATACCCCGCCGTCGTGTGCAGCGAACAGTACAGGGCGCGGCGGTGGCGCCGCAGCACGTCGCCCGCTTCCTGCACGATGCGTCTGGTGACGTCGATGGCTTCGAAGCGCCGCTGGGGCGCCAGCGTCAGCCGCAGTTCAGTCGGGCGGGTGGCGAGCATCCGTTGAGTGTCCCTCTTGTGTAACATCAATTTGCTGTAACTACAAGCCCGACATTCGCCTAACCGCCTACACCGCAAGGGCTTGGGCCTATCGCAACAACTCTTTTATCGGTGCGGTTCATTGCACCGTCCAGTCTTCGGCAGCCAACTGGACCGTACCGCCGCGGTGCAGGTTATCGTCGTTTGGTCGCCCCCGCCACTGCGTCCGCCTCGCTGACATCGATGGCGAACACGTCTTCGAGACGCGTGATCGCGAAGATCTGCTTCAGCTTTTTCGACAGACAGCACAGCCGCAGCGTGCCGCCGCGACTATTGATGGTGATGTGCGCCGAGGCGAGTTCAGCGACGCCCGACGAATCGATGTCGGCGACCTCCTCGAGGTTGATGACGACGTGGCGTGCGCCTTCATCGACAGCGCTGCGAACCGCGCGGCGCAACTCGCCGTCGCCGGCAGCCGTCGTCAGGGGGCCGTGCACCGTAAAGACGATGACGACTCCGTTGCGGCGCTGCTCGATTGACGCCACTTCAGTAGACCCAGCTCCTGGTGTCGGCGCCGGCGGGCGCTGTCTTGACCATCCACTGCGCCATCGCCGGCATGTAGCGCTGATGCACGGTGCGATTGCCGACGTTGTTCGGCTGATCGGTGTCGCCGGTAAAGCAGTGCTCGCGGCGCTCCCCGTAGACGATCTCCGCTTCGGCGGACGGCGCGGCGCGCATCAGAAATTCCTCCATCTGATACATCGCGTTGTTCAGATAGCCGTTGTCCATCGTGCCGCTGGTGAGATGGATCTTGCCGCGCAGCTTCGGCGCGAGCGTCGGCCAGTCGCGCTGCATGATGTAGCGAAGGTCGTAGTGGTCGCGCCAGTAGACGGCAACCTCGGGGTCGATCGCGCCGGTGAGCTTGTCGTACAGCGGCTTGTAGTAGCCGTCTGGCCCGACCGGCCCGAACACCGACGCCCACGCGTCGTGCTGCCCCGCCGAACGGCCGTGCGTGCCGAGCGCGAGCTCGACGAGGTTGCGATCCTCGAAGGTCGCGTAAAGATGGTCGCGGTAATCGCGGTAGCCCGGCTTCGGCGTCCGCTTCCACGGGTTGTCTTCATAGTAGTAGGCGTTGTGCTCGTCGTAGATGTTCACGGAGCGGTAGGAGCGGAAGTCGACGGGATCGGGACAGAGCGCCCAGGCGCCGTTGTAGTCGTCGGGATAGAACACCTGGACGCCGAGCGCTTCCCAGCCGCCGGTCGATCCGCCGGTCATCACGCGCGCCCATGGCTGGCCAATGCCGCGATAGGTCCGCTCGATGTAGGGAATCAGATCGCGGGTGATCGCATCGCCGTACGGACCGTTGTTCGCCGAGTTGACCGCGTACGAGTCGTCGAAGTACGGCGTGGGATGCTGTACGAGGACGTGGATCATCCGCGGGAAGCTCGGTCCGTTCCATGCCTGGTAGAAGCGATAGGCGGCCTCCTGCGCCTCGCGCTGCGCTCCGCGCGCTGACGCCTCTGGCGGCGTCTCGCGCCAGCCGTCGCTTTCCGCATCGCGCGGAAAGTGACCGTGGTGGATGAGGATCGGGTAGCGAGCGTTCGGATGCTGGGCCCAGCCGCGCGGCAAGGTCACGATCGCGCCGAGCGACATCGGCCGGCCCCAGAACTTCGTCAGCCGCTCGTTCGGCAGCTGCAGGTACTTCACCTGCGCGGTGTCGGCCGGCGCCGCGATCGGCGGAATCTCCTGGTCCATGACGACGCGGATCTCGCCGCTGCGTGCGGGGTCGAGGTACATCTTCACCGGCCGGCTGTAGAAATTCCCCGGCTTGGTGTCCCAGTGCTGCCCTTCGCCGTGGTCCATCGGCATTTTGATCGTATGGCCGTCGCCGCGGTGGAACGTCTCGTAGCGATTGAGCAGCGCCTGCACCCAGTAATCGCCGGCGGGGATGTCCTTGAGGCTGCGCACCGGCCACCCGAACGCCGACGCGTCGACGATCACCGGTTCGCCCGGCTTCATCGCGTCGACGTCGACGCCGAAGATTGGCCGCGTGCTGTTGGCGCGGTACTGATCGCTTTGCGATTTCGGCTGCGAGCGACCGTCGTCGGAGATGAACAGGAGCACGCGGCCGTCGAGCGGCTGCGCGCTCAGCGCCGCTGGAAACGTGATCGCGAAGCGAAGCGCATCGCGGTTGTTGTTGCCCAGTTCCTGGGTCGCGAGCGCGACGAGCGACGAGGCGCCGAACGCCGCGATCACGCAACCAGCCGCCAGTGTCGAGCGCATCAAACCGAGACCTCCCGGGATTCGCGCGGTGCGCGCGCACACGTTACCACGCGCGGCGGCGGAACGCGTATCGGCGATGGCATACTGGGGGCGCATGGCGTCCTCGTACGACTGCGACGTCGTCGTCGCCGGCGGCGGACCGGCGGGATCGACGGCCGCAGCGTTCCTCGCCCGCACCGGCCGGCGGGTGGTGCTCCTCGAACGCGACCAGTTCCCCCGCTTCCACATCGGCGAATCGCTGCTGGCCTCGGTGAACGACGTGCTGCGCGCGATCGGCGCCGACGACTTGGTCCGCGGCGCCGGCTTCACGCAGAAATGGGGAGCGACGTTCCTGCCGGCAGACGGCAGTCTCGAGCGGTATCTCGATTTCGGATCGGCGCCGGGCGTCGGCATGCCACAAACCTGGCAGGTGCCGCGCGCGACCTTCGACGACTTGCTCCTGCGACACGCTGCGGCATGCGGCGCCGACGTCCGCGAGCAGCAGCGCATCGTCGACGTCGCCTTCGACGCCGACGGCGTCACGGCCACGGTGCAGACACCCAACAGCACGTGCGGTGCGCGAACGCTGCGGGCCCGCGCCATGGTCGACGCCTCGGGCCGCGGCGCCCTGCTCGGACGCAAGTTCAATCTCCGGATCGACGAACCGCGGCTGGCCAACGTCGCCGTCTTCTCGCACTACTCGGGGGTGCCGCGGCCCGACGGCCGTCGCGCCGGCGACATCCGCATCGTCGCGCGCGACGATCTCGGCTGGTTCTGGCTGATTCCAATCTCCGGCGAGTTGATGAGCGTCGGCGTGGTGCTGCCGCGCACCGCCTTCCGCGCGTTCGCGAATCTCCCTCACGAGACCATTCTCGAGCGGGCGATCGCCGAGACGCCGGTGGTCGCGGCGGTGCTCGCACAGGCGCGCCGCGAATGGCCGGTGCGTGTCGAGCGGGATTTTTCGTTCGGCTCACGCGCCTATGCCGGCGATCGCTGGGTGCTGGCTGGCGACGCCGGGTCGTTTCTCGATCCGGTGTTCTCGACCGGCGTCGCCATCGCGCTCGAGTCGGGCTTGGAGGCGGCGCAGGCGATCGACGCCGGCCTCGGCGCCGGCGACCTGTCGGCGCGCCGCTTTCGCCGCTTCGAACGGCGTCAGCGGGCGCGTTACCGATCGTTCCGGCGGTTCGTCGTCAGCTTCTACACGGCGGAGTTCCGCGATCTGTTCTTCGATGAGGACCCACCCGGGCCGATGTACCGCGCGCTGGCGACGGTGTTCGCCGGCTACTGGCGCCCTGCGCTACCGACGCGGCTGTTGGTGTCGCTGTTTCTGTTGCTCGTGCGCGCGCAGAAACGCGTGGCGCTGGTGCCGCGCAGGAAAGTTAGAAGTCAGAAGTTGGAAGTCAGAAGTACGGAAAAGGTGTAATCAGTGGCGTGCGGGTAAAAGTCAGGAACCGTCCGGGTTCACCGCGTGCGGCTAAACCTCGGCTGCGGGATGCGCCTGAGCGGCGGCTGCCGCTCAAAACAATCTGCAGTCGGGGTTCAGCACGATGATTCGAATTACCCGTTTTTCGTACTTCTGACTTCTGACTTCTAACTTCTAACTTGACGTATGCCGACTGTCACCTATGTGATCGACCAGCGGAGAGCGTCGATTGAGCCGCACGAAACGATCCTACATGCGTCGTTGCGCGCCGGCGTGCCGCATGCTCACGCCTGCGGCGGCAACGCGCGCTGTTCGACCTGCCGCGTCCAAGTCGTTGCCGGCCTCGACGCGTGCGCGCCGCGGAACGGCAAGGAACACGAGCTCGCCGCGCGGCTGCGGTTCGCTCCCGAAGTCCGGCTCGCCTGCCAGACGACGGTATCCGGCGACGTGACGGTGCGGCGCCTGGTCCTCGATCAGACCGATCTCGAGCTGATCGTCCAGCGCGAGGTTCTGGATGCCGTCGAACCAATCGGGGAAGAGCGATCGCTGGCGATCATGTTCGCCGACATCCGCGGCTTCACGCCGTTCGCCGAACCGCTGCTCCCCTACGACGTCGTCCATGCGCTGAATCGCTACTACGACGAGGTCGGGCGAGTGATCGCCGAGCACGACGGGCACATCGACAACTACATGGGTGACGGCCTGCTCGCGGTGTTCGGCATGGAGCGACCGGCGCACAGCGCGCGGCGCGCGGTCGCCGCGGCGCGCGGCATGATCGCGGCGGTCGAGCGGCTGAAGCCGTACTTCGAGGTGGTCTACGGCCGCAGCTTCGACATCGGGATCGGCATTCACTACGGCGAGGTGATCGTCGGCGCCGTTGGCGCGTCCGGACGGCGGCGGGTCACCATCGTCGGCGATGCCGTGAACGCCGCGGCAAGGATCGAGGCGGCGACCAAGGCCGTCGGCGCGAAAGTGCTGATCTCGAGCGCCACTTACAACGAGCTCGACCAACCGGACACGCCGTGGCCAACGCACCGCCTCGTGCTGCCGGGCAAAACCGGCGAGTTCGTGCTGCACGAGGTGGAAAGTTAGCAGTCAGAGGTTGGAAGTTAGAAGTACGGAAAACGGGTAATTCGGCGCGTACGGCTAAAAGTGGACTGCGGACTGCGTTTGATGCATCGCGATCACTCCGGGCGCATGCGCGCACGGTGTTTGAGGCGCTCGTACGCCTGCTTCAACCGAATGACGAGCGGTGGAACAGGTTCCTGGCGAATCCGTTCGACCCGCGAAAAGTGGGTGGGCACCGCGAAGATCGCCGGATCGATCGCGACGGTCGAGAAGTGTGTCACTTCGAGTTCGTCGAGCACCGCCGCACCTGACGTGCTCCGACTGAGGACGACATAACCGCGTTCGGGTTCCCCGATGTTCTTGAACGTCGGCCTGTCAGGCTGATCGCCCTGCATGTGCGAACTCAGAAATGCGTGCCCCGATCGAGCCGACCCCCACGGATCGCAGGACAGGCCTGTGTCGAGATCGATATACCAGGCGTCGGTAACGGTCCGGCTCTCCTGGCGCCTTGATCCAGGCAGCGGAACGACGCGTCTCGTCGTGATCACGTGGCGAGCCGGTCGGCCGAAGAATTCTCTGCGTTCGCCGGTATCGATCGTTTCGGTTTCGACGAGGACAGTGGGAGCCGGCGGCTGCGCGACAGCCTCGGCGCGAGCGCGGATTTCGTCACGCGTCGGAAACTCTTCGATGGGCCAGGCCGTGTACTCGCGATCGTCGAAATTGACGAGAAAGACCGTCTTGAGATCGCATCGCTTGATGAGGGCCGTTTGGGGACCTGGGCGATACATGTCCCGCCGATGCGAATGGAGACGGTAACCGAAGAATCCGCGATGTTCCTCACGCTTCCGATCGGCCTGAATGTACTCGGTCGTTTCTGTCGGCGGCAGACGCCGTCCATCGGGCAGCGTCTGTCGGCGGACCCCTCGGAGCGTGAGGCTTCCAACAACCGCCATCAGAACATCTTAGGCTGTTGCAACGCTGGACCTGCAGTCGGGGTTTCCCGATGCGATCGAATTACCCTTTTTCCGTACTTCTAACTTCTGACTTCTGACTTCTAACTTTCCTGCGGCGTCACCATGTTGGCGTCGCGGAAGACGACCCAGCGGCCGTCGGGCTTCTTGCGCAGTATCGACATCGACGGACCGGCCATGCGCGTGGGCTCACCGCCGCCCTCTGGGGTCACCGTCACCGACAGTTGGTTCCAGACGTAGGCCCAATCCCCGAAGACGCGGACTTCCTGGGTCTCGACGCTGCCGTCGACGCGCGCCTTTCCCTGCCGCGCCCGCGACAGTTCGATGAACGGCGCCTTGCCGCGCATCACCGGCCGTCCCGCGCCGATGAACACGACGTCGTCGTCGATCAGCTCGAGAATGCGATCGAGATCTTCCGCTCTCGTCGCTTCCATCCATGTTCTCACCAGCGTGCGGATTGCCTGCTCGTCCTGTGTCATATCAGCTCGCCGATTGGTGGAGGAGCGACTCGATCCTGGCTGCGGTTCGCAACAGCCGCGCCTCCTCGCCGTGCGCCGCCGTCAACTGGAGACCGAGCGGCAGGCTCGCGGCAACGGGCATCGGAATGGTAATCGCCGGAACGCCCAGCGTGGTCCACGGCGCGTTCATGCTCGAATCTCCAGTCGACTGGAGGCCGAGCGGCGCCGCGCCGGTGGCCGCCGGGACCAGGATCACGGGCGTCGCCTTGTAGATCTCGGCGGCGCGCGCGCGCCATCGATCGACGCCGCGCCGCGTCTCGTCGTAGGTCTGTGCCGGAATCTGCAGGCCCTCTCGCACCAGGGCTGCCATGTGCTCGAGGCGCTCGCCGTACTCCTTGTAGCGCTGCTCGTGAAAGCGCGCGCCCTCGTAATACATGATCGTGTGGTTGGCGGCGATCAGCTCGTCGAGCATCTCGATGATGTCGATCGGCACCAGGCGCACGCCGGCGGCACGCAGCCGCGCAACCGTCTTCGTGAACGTCGCTGCCATCGGTGGTTCGACCTTCGGCAGCGGATCGGCGACGGCGATTGAAAACTTCTCGCTGCGACCGACCTCGACGCGCAGTTCCGGCGTGATCGTCGCGCGGCCCATCGCCTCCCAGAGCGCACTCATGTCGGCTGCGGTGTGCGTGAAGAAGCCGAGCGTGTCGAGGCTCTTCGCAAACGCCAGCACGCCGTCGAGCGGCACGAGGCCATACGTCGGTTTGAAACCGGTGACGCCGCAGTACGACGCCGGACGCAGCATCGAGCCGCCGGTTTGCGTCCCGAGCGCGAAGGGAATCATGCCGGCCGCTACCGCCGCTGCCGATCCGCTCGAACTGCCGCCGGGTGTATGCGCACGATCGCGCGGGTTGCGCGTCGGCGCCGGCGTGCGAAACGCGAACGAGGTGGTGTGCGTCTTGCCCATCACCACGCCGCCGCGGCCCCGCAGGTCGCGCACGATCGCCGCATCGTCGGTTCCGATGCGCCCCTTGTAGATCGGCGATCCGTACTCGGTGGCGAGCCCCTTCGTCTCGATGATGTCTTTCACGCCGAAGGGGATCGAGTCGAGCGCGCCGCTGCCGGTCGCCTTCTCGGGAGCAATCTGCACCCAGGCGTGAATCGGCAGGTCGAGTTCGCGGATGCGCGCCGCCAGCGACTGCAGCGCGCGTGCGCGTTCGTCGCGCGAGGCGCGCTGCCAGTCGAGAAAGGTCGTGATCCGCGGCGCGTCGGCGGTCGACGCGAATCGCGCTCCGGCGAGGCAGGCGGCGAAGCCGGTCAGGAACGTTCGGCGATCCATATATCGACGACGATGCTACGTACTCACTTTCCCGGATGGTACTGCCGCTCGACGTGCTTCTCGACGTCGTCGCGATAGAACCAGACGTCGCGCAAATTGCCGGTCGCATAGCGCTCGGCCTGGTCGCCGAAGTGCTTCGACTTCGGGTCGCCGCTCTCGCCGCCCGCCGTGATCGCCCTCGCGCGCACGCGATCGCCGAACTCGACGACGGCGACGAAGCTGTTGCCGGTGGTGCCGTACATCTTCTTGGTGCCGTAGGTGCGCGCGCCGAACGAGGCGAGCGAGCCCCACCGCGCCGACGTGAAGCCGACCGGAATGCTCGGCTCACGATCGTCGAACCGCTGCACGATCGCGCCGTTGATCCGCTGGTAGCGGTTGATCTCGCCCCACGGGATCTTCCAGCTGTCGAAGTCGCCTTCCATCTTGTCCACCGCCGTCGCCAGCGCCTGGAGCAACTGCTCGGGCGTGCCCTTCGCGGCCGCGTAGTCGTCGGCCGACATCCCCGCCTTGCGCGCGTCGTCGTTGACGCGGCGGCCGATCTCCTCGCCCCAGTAGACGGCCACCGACGTCGGCACCGACGATACCGCCCAGCGGCGATCCCAGGCCTTCAACATGGCGATCGGTTCGGCGAGCTTCGACTTCAACGGGTTCGACGCCGGCGCGGCGTCATAGGCCTTGAAGAGCGGCGGCAGCATGACGTCGAATTCGGGCAGGTAGCTGTCGTACGCCGCGGCGACGAGCGAGTCGACGGTGAAGTCTTTCCTGGCGTCGAGCACTTTGATGGCGTGGACGCCGCGCGGGTTCTCGCCGTTGCGCTCGACGTAGCGTGGGTACTTGTCTTTCTTCGGGCTGTTGGGTCCGGCCGCGGTCCATGGCCAGTTGTTGGTGTTGTACAGCCAGCCGTTCGGCGGGTTCAACAGTCCAGGCGTTTCGTCGATCGAGAGGACGCCGTGCCACTCGGTCGAAGGATCGCTGCCGTCCACCGGCTTGGTCCAGTCGAACTTGTCGTCGCGCTTCGGGATGAAATTCGAGTGGAAGTACGCGATGTCGCCGTCGGCGTCGGCGAAGATCGTGTTGTTCGACGAGTTGGTGTGCAGATCCATCGACTCGCGGAACGCTTTGTAGCTCTTCGCCTTGGTGCGCAGGAAGGACTGCTGCAGCGCCTTGAGCGGCTCCTCCATGAGACGCACGCTCACCCACTTGCCGTCGGCTTCGCGGACGATCGGTCCGTGGTGCGTGCGGTAGACAGTGAAGGTCTTCTTCGCCATCCCCGAGCCGCTCTTGTACGGCACGGTGATCGTGGTCGCCGTCATCGGCCGTTCTTCGGTCCCGTACTTGTAGAAGAAGCGGTCGCCCTTCTTGATCACCGTTTCCAGGTACTCGTCGATATTGTCGACGCCGCTCGAGGTGTGCATCCACCCGGTGCGATCGTTGAAGCCCTGGTAGACGAAGAACTGGCCCCAGGTGAGCGCGCCGTAGGCGTTCAATCCTTCCTCGCTCGTCATCTGCGCCTCGGCGCGGAAGAAGAACGAGGTGTGCGGGTTGATCAGCAGCAGCGAGTGCTTGCCGGCCGTGTTCGACGGCGCGACCGCGGCACCGTTCGACCCCGTCGGCTCGACGTAGACCGGCGCCGGCGGTTCGATCGACGCGCTCGTCGTCGGTGTGCCGCTGTAGAACTTCTCGAGCTGGGTGAGGTTGACGCGTTCGATGTCGCCGCCGATGCTGCCCTCGCTGAAGGTGAGCGCCATCCACGGCTCGAAGTGCGTAATCACGCGTGGCTTCACCTGCGGATGCGTGTGCAGGTAGAAGTTGAGGCCGTCGGCCCACGCGTTCATCAGCGGCTTCAGCCAGGCAGGCGCCTTGTCGTACTGCGCCTTCATCGCGGCCGGATCGATGAACAGCCTCATGCGCAGGTCGCGCCAGATCTCCTTCTCGCCTTCGGCCTCGGCGAGGCGGCCCTGCGAGTTGATGAAGTTGGTCTCGACGCGGTTGAAGTCGTCCTCCGCCTGCGCGTAGACAACGCCGAACACCGCGTCGGCGTCGGTCTTGCCGTAAACGTGCGGGATCCCCCAGGTGTCGCGGATGATCGTGATGTTCTGCGCCTGCTTCTCCCAGCCAGCAGCATCCTTGTCGGCCGCCGCGTGGCCCACCCACGAGACGCAGGTGAGCGCGGCAACGAGCATGAGCTTTCGCATGAGTTCTCCCTGAATTCCGGTGCGGCGGATGGTAGCACGCACGAATTGCTGATTGCAGGTCGATGATTGCTGATTGCATTTCAATTGTTCAAGAAATCAGCAATCAGCCTTCAGCAATCAGCAATCAGCAATCAGCTGTGGTGCTGCAGAAAGTCAACAAGCAGCGCGCTGACCCGTTCCGGCTGCTCCTGCTGGACCCAGTGCCCGGCGCCGTCGACGAAATGCACGCCGGCCATGTGCGTGCACGCCGTCTTCTGCATCCGCTCCAGCGCGCCTGGATTCTGGTACGCACCCCAATCGCTGCGGCCGGCAATGAACATCGACGGCTGATCGATGGTGCGGCCCGCGAACACCTGGAGATCGCCGTTGAACCGGCCGCTCGACCCGACACGGTAGGACTGCAGCCCGCCCTGGAATCCCGTCCGTCCGTACTCGCTGCTGTACACGCGCAGTTCCGCCTCGGGCAGCCACGTGTTCGCCGCGATCGCTGACGCCGAGGGCATCTCGGGCGCGACCGTCTCGGCCATGCCCTTGCTCAGATCCATGACGTAATACCGCGGCAGCTTTCCCCACTCCGCTGCCGTCCGCGCCGCGAGCGGCGCCGGATGGTTCTCTTTCCAATCTGCGCTTTTCATGTGGTAGTAGGCGCGCAGAAACGCATGGACGCCCTGCGGCGCGTGCCACATGTTCTCGTTTGCTTCGCGCGTCGAGTAATAGCGCTGATAGTGCTTGCGCGGCGGCGTGAGCTTCGCGAGCTCGTCGTAGATCGTGTCGGCCGCAGCGGCCGATGGCTTGACGGCTGGCGCATCCGCTGTGTTGAACGGCATCGTCGCCGTGCCGGCGAACGGTGCGCTCATCAGCACGACCGATCGGAAGATGTCGGGCCGCACGACCGAACACCAGGCGGCCACCGGCGATCCGAAATCGTGTCCGACGACAGCGGCGATCGAGCGGTAGCCCAACGCCGAGACCAGCGCCACCATATCGGTGACTTCATTCACGGTCCGCCACGGGCTCAGGTCGTCGTCGAACTTGACGCCGGTGCCGCCGCTTCGGCCGTAGCCGCGAAGATCCGGCGCGACGACGTGATACCCGGCGGCGGCAATCGGGAGCATCACCTTGCGCCAGCTGTACGCAAGCTCCGGGAAGCCGTGCACCAACAGCACTGCGGGACGCCGTGCACCCTCGTATCCCGCTTCGAGGAGGTGCATCGGAATGCCGTTGACGTTCTCGACCAGGCGCGCGCGGACGCCGCGCGGCAGCACCGAGGACGGCAGCGGACCGGTCTCAGGCAGCGGCTCGACGCCCGGCTGCGCCACAACGCGTGAACGGATCGCGAGCGGCGCCAGCGCACCAGCCGACTGCAGCAGTTGACGGCGCGTGATCCCATACATGCCTTACCTCACCGTTTCATCGAAGGAGCCGATCGGATCGACGTCGATCGGCACGTCGCGCGCCGCGTCGAGCGCCTGCTTCAGCGGTGCCGGCACCACGTCGTATTTCGTGAACCACGCTTCGGCGCGGGCACGGTCGCCGGTCGCTTCCTGCTCCAGCAGTTCCTGCGCCAGCTTCTGGATCGCCGCCGGCATCTTCGCGTAGTCGACGCGGTAACGGCCGCCGCCGGTGGTGATCGCGCCCTGTGAGGCGAGGTAGTTGAATTCCATCATCTCGGCGCGCCCGTGCGCTTCGCCGGTGCCGAACCGGATCGTCCGGAAGATCCCCGCTACGTATGACGCGTAGTACTCCTCGAGCCGTTCTTTCTTCAACGCCCCCTTGTCGGCGAGCCACTTCAGCGCGAACATGCCGACGACGTCGGCTTTGGCTTCCTCGAGGCCGGAGAAGTTGCCGGCCAGTGCTTCGCGAATGCTGATCTGGCGGCCGTCGCGGCGCGCGAACGCCGGGCCAAGACCGTGACAGATCTCGTGCAGCACCGTCGACGCGAGGTAGCCCTCGGCTGACGCCTGCCTCGCCTGCGCCGGATCCATCACCTTCGCAGCAAGCGGCAGGATCACTTCCTTGACGCGCGCGTCCATGAAGTTCTTGAAGAAGATTTTCTTGGTGCCCTTCTCGGCGTGGATGCGCGGGTCGTTCGGCAGGTTGTCGGCGACCGCCTGGTAGCCGTGGCGCAGATCGCCGGCTCGGAACGGCGTATCCATCACCTCCATCGGCGTGACATGCCCGCGCACATCCGGCTTGTCCGCCGCGGCCAGCGGCAGGGCCTCCTGAATCTGCGGCACCCAGCGCTCGTAGAGCTCGAGGTTGCGGCTCTCCGTTTCGTTGCGAATCATGACCGCTGCGCCGTAGGAGGTTTTCACCCCCAACAGATCGTCGAGGTACGTTTCGTAGGGCGCGAAGATGACGTCGACCTTCGGATTCTTCAGATCGACCCACGCGACATCGCTCGCGTAGTAGTCATCGGACAGCAGCGCATCGGCTCGCAGCCGAAGGAAACGCGCGAACGCGGCATCGGCCGACAGGTCGGCGGCCTTGCGCAGCGCCTCGCCGGCGGCCTTGAGAAACGGCGCGAACGCGTCGTGATACTTCCGAGCCGTGAGTGTCGTGCCGTCGCGTCGCACGACGGTAAACGGATCGAACAGCGAGGCCTTCGCATCGGGATGCGCTTTCACGTAGGCATCCGCGGCGGCGCGCGTCAGGTCGGCGGGATACAGGTAGTGGCCCGGCGGCATCTTCTCGGTGCCGACAAACGGCGCGTTTTCGCGCACGAGATCCCAGCGGCTGCCGTTGATGAAGAGGTAATGCCGGACGCTCTTGGCCACGGTCGTGTCGGTGGCGGCGAGCGCCTTGTAGAGCGACAACCCGACCGGGTCGGCCTGGCGCCAGTAGATGCTTTCGAGCTCGCGCGACGCGGCGACGAGCTGCTCGATCATCTGCCGCTCCCGATCGGTCAACGCCGACGGGTCGAACGGCATCCGGACCGGTTTGAACTGCGCGATGCGCTGGTCGAGATCGGAGACCGCAGTCTTCAGCATGGCCGCGGCGTCGACCGACGGGAGATCGGTCGGCGCGGGTCCGCGCTGCGCGTGAACGGCAATGACGGCCGCAGCGATGCAGGCCGCGATCGAGGTGAGGGTCTTCATGCACGCTGATTGTACGTGCACGGTGGCGCCTTCCGGCCACCGGAGTGTTCGCCAGGGGCTGCGGTCCTACCGCCGATCGAGCTTGACGGCGAGCGTCGCGACGCCTTCCGCGACGATGCGGATGTCGTCGCGGATGCTCTCCACCTGAATGTCGGCGTGGCGGCGATTGTCCTCCACCCGCTCGCTAAGTCGCCGAATGTCGCCACGCAATTCTTCGCCGATCGCCGATATCTCCGACCGCAGCTCCGCGGTCTGCGCGGCCATCTCGCCCCGCAAGTCCATGCCGAGCCCGTCGATCCGGTTGCTCAGGCCGTCGATTGCCTCTGATGTTTCAACGTCCATCGCCGACGACGGATCGTACCATCGTCGCCGGCGGCGGTAAGGAGCGGTCCGCGCATTTTGTGCAACGCGCGCGCGGTGATGTGATCACGGTCCGGCTAAAGCCGGCCACTACGGGCGGACATTACGGGAATCGACGGGGCTCGCGAGCGCACGCTTCACGCGATCGGGCGTGAACGGCACCTCGCGGATGCGGACGCCGGTCGCGTCGAAGATCGCGTTGCCGACCGCGGCGGCGACGATCGTGATCGCCGTCTCGCCGGCGCCCATCGCTTCCACGCCGTGCGTGTCGATCAGCACGCTCTCGATCACCGGCGTGTCGATGCCGAACGGCAGGCTGTGATACGTCCGCCAGTCGACCGACGTGATCGCGTGCTCGTCCCACGTCACTTCTTCACCAAGCGCGCGGCTCAGCCCCTGCAGCGCGCCGCCCTCGAGCTGATTGCGCATCCCGTCGGGATTTGAGATCGGGCCGCAGTCCTGCGCGACGACAAGTCGCTTCGGCTGGATACGTCCGCTCGCCTGGTCGATCGCGATCTCGGCGACCATCGCGACGTAGCCGTTGTCGCCTTCGTAGGCGACGCAGGCGATGCCGCGTCCCGTGGCGACGCCGCCCGCCGCCGGGTTTGGCCGCGGCGACGGTCGCGCGTCCCAGCCCGCGCCTTTCGCCGCCGCGCTGACCACTGCTTTCAGCCGCGCGTCGCCCAGATGCCGCAGACGGTACGCAACCGGATCGGCCTTGAGCTGCGCCGCGATCTCGTCGAGAAAACACTCGTGCGCGAATGTGTTCTGCAGCCGCGACGGCGAGCGCAGCGGCCCGGTGAAGAACGGCGACGCGACGGTATGCGTCAGGACGCGCTCGCTCGTGATCGTGCCGGCGCCGCCCGCCTTTCGCGCGACGCGGCCGGCGATGTAAGACGGCGCCGCGTTGCTGCCATTGCGGAACTCGCCGGGCGGTTCGGCCGCCTGCGCCGGACGGAACGGCTGCGGCTCGAGGCCAACCAGCACGCCCGTGATCACGTTGCCGGGCCGATCGTATCCGGGCCGGCCGCCGCGCGACGGGAACCAGGCCTCGTAGTCCCACCCGATGATCGTCCCGCTGGCGTCGACGCCGGCGCGCTGATCGATCACGTAGGCGTAGCCGTAGTTCTCCCACGCCATTTCGTCTTTCCGCGACAGCTGCACGCGCACCGGCTTGCCGACGGCCTGCGAGAGCAGCGCCGCGTCGAGCGACACCGTGTCGGCGCCGTTCAAGCCGTAGCACCCCGCGCCGCGCGTGAACACGACGCGCACAGCGTCGGGCTGCAGCCCAAGCAGTGCCGCCACGCAACTGCGCGTGCCGTATGCCGACTGGGTAGGCGACCATACGGTGGCCTTTCCGTTCTGCACGTCGGCGACCGCGCACGACGTGCCCATCGACCCGTGCATCTGATACGGATGGACGTAGGTCGCCCTCACCACGGTCGCCGCTTTGGCAAGCGCCGCCTCGACATCGCCCGAGTTGACGACGAACGCGTCGCGGGACGGCTGCTTCCGCAGGTACTCGTAGTATTCGGGCTGCGGCGGCAGCGGCGGACCGGGTGTCCAGGTCGCCTTCAGCTTGCTCGCTGCCTGCACCGCCTGCCACGGCTTTTCGCACACGACGCCGACGAAATTCTTCTTGACCACCACTTTGACCAGGCCTGGCATGCCGCGCACGGAACTCTCATCGACATTCGCCAGCGTCGCGCCGACCGATGGCGGCCGCACCACGGCGCCGTGCCGCATGCCAGGGACGCGGACGTTGTGAACGAACTCGAACGTGCCCGTCGCCATCGCCACCATGTCGAGACGGCGCGCCGGCGTGCCGAGCACCGCCCACGCGCTCTCGGCCCTCCGCTTTGCGCCGGGATCCAGCCGGAGGTTGAGCTTCTTGCCGGCGACGAGATCGCCGTAGCTGACGCGCTTCGATCGATCGCTCGACGCGCTGATCGCACCATCGGCGGCCGTGAGTTGATCGACCGGCACGCCAAGACGCGCCGACGCCAGCTTCAGCAGCGCCTCGCGCGCCGTCGCCGCGGCGAGCGCGAGGTTCCGCCCGTTGAAATTCGTCGGCGTCGACTGGCTGCCCGACGTGGTCCCCTGATCCGGACAGACGTCGGTGTCGCCCATGATCACGTTCACGCGATCGAGCGGCACCGACAGTTCCTCGGCGGCCAGCTGCGCCTGCGCGGTGAGGATGCCCTGGCCCAGCTCGCATTTGCCGGTGTAGACAGTGACGCGCCCGTCGGCAGCGATCGCGATCCACGAGTCGAGCTGTGACGGATCGATGTGCGAGACGCGTGTGCCGAACTGCCCCTGCGCCAGGCCGACGCGCTCGGCGAGGGACGCCGCGCCGAAGGACACCACCAGCGCGCCCGAAGTCTTGAGAAAGTCTCGACGTTTCATCACGCCTTCTCCGCTGCGTAGCGCTTGATCGCCTTCCACATCCGCGCGTGCGTGAAGCAGCGGCAGAGGATGGTGGACGTCGCCTGCTGCAGTTGCGCGTCGCTGGCCGTCGGGTTCGCGTCGAGAAACGCCTTGGCCGTCAGAACGACGCCGTTCAGGCAGAAGCCGCACTGCGCGGCTTGCTCGTCGATGAAGGCCTGCTGGATCGGATGCGGGTGTTCGGGCGTTCCGAGACCTTCGAGCGTGACGATCTCGGCGCCGGCAGACGTGCCGACCGGCGTGACGCAGGTGCGCACGGCGCGGCCGCCCACAATGGCAGTGCACGATCCGCATTGCCCGAGACCGCAGCCGAACTTCGGACCGCGCAGCCCGAGATCATCGCTCAGGACATAGAGGAGCGGCGTCGCCGGATCGACGTCCACCGTATGAGCTCGACCGTTGACCTGCAGCGTGATGGCGCTCATTCGCGAATTATAGGCCGCGGATTATGCTCAGGGTCACGGTCATGCCGACAACCGCACCGCAGCTCATCGTCCTTCACGAACATCCCGAGTGGCAGAAGCCGCTGTTCGCCGCGCTCGAGCGGCGCGGCGTCGCGTTCGAACCGTTCGACGTCACCATGGCCGCGTTCAGCAACCTCGACGCCCCGCGGGCGCCGCTGTATTTCAACCAGGCCAGCCCGAGCGCATATATCCGCGGCAACACGCGCGCCGTGCCGCTCGCGCTCGCCTACATGCGGTCGCTCGAACTGCACGGCGCACGGGTGCTGAATGGCGCCGACGTGTTCGCACTGGAGTTGAGCAAGAGCATGCAGGCGACGCTTCTGCACAGGATGGGGATCGATTGCCCGCGCTCGATCACGTTCAACGACGTTGCGGCGCTGCGACAGTTCGAGGCGCAGATCCGCTGGCCGGCGCTGCTGAAACCGGATCAGGGCGGCAGCGGGGCGCGGATCCAGGTGGTCAACTCGCTCGACGAAGTGGAGGCGCTGTTCGCCCGCGATCCCGGCGTGTGGCTGCCTGACAACCTCTTCCTGCTGCAGGAATATCTGCCGCACGATCCCGACCGCGGCATCGTCCGCCTCGAGTTCCTCGGCGGTGAACTCCTGTACGCGATGCGCGTCGTCACGCACGGACGGTTCAACCTGTGCCCGTCGCCGGTCTGTAATCCTGACGAGGGTGCGGGTGCGTGCGACGCGCCGTCGCAGGAAACGGTCGCCGCGCCGCCGGTCGAGTTTTATCCGTTTCCGGAGGTGCCGCGCGACGCTGTGCGGACCGCGCAGCGGATCGTGCGCGAAGCGAAGCTCGATGTCGGCGGGATTGAGTACCTGGAGACCGACGCCGCTCGCCGCGTGTTCTACGACATCAACGCGAATTCGAACCTGCGACCGTCAATCGCCGCGGCGTTCGGCTTCGATCCGTTCGAGCGCGTCGTCGACTTTCTGGCCGGTCACCTGCTCAGAAGGTAGGGCCGCCCTTTCAGGGCGGCCACCCTGCGGCACTCTGAAAGGATGCCCCCTACGTCGCACCCGATATGCGACGACGTCGCTGCGGGCGCGGCATTAACGGATGAGGTCTCCGCCGGCGGCGCCTTTTGTCGCGACAACGCCAGTCTCGGCAGACCAAGGTCGGCGCCAGAGCTCATCAATATGTGAAGTCGTTCACGGCCTGTGCAGCGGCCGAAGCCTTTCCGTTTAAGTACGTTGACGGCGTGGAGCGTCTCAGCGCGCAGGCGCGACCGTGGTGCGCGTGTGGCGGTGGTCTGTTTGCACCGTCGCGGGAGATGCCGTCCATGTCTTCCGCCTGGCGTGATGCGAGCACGTCGCCGTTTCGCGTCAGCCGCCGGCTGCCATTTGCTCCGCTACGCCGTCTCCTCGTCGCGTTGGTATGCTGTCTGTGCGCGCCGCCAGCGGTCGACGCGCAGATTGCGCCGGTCGCGACCGTGGATGTCACTCCGGGCTGGGCGACATTCGGCCAGGCCTTGCCCCAGGGCGCGGCCACCGGCGCGCTGCAGGTCGGAAGCCTCGCCACGCAGACCGACGTAAAGAACACGTGGCCGGACGGCTCGATTCGATTCGCGATCGTCACCGTGAAAGCGGCGACGGCCACCAGCCTGCCGATCGTGCCCGCGGCGCCTTCAGGCGGCTCCTTCGTCCCCAGGTTGCCTGCCGCCACCGTCGTCCTGACGATCGCAGGCGTCGCCTACACGGCGGACTTGCCTGCGACACCTGCCGGCGATCAATGGTTGTCCGGGCCGCTCGTGTACGAAGGCCGCGTCATGGTCGCGCCCGCGTCATCGGCCACCGGCGGCGCGCATCCCTTCCTGCGCGTGATCTTCGACACGCGGGTATACGCCGACGGCGGAGCGCGCGTCGACGTCACGGTCGAGAACGTGCTCGACAAGATAGCCGCCACAACGGTCACCTACGACGTCGCGATCGCCGTCAACGGCACGCCGGTCTTCACTCAGGCCGCCG
>Ga0075425_100001476_pt1 | contig 23142 bp, 15 predicted proteins | sample SoiMethybrSBSTD4_FD_75300 | JGI IMG/M metagenome (GOLD analysis project Ga0075425, IMG submission 75300) | Bulk soil microbial communities from a Populus tree surrounding site in Tennessee, USA - Soil MetaG P. TD hybrid SBSTD4 | ecosystem: Environmental > Terrestrial > Soil > Tree plantation... | reverse complement strand
CGTATCGACTGGTACAGGTGTCTCGATCATTTGGATGGTTGCAATATTTGTACCGATGGATATTGAAAGCGCATCTCGCGTCTGTGAAGCAAGGAAAAACATCACATCGAATGGGGCGCCCGCGGTCATTCGATCTCGACAAAGCCTTGGATCGTGCCTGCATCACGGGAGAAAGTTCCGCCGCACCCCAGGGCGCATTCGGTTCTGCACTCGTCTTCCCAGCCTGCGTGCCCAAATGGGATGATGGTGGCTGTGAGGAGCGGGGATCCTGGGGGCAGGTGAAGAGAATTGCGGGACTCAGGTGACTGCGGTTTTGTTCATCACGCCGATCGCAGATTGTATCGGGTACCAACTCTCGACCTGAGCTGCCCATTGCGCCGCCGTGGCATTTCGTTCCCCTCCGCCATCACGGGAGAAAGTTGACCCCCACCCGTTGGGCTTGATGAGCGACGCCGACGTTCGCTCCGCACAACTTGGCTTTGTATTCTGTGAAGGATTTGTGAAGGATTTTGCTTGACAGCGTATTCGGTCTATTGTTCCCCGTTGAAAACATAAAGATGTACGGGCACTTTCGCCCCCATGAATAGTTCAACTCCCGCCGCCTCCACCATTCATACGATAGAAGACTGGGGGAGAACGATCTGGCGCAGACGCCGCGGAATCTTGCGGCCGAGCGTGGACCCTCCCGGTTCGACACGCGCCACCGATTAGTTTTCAGCTACCATTGGAGTCTGCCGTTCTGGCAAGATCAGCAGAACTGGTGGTCGTCGATTCGCGCTTCAGATCGACTTCACCGGAATCGCCATCACATCCTCCACCAGTCCGACTTCCTTCTGCAGAAATGGCTCGGCGTAGGTCACGCCGCCCAGCATTCCGTAGAAGCGCGCCATAGCTTCAATCCGCGCCCGAATCTCGGCCTGAGCAGGGAAGATCTCGTGGCCTGCTTCCTGGTCGCTGAACTGTGATTTGTAAGCCATCAAAGAGTGGAAACGGGCTTCGAATTGGTCCGTTATGTCGACGACAAATGTTGGCCGCACATCGTGATAGAGCGTCGCATAAATGATTTTGAATGGGCGGTGCGCGGCGCTCTCACCGGCAATGGCCTGGCTGAACGATGACTGCTGCGTGCTCAGTGTGTGGCTGACTTCAAGCTTCGCTAATCCTGCGAGAAAGCAGGCTTCGTATCCCAGGATTGAAGCGGAGTAGTGGTCCGGATGACGTCCTTGCCAGTAGGGAAGCACGACCACTCGCGGCTTCTGCTCGCGGATTACCCGCGCGACTTTGAGACGGTTTTCCCAGGTGTTTTCGACGCGGCCATCGGGGATGTCGAGCGCTTGCCGCCAGGAAATGCACAGGGTCCTGGCCGCTTCTTCTGCTTCGCGTGCACGGTCTTTGGGGGTGCCGCGTGTGCCCATCTCGCCTTGGGTGAGATCGAGAATGCCGGTACGGTGGCCGCGCTGCGCCATCTTGAGCAGCGTGCCCCCGCAGGTTTGCTCGACATCGTCACGATGCGCGGCGATGGCCAGGACGTCGAGAGAAGGGCAAGGCATTTCAGTCGGGAAAGCAGGGGCCACAGTCGACCTCGTGCATTCTACTTCAGGAACTCCCCTTCGTTTCGGATCGATTGAACTCGCTCCGCTTGAGAATAGCCGCACCATGCATCCTTCGCGGCGCATTCCGAGCTTTTCAAGGGCGCGTCCTGACGCGGTACTTGCTTTGAGGAGCCGGGGGGCAGACTGAACGGGCGAGCAGTTTGAGGGTTCAGGTTTGGGTTTCTGAGAGGGACCTATGTGTGGTGGCTCGAGAGGTTGTTCCGGTCGAGACCGGAACGGCTCATTGGGAGAGGGAGTGATTGCTCAGCACAATCAGCTTCTCCGGTTTCGACCGAATGGATAATTTCCTGGAAAAACCTATTGAAATCCCACCTCTATGCATTGCTCGCCGGTGGCGCTGGCCCAATGCATGGATTTTCATCGGGTCGCCGGCTTCGCAGACGACTCCGCAGCCTCAGGATGGCCTCAAGATGAAGTGATCTACTGCCGGCTGGCCGGCGGAATAATTCCATTCATCCGCAGATACTCAACCATCTGCCCGTAATGATCGAAGCCGTGCCAGGCCAGTGCCGTGGCCATTCCCAACCGAGTCGTCGTGCCATCGCCGAACGGGCTCTTGATCCCGGCCACCAAATTTTGCTCTCCGAGCTAGTCGCGTACCACAACCGGCGCGAACTTCAGTTTTTCTGAACTCAAGCGGTGGCGCGGCACTGTGATCAGTCCGGCAATCAGAGCGACGGCGGAAACCAGCAACGCCGCCGGAATTCCCGATCTGCTGGCCAACATTCCCCAGACAGCGCTGCCCAGCGCCATGCCTCCCTGCAGCACCAGCAGGTACATCGATAAGGCGCGGGCGCGCAAGTACGACGGCGACATGGTTTGCGCTGCCACATTCAAGCAGGAGAGGATGCCAATCCAGGCGATCCCGCTGGCAAACAATACCAGAATCAGGCCGCTGAATGCTCGCACATGTCCGGCAAGAAATGTCATCGCCGCAAATAAAATCGTGGCGAAGACTACAAGTGCATCAACCGAAAGCCGGGTGCGCAAGCGAGGCAGAAGTGCCGCACCTGCCAGAGCTCCCAATCCAAAAGAGCCGAGCAGCAGCCCATAGCCGCTTGCGCCATGAGGACGGGCGAGGATCGGTAGTAGTGCCAGCAGGCAGCTCGCGGCCCAACTGAAAGCGGCGGTACGAATGAGCACGGAGCGCACGACCGGCGCGCCGCGCACATAGCGGAAACCGGTAGCCATCGCATCGCGCACACGACCGGTTTCGACATGTTCGTAGTGCGGCCGCTTCCAGCGATACAAGAACAAAATCACTCCGAAAAAAGACGCAGCATTCAGCAGGAATGCCACACCCGAACTGGTAGCTGCGATCACCAATCCACCCACCGCCGGGCCGAGCGCACGGGCGACGTTAAAACCAACCGAGTTCAACGCCACCGCCGGTGCATGATTCTTTGCAGAAACTATCTCTGGAGTAATCGCCTGCCATGCGGGATCGTTCATCACCGAGCCCAGGCCGAGTAAGAATGTGTAAAGCAGCAGGATGGGTGGAGTAACGTAACCGAGGAGCGTGAGAATTCCCAGCATTGCGGCAGCCACTACCATCCAGCTTTGCGTGATCAGCAGGAAGCGGCGGCGGTCGACCAGATCGGCGAGAGCGCCTGCCGGGAGGATCACCAGGAATACCGGTAGCGTGCTTGCCGCTGTTACCAGGCTCACTTTCAGGGGCGACGTGGTGAGCTGGGTCATCAGCCAGCCCGCACCCACGTTCTGCATCCAGGTACCCGTGTAAGAAATTACAGCCGCGCCCCATAGGGAACGGAAGAGCGGCTCGCGCAGAGGCGCCCATGGCGAAATCGATCGACTCAACGTCATTCGCTCAGACCTCGGTGTTTGCACCGCTTCGGCCATGTTATCGGGTAGGGACTTCTTTAATCTTCATCGGCACACGTCCGCCAAAAGGCCACTCGCCACTTCGAAAAGCCTGCAACGTGTAAATGATCAATCCAACAAGGAGAATCATCGTGGCGTAGCGAATCTCCTGCAGCGCGTTTGGACGTTTCACGAGAATGAATACAAAGCCGGCGATCGCGATCAGAGCGGGCACTGGAAACAGCCACATGCGAAATGGACGTGGCAAATCAGGGCGCCGGATTCGGAGCACTATGACCCCGACAGCTTGCACCAGGAACTGCAGCAGAATACGAATAACGACCAAAGCTGCAATTACGTCCGCGAGAGAAAAGAAGCAGAACACAACTGCTACTGCTCCCAAAGAAAGCAGCGAGACGTATGGGAAGCGATATTCCGGATGCACGCTGGCGAATGCGCGGAAGTAGTTGCCGTCGAGAGCTGCAGCGTAGGGAACCCGGGAATAGCCGAGCAACAACGAGAAAACCGAAGCGAAGGCTGTCCACATGACGAGGGCCGTCACGATCCTGGCCGCCCAGTCTCCGTAAACGCGCTCCATGAAGATGGAGACCACATACAGCTTGCCGCCGCGCTGTCCGGATTGAATCATCTCCTGCCATGGAACCACGCCCAGAATGCTGACGTTCATCAGCACATATAGACATCCCACCAGAAAAATGGATAGCAGCAGCGCGCGCGGGATGGTCTTGCCGGGGTCTTTGACTTCGTCGCCAAGGAAGCAGACATTGTAGTAACCCCAATAATCATAAGTGCTGATAAGCATGGCAGCGCCGAGTCCGAGAAAGAACTTGTGCGACAGAGTGAAAGCCTCCGGCGGAAAACTGAAGGCGCGTGTTGCATCAAAGTGCCCTAGACCTGCAACGATGATCCAGCCCATGGTTCCCAGCACGCCTGCCAGCAGAATTTTTGAAATCCAACCAACACTGGTGATTTTTCGGTAGAGCAATACGACCGCAAGTGTGACAACACCGATTGCGACGAAAGTAGTTCCCGCAACCAGCCAGCGCAGCTGTACAGCTCCGAGCAGGGGCAGATCCAAGCTCCACGTCTGCCCGGCAAGTTGATGTTCCAATCCCGGCCAAAAGTAGGCTGCGTACCCGGCCAGCCCGATCGAGCCAGAGGCGATGGAAAGCGGCGCGCTGAAAGAGAGCTGCCATATGAAGAGGAAGGAGATCAGGCGGCCGAGTTTCTTGGGTCCGTACATTTCGCGTAGATATCGATATGAACCGCCCGAGCCGGGCATCGCGGCCCCCAGTTCGGCCCAGACCAGGCCATCGCACATGGCAAACAGGGCTCCAAGAACCCAACCCAACATCGCTTGAGGTCCGCCCATGGCGCTGATGATCAGCGGAATGGTGATGAACGGTCCCACGCCAATCATGTCGATCATGTTGAGCGCGGTGGCGCTGCCCACGCCGATGCCGCGGATCAGTGATCGTTGGTCGTTCGTCGTTGGTCGTTGGCTTTTAGGCGTCAGCCCTTGGCTGTTAGCTGTTGGCTGCTTTTCTTCACTTGGTTTTGAGCTGTCCATGAGAGATGGCTTGCCTGTTGCCAAAGCTAAAGAGCTAACGGCTAAGAGGCAAAGGCGTGTTTTCCCCTGCGCTCAATAAATTCACGAACAATCGAATTGCGCCCGGAACGCCGGCGGGCACCTGGCGGAAGAAAGCGTAGGCGCTGTAGATGTACGTCCCTTTTCCATACTGCACTTTCAATAATCCACCCTTTTGTGGGAGCTCGCCGGGATCGTGGCAGGAGAGCAGCGGCTTGAAGTTGCGGTCCCACTGGTCCATGAAGTAAAGCCCGCGCTCCTGCACCCAATCATCAAAATCATGCTGGGTAATCTGGTTCGGGAGATGAAACACAGGATCGTCCGGCGCGAGAATTTCAACCGGCGCCTCTTCCACCGACACCCTGGCCCGGCTCAGTTGCGCCGGATACGGCGTGTAGTGTCCGCTATTGAAGTCGCCCACGCCGGTGTTGTACTGCACCAGCAGCGTCCCCCCGGCGGAAACAAAAGCGAGCAGCTTCTTGTTATTCGCGGCTACCGTTTTCTGCGTATCGTAAGCGCGAATGCCCAGCACGATCGTTCCGTACCGGCTCAGATCTTCGCTTGCGAGTTTCTCTGCCGGGACTAGCGTGACATCCATCCCAATCTGCTGCAGCACAGTCGGGATATCGTCCCCGGCGCCCATGAGGTAGGCGACTTTCAGGTTCTGGGGAACTTTCACATCTACGATGCTGATGTGCTGAACCGCGGGCTGATAATAGTAGGCGGCGTCCAGATCCTCACGCGTGATGCGCGAGTAACCCTCGCTATAACGAGTTGCTCCAGCCTCGAGCACAGCCCGAATTTCCTGGCGGCCCTCTTTCAAGCTCGCGGGAAACACCCTGAATTCAAAGTCCTGCTTCTCGCCACGCCGATGAAATTCAACAGGCCGCTTAGCGGGCTCGACTCGCCAGTTCGCCGGAACCTCTAAGCGAAGCATTCCTTGGGCAGGTGAAGAAAGGTCATAACTGACGCCGACCTTCACGCCGCACCCGCGGTCTCCCTGCGCCCGAATTACTTGCATGCCGGGTTCGAGCATCAGCGAAAACGCAGGGACAACCGACAAAGTGCTCTTGCGCTCCACGCCTTTATCGTCGGTAAACGAACTCAGAACGGGGGAGACTACCTCCGGAAATGTAGCGTATGTCTGCACCGCCGGGTCGCCATGCTTGGGCGAGGCGAATTCCGGCACGTCGTAGTGTGCAACTACGCGAAACGGCGGCGGCGGCACCGGCAGCGTCGCAAACTGCGGTTCATCGACCCTGTAAACCGCATCCCGCTCCGGATCGTTGCGGTGGAGCGCCGGGCGAGTGTAAGCAAAATTCTGCGGCAACTCGAGTTGAAATTTGTTTTCATAATCACTACCGGGCTTCACCGGCGCTGTCTCCCGGTCTTCGATCACCGCGGCAGGAATCATTCCGTCGAGCACGAGGTCACGCGGATTAACCACATGCTTTGAGCCATTGTGCAATGTCACCGCAACGGTAAATTTGTCCCCGGGCGAAATCGCCGGCAATTGCTGCGTGGCGTCGTTCTGTGCCGGCAATGGGATTCCATCCGTCTTCACGGCAACGTTCAACGCCAGCATCAGAGCAGCCTGGATTTGTTCTTGCTTTGCGCGAAGACGGATTAGCAAGTTTTCCTCGGTGGATCGGTCGAGGCCCTTGCCCCGGTCTTGCGCAAGCAAATCGCTCGTGGATTCAAGAGCCGATAACAAGGGTTGCACCGCCGAGCTTGGATCGGCGTCAGCTCGGGTTGTCGCATCTTTGATCTGGTTAGCAATTTCTGACAATGCGAAACGCAGCTTCGCCGCCTTGTTTTCGCCATCGGTCACCTGCGAAGCTAGGCCGGCCAAGCTGGTATCGATCCCGTCAAAAAAATCCTGCTCATGTCCGTTCTTAGCCGTCGGCAACACCGAATCCGTGAGCTTGTAATAAGTGAAACGATCTCCAGGTTCGATGCTCCATCCGCCCGCTCCCTGCGAAAGCTGATGCCGAAGGCCCTCCAGCGCAAACTGGATGTATGACATCCCCAGCAGGGAATTCACGACTCCGGTGTTTAGGCTGACCGTGTAGTTTTCATCGGGACAGGTCATCGCGCCAAAGCCACACACGTTGCCGACGTACAGCTTTTTCGGCTGCCAGGGCAGCAGTCCTTCCTTAATCTGTTCGGGAAAACGGTTCGGATCGGCGGCTGCACGAAATGCTTCTTTGGTCAGAATGGCCGAAGCCTGATGATGTCCGTGCCCATCCCGCTCAGTTCCTGAGAAACGCGCCACCAGTACGTCGGGGCGGAAGGTGCGGATCACGCGCACCAAGTCGGCCAGCGCGATATCGTGGCCGTGCCATTTCTGAAAAGTTTCCTCTGCGTTTTTGGAATAGCCAAAGTCAGCGACGCGGCTGAAACGTTGCTCCACACCGTAATAGCGGTCTGAAGCCGTTTGCTCCAGAGTTCGCAATACACCCAGAGAATCGAACAGATTGCTGCCAAGCCGGTTCTGCCCACCCTCGCCGCGGGTTAGCGTCATTAGCAATACCGTTGCGCCTTTGCCGCGCGATTCGAGTGTCAACATGCCGCCATCTTCGTCATCGGGATGAGCGGTTACCTGCATCAAGCGCGCAGTTGTCAGCAGTCGAAGAAGCTCTTGTTTCAGGCCGGCAGCGCCGCTGTCCTGAGGAAGGGGAGCGGTTGGATCGGTGGGTTTTACCGGAGCCTGCGAGGGCGCGGCAATACACAGCAAAGCGATGGCGGTGGCGCAGGCCAGCCCACGCTTCATTCTGTTCATGCGTATGGGATTTCTCCTCAGGAAGATGGGAAACAATATTTTTCCTGCGATGTCCTGCGGTTTGGACTTCGCGCGTGCTGAGAAGTTAGCCGCAGCTGTCCATCTTATCTGATTTAGAGACCCTACGGCTTTGCCGGCTCTATGGCTTGCTGGCACTGGTGGGCCGCGGTGAGCACTTCATCAAACTGGCGATCGCTATGCAGACCACGGATCAGAGGGTCGGAAAGCAGGTTGGAGTACGAGCAGTAATTCAGCTGAATAGCTGTCTTTAACATGCGGAAGGCAGCATCTCTTTGTCCGCAATATGCCAGCACCGAGCCCTGGTGATACCACTCCTCGGGATCAGGTTCGGCGGCGGTAGTGCGTTCCGCGTTCTGCACGGTCTTGTCTAAATCGGCTGGCGGCGGAGTCTGCAGACAGGTTTCAAGCAGGTCGCGGTGGTAGCGGGGATTGGTCGACATCTGTTTGACTGCGGCACGGGCCTCGGCAATTTTTCCCTCGCGCAGCAGCACGTGAGGAGTGACCCAAGCGGCCCATTCTGAGCCGGTGTCGAGGTTCACGTAGTCCATTGCGCGTTGCGCCCTGCCCAATTCCATGAAGACCCACGCGCACGAGCGGAGCTGATAATTGCCCGGATCCAAGGCCAGCGATGTATCGCACTCACGGGCCGAATTTTCTAACATTCCCGCATAGCGAAGAACGTAACTTAACGCGAAGTGGGCCAGAGCGCTCTCGGGGCGGCGCTTGACCAGTGCCGTTGCCGCCTCATGAGCCTTGCCGAGTTCCCCGCGTTCTACCCGGTTCGTGATCAACTGGCTGGCGGCGATCATTCGATTGGGATCCAGGCTGAGTGCGCGTTCGCAGGCCTCGTTCGAGCGCTGGAAAAGCTCCTCTCCGCCGTTGGAGTAGGTCGCGTCGTAGTAATAACGCAACGCGAGTGCTTCCACGGCGGGCGCATAAGTCGGATCCATTTGCTGCACACGCTCCAGCATCTTGATGGCTTCTTTGTTGGGAACGGGGTCGTGGGAAGCAGCTGTGCTACGTAGATAAAGGTCGTATGCTTCCTGGCTCTTTGGTCGCGTGCTGGTTTCGAGGAACCCATTGGCCGCACCCAGAATCGGAAGCAATCCCTGGCGGACTTGCGTTGCGAGCTTCTGCTGCAGGGCAATCAGATCCTGATCGGTAGATTCCAGATTGGTCTGCCACACGACTCTGTCGCTGGTAGCGTCCACAGCTTCCAGCGTGACCCGCAGATGTTTCCCCTGCTTCATGTAGTGCCCGGTCAGAACACTCTTGACCCGCAGCTGGTGACCCACTTTTTCTGGGTCTAAATCCGCACTTGTGTATTTGGCGGTGACGGAGGAGGGCCGGACATCCAGCGACCGCGAATACGTGAGCACGTTGGCAATTTCGTCCGCCAAGGCAAAGCGCAGGTAGTCATTGCTGGAATCACCAGTCATATTCTGCAGCGGCAGCACTGCCACGGCATTGCTCTGCATTCCGGCGTTGCCGGCGCGGTGCTTTATCCACCACACTCCAAACGTTACAAGGACGGTAAGCAGCAGCGCGCTAACACCCAACAGCAGATACAGAGTCCGCTTGCTGGTCTTTTGGAACGTTTTAGTTGCCAGACGAATCGGGGAAGTAGCCCGTGGCCCTGTTCGCGTGAGTCCTGATTCTGTTTCTCTCTTTAACTGTTGAAGGTCAGCGCGGATCTCAGCGGCACTCTGATAGCGCTTCGCGCGCTCCTTCTCCATCGCCTTGCCGATCACACCTTCCAGTTCGGCAGGCAATCCGGGATTGAGGGTCGATGGCGCCGCCGGCTTCTGGTGTAGCACCGCGTCGAGCGTAGTTACAACGTTGTTCCCGGAGAATGGCTTCTTGCCGGTAGCCATCTCGTACAGCACCACGCCAAAAGAAAAGATGTCCGTGCGCGCATCCAGTTCTTCGCTGCGCGCCTGCTCCGGAGACATATAAACCGCGGTGCCCGGAATCACGCCTACCGCAGTGAGCGAGTCCTCGATTGGAGTTTCTTCACTAGTAGCAAGCCGGTCATCACGGATGAGTTTCGCCAGCCCGAAGTCCAGAACTTTGGTGTGCCCGCTCTTGGTGATAAAGATGTTTGCGGGCTTGATGTCGCGATGAATGATCCCCTTGGCGTGCGAAGTGGCCAACGCGTCTGCCACTTGAATCGCAATCTCAAGCAGCTGGTCCACCTCCATCGGCTGGCCATGGATACGCGCCTTCAGGCTCTCGCCCTCCAGCTTCTCCATGACGATGAACGGATGCCCGTTGTGATCTTCAACTTCGTGAATCGTGCAGATGGTGGGATGATTCAGCAGGCAGGCGGCCCGCGCCTCACGCTCGAAGCGCTCCAGCGCTTTACGGTCACCGAGCAGGTTGTCAGGAAGGAACTTGATCGCCACGTGGCGCCCGAGCCGCGTGTCCTCGGCTTCGTACACCACGCCCATACCCCCGCCGCCCAGCTTTCCCAGAATGCGGTAGTGCGAGATCGTTTGACCGATCAAGGTCTGGCTGTTGGTGGTGGTCTGGCCGGGCATGCGCCCCCACACGGAACTATTGTTTCCGTAGGTCGCTATGTTAGGACGCGGAGGGGAGGAGGTCAACTAGCGTGCGCTGCGATTCAACAGAAATCTCCGCCATTTCAGCCACGGGGTCAGTTGTGGCCATTAGTCACGCTCGTACTGCTGATCTGGCGGTAACCCTTGAACCTTTGGGGATTGTAGCCGTGCTGCGGAGACGCCACAGGGGCGTTCAAGGCCGCATCACTGCACCCCCGGTGCGTTTGCTAATGGGACCATGGTCGTCGGCGACTTTGACGGTAACGGCACGCCGGATCTGGCCTTCACCAGTTTTCGGAGCGATCAGCGTTACTTTTGAACGAACCATAGGCATTGCTAAGAACGTAAGGCCGCTCGCATTTCATTGGAAAATGTCAGCGATTCCCTCGTGCAATCCCTCCAGAGGCTCCGCCAGTTGCTCCGCGCCCCGTCTCAACTCTTTACCATCAACCGCCGCAAATCCCAGAATCAAACCTTCCCGCCCAAAGCGCCGCGATGTGTACCGGGTCAGCGGAATCACTTCCACGCCACGCTTCGCCGCTTCAGCAGCAGCACGCACTGCACTGATCCCGCGCCTTAGCCATCCTATGGTTTGCAGCCCGGCCTCCACCGGCGGAATCTCGAGCAGCCCATCCAGGTTCTCCTTCGCCGATTCCAGAAGCACGCCTAATCGTTCCGCATACAATTCCCGCATGCGTCGTATGTGTCGCGCAAAATGCCCTTCAGTGATGAAGTCACACAGAATCGCCTGATCCAGTAGCGGCGCATGCCGTAAGCTCACCGACTGCGCCGCCGCAAATCGGTCCACCATTCCCGGGGGAACCACCATGTACGCCAGCCGCAGAGCAGGGAAGAGCACCTCATTGAAGCTGCCGGAAAATATCACCACGTCACCCTGGTCCAGACCCTGCATCGCCGGAATCGGATGCCCGGCGTAGCGATACTCACTGTCATAATCATCTTCAAAAATCAGCGCCTTTGACCTCGCCCATTCGAGCAGCGCCAGCCGGCGTCGCAGGCTCATCGTTACGCCCAGGGGGAACTGATGCGCCGGAGTTACGAACACCAGTTTCGCGCGCTTCCAACGACGTTGCCCTTCTTCCAGCGACAAGCCTTCCGAATCCACCGGCACCGGACACAGCTTTGCCCCCACCGCTCCGAACACGATCCTTGCCCCGGGATATCCGGGCTCCTCCACCCACACCGGATCTCCGGGATTCAGCAGCAAATGTGCTGCTCGTTCCAGTCCCTCCTGCACACCGGAAATGATCAGCACTTGCTCAGCCGTACATTTCACTCCGCGCGATGTGTTGAGATACTCCGCCACAGCCTGCCGCAGTGGGCGATACCCCAGCGCCTCGCCACCGGCCAGCAACTGCGCCGACGCGCGTCGCAGACGCCGCGCCGCCACCTGCGCCCAGAGCGCGGTCGGAAACGCATCCAGCGCAGCTTGGTTGGCGCGAAACGCTCGCGCCGGCCGCAGATTGGCTTCAGGAAAAGGTTTTAGCCGCCTCGCGTACGCTGCCCATCGCACCCTGCGCGGACGTTTCTGCCCGCTGCGCGCGCTTCGTCCCACCTGCAGCAGTTCATCAGGCAGCACCCGGGCGACGAAGGTGCCCGCTCCAACTCGTCCCTCCACGTAGCCTTCCGATGCGAGCTGCTCGAAGGCCTTGACCACCGTCGCCCGCGATAGCCGATATTGCTTTGCCAGATCCCGCGTGGCAGGCAGCCGCGCCCCCGGCATGAGCCGTTTACCGAGTATCGCCTCCCGCAGTTCGTCATAAAACCAGCGATACAACTGCACCCCCACGGGCGCTGCGGGCAAACTCAAGGGCAGGGAAGTGGCTTGTTTCGCCATAGGATAATGGTATGCACAGAATAACGTAAATGGACCTTTTGGCAAGTCCAATTGGTAAGTAGCATTCCATCGGGGGGCAGGATCGTGGAAAAAGTAAATGTCGCCGAGAAATTCCGGCAGATTCATGAATACTGGAAGCCTTACATCGTCGCTGAACTGAACGGCCAGCTCGTCAAGTTGGACAAGCTGAAAGGCGAGTTCATCTGGCACCATCATGAGTACGAAGACGAAATGTTCCTGGTCGTAAAAGGCCGCTTTTGCATGGAGTACCGGGACAAAGACCTTTGCGACCGCCACGTCTGGATCGAAGAAGGCGAGTTCATCGTGGTCCCTCACGGCGTCGAGCATTGCCCGGTTGCGGACGAAGAAGTCTGGATCATGCTGTTCGAGCCGGCCTCGACTTTAAACACCGGCAATGTTGAAAATGAAATGACGCAGCGCGAATTGGAACGCGTGTAACTCGATCGCTAAGGGGCTGAGGGGCTTTCCCCGGCAACCTGCTAAAGGTATTTGCCGAACATATCATCAATGGGATTCGCCAAAATTTCGCTGCTTGCTGCGAGTCTGTTCTTCGGGTCGTGCAGCGCCTGGGCCCAGCCGCCCGCAGGAATGGTTGCTCCAACACCATTGATACTGGAGAGCAACGAAGGGGGACAACGCCTCCGCAGGCCAAGGGAACTGGCAGCGGCAAGCGCCACAATTAGGATGAAAGTAGATCGCCCAAACGGCGGCTCACAAAAAATGTGGCTTGGCACTGAGGAGATTCCTCCCGGCAGGGCTATCCCCCGGCACCAGCAGCTCGGCCAGGATGAAATTCTGTTGATTCAGACCCGTAGCGCCCATGTATGGTTGGGCCCGCTGGAGCGGGACGTCCATGCCGGAGCAGTAGTTTTTATTCCTTCAGGCGCGTGGATCAGTCTGAAGAACACCGGCAGTGAGGACATCAAATTGGCGTTTGTCTTCTCTGATCCGGGATTCGACAACTTCATCGAACCGACATCACCGAACTGAGAGGAACTTATGTCACAAAACAACGGCAGTCCCACCAGCCTTCGTCTCAAGACCGGCCTCGCCGAAATGCTCAAAGGCGGCGTCATCATGGACGTCACCAACGCCGAGCAGGCCCTCATCGCCGAAAAGGCCGGAGCTGTCTCCGTCATGGCTCTCGAGCGCGTGCCCGCGCAAATCCGCGCCGAAGGCGGCGTCGCCCGCATGGCCGCGCCCAAAAAAATCCGCGAGATCATGGCCGCCGTTTCCATCCCCGTCATGGCCAAGTGCCGCATCGGCCACTTCGCGGAGGCGCAAATTCTGCAAGAGCTCGGCGTCGACTACATCGACGAATCCGAAGTCCTCACCCCTGCCGACGAAGCTCACCACGTCGATAAGCACGCTTTCAATGTCCCCTTCGTCTGCGGCGCGCGCAATCTCGGAGAAGCTCTCCGCCGCATCGCCGAAGGCGCTGCCATGATCCGCACCAAGGGCGAGGCCGGCACCGGAGATGTGGTCCACGCCGTCAAGCACATCCGCCAGATCGTGCGGGAGATGAAAATGCTCACCGTGCTCAGCGAAGAGGAACTCTACGCCAAAGCCAAAGAGCACCAGGCACCGTATGAACTGATAAAGATGGTGGCGAAAGAAGGCAAGCTCCCGGTTCCAAATTTCTCAGCGGGAGGCATTGCGACGCCGGCGGACGCAAGCCTCGTCATGCAACTCGGCGCTGAAGCCGTCTTCGTCGGCTCCGGCATCTTCATGAAAGACTCCACAAACTTTGCCCCACCTGAAGAAGCCGAGCGCCGCGCGCGCGCCATCGTGAAAGCCGCCACACATTACAACGATCCTAAAGTCCTACTTGAAGTCAGCGCGGATCTGACCGGCGCGATGAAAGGTTTGGCGGTGGCCGCTTTGGATGAGGCGCAAATGCTGCAGACCCGGGGTTGGTGAGAGGGTGCTGCAGAGCAGTGCTTGGTGAGCTAGCGTGGCGCCCACGCTATCGCGATGCCCAAAGACCACGTGGGGACAGCCGTCCACGGCTGTCCAGATTCAAGTTCGAGATGACACCTCCCCGGGGGATGGGCGACCAAGAGGTACGAGCAAGGGAGTCTTATCATTCTGACCGCCCCGAGGAATCCATTCATTTTTTGCTTCGCGAACCTCACGCCAGTCGTCGCTTAGGACCTTTCCCCCCGCGTTTATACAGACAATCAGCTGTTTTCATAATCAGCGGGCGCCGTCCTGCAATGGCAACTGCTTAGCTCCAGTCTCTTCCTGCACTTCCTGCGAGCAGCATTTATAATCTGGGATTCACTTTTCCTCTTCATCCTTCACTGAAAGGCGCACTTTGCTCGACTTCCTAGGCGATCTTCGGCGTACTCATATGTGCGGAGCGCTGCGTCTCTCCGATTCCGGACAAAAAGCTGTCTTGATGGGATGGGTAAATCGCCGCCGCGACCTGGGCAGCATCATCTTCATCGATCTGCGCGACCGCACCGGGGTGACTCAGGTCGTATTCAATCGCGAACGCAATCCAGCCCTCCACGACCAGGCCCAGGAATTGCGCAACGAGTACGTGATTGCCGTGGTAGGCACGGTCAAGCGGCGGGATGCGGACACTGTCAACAGGAACATTGCCACAGGTGAGGTCGAACTGGTCGCCGAAGAACTGCGACTGCTGAACGTTGCCAAACAACCGCCATTCTTGCCCGGCGACACGGTCCTCCCTAACGAAGAAGCGCGCCTGAAGTATCGGTATATCGATCTGCGTCGTGAGGCGATGCAGTTCAACATGGAGACCCGGCACAAAGTCTCGAAAGCGATTCGGGATTATCTTTCTGCCCAGGGCTTTTTCGAGATCGAAACGCCCTTTATGACGCGCTCCACCCCCGAAGGTGCCCGCGACTATCTTGTGCCCAGCCGGGTCCAGCCCGGGTGCTTTTATGCGCTGCCGCAATCGCCGCAATTGTTCAAGCAAATTCTGATGATCTCGGGTTTCGACAAGTACTTCCAAATCGTGCGCTGCTTTCGTGATGAAGATCTGCGTGCAGATCGCCAGCCGGAGTTCACCCAGATCGACCTCGAGATGTCGTATCCACAACCCGAGCGTGTGTGGGAGGTGGTGGAGGGATTCTTGAGCGCCGCCTTCACCGCGGCGGGCTACGAGATCAGGGCTCCGTTTCCTCGCCTGAGTTATGACGAGGCGATTCGAGTCTATGGCAGCGATAAGCCTGATCTGCGGCTGCCGGGAATGGTCGATATTCGAGCAGCGCTGTCGCCAGACGAACTGCGAGAGTTCGGCGCGAAATTCAGGATGAGAAGGGAACTGCCCCTCCAACTTATCCGCATTCCGAACGCGGGCGATATCTCCGGTACCGAGCGCCGAACCATAGGCACGTACGGCGCGTATCAGCATGTGCAGGGGCCTGCGTTCGTTCAATTGATAACGGATCCCAAGCGGCTGGCCAAAGATTCTCCCGAATTGACAGAAAAAATTCTGAAGTTCGCCACGGTCGAAGAAACCGATTTATGGCTGCTGGCCGGAGCACTGGACAAGCCGGACTCGTCTGTAGTGATGGACCAGTCGGCGCAGCATTTCTGCGAAAAATGCGGCTACTTGCGGCTTGATCTCGCGCTGAAATATGCGGCAAAGCACGGAGCATTTCAGAAGAAGGAATTTCATTTCCTGTGGGTGACGGATTTCCCCATGTTCGAGTGGGACAAGACCGAAAAGCGCTGGAACCCGGCGCACCATCCTTTCACCTCTTTGCACGAAGAGGACATGGCAAAGCTGGAGGCGAACATCGACTCGGTGAATGATCCAAAATCCCCGTTGGGAGAAATCCGCGCGCTCGCCTACGACGTGGTGTTAAACGGAACGGAGCTGGGTTCTGGCTCAATCCGTATTCATCGCCAGGACATTCAACGCAAAATCTTTCAGGCGCTCGGCATGAGTGAGGAAGAGGCGAGAGCCCGCTTTGGATTTTTCCTCGAAGCTTTGGAGTACGGCACGCCTCCGCATGGAGGAATTGCTCTCGGGCTGGATCGCATTGTGATGATTCTCGCCGGAGCAGAAAGCCTGCGCGAGGTAATTCCATTCCCCAAGACGGCGCGCGCGGTGGATCTAATGGTGGACGCGCCGACCCCGGTGAACGAAGCGCAATTGAAGGAGTTGGGGATAAGACTCGTGAAAGAAAAATAAAACGAGACCACTATAGGCCCTACTTAGTTAGGCAGATTCTCTGCAGTCCTAACGATTTTTCTCCGGCGAAGAAACCCCGCCTTCAAGCGGGGTCTGTTCGAATGCCTACTAATGCGACTATTTCTTGGGACCGACGAGATCGCTCATAGGCGGGACGTTCGCGATATCGCAGGCAAACGCGAGACAACCGAGATTTAAGCCATCCTCGATTGTTGCCAGCATCGACTGGTGGTTGTAGGCCACGTTCGAGGTGCGGGGTGGTCGGAATGAGAAATGACGACGGTGAGGACGTGGCCTCCGCCGGCGTCCGGCGTGGAGTCGCAGCAGCCCGTATCGTCACCAAATCCTTCAAGACCGGTGCCCGTGAAATCACTTTCATCCCATGTAATGAAAATGACGGAGTTACAGCCGTGGTTCTCAGCATTTTGGAGAGAGGGGGGGATGCATGGGCGGCTACTCCTGGGGATTTGGAAGTTTGCTGACTTGCAGCAGCACGGGAGTATACACCTGTCGGGCCGCAATTGGCTCTGCTCGCAGACTTCAGCCCTCTGTGACGATCAGGACATGCTGCTCTTTCGGTGAGTGCAAGCGTCTTCGCGCAATCGTACGCCATTCATGTTGCATGAATCTGTTCCGAATGGATTGGCGGCTCGGGATTTGCACGATGTAGTACTGGGCGATTTCACGCGATTGGGTCGTGAGTTCTAGTCTGAAGAAAGCTGAAGGTTGTCAATCAGCCGCGTACTACCCACGAACGCTGCTACCGCCACGAGAGCGGTCTCCGAGACTTCCTCGATGCGGTCGAGTGTTTCGGGATCCACGATCTCCAAATAATCTATGCGGACAGAATGCTCTTCCGCGATAGTTTGTTTGCCGGCGTCAATGAGTTTCTGCGCCCGGCGCTCACCTTGTTTGAAAACGTCCTGAATTTCAAGCAGCGATTGGTATAATACTGGCGCCGCTCGGCGCTCCTGCGGGTCAAGGTAAGCGTTGCGCGAGCTCATAGCCAATCCATCCGGCTCGCGGACAATCGGGCAAGCGACGATCTCGACCGGCAAATTCAGATCGCGGGTCATTCCTCGCATAATGGCCAGTTGCGCGGCATCTTTTTGGCCAAAGAACGCCGCGTCGGGCTGCACAATCTGGAAAAGCTTGGTAACAACCGTGGTTACACCTCGAAAGTGGCCAGGGCGCGACTTCCCGCAGAGCTTGTCGCTGAGCCCTTCGACAGTGACCCAAGTTGTCATGCCTTGGGGATACATTTCCTCGACGGCAGGCGCGAAAAGCAGATCTATAGCCTCTCGTTCCAGCATCTGGCGATCACGCTCGAAGCTGCGTGGATATTTGGCGAAATCTTCACTCGGGCCAAACTGAGTAGGATTTACGAAGATTGAGGCGGCGACTACGTCGCATTGGGCCTTCGTGGCCCGGATCAGCGAAAGATGGCCCTCGTGCAGCGCGCCCATCGTGGGCACCAAGCCGAGGCGCTGATCACCATGTTTCGCAAGGCTACAGGCCGAGCGCATCTCCCGGATCGTTTTGAGGATTTGCATGGACGAATCGCGGCTGCCTGATGAAGCGAGCCTGCTGCAACTCTCAGCGCTGCATGCTCCGCTTGCGTTCCAGGACGGTCTCAAGCGCCGCGAGAGTTTCTTTGGCCAGGTGATAGGATTCGCTGTCCGAGGGATATTGCCCAGACACCACATCTGCGCGAAAGCCCTGCACTGCCTGCGTGATTAGGGCGGCTGCATCTCCGTATCGGCGCACGAATTTGGCCGGAGACGTGAACGTCAGGTTTAGCAGATCGTGGAGCACGAGCACCTGGCCATCGCATTCCGGTCCCGCGCCGATACCGATGGTCGGCGTTTCGACCTCGGCCGTGATCATGCCGGCAACTTCGCGCGGAATGCCTTCAAGGTAGATGCAGGCCACACCGGCGTGGTCGAGGGCCACAGCATCGCGCATGAGCTGCTCGATTGCCGCCAGCGACTTGCCCTGAACCTTGTACCCTCCCATCACGTTCACTGACTGCGGCGTCAGCCCAATGTGCCCGGCGACCGGAATCTCGGCGTCGATGATTTGCCGGATCAGATCAGCGCGCTTGGCGCCGCCTTCAATCTTCACGGCTTCAGCGCCGGCTTCTTTCACGAAGCGTGCGGCGTTGCGGATGGCCTCGTCCGCACTGACGTGGTAGGAGCCGTAGGGCATGTCCGCGAGGAGCAGCGCACGTTTTACGCCGCGCCGCACGGCACGCGTGTGGTGCAGCATTTCTTCGATCGTAACCGACAGGGTGTTCTCGTAGCCCAGCATGGTTTGGGCGAGCGAATCACCGACCAGCACGATATCAATTCCAGCTTCATCCACCAGGCGCGACGTGGCATAGTCATATGCAGTCAAGCACGCGATAGGTTCGTGCCGGAGCTTCTTATCGTGCAGGAATGAAACCGTAACCTTTTGGCGAGGATCGCCGATTGGGGTGAGACTCATTTGTCCTCCAGTGCCCCTCCGCATGCTGCGGATAGAGCCTGTGTACAGAGCGGAAATATTATAACTCAGGGAGCGGGTCGCGCGAATACGGGGAGCGAGTCGTCTTCGTGACAGTATCTAACTTTGGTCACCAGCTCGGCGAATCACAACGGCGACAACTCATCCTCCTTCTCCTCCCTCCGTTCGTGCATAAACCTTCGCTCCAGATAGCGCCGCGCCAGGTCTTGCCCGCCGATGCCGAAAGCCAACGCCAGACCCAGCATCAGCGCGCCGAAGACGATCGAAAACGCCACCACGATCGTGCGCTCGCCGAGACCTAGTTCCTCGAAGCCCACCGATACAGAAAAAACAATAATGATCGTGCGAATCGTCGAACTGATCAGCCGCGGCGACGGCAGATCCGCGTTCACTGCGGCGAGCAATGCGGCACGAGAAAAAAAGCTCGCCGCAAGCAGCCCGAAGAAAAGGACAAACATCGCCGCGAACAGCCGCGGCAGAAATCCGAAGAAGCGCGCTATGTGCTCCTCTACGCCCACAATGCCGAGGACGCTTACCCCGATCAAGATGAAACCGATCCAGGCAACCCAAAATACAAACCGGCTCAGCAACTCGGTAGAGGAGGGCAAGGCCACCTTCTTGAGAAACTGCGTCGCCCCGGCGTCCTCCGACAAGCGGTCGAAGTGCGCCAGGCGAAGAATGCTGCGAAGTGTGTATTTCAGAATGTATGCGATGACCCATCCGATGACGACGATCATCAGCATGACCATCAGGCGCGGCAAGAATCGCGCAATGCTGTGCACGATATCCAGGGTGGCCTGCGTCATTTCATTCAGAAATCTTTCCCACATGTTTGACCTCACTTCCTGCCGTTCCACATTTCCAGTAGAGACGGCTTCAACCGTTCAAACTCCTGACAGAGGTGTTCGACTCTGGATTCCACCTCTTCCGCTGCGCTGTCGCGGTTTTCAACCAGAAACGTATGAGCCTTACCGCGATACAACGGCGCCAACGCCTGGACGATATGATCACGGCTTATGACGGCTTTGTGATAAGCGGCAGTAAATTCATAGACGGTGCGGGCCCACAATTCATCGCCCAAACGGAACTCTGGCTCGGGCATGGTGGCGGCACGCTGGAGTTCCGCAAGAGTTGGAGGAGAAAGAATGGCCTTTAGGACGGTGTCAAGCTCTGAGACTCCGCGCACGAACATTTCGTGCTGGCGCTTGCGATTGACTGGCAACGGATCCGAGATCAGCTCGTGGTCGGGCCCAAAGGTCGTAATAGGTTCGGAATGTGAGTTGGCGCTCCAACTCCGGAAATTGTCTTCCAAGGACCAGAACAGAGTGCCCACGCTCCGCCGCATGGCGGCCACCAGATCGGCGGGCGCGTGCTCCACGCGTGTTTTGGGCCCCAGAAAACTCTGAGCCAAGCGGAACTCCCCCACGATGGCCGAGATTGTGACATACATCTCGGCTCCGCTGCGTCCGACCTCCTGCGACCAGACTTCCTGGCTCAAAAAATGACTGGCTAGTCGGCCGGAGAAGGCGAAGTCCGGCGGATACGGCTCCCGCACCCGCCGCGAATAAAGCGCCCGATTCATTGGATAAAGCAAATTGCGAATGAGAAGCCCATCGAACTTGTGCCGCCGATAGGTGGGCGTGACCAGATCGAAATTGTCCCGAGTCACAGGCCGCAACAAACGCTCCAGCCACTCCGGTTCGATGATCGAATCGGGTGCGACGATGGCACAGGCACTGGCCCGCAAGAGTTCTGCGGCAGCGAGAATCGTGCGAAGGGCATTGCCGCTGGCCGGACCGCCGGGATATTGCGTGCTGATAGAGTGCAGGGTGCGCAGCGCCTGGAGCTTTGACACATGTTGCAAGTCACTGATCGAAGCCGCCCGGATCAGCTCCTGGGTGCCATCTTTGGAGCCGCCGTCGGCATTGATGATGGCGGCGCGTTGGCGAGGGAAATACTTCAGCAGGCCCGCGCGAATGGCTTGCACCAGCTGGCCAATCGTGCTCGCGTCGTTATAGGTGTGCACCCCGACCAGGATGTCCACCTCACCAACGTTGATCAATTCACGAAGAAAATCATCCGAAAGAATGGTTTCTTCGGGCAAAAGAACACTCCTTATGTTGAAGAAAACAGTTTAAAGCAGAATGCAGAGGTAAGAGGTCAGATTGCAGAAGTACGAACTCGATTGTGCATGCCTTCCTACTTCTGCACTTGTTTCAGATCTTGCGCAGGCGGAACCAGTAAAACTGATACGGCCCCACGGTCAAAAGATAGGGCAGGTCGCCGATTCTTGGGAAGATGTTGCGGCCAAACATTTCGATCAGAATATTCCCTTTGTACCGTCGAAGGTCCAGTTCTACAGCCTGCGCGGAACTGGAAAGATTATTCACAACCAGAATCGTGTCTTTCCCCAGTTGGCGAATGTAAGCCAGCACGCGGTGATTTGCCGGATATAGGAATTCAATGCTGCCTCTTCCGAATACCGGCATCGATTTGCGAATTCTGATGAGGCGCTTCATCCACGAAAGCAGCGAGTGCTCAAATCGCTTTTGCGATTGCACGTTCACAGCCTGAAACCCATAAACCGGATTGAGCATCAGCGGGGAATAGAGACTCTCCGGATCCGCCGCTGAAAAGCCCCCATTCCACCCCCCATCCCACTGCATCGGCGTTCGCACGCCATTTCGATCGCCCAGGTTCACGTTGTCGCCCATGCCAATTTCGTCGCCGTAATAAAGGATGGGAGTGCCTGGCAACGACATCAACATGCCATTCATCAATTCAATGCGCCTGCGGTCATTGTCGAGCAGAGGCGCGAGTCGCCGCCTGATGCCTAAATTCAGCCGCATTCCCTTGTCGCGCGCGTACTCGTCATACATATAATCCCGCTCCATGTCGGTGACCATTTCGAGAGTGAGCTCGTCATGATTGCGAAGAAACAAACACCACTGGCAGGGCTCGGGAATCGCCGGCGTCTGTTGCAGGATTTCGGTGATCGGCTTGCGGTCCTCCAGCTTCAGCCCCATGAACATGCGCGGCATCAGCGGAAAGTGGAATGCCATGTGGAACTCATCGCCTTCTCCGAAATAGGGACGCAGATCCGCAGGCCACTGGTTTGCCTCCGCCAGGAACATGCGGCCAGGGAATTCCCGGTCGAGGCGGGCGCGAAAATCTTTGATGATGGCGTGGGTTTCGGGCAGGTTTTCGCAATTCGTTCCCTCGCGCTCCACTAGGTAGGGAACCGCATCCAGCCGGAATGCGTCCACACCCATCTCCAGCCAGAACCTCATCACGTCCCACATCTCTTCACGTACTGCCGGGTTGTCATAGTTCAAGTCCGGCTGGTGGCTGAAGAAACGATGCCAGTAATATGCCTTAGAGACTGGGTCCCAGGCCCAGTTCGAAAGCTCCGTATCGACAAAAATGATCCGCGCCCCACGATACTTATTGTCAGTGTCACTCCAGACATACCAGTCTCGCCGCGGGTTGGTGGTCGAACTGCGCGACTCCTGGAACCAGGGATGCTGATTCGAGGTATGGTTCAGCACCATCTCGATGATGACGCGAATCCCGCGCTGATGCGCGGCTTCGAGAAAGACCTTGAAGTCATCGAGAGTGCCGTAGCTGGGGTGAACCGAACGATAGTCGGCGATATCGTAGCCGTCATCGCGTAGGGGGGAAGGGAAGAATGGCATCAGCCACAAGGCTGTGATGCCGAGATCCTGAAGGTAATCGAGTTTCTGTGCGAGGCCGCGGAAATCTCCGATGCCGTCCGCATTGCTGTCGTAGAACGTCCGAACGTGGACCTGATAGATGATCGCGTCCTTGTACCAGAGCGCGTCCTGGGGGGGTGCCAAACCAACTCTCCTGATTGTTCTCGACGGCGGGGACCCGTGAACGAGGAATTTTCAATTTAACACATCCGTTTTGCATGAGAAGTAACGGCTTAGATAAGCCTGTACCGGTGATGTTCGACTAGCGGGAATCGCGTAGCAATGAAACCACAGTGGGAATGTCGTTTTCCTGAAATAACCGGATACCGGCAACTCCAGCTGCGCCAGCTGTAAGGCAGTCTTTGGCGTTCTCCAAGGTTACTCCGCCAAGCGCAAGAACAGGAATGTTGTACTTGCAGGCCCCGGCAAGAGCACCCAGGCCCGCAGTCCGAGAGCTTTCATCTTTC
>Ga0075425_100001475_pt1 | contig 23143 bp, 17 predicted proteins | sample SoiMethybrSBSTD4_FD_75300 | JGI IMG/M metagenome (GOLD analysis project Ga0075425, IMG submission 75300) | Bulk soil microbial communities from a Populus tree surrounding site in Tennessee, USA - Soil MetaG P. TD hybrid SBSTD4 | ecosystem: Environmental > Terrestrial > Soil > Tree plantation... | reverse complement strand
TCGTCGACGATGACCGCCACAATCCCGCCGGTCTTCTGCGAATCCACGATCGCCGCGTCCATCTCCCGCAAGAACGCCGTCTTCGAACTCGCGGCTGCACTCGAGAATCCGAGCGCGCCGGCGAGGTGCTCGTAGAACTCGCCTCGCGACAGCGTGGGATTGGCCAGCAAGGCGATTCGCGATCCATCGCCATGCGTTCTCTCGAGCGCCGCTCGAATCAGCGTCGACTTACCGGTACCGGCGTCCCCGATCACGAGCGTGATTCCTGGACGGCCAGACAGGCCATAGTTCAGATTTGTCAGCGCTTCCTGATGATGCTGTGACAGAAACAGGTAACGCGGATTCGGAACGAGCTCGAATGGCCGCTCACGCAGCCCATAGAAATCTTCGTACATGCCTACCGCCATACCTTCCAGACGACCGCAGCCGTCCCTGCTGCGGCCACAAGGAGCACCGCCGCCGAAATCGCGACGACCTTCCACTTTCGATCGCCACGCCGAGCCGCTTCCGGCAGGACCGGAATGCCAGCCAGCACGACCAGATTCAAAGCCGCGCGCACATCCACTTCTGATTTCAACGTCTTGTCGAGATATTCCATCAGCGCCGCGAGCGTGAGGCCCAAGCCAACCGCGAGACTGATTCCCATCAACTGCAATTGCCGTCGATTTGGACTCGACGGGCGCTCGGGCAAACGCGCCGGATCGAGAATCTTGAACTGCTCGCCAATCTGGCGCCGCTCCAGGTTCGCCGCAACTTTCGAGTCCTCTTTCTTCGCCAGCAGGCTCGTGTACATCGACTGGAGCGTGATGTAATCGCGAGTCAGCTCGGTCAGCTCCGCGCCTCGCGCGGGCGCTGACTCGATCCGCTTTTGATAGGTTCCCATCGCCCCGCGGAACCGCTGCTCCGCTTCGGTCTTGTCGGCGATTTGCTTGTCGACCTTCTGCAACTCCGCCCTCGCTTCGGCGAGGCGGTTTTTCTTCAGCTGCTCAGCCGGCGTCGCTGCAGCCGAGACCGGACGCGCGAGAGCCTCTGCATCCGCCTTCTTTTGCAAATCTGCGATGAGCCGCTTCTGCCGCTGGACGTCCGGATGGTTCTCCTTGTACTTCATCAGCTGCGCTTGAAGTTCCGTCTGCGCGGCCTCGAGCTGCTGCGCGGCGGTCGCACCCGGGGGCAGTCCGGCGGTCGGGCCAGGCGGAATCGCGGAGACGTCTACGGTCTCCAGGTCGGCGATCAGGCGCTCTAGCGCGAGCTTCCTGTCGCGATCGCGGTTGAGTGCTTCGATGAGCGCCTGCACCTGCATTTCCATGTTATGCAAGCCCTGCATGTTGGCTTCGCGTTGCTCGGGCAACTGTCCGTCGTACTGCTTCTTGTACTCTTCGACCTTGTGTTCGGTCTCTACGAGCCTCCGGCGCGCGTCCTCGAGCTGTGCCTCCAGGAATTGATTGGTGCCTTCGGCCAATACTTCGCGGTCGCGCAAATTTTCTTCGATGAACAACGACGCCAGGCGTTCGGTCACCCGCATGGCCGTTCGCGCATCGTCTGACGTGAAGCTCACACGGAATGCATCGCCCTTGACGACCTGCACGGAGATGCTGCTGCGCATGCGCTCGACGACGTCTTCCATGATCGCCGTCTTGCGCAGCTCTGGATATAGATTGAAGTCCTGGATGATTCGCTCGAGACGCGTGCGGCTCAGAATCTGCTGCGTAATTGTCTGCAGACGATCTTCGATGCGCGTCGTGACCGTCGATCGGACGTACGCTTCCGGCACCTGCTGCGGCACGACGAGGATCAGCGTGTCGGAGTTGTACAAATTCGGGAGTGTCCGAATCCACACGAACGCTCCGGTCGCGATGATGATGGCCGGCACAATCGCCCACCATTTACGGCGCCACGCAATGAACGCAATGTCTTCCGGCGTGTAAACCTTGCCCGGGATCACTGTTGTCCTGCCTGCTGATCGATAGGGACGCGACGTGCGCGAGGTGGCTTGATCAACGGAAACCACGTCGTCAGACCGGCGCTTACGCTGCGCCGTTCAAGTTGCGGCATGAAGCTGAAGATAGCGAGCGTGGAGGCGGGCACATCGTACTTGTAATACGAGGCCTGGCCGTACAGACCAAGGTGGCTGAACAGCGCGAAGGTCAACCGCGCTGAACCGGTGTAGGCCACCAAGGTGCCGTCCTGCGAGAAGACCTGTTGTCCTCGCGACGCACCGACGCCCATCGAAAAGAACAGACGTGAAATGACTGGACCGCCGATTCCCGCATTCGCGGCGTCCGTGTTGAACGGTTCGGTAAAGCCGACGACGTAGCTCACGCCGCGCGTGTAGCCGAGCGACGCGGCCCATGTTCGACTCAGCGCTCGTGTAAGTGTCGCCGCGCCAGTCACGAAGAACTGAGTGGACTTCCCCGTCTTCACCACGGACGCAGGGTCACCGTTCTTCACGATGGATGCGCCGACGGTCAGGTTCAGCGTGGTCGCGCGTCCGAGCCGAAACGTCAGGCCGTCTCCGTACCCGAGCCCGACGTCGAGGTTCCCGTAACGGAACGGCTCCGAACCCGCTACCGCGTGGCCGTATCGCGCTTGAGACACGCCGTACCCAACGAAAAAGGAAAGCTTGCGCGTCAGGTTGTGGGTGAACCGCATCGCCGCGGTTTCCGTTTCGACCGTCAGGTCCGTCGACTCGAGGACCTGCTGGTTCCACGCGACCGTCCCTGACAGGCTTGATCGCTTAGTGAATCGATCCTCGACAGAAATCGATCCGGTTGAGGTCCGTACCCATTCCGACTGCGTCGCGTACCCGTAATCGGCCCCAACAGGACTGTCCGTCGTCGTGGTGTTCGTGAGAAACGGCAGGTACTGGTAGTACGGTGCGTAGGTCGAACCGCCGGCGAACGTGATGGACATCTTGGTGGTCATGTTCGTACGAAGACCGGCATCGGCGGCGTAGCTCTGAAACAACAATCGGTTGCTGCCGGCGCTGCTCTCAAATTCCTGCAACGAGCCATTTCCGTTCACGAACAGATCGCTGCGGCTGCCCGCGCGATGGAAGCCATAATTCAGCGAGGCTTGAAAACCGTTCGCCAACCCTGGCTTGATGTTTTGAGCCGTGGCTCCGAAGCCCCCGTTACCATTCGGACCCTCTGCGAGGACGTTGTCGTCCCACGCCGCGAAGGCGGAGCCCGAGAAATCGAGCCGGTGCGGCTGTTCCTTCGGCGACCCTCTGAACAATCCGGAGAACGGACCGCCGCTCGGCATGCGGCCCTGCGCCTGCGCAGACGAACAAATCGCGAGGGTAGCCGCAATCGCGCAGACGAATTGGATTCCGAATCTATGTCGGTTCACTTCGTGCCCCGCAGTTGTGTTTGCTACGGAACGACGACGGTGTCGCCTGGTTTCAGCTCGATGTTCTGGGCGAGCTTGTCCGAATTGAGTACTTCCTTGTAGTTGAATTTGAAGGCCACCTGCTTTCCGCCTTCGTTGCGCACAATCCTGATCTTCTCGCTCTTCGCGTAGTCGCCAAGACCGCCGGCAATCGAAATCAACTGCAGCACGGTCATCGAGCCCGTGATCGGATACGCGCCTTTCTTGTTCACTTCGCCCGTTATGTACACTCTCCGGCTGTTGATCGCCTTGACTTCGACAGTGACTGTTGGATCCTCGACGTACTTTTTGGCTTCATCCGTAATCCGATCCCTCAGCTGCGCCGGCGTCAGGCCCGCGGCCTGAATCTCGTTCAGCAGGGGCAGTGAAATCTTTCCATCGGGTCGCACTGTGACGTCCGACGACAGTTCTTTGTCCCGCCAGAACACCACGGACATCACGTCGTCGGCGCCAATGATGTACTCCGCAGGCACGATGACCGGCGCAACCGCCGGGGCCGACGCATTCGCGACACTCTTGCCCGTCACCGCGGCTGTCGTACTAGCCGCGGACTGCGCCGCGCATGGCGTCACGATCGCGACAGTCACGACGGCAACACCGATCGTGCTAGCGATACTCTTTGAACGGAATCTGGCAGTCATGTTTTCTCAGGAAGTTAAGGAACCGCTTGTAGTCGCGCGGCTCCATGTTGAACAGACGCGCGACGATCTTGTAGTTGCCGCGCGCTTCCTCCAGACCCTTACGCACGACCTCGCGGACATTGGACCGTGTGATCTCGCGCTCCATGAACAGTGGATAAACCGTGACCCAGAACGACTCGCGCTGCTCCACCATCCGCTTATACAGATCGTCTGCAACAGTACGCCGACGTTCGCGTCTCGGCTTCAGGCTAATCGGATCCTGCTGCCTGAAATCTGCCGGCAAGTCTTCGAGCTCGATCTGCGGGCCCTTCGCGGTGACGGCAAGGCGCTCGATGCAGTTCTCGAGTTCGCGCACGTTGCCCAGCCAGGGATGCTCGCAGAGCGCCTTCAGGGCCGCCTGCGAAATACCCGTGATCGTCGAACGATTTGCCGCTGTATAACGCGACAAGAAGTGCTCGACCAGCTCCGGAATGTCTTCACGTCGATCGCGCAAGGGCGGAACGACGATATGGATGACGTTGAGGCGATAATACAGATCGTCACGGAACTGGTTCTGCGCAACTAGTTCGCGCAAGTTGCGGTTCGTCGCCGCAACCACGCGCACGTTGACGTGGCGGCTGCCGCCGTCCTGTCCCACCTTCTGCAACTCACCGGTTTCGAGGAACCGCAGCAACAGACCCTGCATGCGCAGCGTCATTTCCCCGACTTCGTCGAGGAAGACGGTGCCCATGTGGGCCGTTTCGAGTTTGCCAGGCTTGTCGCGATAGGCGCCGGTGAAGCTGCCCTTCACGTGACCGAACAGCTCCGATTCGAGCAAGGTCTCGGGAAGGCCGGCGCAGTTCACGGGGGCGAAGGGCATCGCCGCGCGAGGCCCAAGCGTGTGGATGCTGCGGGCGACGATTTCCTTGCCGACGCCGCTTTCACCGGTGATCAGCACCTTGGCATCGGACCGAGCAACGCGCTCGATCTCCTCCTGAAGACTTACAATTTCAGGACTGCGCCCAATCAGCTCGAGCCGCGCTCGCGCGCGTATTGTCATTGTGTTCATAGTGCGTGTCCGTGTTCTCTGCCGTTAGTGCAAGCGTGCCGCCAGTTGACTTCTTCCGCGCCTTCATGTCGCTAAGAGGCAGATTCATTGACACTTACCCTGCCCCTTCGCGGAACTTAACCCGTCTCGGGTAAGACAAATGTCTGCCTATTCGCGCGGCCGGGCCTGAATGTCGCGCTTTTCTCTGACTTGCGTCGTCCGCCCAAAAACCGCGATCAGTTCGCGGTCGGTCGAAGAACGACGCCAACAACCTTGCGGTATTTCACAGGTTGTCCGCCAAGGAGCGCCGGACGAAACTGCCAACGCTTCGCCGTCGCCACGAGCGAACGGTCGTAGAGCGGGTTGACTGACTGCGTGATCGTCGCCGACGTCACTATGCCTCGTTCGTCGATCACAATTTCGATAGCGCCCGAATAGGTTCGGGAATCCGTGGGGGACGGCGACCAGTTGGGCATTGGTTGAGAAACAGTCGTCGGTCCGACGACGTTGGTGTCCTCCACCGTGAAGATTCGCTGTGCGTTGGAGACGGGCTTGGGTTCGGGCGCCACTTCGGCCCGTGGACGCTCGACAGGCGGGCGAGGCGCCTCGGCCTGCTGCTGCAACTTCAATTGCTGCGACGAGAGCTTCGCAAAACCGTCGGCGAGCAGCTTCAGATCGGCGACCGACGGCTGATCGGCCAATTCCGGCTGCGCCAGGAGCGTCAGCAGCTCAGTGAATTGCGTGGACGCGTTGGCCCATTTGTTGTTGTCGAACGACACCTTCGCGGTGCTATAGAGCGTTTTCGCGACCGACGGCAGGACCTTGGCCCGGACCTCGCGGAACGTCGCCACGAGTTTCGGCGAGTCGAACGGGTCGAGTGCGAACAACGGACGCCGCGTGATCAGCTGCTCGAGTGCGCGCTCGGCATCTTGAGTGCGGTTCAATCCCAGAAAACAGAGTGCGCGGTACTTATCCGCCTCGTCCAGATTCACGCCGCTTGGAAGGTTCGACAGAGCCGCCAACGCATCCTGATATGACGCGGACTGATAGAGCGACTTCGCCGTGCTCAACGGGTCGTCATCTGCACGAGCGACGACGGCTGTGAATACGAGAAGCGCAGTCGAAGCAAGAATTCCAATCTTCATCGGCCCATATCCATGCTGAGACGAGCAGGCGTTTGCGCGCTGACAACGACGGTGCGCCGCTTTTCGCCGAACTGCGGATGCCGCCACACGATTTCATGGCTGCCGACGGCAACCGGGATATTACCGAGCGGCGTCGTACCGATGCTCTGGCCGTCCACGCTGATCTCGGCCCACGGCGTCGCGTTGACGAACACCGTGCCGTTTGGCGGAGGCACGGCGACACGCGTAGTCTTTCCACCCTCGATGGTGACCGTTCGACTTAACCGCATCTCGAGCGCCTCGTTCACCAGGTCGAGACGATGCTTGCCTGGGCTCAACACCAGCGGCGAGCCGTTCGACAACCCGAGGAGATGGCCGTCTTCAAGAAGGCGCAGTTCGAGCGGCGAATCGAACGCCACCATACCGGTCGGACCTGCGGTCGACGTCGCCAGCGAAATGAACATGCTGACGGTCGTACCGGCCGTCACGTCGACCGAACGATTCACAGACGAAGTGCCTTCGGCGACGACGACTGTGTGCCTGCCTGGTGTGAGGCTTCGCACTTTCAGCGGCGTGCGGCCCGCTGCGTTGCCGTCGACTGTTACGCGCGCGCCGGACGGATCGGAGGTCACGTCCAGTTGTCCGGACGTGAGCGCCGCCGGCATGTCGACGTTCTCCGAGACGACGGTGCCCCTCTCCACGTTGACAATCAGCCGCCGCTCGCCTGCGTCGTTGCGGAGCACCACATCGTGAGGACCTGGCGGCAGCGTCAATTCGAGCGGAGTCACCCCTCGCGCCACGCCGTCGACCGTCACCGCTGCGCCCTCGGGACGCGAGTTCAGTCTGGCGCGCTCTGACGCCGCGGGTTTTGCCACGGACGCCATCGCGACGGCGCGCTGGCGCGCGTACACGACGATCGCCGCTACGACGAGGACTAACGCAACGCCAGCGGTAATTCCGGCCCATACAGTCTTCGAGACTACACGTCGCGCAGGCGCGGTTTGAGCCGCCGGTGATGCGGGTTCGTCTTCGCCCCTAAAGTGTGCGAGAGGATCGGCGTCATGGTCCGTGCGGATCGGGATGACATCCGCCGAATCCTTCCTATTTTGTTGAGCTACCTTGGTCATACTTTGATTGGGTTTCAATGACACTTATGCAATTCGGTGCCAACGGCTTCGTGGAAACTCTCTGCGAAACCCGCCATCAAAGTCAATCGAAAGGATGACTTTTATCCGAAGTTCGTGAACATTTCCAGACGCGTGAAAAAACAAATGGCGCATGCCGCACCACCGTGCGACATGCGCCATGACGAAAACTGAACGGTGGCGTGTTACGCCGACAGACGGCGGCAACGACGATACGCGGCGAACAGGCCGGAACCGACGAGCAGCATGGTGCCGGGTTCAGGCACCGCGGACTGCTGGACATTCGGCGTGCCGTAAATCTCGAACTTGATGCTCGTGTCGCCGAAGTGGCAATCAGAGTCGAGGCCGATGGCGATGTCGGCCCCATTGGCGATGTAATTCGCAAGCGCCGTCAGCACCGCTGAATTGGTCGTCGTGAGCGTCCACGTGACGGCCGACGTGCCGAACGCGCCAGCGTTGCTGGCCACCGACCCTGCTGGGTTGCCGTAACCGGTAACGCCAGCGTCCGAGGCGTTATTGCTGCTTCCAAAAAACGTGGACCCACCCGATCCGAGTCCTGAGACAGACACGTTGGTGCCACCCGAAAAGCGGAACCCGTCGAGGACGTCGTTGATTCCGAGCGTGCCGTTGTTGGTGTCGTCGGTCATCGACGTGATGGCTCCGTCCACGTTGGACGCCGACGTATTGAGCAAGTCAACCCAAAGGATGTTGTAGGGATCGTGCGCCACGTCCGTCCAGTTGAAGAACCCGTTGAACGTGAGCACCGCGCTCGTGATCGTGTTGTTCCCCAGGTTGATCCCTTCAAGCTGCCAGGCGTATGCGCTCTGATGCGTCATGTTCGTCAGATTGGTCGTCGTCGCCGAATAGATCACCGACGCGGCGGACGCGTTCGACGCCCCGCCAAGCAGACTAACGACTGCGACAACGAGACCCGCGCCGAAACGAAAACTCAGATTCATCACACGCTTCACAGTCGCCTCCCGAGATGTCGCGAGCCGGAGTGCAAGAACAAGACCCGCAGTACGCGAAAAATCCTTGGGAATTTCGCGATTCCTTGCGGTTCCCCGCCGAGAAGTCAGCTCATCCGTGAACTTTATTCGGATGATCGAGCGCGATCTCTTTTTGCCGCAGCGACGCGAACACCAGCACTGTGGATTCCAGGCATCGGAAGAATTTTTGCAGCGTAGAAGGCATGCTCAAATTTGTACGCGTCGCTTCGATCGGCATCGGTCTGTGCGCCGCGATTGCCGCATGCGGGCGCACGTCGCCTGCCGAACACGTCAGGCGCGCCGAAGCGTACGCCGCGAAAAAAGACTTCGCCAATGCGATCGTCGAGTACCGGAGCGCGCTGCAGCAGGATCCCAAGCTCGGCACCGCACGGCTGCGACTCGGCGACATCTACGCGCAGATCAGTGACGGACAGAACGCGTACCGCGAATATGTTCGAGCGGCCGATACGATGCCCGACAACATTGACGCGCAGCTGAAAGCCGGCGCGCTCCTGCTTCTCTCGAATCAGTACGCCGAAGCCAAGACACGCGCCGAAGCGGTCCTCCGCATGTCGCCCAGACATCCCGGCGCGCTGACGCTGCTCGGAAACGCGCTCGCGGGTCTCAACGACACGGACGGCGCGCTCGAACGCCTGAACGAAGCGATTCTCTCCGATCCGTCGCAAGGCTCGTTGTACTCGAACCTCGGCGTGCTACAACTCGCGCGCGGCGATCGACAGATGGCAGAGGCGTCGTTCAAGAAGGCGACGCACGCGATGCCCGATCGCGCCGAGCCGCGCGTGGCACTCGCGCACTTCCTCCGTTCTCAGGGACGCGACGCTGAAGCAGAACAGGTGCTGCGCGAAGCAATCACTATCGACCCGAAGAGCGTACAAGCCAACAGCAACCTCGCAGAACTGTATCTGACGACCGGCCGTTCGTTGCTGGCCGAAGCGCCGCTCAAAGCGATCGCCGATGCGCGACAGGATCCGGAGTCGTTGTTTGCGCTCGCCGACTACTACTCACGAACGAAGCGGACGAAAGAGGCGGCAGCGATTCTCGACAAGCTCGCCGCCACGTCGCAAACCTATGGCCTCGCAAAGGCGCGGCTTGCCGCGATCGATTACACCGAAGGCCGTGGCGATGAAGCCCACAAGATTCTCGACGAGCTGCTCCGCCGCGAACCGCACAACCGTCTCGGTCTCGTGCTGAAGGGACGGCTGCTCCTCATCGAGAAGAAACCCGAAGAAGCGCTCGACTTTGCGAAACGAGCGGTCGCGTCCGACCCCGAGCATTCAGCCGACTCCCATTACCTGCTCGCGATGGTCTACCAGAACCGCGGTCAGGTCGAAGAATCGGAAATGGAGTTCAAGCAGACGTTGAAGGTCGCGCCGACGTCGGCCGGCGCTGCCGTGGCGCTCTCACAGCTGTACTCGGCGAAGAACAAGAAAACCGCCGCCGTCGAATTCGCCGAGCAGGCGGTGAAGCTCGCGCCCAACAGCGTCGAGACGCGGGTCACGCTCGTGCGCGCGGTGCTCGCCACCGGCGACACGGCCCGCGCCGATCGAGAGATCCGCGCCATGCTCGCGCAGTTTCCGTCCTCGGCGGCCGTGCAGGTGCAGGCCGGTGCGTTGTTCATCGCACGCAAAGACATCGTGGCCGCGCGCGCAGCCTTCACGCGCGCGCTCGAACTCGAGCCCGGATCCGCCGATGCGCTGACAGGGCTCGTGGCGCTCGACTTGGGCAGCAACAGCGTGCGGGCCGCGCTCGATCGTCTGAACGCGTACCTCGTGAAGTCGCCGAACGACGCGGGTGGATGGTTTCTCGCGGCGAAAGCATACACGATGGTCGGCGAGGAGTTGCAGGCCGAACGTGCGCTCATGAAGACCATCCAGCTCGATCCGGGTCGCGTGCAGGCGTTCGCCATGCTCGGCAACCTTCACGCGTCACGCGGCAAGCTCGACATCGCACTGCAGCAATTCCAGAACTGGGCGACGCGCGAGCCAAAATCCATCGCAGCGCAAACGATGGTGGGCCTGACGCTCGAGCGTCTGAACCGGGTGCCTGAAGCGAAACTCGCGTACGAACGACTGCTCGCCGCAGATCGGCACGCGGCCATCGCGGCAAACAACCTCGCGTGGCTCTACGCGGAGACCGGCGGCAATATCGATCAGGCCACCGACCTAGCGCAGATGGCCAAGTCGCAGGCACCTGACCAGCCGGCATTCAACGACACGTTGGGCTGGATCTATTACAAGAAGGATCTCGTCGAGCAGGCGGTCCCGCTCCTCAAGCAGTCGCTCGAAAAGGATCCCGACAACGCGCTCACCCACTATCACCTTGGCATGGCGTACGCGAAGGCCGGCGAAGATTCGAAAGCTATTGAGGAGTTGAAGAAGGCACTCGCGCTCGATCCCAAACTGTATACGGCGGATGAAGCGCGGCGGACGCTGAAAGAACTGCAGATCTAGGTCAGAAGCTGACCCGCAGCGTCACCGAAAAATTCGAGTTTCGATTGAACTGTCCGACGAAGTCGGTGTCCTTGCCAGTGATGCCGACGCCGGTGAAGGTGACGCGCCAGTGTGACGACAACGCGTCGGAGAACTGCGCCTTCACATACGCGCCATCACCGGACTGGCGAAGCAGTCCCTCGATAGTGACGGTGCGACGAGGATCCACCGCGTACGACGCTCGACCGATTATGGACTTGGCGATCTGTTCGTCTGGTGCAAAGCGAAACGCCGGCGCACCGGACTGCGTCACGCTTTCGCCGATGTAGCCTCCGTCGAGAATCCATTCACCGGCCTGCCGCTCCAACTCCGCCACGTACAAGATATATTCGTGGGCGTTGGCGATGTTCGGTGACGTGAAGGACGCCATTTCCCCCTTGAGCGTGAACCACGAGGTCGGGATGGCCAGGTCTGCCCCGTAGCTGCGAAGCGCCGGATAGAAGCGCGTCAGCTGAACGGCGGTGTCGCTCAGTGGCTGGATATCGAAGCTCGCCAGATTGTAAAAGCCGTCATAGATCGACGCCGAGGCTTCGAAGTGTTCGCCCGTGTGCTTCCAACGCCCACCCTGTTGAGACCCCTTCGGAAAGACCGAACCGCCGTCCACAACGGACAGGCCCGCTGCAGCAGGCGGTAACACGACCCACCGCTGGTCGAACAGAGGCAGGCGGCTGGGAGTGAAGCGCGCGATCACCGCCTCGATTGTCTCTGTGCCGAAGTGCAGCGCCACGCGTCCGCCGATCACAGGTATCAAGTCGGTGTCGATGACATTCAGGTAGTCGCGCGGCGCAAACCGGTCCGTTGGGTTCAGGATGTCGGCGTTGCCCCATCGAATGAACTGCTTGCCGACGTCGACGGTGACGTATTTCGTGCTGACTGTCGCGGCCAGCCGGCGCATGGCCGCGGCAGGGCGCAAGATCGTCCGGTCGTCGAAATCGAGCCGCCAGCGTGTATCGATCTGGCTGTGCGTGTTTGCACGGAAGTCGAGACCTCCGGCGAACTGCAGCCACGGTTTCGGCTTGACGAAGATTTCCTCGCGGTACAACGCGTCGACAACCTGACGCGCCTGGTCGTTGGGCACCAAGTGCGCGAACACGGTGTCGCTCCCTTCGACGAAACCGCGCTGCGAGACGGTCTGCGCCGCGGCAGTCTGAACGAAACACACGCCGAGCGCGACGGCCACAATCCCACTCCGATAACTGACTCTCATGATGTTCATGACGGTCGTCTCACGTCGTCGACAATGCGGCCGTCGCGAATGGTCAAGGTGCGTTCGCAACTCTCGGCGACCTTCGAGTCGTGCGTCACCATGACGACTGTCGCGCCGAACCGCGCGTGGACATCATGAATGAGCGACAGGATTTCGGCGCCGGTTCGAGTGTCCAGATTTCCGGTTGGCTCGTCGGCGAGCAGAACCGGCGGATAGATCGACAAGGCTCGGGCAATCGCCACACGCTGCCGCTCGCCTCCCGACAGTTCCTCGGGCAGATGCGACATGCGGTGGCCCAAGTGTACGAGCTCGAGCAGTTCGCGCGCCCGTTCGTCAACCTTGCGGCGCGGCCACTGACGGAGATGCAGCGGCAACCCCACGTTCTCCAGACACGACAACGTCGGGAGCAGATTGAAGAACTGAAAGATAAACCCGATCTTCTCGCGCCGAACGGCCGTCAACGCGTCGTCGTCGAGGCCGCTCAGCGATTGACCGTCGATTGTCACGCGTCCCGACGTGACGCGATCGAGGCCTCCGAGCAGATTGAGCAGCGTCGACTTCCCAGACCCGGACGGCCCGACAATCGACACCATTTGTCCACGAGGAATCGTGACAGTGACGTCATACAACGCTACGACGTCCCGGCGACCGCCGAACTGTTTGCACACATTGGCCAGATCGATCATCGTCCAGACGGATCATCGTCTGTATCGGCTGGAAGATGCCAGGCAGCAGGTGGGCCTAAGGAAGTTAGGCGTCAGCGACGAGATGCCGGCGGGCTTCGGCGATCAAGCCCGAGGCAGAGACGCTGGCGCCCGAGGTGGCCGCCAGGCCGACACGAACGCGCTTGTGAACGGCGTCCACCGAGTCGTTGAGCACCCGTGCGATTCGCCGGGCCACTACGAGCGCTCCCGGCTGGCTCGTCTCGACGGCAATCACAGCCACTTCGCCGGTCGTGAGCCGACCTGCGAGATCCGTCGGGCGAAGCTGCGATCGGACCCGTCCAATCCATTCGTACGCGAGATCGGTCGGCACGTCCGGATGGATGGGCATGATCAGGATCAGCGCCGCGGCGCCCACCCGCTTGCCTGCCCGAAGGGACCGCTCCACGACTTCGTCGAAGGACTGCGCCGTCGCCGACGGCTCGCGAGGCGCAGAGAGCTGTTCAGCCGACGTCGAGAACCACCGCGACAGCGTCCAGGTGGCGGCATCGAACAGCTTGACGTCGCGTCGGGAGAATTGATTCGCCGTGCGCGGCCGCATTTCGAAACGCGCGTGACGGCCGGCCGCGCCGCTGATGCGGACGCGAAGGACATCGGCGCCGCGGAGGTCGCCGGATGCTTCGGGCGATGCCTCTCCGATTGAGAACGCGACGGTTCCGTCCGCCTCCCACATCGTGAAGCTGGCGTCGGCGGACAGCGTGTCTGCGACAACTCGAATCGCCTGCGACAACGCATGCCGCGGCGAATCGTGCTCGACGAGCTGCTGCATGATTCCCGAAGTCGCCCGCGCCACCTCATTCTCGAGGGACGCATTCAACGATTCGGTGAGCGCGGCGAGGTAGAAGTCGAACCACTCAGGCAGCTGCTGACTGCCAGGACGATGGGTCGCGGCGATCAGCCACGGTCCGCCGTTGGTCGACAGACCAATGAGAACCGGGTATCTGGCGTCAGCGAATCCGAGTTGCCGCTGCATGGACGCCGTCAGGTTCACGACATGCCCTGGCGGCACCGCGTCGCCGGCGATGAAGTGCGGAACGGTCGACCGATCCGATCCTGGCAGCGACGCCGCGAGCGCATACTGCCCACGGAGATCCGCGCGGTACCCGAAGACCTCGGCGTCATCCCACACGTTCACGATTTCAGCGAACACCTGAAACACCTGCGGTTCGGACGCCTTGCCGCGCGCATCGTTCAACAAATCGTGGAGTGCGGAGAGACGGCGCGACGTCGGGCGTTGTGCGTCCGGCGGACTGAGACAGTCTTCCAGCACACGCGACAACAGCGCCGCCGCGCGTTGCAGTTCTTCGTCGCGGCCCTGCTCGCGATCGCCGCCGACGAGCGCCGCGCCCGCGACGCTTCCGGACGCGACGAACGGCATGCTGCAAAAGCGACGCTCGCGCAGCGACGCGGTTTCGCCGTGGCCTTCGTTGAGTGCTGGGGCAAGATACCGAACGGCTTCAACGACAAGTGGATCGACGGCGGGCGCCGATCCGTTTCTGAACGGCGGCGGCAGAACGTTGAGATGCTCGTCGACGACGTCCACTGACAGCCCGCGCGTCTTATAGACGTCGACCACCCACTTCCACATGGGCGTTTGTACGAGGTCCGCCAAAGCTCGGGTATCGTCGGGGGTCACCACCAGCCGATCAGCGCGGCTCACCAGGAGTAAGCTGAGCCGTTTGCAATAGGGCAGCCAGGATTCCTCAATTTTACGCGTGTGTTTCTGACGGGAAATATGCCGTGTAAGAACGCGCACTTACGCCTAAGTCCGTGCGCAGGGCGGGCTTGTCGATATGACTCCTTGTCCGAATTGTGTACTTTAAGGTTGAATTTTCTCTTCCACTCTGGCTATATTTGTTGCGCCCAGCAAGACTCCTGTTCGAACCGGACGAACTATCTGAAACGGACAACTCGTGACCACTGAAACTCTTCGTTTGGCGAGCCAAGGGTACGTTGCGTCGACCTCCGGATCGGTCGCTCCGTTGATAGGTCAATGCCCTGAGATGGCCCGCGTCCACGAGGACATTCGCACGGCTGCACGATCGGACGCGAAAGTACTTGTTGTTGGAGAGACCGGCGTCGGAAAAGAAATCGTGGCGCGCCTGATTCACGACTCGGGTGCCCGTCAGTCCCGCAATTTCGTCGCGATCAACTGCGCGGGACTGCCCGACTCGCTGCTCGAGTCGGAGTTGTTCGGCCATGTCCGCGGAAGTTTCACCGGTGCGTACCGCGACAAACCCGGTCTGGCCGTGATGGCACATCGCGGCACGCTGTTCCTCGACGAACTCGGCGAGATGTCGCTTCGCATGCAGGCGATGCTGCTCCGCTTCGTCGAGACGGGTGAAATTCAGCGCGTGGGTTCGGATCGCAGCGAAGGCCACGTCGACGTCCGCATCATTGCCGCGACGAACCGCAATCTGCTCGAACGCATCAACGAGAAGGAATTCCGCGAAGATCTCTACTACCGGCTGAATGTGATTCGGCTCGTCATTCCCCCGCTGCGCGAACGCGGCGGCGACGTCGCGCTGCTCCTTCAGCACTATCTGCAGGAGTCCGCTCGTGCGCACCGCGTCGAAGCGCCGCGCATGACGCAGGCGGCGCAGGAAATCCTCTCGGCGTATCGCTGGCCCGGCAACGTTCGCGAGTTGAAGAACGTCGTGGAGCGTCTCGTGATTCGGCAGACGGGCAGCGAGATCGGGCCCGACGATCTCCCGGAAGAAATCGTGGACCGCAAGCCTTTCGCCGAGGCCAACCCCGTGCTCGCTGCTGAACCGGCGGCCAAGTCACGCGCGGAGGTTTTCTGGGATCGCATGGTGGTCGGCGGTGAGAGCTTCTGGACCGTGGTGTATCCGGCGTTCATCGATCGCGAACTCACGAAGACCGATCTACGCCAGCTGATTAAGGCCGGACTGCAGCAGACGCAGGGCAGCTATCGAAAGCTCGTCGAACTGTTCCGAATGGCGCCCGGCGACTACAAACGGTTCCTCGCGTTCCTCTATCAGCACGATTGCCATCTTCCGTTTCACGGCTTTCGCGACGCTCGATCTGAGGAACGCTCCGTCGCACGCGGCGCGTAACAGTCCCAAGATTGCCCGCCATCCGGTCGGGTGCTAGCATCACGATCGTGTGACGAATATCGCTGCACCCGTGTCGGAGGACGATCTGGTCCGCCTGGTCAGCGTGCGAGAACTCCAGGCGCCACCCGCGATTCCAAACGTCGAACTGGACGCGCTCACTCGGTCCATCCGCGCACACGGCATCCTCCACCCGCTTCTCATTCGCGAGAAAGATGGCCTGTACGAGATCATCGCCGGCAGGCGGCGCTACGCCGCGGCTCTCGCCGCCGGTCTCTCGGAGGTCCCGTGCATCGTCAAGCACGCCGACGACGCGGAGGCCGATGCGCTGGCGGTCGCCGAAAACACTCGGGGTGGTGCCGCGGCGAGTTCGCTTCGCGCGGCAGTCGCTGCGCAGCTATCGGCAGCGATTGGCGACATCAAGGGCGGCGTGTCTTCGATGGTCCGCTCGCTTGGCCTGCTGCCGACGATGCGTCCGGGTTACGAGCGGGACATCGTCGAAGACCTGATACGCGCTCAAGCGTGGCGGACGCTGTGGCTGGCCAGCACCACGTCCTTTCTTTCGTCTGGACAGATGGCTGAAGGCCGGCGCCGTCCATTCGCCTCAGTCGTCGATGGCATCGTGGAGGCGTTCGAACCCGAGCGACGGTTGGGGGGCATGCGAATCGACGTCGTCCATTCACCCACTCGGGCAGTGGTCGACGATTCCCTCGTTGGACTCGCCGTCACCGGCGCAATCATCGTCACCCTGTCGATTGTCCGTGGCGTGAAACAGCCGGTGCTCAGCGTCCGTACGCATGCCCTGGACGACCAGCGGGTCGGTCTCGAAGTCGTGCAACAGCAGGCGCCTATTCCACGTGAGATGTGTGAAAAATTTTCAAACCGCGATCTAACGTCGAATGTGGATGTCGCGCTGGCCGGAATCGCGCTCTCCCATGCCACGGCGGCATATGGGGGCGCCTCCGAACTGTCGCGTCTGGGTGACATGGGATCGGCAGTCCGTCTGACATTTCGAAGCCTGCAAATCCTCTGAGAAAACGCTGAAAAGAGTTGATTCCCGCGTGACGTCGTGGTGTTAGAGTTGCTCGTTCGGATGGCTGTTTCAACCTTCTCTTCCGCCTCGCCAAAGCGCCTTCCGGAATGGACTCGCGTGCTGTCGGCGCATGCGAACGTGTTGCTCGAAGGCCAACCGGATCAGACGGACGCCGCCGTGCTCTATTTGCTTCCGCATCTTCGGGCGCCAATCGTGTACCGGAAGCCGGGCGAGTCGCTCACGCTCCCGAGCGAATGCACGGTGATCCTGCGCGATGTCGACACACTCTGCAGAACCGAACAAATGCGGCTGCATGAATGGCTGGATCAGAAGCCCGATTCGGTGCAGACCATCGCCACCGCTCAGAGTCCGCTCTTTTCGCTTGTGCAGGAAGGATCGTTCGAACCCGACTTGTACTACCGGCTGAATGTGATTCTTCTGCGGTTCGACGAAGAATCGGAACTCCAAGCCTAGCCGACCGTCGCCCCACAATCATTCTCTCTCCACCTCGCCGTTCGAACAAGACTGTTTGTTGCGCGGCCGGGTCGGTATCATCGCCGGTCTCATGACGAAGTCTCGACCGCTCCTCGATCGACTTCTGAACACACCGGATCTCGCGCGGGCTGTGCCGCATCTTCAACCCGCGGTGCTCCATCGCATCATTCAGACTTGCGGTCTGGAAGATAGCGCCGAAGTGATCGCGCTCGCGACCCCCGCGCAAATCTCACGCATTCTGGACGTCGACGTCTGGCGCGCCCCGATTCCGGGAATGGACGAAGGTTTCGATGCCGACCGATTCGGTACCTGGCTGGAGGTGTTGATGCAGTCGGGGGGCGCTGCCGCGACGAAAACACTTCTCGGTCTCGACGTGCACCTTGTTGTCGCGGGATTGGCGCGTCACGCGGCGGTGTTCGATCGGGCTGCCGTGTCGGAGTACATGACGCTCGACGGACATCTGTACACGGGCCGGCCTTCGCAAGCGCCCGATTCGGCCGAGATCGGGGGCTACGTGGTGGAGGCAAGGCGCACAGCCGCATGGGATGCGATCGTGCAGTTGCTCTCCTTCCTCGCTGACGAACATCCTGAATACTTCAATCGCGTGATGCAGGGATGCCGCCGGCTGTCGGACGGCGTCCGCGAGGCAGACGCCTCACACAACTTGCTCGACGACGCCGAGCAGGAGATGTTCGATCTCGCCTCCGCACGTGAATCGCGGCGCGAACGCGACGGGTATGTCGCGCCGTCGCACGCGCGCGCCTTTGTGCAGATGGCGAGAGAGCTGCGGCTCGCGGGCGAACAGCCGCCCCCGATGCACCCGCTCGTTCGCGCGTACTTCCGCGACGTCGAATCGCGGCGACCGGCGGACGCTGTCACGACTGAACGTCGCCTCCTCGGCGACTCGAGGAACATTGACGATCTCGACGTCGATCCGACCATCATCGCCGCCGTGACGGAAATACTCCAAGACGGCGGCGTGCTGCCGTCCGAGCCGCGCTTTGCTCTGCTGCATGCGTTTCTCGAAACGCACGACGGCGAGGAACAACTCGCATATCTTGCAAACACCCTGATCGCTGGCTGCTCTCTGCAGTCACGGGCGTTCACGCCGGCAGAGGCGTCAGAGGCTGTCGGTGCCGTCTGCAACCTTGGCTTTGACAACTGGCCGCCTCAATGGAGCGATCGCGACCCGATCGTCGCCTTTCAGGTGGGCATGAGCGTGCTTCGCGACGTGTCCCTCTACGTCGCCGAACGTCTGGCCAGGATCGTCGCCGACTTGAGATGCGGCGATCGTGACATTCAAATCGGCCTGAGCCGACTCCGATTCGTGCTGACTACACATGGCCACGACAAATCGCCGTGGCGCGCGAAGACGGCCCTGGATGTCATCATGCTGCTCGACGCACCGTCATGGGCGGCACTCGCCGGGCTCATCGACGAATTCCCGGTCATGCACGGCGCGATCGCCGCGGCGGTCGGCTCTGGACGCTCGAAAATACGCGCCATCGACCCGCACGCATTCGAGTTCATCTCGCAAAACGGTCAGATCGCGACGATTCGGGAATTCATCGAGCGGCTGCCGGACGCGCTGACTGGAAAGCGGTCCGCGTAGTTCCTTCGCAACGAGTGCCAGGTTCAAGTCGGACGCGTCAGTTGCAGCGCATGGCGCGCGTTCGAATGATCGTACAAACGAAAGGGCGGCGAAGGATCAGCCGCCCAAAGTCGGGAGATTAGTGTGACGACGGCGTCGAACCGCCGATGACGTTGAGCGCGCGTTGCGCTTCCGGTGCGCCGTCAAAGTCTTTCTTCAGCTGGAATGCGTGCTGGAGCGACGTCCGCGCCTTGGTCCATTCGCCCAGTTCGACGTACGTCATGCCGAGATGAAAATGCGCCACCGGCTCGTTCGGATGCTTCGCCGTCGCCTTTTCCAAATACGGGAGCGCCTTCGCGGTGAGCTTCTTCTTGTACAGGATCCAGCCCAGCGTGTCGTTGACATCGGGGTCGTCGGGGAGCGCTTGGTACGCCGTCTGTGCAAGCTGCAGGGCATCGTCCAGCTGTCGGTCGGATGACACGTAGATCCACGCGAGGTTGTTGGCGGAGACGGCCGCGTGGGAGTCGATCGCCAGGACCTGACGATACTGCTGCTCTGCGTCCTTGCTGGCTCCCTGTGCCTCGAGCAGCACTCCGATCATCGTGGCGGCCGCTACGGACTTGGGATTGCGCTTGGCCACCTCTCGGAAATTCATGATCGCCTCGTTGAGACGTCCCTGCCTGACGTAAAGCGCGCCGAGGCGGTTGTACGCCGTCAGGCGATCCGGATCGACTTCGATGGCTTTCCGCAACAACTCTTCCGCCTTGTCGACATCGCCCGCCGCTTCATGCGCCGTCGCCGCAAGGCTGAGCAGCGCGACAGTAGGCGGTGCCTCTTTCAGTCGAGCATCCATACGCGTCGCCGCCGCGCGCGCCTGGCTCCCCTGCAAATCCATCCTGACGAGCGCTTCCAATGCTTCTTGATCGTTGGGGCTCGCGCGCAACACGCGTTCGTAGGCGGTCCGTGCAGTATCGACGTGATTGGACGCGAGCTCGATGAGCGCCGCGAGCTTGAAGGCACCGATCGCGTTTGGCTGCGCTTTCTGGATCGGCGCCAAGTCCGCTTTGGCTTTCGCGATGTCGCCGCGCAGCAAATCGGCGCGGATGATCACCGCCTGCGCGTCCAGATCGCCGGGCTCGATCGTGAGCGCCTGCTGTGCGTAGGACGTCGCTTTGTCGGCGTTCCCTCGCCCGAGGTAGACGGAAGCCAGCGAAACAGCCGCCCTCGTCGGACGCGCCTGCATCTTGAGCACTTGCTCATAGGCGTGGATGGCATCCTCGAAACGATCGGTCGCCGCGTCGATGTTGCCGATGAGCATCCATGCAGTCGCAGCCGCTGTCGATGCCGGGTCGTTCGTGACAACGGCCTGGGCCGACGCGCGCGCGGCGTCGCGCTTGCCGTCCGCGATCGAAATCTGCGCGCTTAGCAGCAACGCGGACGCGTTCTTTGGCTCCTTCTCGAGGACTTCGTGGAGCCGGCGCTGCGCCTCTACGCGATTCCCGTCAGCCGCGTCGAGGCTGGCCAGACGGATGCTTGCCGCGGCAAACGCCTTCGGCTGTTTCTTACGCTCGTCGAGAATCTTCCGCGCTTCGTCCTTCCTGTTGGCGATGGTGTAGTAATCCGCCAACGTCAGCGCCGCCTGGTCGGAGTCCTTGTGCGTGAGCGCCACGAAGTACGGCTCTGCGTCCGCCACGCGGTTGGTCGCCAGATAGAACAGCCCGAGCGCGCGGTTCGCGGTCAGGTTGTCCCGGTCGAGTTCGACCGTCTCCTTCAGTGTTTTTTCCGCTTCTTCTCGTCGATCAACGGACCAATAGAAATTCGCCAGCGCGAGACGCGCCGGGACGGACTGCGGTGCGGCTTGAACCGCCGCCTTGAACGTCGCTTCCGCCTCCTCGCGCTTGCCTTTCGCGAGCTGCAGAATCGCGAGGTTGTCGTACGCAGTCGGTTCTTTCGGATTGAGCGCGATGGCGTCCTGGTACTCGCCCATCGCGGCGTCGAGGTCCTTGAGTCCCGCGAGGGCGTTGCCTCGCAACACCTGCGCCTCCACGCTCTTCGGATCGAGCGCAATCGCGCGATCGGCGCGCGTCTTGGCATCCTCGAACTGGCGGGCAGCCAGCAGCAGCGTGCCGGCCTTCAGCTGCGCGTCCACGCTCTTGGGCAGCACGTCGGCGGCGCGCACATATTCGCGCAGCGCATTTCGGCCGTCGCTCAGCTGCATGTACGTATCGCCCAGCTTCAGATGGACGTCACCGAGATTCGGGTTTTGCTGAAGCGCCGTCCGGAATTCGAGAGCGGCCTCCGAATATCGCTGGCCGTCGTAGTAGGTTTGGCCACGCTTCACGTGTTCGGCGGCGTTTCGCTTGGAGCAGGCCGCTGCGAACACGACAATCGCGACGACGACGCTGATCTGTCGAACGATTCGAAGATTCATATGAAGATGTGGGGGCAAAAAAGCGTATCACGAACACGCGGACGCGCCCTTCGCGATTATCCTTCTGCGCGAGCGGCGTTGCACATCATGGCGACCGATGGCGCGCCGGTGCTGACCCGATACAGCCGGGTTCTAGTCGACGAGATCCAGGAACAACCAACGCTTGCCCTCAGCGAGACCGGCGAGTTCACGGCCTGCATTGCGGATGACGGGCGGCGCCGACGTGATGTGCTGCGTGCCGGCTTGCATGTCGCGATAGAGCCGTTGAATGGTGCCGGCCCGGAGCGCCACGGTTCCCGCGCTCTTGTAAACGAAGTCCGAGACGTCCTTGCACGCCCACGTGATGTTCGCCATCGCCAGTCGAATCATCGTGTGTTGCCGTACGGTCAACGGTTCCCCACGGTCCAGGGATTCGTCGACGCTTCCCCACGCGTCATACACGAGCGCTCGTGCAGCGCGATATTTCGCTTCGGCCTTCGCGTACTCCTCGTGGAATGTCTCACTCGACGCCTGCGTTCCAGCGCGCCCGATGCCTCCGCGCACCTTGGCCGCAATCTCGTCGAGCAACCGGCGTCCGATGCCGCACGCCCAGCCCGAATGACAAATCGCGGCGAAACCGATGATGCCGATGCGGTATAAATCGCCGCCCTGTCTGGGCACGTCCGTCACGGCGAAATGTGTGTACGCCTCCGGCACGAACACGTCGTCGATGCGATAGTCGATACTGCCCGTGGCGCGCAGGCCAAGGACATCCCAGTTGTCCACGAGCGTCGCCTGCTCGACGGGCAGAACGAAGATGCGCGGTTCGTTCGTGCCTTGAATCACTCCGAGTGTGTGGATGTGCGTCGCGTGCTTGATCCCCGACGCAAAACTCCATGAGCCGGTCAGGCGGAAGCCGCCCGCCACTGGAATGGCGATGCCTGGGCGCGTGCCTTGTCCGGCGATGACGGGAAGCCGATCGCCGTCGAAAAGTCGGTCGACGGCCTCACGATCGAGATACGCGGCGCCGGTGCCAACCGCGAGCGCCGCCGCCATCAGCACCCATCCTGTTGATGGATCGCCCGTCGATACGGTTTCAATAACGCCAAGCGACGACAGCACGTCGAGTTCGCTGCCGTACGCGACCGTCCTCGGCACCCACATGCCGAACATCCGCTCCGCGTGCAGCGCGTCGACAACGGGCTGCGACAACTGTCCTTGCCGATCGCCTTCGTCCCCGAATCGGTCCGCAACGGCGGCGACGTGTTTCGCGCGCTCGACGATATCGACCGCCGGAGACACACTTACTGGATTCATGGCTCAACTCGACGGATGCAGAGCCGCGCGCAGCCGCGCAGCGATCAGCGCCAATGCTTCGTCGCCTGCCGGAATGGCTGGCGCGAACGACACGAAGACGTGAATGGTTCCCTCGAAGCACCGGTACTCGGCGGCCACGCCCGCCGCAGTCAGACGCTCGGCGTACAACTTCCCTTCGTCCCGCAGCGGATCGAATCCGGCGGTAATCACGAGCGCCGGCGGCAGACCGCGGAGATCGTCGGTCAAGAGTGGCGACGCACGTGGATCGCGCACCTCGCTCGCGACGTCGGCGAAGTACAGCGAGTTGAACCACTCCATGTCGCGAATCGACAGGAAGTAGTCGCCGCCGCCGAATTCGTTCCGCGACGCGAACGGCGCCGTGGTGTCGAGATCGACGACTGGATAAATGAGCGCCTGGAACACGATCGCCGGGCCGCCTCTTGCCTTCGCGAGCTGACACACGACAGCGGC
>Ga0075425_100001474_pt1 | contig 23152 bp, 22 predicted proteins | sample SoiMethybrSBSTD4_FD_75300 | JGI IMG/M metagenome (GOLD analysis project Ga0075425, IMG submission 75300) | Bulk soil microbial communities from a Populus tree surrounding site in Tennessee, USA - Soil MetaG P. TD hybrid SBSTD4 | ecosystem: Environmental > Terrestrial > Soil > Tree plantation... | reverse complement strand
AACGGCGGTTGGTGGGCGCGGGCGTAAAGCCAGCGCCTACCCAGAATCGGGTACGAGCTCGCTGGTGGAAAAAATAAATCACCGGCTTTAACCGCGTCATTTCCCGTGAACAGCTGAGGCATTCGCGGGTTCGAGGCTGCTCTTCTTTATTGCTGCGTAGGCTTTCGGGGATGCCAACCACTCGATGAGCGACTTGGCCGCTTCCGGCTGTTTTGATGTGGTCGGAATGCCGGCGGCAAAAACCGTTATGATCTGCGCTCCGGGCGGCAGCTCTCCCACGACCTCGATGCCCTTGACTGGTCGCAGTTCACTGATCTGCTGAAAGCCGATTTCAACTTCTCCGTTAGCGACGAAGCCACCTACTGGATCGGCCTCGATCTTCCTCGACTTCGATTTGATCTGATCCCAAACTCCAAGTTTCGGAAACAATACGGTGGAAAGATACACGCCGCTGGCGCTATCGGAATATCCGATTGATTTTGCCGCGAGTAGAGTGCGCTTAAGTGCCTCGACAGTGCTGATGTCCGGTTTGGGCGCACCCGCTTTTACCGCCATCCCGATCAAGGATCGTGCAAGCTCAACACGGCTGCCCTGACGGACCTTGCCCTCCTTAATGAGCTGGTCCAGTGCCGGGGCGGCCATAATCACGATATCGATGCTCTCGCCGCGATTAAGCCTCACGGGTATTGCGTTGACGGTGGTACCCATCGAAGGCCCAAAACCAGTTGTGACCTTGTTGTGCGTTTCGCGTTCATATATAGGAATCAATTCCATATATGCCGCAGTGAACGCTCCGGACGTAACCACGTTGATGTCCGCCGCGCACAGAGGAACAACGAAAAGCAGGGTCGCAATGATGATCGAAATAATTTTTCGCATGACCGCGAATGCTAACATGTTCCGCCGGGAGAATCCTATGCTCTTCAGTTTGTTCTTGGCGGCTCTCTTTGCGTTTACAACAAACCTATACGTTCCGGCGTCAGCCGTCTCGGTCCCGAGTTGAAACAGGGCTCTGCCAATACACTTTCCGTCTTCTGACTGCCGTAGTGAGTTCGAGAGTTGAGTTCGGTGACGGAGACCGATCTCGTCAACTGCGGGAAGATCGGTCTCCGTCACTCAATTCAAAAAATTCGTCGAACCAATTCGACCAGGGACAACGGTCCGGATAACTTTTAGCCAAACAGCAAAGGTTGAGCGGTTCTGCACCGGCAAACGCGCATCGGGTTAATTCAGTGACGGAGACCGAATTCGTTTAATGCCGCAAGATCGGTCTCCGTCACTGAATTAACTCTCTGAATTAACTCTCTAGTGGCGGAGTGTGGGCACGCTCTCGAGGCGCTTCTCGATGCGTGAGTCACCCTCATCGGCGAAGTAGTCTTCTTTTGTGGTTTCGTCGTGGCCGTTCGGGATACCCACGATGGACAGAAGCACGGTAACAACGGCGGCGATGATGCTGTTGATGGCGAAGGCGGTCAGTGCGATGTATCCCATCTGGCCAACGGCAGGAATGAGCGATAGTGATCCTGCAAAGTGGTTGCCTGTCGCGGGATTGACCACGTTATATGCCGTAATCGTCCCGTAGACCATGCCAGCGACCCAACCCGCCAGGAGCCCCCAGCGGTGGAACCACCGCGTGTAGAGTCCGAAGACAATCGCAGGGAATGTTTGCAGGATCCAGATGCCGCCGAGCAGTTGAAAATTGATCGCGTTCTGCTTGTCCAACGTCAGCACAAACACCAGTGCAAAACCCTTCACGAGCAGCGAAACAATTTTCGAGCAATTCGCTTCCTCGGCGTGTGTCGCGTGCGGGTGGATCCACTCGCGGTAGATGTTTCGAGTGAATGTGTTCGCTGCGGCGATCGACATGATCGCGGCAGGCACGAGCGCGCCTATTGCAACGGCCGCGAACGCCACTCCGGCGAACCATCCGGGAAACGAATCTTCGAACAGCTGAGGGATGACAAGCTGCGCGTTCGGCACGCCGTCCAGCCCGATCGGCTTCGTGCCCGCGGCAATCGCCACCCATCCGAGCAGAGCCAGCAGGCCGAGAACGAAACTGTAGGCAGGCAGTATCGTGGCGTTGTGGCGAATCGTATTCCGGCTGCGCGAGGAAAGCGTCGCCGTAATCGAATGCGGATACATGAACAACGCCAGGGCCGAACCCAGCGCGAGCGTCGCATAAGCCCAGTAGGCCTGCGCAGAAGGAATGAAAACACCGATCGGTCTGCCGGCGGCATTCAGGCTGGTCATCTTTGCCTGCGCCGCTTCGAAGACATGTGTCCACCCTCCAACTTTTGATGGGAGATACAGAATGGCAATGATGATCACAAGGTAGATCAGCGCATCTTTCACGAACGCAATCACCGCCGGAGCGCGCAGACCCGCGGAATACGTATACGCGGCGAGTAGTGCGAACGCGATGAACAGAGGCAGGTCCTTCGCGACCACGCTGCCCGTACCGCCTAAGCCGACGACCTCGAGAACCGCCTGGATACCGACGAGCTGAAGCGCGATGTACGGCATCGTAGCGAGGATTCCCGTGATCGCAACCGCCAGAGACAATCCCTTCGACCCATACCGGCCGCGCACGAAATCTGCCGCCGTGACGTAACCATGGCGATAGCTCACGGACCAAAGCCGCGCCATGTACACGAAGATGATCGGATAAAGGATGATCGTGTACGGAACCGCGAAGAAACCGGCGACCGACCCAAGAGCAAACATCGCGGCGGGCACTGCCACAAACGTGTATGCCGTGTAGAGATCGCCGCCCAGAAGAAACCAAGTGATCCACGTGCCGAACGTGCGGCCGCCGAGACCCCACTCGTCCAGACTTGCGAGGTGCTCACCGCGGCGCCAGTTCGAAGCCCAGAAACCAAGGACGGTAACCAACAAGAACAACCCGACGAGCACTACCAGTGCGGGAACATTGATACCCGTCATCGGCGCGGCTCCTTACGGCCAGAACGTGCGATGAGAACAACGCGATGTGCCGCCCAGGTGCAGCCTGCACAGAGGAAAACCCACAGGAACTGGTACCAGATAAAGAACGGAAAACCCGCGAGTGTGGGCTCGACCCTCGCGTAGCTGTCCACCCAGAGAAGCCCGACGACTGGAATCGCCAGCAACGCGGCAGCAACGACCATTAGGGGCTTGTTAGAAATTGGTGTCATCTGTTTCTGGCTGCGGGCATTGTTTGATGTTTCGCGCTGTCGCGCTCACGCTTCGCCCGCGCTTGCATTCGCAGCCGCTCATTTTGCGGGAACCGATAAGTAAGTGCGATCCGTAAGGCCCTTCTCGTATTCAGCCAGCAGGCGCATTCCTTCGTTCGGCTTCAGCCGGTCTTCCTTAATTGCCTGGTTGATTTGTTCTTTCATCGAACGCAGCAGATCATTCGGATAGTACTCGGTGAGTTCAAGAACCTGTGAAATCGTGTGGCCGTTGATTGTCTCTTCGATGTAGAACCCAGAATCTTCGTCGGGATCAAGGAAGACATGGGCTTCATTGACCCGGCCAAAGAGGTTATGCAGATCGCCCATGATGTCCTGGTACGCGCCGGTTATGAATATTCCGACGTAATACGGATCTCCGTTTTTCAGAGGATGAAGCGGCAGGGTCTTGCGCACGTCCTTGATATCCGCGAAACGGTTGATCTTTCCATCGGAGTCGCATGTGATGTCGCACAAGGTACCCTGCATCGACGGCTGTTCATTCAACCTGTGGACGGGCATGATCGGAAAAATCTGACCAAGAGCCCAGTGATCCGGAAGGCTCTGGAAGACGGAGAAGTTACACAGATACTGGTCGGCCAGGTGCGGAATCAGCTCGGAAATTTCTTCCGGTATCGCTTCGTCCTCGGAGTCGGAAGCGGGCCGGTGAGCGTAGTAATCGGAGATCTCCTCAACGATGGCCCAGTAAAATGTCTCGATCTTTGCTTTCGTTTGAAGATCCAGGATCCCCAGATCGAAAGCATTCTGTGATTCTTCCTTTATCTGCTGTACGTCGTGTAGTGCAACCCGAGGATTTGCGCGGATGCGGTCTTTGAGCTTTGCGAGTTGCTTGATCCATTTATGATCCTGCCTTCGGACGGCCAGATTGTACTCAGCTTTCGTCTTTTCGATAGTTCCGAAGACCTGCACGACCAGAACGGAATGATGCGCCACGATGGCTCTTCCGGATTCCGACACGACGTGCGGGTGAGGAACGCCTTCTTCGTCGCACACATCTTTGATGTGGAAGATGCAGTCGCTCGCGTACTCACCCAACGAGTAGTTCGTCGACGAGTGAAACTCCGTGCGACTTCCGTCATAGTCCACACCGAGGCCGCCCCCCACATCGATATAGTCCAATTTATCGAAGCCGAGCTTTCTTAGTTTTGCGTAGTAGCGCGTCGCTTCGCGTGTGGCTTTTTTGATCGACCGGATGTCCGGAATCTGCGATCCGATATGGAAGTGCACCATCCGGAGTGCGTCCTTTGCATTATTTTTCTCGAGATACTCTACAGCGTCCATCAGTTCGAGCGTGGACAGGCCGAACTTGGCGGATTCGCCGCTCGAAGTCGCCCATTTGCCGGCGCCTTTAGCCGCGAGACGCACACGCACACCGATCCACGGATCCACACCGCATTCGCGGCTGACTTCGATGACGGATCGGACCTCTTCCAGTTTTTCCGCAATCAAAATGACCTTTTTGCCGAGACGTCTGCCGATCATGGCGGTCCGGATAAAAGAATGGTCCTTGTATCCGTTGCAAATGATGAGTGAGTTGGGATTCCGATGCGTGGCCAGCGCCGAAAAAAGCTCCGGCTTCGAACCTGCTTCAAGACCATAGTCAAAGCGTTCGCCCGCGATCGTGATCTCTTCCACCACTTCCCGAAGCTGATTAACTTTTATCGGAAACACACCGAAGTACGAGCCGCCATATTGGTGCTCGGCGATAGCTTCTTTGAAAGAGTTGTTCAACCACTCGACGCGGTCGCGGAGCAAATCCTGAAATCGAATGAGCAAAGGAAAATGCAGCCCGCGGTCGCAGGCTTCGCGAATCACAGCCATGATGTCGATGCTCATGCCCTTGTCGCGAAGCGGTGAAATGGAGACGTTGCCCGCGTCGTTGATCGAGAAATATCCCACACCCCAACGATCAATGTTGTAGGTGGCGATGGAGTCTTGAATCGTCCACTCTGTCTTCTCCGGATCTACTGCTTTCAGTTCGACGCGCTCAGGCTGGGATAGGTCTCTCATTAGGTGAGCACTTTACCTTTTGCGGCAAAAATTTTCAGCTACAATCCGACCATTTTAGAGTAGACGGATCTGGCGAGCGCCGCTTCTTCTGTTCCTTTCACGATAGCACGCCCATCTTTGAAGAGTGTGATCTCATAAGGCGGGTACGAACACTTGAGGAGAAAATCATTGAACTGAACCGAGCCAAATGCGCCGATGGATCGGGAGAGTTCTCCGAAGTTGAGATCACCCTTAACGCCGGGGATGAGTTGAACCGCATTCCTCCCGCAGAGAGTGACCGTTCGAAGCGGGTTGCCGTTGAGGTATTCGAATTTCTCCTCCGAACACACGGGACACGTGGCCATCGATTCCCTGCCCACGTCGATCCGCTGAAAGCGATGCGCCCAGATTTCATAGCTCGTCAGCCGCACGTCCGCAGGATCGAGATTACCTGTAAGGAATTTGAGAGCTTCGGCAACTTGAATGGACGCGATCGCGTGGGTTATCGGCGCTATGACGCCCGCCGTTTCACACGTGGGCGATGTTCCCGGAGCGGGAAGGCTTCCCATCAGGCATCTGAGGCACGGTGTTGTGCCGGGCAGCACGGGCATGACCAGGCCGTAGCTGCCTACGGCACCGGTATAAATCCACGGTTTCCGATGCTTGGCGCATGCATCGTTAACCACAAAGCGGGTTTCGAAGTTGTCGAGCGCATCGAGAATCAGATCGACGTCGGCGATGTAGTCCTCGACGCTCGTTGGATTGATGTCATCAACCCGCGCTTCGATTTCCACGGAAGAATTGATTCGGCGCAATCGTCTTTCGGCTGCGACGGCTTTGGGAAGATTCGCGGCAATGTCGTCTTCATCGAAAAGCGACTGCCGCTGCAGATTCGATAGCTCGACAAAGTCGCGGTCGACGATCCTTACAAACCCGACTCCGGAGCGCACGATCTGGTCCGCCGCAACGGTGCCGAGCGCTCCCAGTCCCAGAATGAGGACACGCGACGAACCTAGCCGGTCCTGCCCGGCATCGCCGATGGGTGCGAATCTTCGTTGACGGGAATATCGATCATCCTGCGGCAATGGCTTCCATCTCCCGCTTGATAGTTTTGAATATCGCATTCACCAGAGGTTGCGTTTCGATCGTCATGGCCTGAGCAACCGCCTGATTGAATTCCTTGACGTCTCTCGGCAGAACAAAAAACGGCGTGTAACCAGCTTCGCGCAGGTACACATTCGCCAGCATGATACCCACCGTCAGATTGCCATAATCGAAAGGCCAGATATCCACAAGCCTGGTGAGCACGAGCGCTGCCCTTTCTATCGGATGAATCTCAAAAATGCTCTCGGCCGTAAGCCAGTTGAAAAAATTGTCGAGGGATTTCTCGATGAACTGTGGGTCCGGGCAATCGTGACCACGATAGCGCGGCTGGATTGCCGTCTTCCGCAACTGGCCGGCGCCGTCTCGGTCGCTGAATAACGTCGCATGGAGTTCCAGCAGGCTTTCTTTGGAGGGCCGCTCGAAAATCCTTCTCGCTCGTGCAACTTCCGTGGCGCCCTCGAGCTGGGCGATGTATTCGTCCGACTTCTCCCACACGCTGGTGGCATCATGACCCTTCAGCTTGTCGAGCCCTGCAAACTGCAGGCTTGTCCGAAGCATGGAGTCAGAATAGATCGGAAGATCTTCAGGCATTTCTACGCCCTCTCTTTCAAGATCTGCCTGGTTTCCTTGTCGATGGTCTTCTGCCGGGACACTTCGCGCTTATCGTGAACCTTGCGGCCCTTGGCCAGGGCGATTTCGCACTTCAACCTGCCGTTCTTCAGATATAGCCGCAAAGGAACAAGCGTCAGTCCTTTTTCGGTGGTGCGGCCGATCAGCCTATTGATCTCGGACCGTTTCAGCAAAAGCTTTCGCGTCCGCAACGGATCATGGTTCGCGTAGTTTCCATGGGAGTACGGGCTGATGTGGCAGTTGAGAAGCCACACCTCCCCGGCCTTCACCAGGCCGTAAGCGTCTTTCAAATTCACGCGTCCATCACGGGCAGATTTGATTTCGGTTCCGGTCAACACCATACCCGCTTCGAACTTTTCAATGATGTCGTAATTGTGAAAAGCCTGCCGGTTGACCGAAATTTCGTTGCTCACTTCTGATTTTGATTGAACAACGGCGGGGACGTGTTTCCAAAAACATTATTGTTGGTATTGTTCTGGGTTGGCGGCGGTGGCGCTCCAAAAGGATTTGGTGAATTGAATGGAGCCACCGTGCCGAACGGCGTCGCCTGCTGTGTCTGCGTCGTGCCTGGAACGGCCTGGCCGGCCCGTGGATTCGGAATAGGACCGAACGGCGTCTGGATCATCGCCGGCTGTTGCTGCTGCTGCGGATTGAATGGTGTATTGACCACCGGCGGCGCCTGCCCCGCCGGCACCGGCGGCACAAACGCCGGCGGCGGATTGTCTTCGCCGATGAACGACTGCTGCTCGATTTGTGGCGGTGGTGGATTAGAGGCTTGCGCAGGAGAGGAGTCCGGCCCACCTGCCTGCGACAGAGCGGTCACGATAATTCCCTGGTGTTCAACGACCACATAGTCGATGGGCTGCCCCTCAAAAATCTTGCGGACAGCGTCTTCGAACCCGAGGTCCGCAAACTTGACGCTCAGATTACGATTGGCCAGGGCGGCCGGAACTGTGGACTGCAACCCCGTCGCACGGTCAAAGAGATTGAGCAGCCGGCCCAGGGATATGGATTCAACATCCATAGAGACTTTGTTGTCGATCATCCGTATTTCGGGCCCTTTTCCGGCGCCAAATACCTCAGTAGCCAGCAGTCCGGTCAGAACAATCGGGCCAAGCCAGTGCTTCATGACGTCCCTTCCTTATATATACAGCCGTCTTTACAGACCTCTCTAAGTATAACTTGGTTCAACAGAAACGAAGGTTAAAGGCGGCTTACTTCGCCCCACGACCCAGGAGAACTACCGGCACGGTTTTTAGCAAAATTTTTAAATCCAACAGAAGAGACCAGTTGTCAATGTAGGTGAGGTCGAGTTTCATCCAGTCGTCGAAACTCACTCCGTTGCGCCCGCTGATTTGCCAGAGACAGGTAATACCGGGTTTCATGCTCAGGCGGCGGCGTTGCCAGCGCTCATAGCGTGCCACTTCCTGGGGCAGGGGGGGACGCGGCCCGACGAGGCTCATATCGCCCCGGAGTACGTTATAGAGCTGGGGCACTTCGTCGATGCTGAAGCGCCGGATGATTTTGCCGATGAGAGTGATTCGTGGATCGCGCGAGGATTTAAAAACCGGTCCGTCCATTTCGTTCAACGCATCGAGTTCGAAGCGCATTTGCTCGGCGTTGCCGACCATGGACCGGAATTTGTACATCAGAAACAAGCGGCCATTTAAACCGCACCGCTCCTGTTTGAATACAGCAGGACCGGGCGAAGTCAGCTTTATAAGAAGAGCCGTGATCAGGGAGACAGGAAGCGTCACAACCAGCAGGAAAGCCGCGAGTGCGACATCGAGAATTCGACGAATCAACAGCAGCGCCTCATTCGTCGGCGTGGTACTGAAGGACAGGAGTGGGAAGCCCTCAAATTGATGCAACTCCATGCGCGCGATCGAATGAGGAAGGAAATTCAGAATCACTCTTGCCGTAACGCCAAGTTCCTCGCACATGAGGAAGATCTGCGTGAATTCGTCAAGGCTGGCGCGTTCGGCCACCAGGATCAGTTCGTCGATGCCGCCGGATTCCAGAGCGTCGCGAACTTCTTCCTGATTGAACACTCCGACGAGCCTCAACCCCCAATCGCGATGATCTTCGATGCTGCGCGCAACTTCCATCGCCGTCGGACCAACACCGACCACAGCCACGTGACGGACATCAAGGACGCCGTTCTTCGTAACCTTGTACAGGATGATTCGATAAGAAACCAGGAGAAGGTAGTTGATGACCAACGTGAACAGAACGATCAATCGGTTCGTCTGATCCTGGTTGATGAAAAACTGCACGGCGAGCATGACAAGCCATGCAAAACCTATTGCCTTCGACAGCCGAAGGATTTGGTGCAGTGGCCGCAGTACTGGTTCGGAATACACACCGAATGCAGGAAGCAGAACCGCCCAGGTTGGCAGAATGATTGCCAGGAGCCACAGGTAAATTTGAACGGGCATTACCTTGTGCCCTTCCAACTCAAACAACGATCGGAATTGGTAGGCCAGCAGGAAACTGGCTGCCGTCAACAGCAAGTCCAACAGCCAGACGTTAAAAGCGAAAACTCTTTTGCGCTGGTCAATCATGGCTTCCAAATGTCGCAAAAACGAAAATGAATTCGCATTATAGACTCAAACGATCCGCTACCCTACTCACAGTTCTCGTCATACTGATTCTGACCTTTGCGGGATGCTCGGCAGGCCCCCAGGCCTTCAGGCGCGGTAATCGAGCCCAGGCCGCTCAGGACCATGAGACCGCAATGGTGCAATACAAAATTGCGCTCGATCGTAATCCTGGAAATCTGGAGTATCGCCTGAAGTACGAGGCGGAGCGGTATGCAGCCGCATTCGATCACTTCGAAAAGGGTCGCCGGGCTCTTGATATGGACGATTACGAAACGGCAAAGCGCGAATTCACCCGAACACTGGAAATCGACCCATCCTATGTTCTCGCCGAGCAGCAACTGACGAGGATCAACGAAATTCTGACGAGCCGCACGCAGAACCAGCCGGCACCGGAAATCGAACTCGAACAGATGAAACAGATCACGCGGACCGATCCCAGCGTGGCGGCCCAACTGGAACCCAAGGTTCGGGGACCCATCGACATCCACATCATGCAGGACAGCCGCGCCGCTTTCGAAACCCTGGCGCAACTGGCGGGACTCAATGTGATTTTCGATCCGGACTTTCGCGGCCAGCGAATTCCGATCGATCTGAGCAACGTGGATATTTTTGAAGCGCTCGACATTCTCGCACTCCAGACGCGGACCTTCTGGAAACCCGTCAACAAGACGACGATTCTTGTTTCGCCCGACAACCAGACAAAGCGACGCGACTACGACGAACTCGTTCTGAAAACGATTTATCTCAGCAACAGCGTGACCTCGACGGAAATCACAGAAGCGATTACGGCGCTGCGGACGCTGCTCAACATGCGGTATTTGGCTCAGAGCACCTCGATGAATGCCATCATCGTACGGGATACGGCCGACCGCATCGCAATCGCGGAAAAGATTATTCAGGATATTGACAAGGCCAAGCCGGAAGTTGTCGTCGAGGTCACAGTCCTGGAAGTTGATCGCAGCGTGCTGCGTACATTGGGAATACTGCCTCCGGCGGCAACCACCCTTGCATTTCGAACACCTGGGACTAGCGGCACCACGGCCACGAATACAGTCCCGTTGAACAGCTTCAACCAACTGAACACCGCGAATTTCACCCTGAGCATCCCGGATACGGTCGCACAATTCATCGCGTCGAATTCAAAGGTGAAGCTCATAGAGAATCCACGCGTCCGCGCGACGGATGGAAAGCTTGCTTCGATCCGAATCGGCCAGCGAGTGCCGGTCGCTTCGGGAAGTTTTCAACCGGCTTTTGTCGGAGCCACAGGCACGCCGGTCGTGCAGTTTCAATACGTCGACGTCGGCGTGAATCTGGACATGACGCCGAGAGTTTTACTCAATCGTGAAATCTCGATGACAGTATTAGTTCAGGTCCAGGCGCTCGCGGGCGATCGAACAATAGGTGGCGTGACTCAGCCCGTGTTTACGAATCGCTCGATCCAGCATGAAATACGGCTGGCTGAAGGCGAGACGAACCTTCTCGGCGGGATTATCACGGATACAGAATCCTCTTCGATGACCGGCCTTCCGGGACTCAAGAACATTCCGATCATCAATCGATTGTTTGCGCAGGAGAAGAAAGACCTCGAGTCAACTGAAATCATCATCATGCTGACGCCGCACATCGTCCGCATGCCGAACATCCTCGAAGCCAACATGCGCGGCCTTTACACAGGTTCAGAAACGATTCCGCGCCTGCGTACAAGCGCTAATGTTTCTGCGATCGGTGCCACTGTTCCGACGGTGCAGCCGCCGCCAGGGCAACCGCCTGCGGTGAGTCCAACGCCCGGCGCAGCGGCTAATACCCCGCCAGCAACGCCACCGGCTGTCACCGCCGTGCCCCCAAACGCGGACAACCTTCAGCCGACGAACGCGGTGCTCGGCTTCGTTCCGAACCCCATCGCGCTTTCCCCGAACGGGCCGACAACGGTTAGTGTTACTGTAAATGGTAATGACCTCTCCGGCGCCGATCTTACGTTCGCGTTTGATCCGGCATTGTTCCGAATCCGTGAAATGAGAGATGGTGGTTTCCTGGGCCGCGACGGACAGCCTGTCGCGATCGTCCAAAGAGTCGATACGGCTAGTGGGACAGCGACACTTTCTCTCGATCGACCAGCGGGAGCACCGTCGGTTTCAGGGGCGGGAAACCTGGTGACCATCGTTCTTGAGCGCGGCATGCAGGGTGGTGAGGGCGTATTGCGCGTGACCGATTTCCGAATTAGAAACGCGCAGCAGGTCGTGCAGACAGGGAGACCAGCGGAGGTTCGTGTCATCGTTCCATGAGGTTTAGTACGCGTGGTTTCACGCTGATCGAGTTGATTGTGACGGTAATGATCGTGAGCATACTCACAGCCATGGCCGTGCCGCTCGCAAGAAATGAGATCAAACGTGAAAAGGAAGTAGCGCTTCGACAGGACCTGCGAGACATGCGTATCGCGATCGACAAATACAAGGATCTCTCGGACCGCGGCGTGATCCAGGTGAAGCTGGGAACCGAGGGATATCCCGAGTCGTTGCAAGTCCTTGTTGATGGTGTTTCAGTGACGGGTGCAGCAGGAGCCGCGGACAAGAAACTGAAGTTCCTTCGCAAAATACCGACCGATCCGATGACGAACTCCAGCGAATGGGGAATGCGTTCGTATCAGGATGAACCGAAGTCGGATTCATGGGGAGGCCAAAACGTTTTTGACGTCTTCACGAAGTCGAATGGGACGGCGCTTGATGGCACGAAATACAGAGACTGGTAGCGTGAGCACGCGTCGTGGGTTCAGCCTGCTCGAACTGATGATCGTGATCACGATCATCGCGGTTCTGGGAGCGATTGCCATTCCTATTTACCGTGGCACCGTCCTGCACGCGCGAGAGACCGTCCTGCGAGACAACCTGAGAGAACTGCGGAAAGTTATTGATCAATACACAGCGGACAAGAAGAAGGCCCCGCAGTCGTTGCAGGATCTTGTTGACGCCGGTTATTTCCGCCAGCTACCCGAAGATCCGATAACCAACTCCAGCCAAACCTGGGAAACCGTCGCGGATACTTCCGTCACTGCGCCTGACCAGACCGAGTCGGGCATCATCGACGTCCACAGCGGATCGACGGCCGTATCGAGCGAAGGCACGCCTTACAATACCTGGTAAAAGATTTCGACCCTCACCAGTACCCAATCATGCGGCCCGCGCTGATAGCCGTCAGCCAGCAGGCCAGGGATAGCCCCCCGAAAATTTTCAATTGCGATAGTTCCTTCGGTGAAAGGTCCCGCTCCTTGCGCGCTCGCCATGCGGTGGAAAAGCTCAGAGCAGCGACATTGATCAGACCCAAAGCAATCGCTGGAAATTTGATATAGATGAATGGATTCCCCACATAATCGGTGCCGTTGGTTGCGAGCATGCAAATGCCGCTGCAAGCGGCGACTGCGAACCCGGTTGCGGCTATAGGAACTGTTGGACGTGAGATGGAAGCGATATCAACGCGTCGCCAAAACCCAAGCAAACGGAGATCAAGAACGAGGACCGCGCCGAACAGGGAGGACACACCCAGGATATGTGTGAGATTGATGACGCCGTACGCCCACACACCGGCTGAGCGCACGGCGTGGCCCAGTGCTGATGACTGCAGCCACGCCAGAAGTTCGTACACTATGTGCGATCGGGATACACGTTGAACGTCTTTCCGTTCCAGGTTACGCGTTCCGTCTTTACTTCAAATTTCTTAGGATCCTTATTCCGATGCCCGTGAATGGCCACCGCCGCACCGACGGGAATGGTCCCTTCCTTTAATCCCGCTTCGCTGGTTCGCGCCGGCGGCGCCAAAGTGAGATCCCACACCTGACCCTTGTCGTCCTTGATCTTCATCGTCGCGTGCGGCCCGGAAAGGCTGACACCGGTCGTCACCGTGCCGGACAGTTCGAATTCCTTGTCCTCATTTCCGCCCCAGCCGTGGTGAGCGAGTACCGGAATTGCGGAGAAAGCGAGAGCGATGATGCACGTGCCGATAACAAGAGAAACCCGTGAATTCATGCCTGACCTCCTTTTTATTCAACTCTTGAAGCTTACACCGCAGTCACTCGTGCAGTCCAAGAGTTCGCAGGGTGTTCTCATCGTCACGCCAGCCCTTTTTAACCTTGACGTGCAGCTCGAGAAAAACCTTTCGGTCGAAAAAAGCTTCCAGGTCCTGTCGGGCCGCCGTTCCGATTTCTTTCAATTTTTCTCCTCCTTTGCCGATGACGATTCCTTTCTGCGAATCACGCTCGACGAAGATGCTCGCGTAAATCCGATTCAGGTTCTTTTCCTCTTCGAATCGATCGATGATAACGGCCGTCGAGTACGGAAGTTCCTCCTCGGTAAGGAGGATCACTTTCTCGCGAATCATTTCACTCGCGATCGATCGTTCCTTTTGATCGCTGATTTGCTCGGATGGATAGAACATAGGACCTTCCGGCAGATATTTCATGATCTGAGCCACAAAGGTCTCAACATTCTCGCCACTCTTCGCCGATATCGGAATCACTTCGTCAAAAGTGGCAAGCTTCGAATATCGATCGATGATCGGCAAAACGTTCTTCTTCGGGATCAAGTCGATCTTGTTCAGGATTAGAAATGTTTTTGTTGTTGCACCTTTCACCAGGTCCAGCGTGAATTCGTCGCCGCGGCCATACGGCACGGAACAATCGACGATTAACCCCACGATGTCGGCATCATTGATGGATTCGCGGACCGATTTCATCATGTGTTCATTCATCCGGTGAATCGGCTTATGCACGCCCGGCGTGTCGATGAAAACGATCTGACCCTGGTCGGTGGTAACAATGCCCTTCACCACGTGGCGCGTGGTCTGCGGCTTGTTGGTAACGATTGAAACTTTTTCGCCGACAAGACGATTGAGGAGGGTCGACTTCCCCGAATTCGGCCGGCCAATGATGGAAACGAAACCGGATTTCATTTACTCACGTCGAGCTTCCTCGCACTCCTCCGGAGTGCGTCGTCGCTCGCAAACAGTACCCCGCGTGTCGCACAAAACGCTCCACGCGGGGCTAATTCCCCATCAGCCCTCCGGGCTGTACACGCCGAAGGCGTGCTAGAAAATTTGCCCCGGGTACGCGTTTTTTGCGTACCCGGGGTAAATTTTATTCGAGAAAATTGCACCCTGAAGGGGTGCGAGGCCGATGTGCGTTAACTCGTCATTCTCTTCGGTACCAGAGTCTTCAGACGAAGCCGTTGAATGCGCCGCCGATCCGCATCGAGAACTTCGATTTCCATACCGCCATGTTCGATTCTCTCGCCGGCTGCGGGCAAACGGCCAAAGAGTTCGACAACTGCACCGCCGACGGTCGTGCATTCGGTGTCGGCGACGAGCGGAACACCGAGTTTTTCTTCGACGGCTTTCAATTCGACGCTTCCGGGCACGACGTAGACGCCCTTGGTTTCCTCGATGACCTTGTCACCATCGGAACCGGATTCGTCGCGAATTTCGCCGACAATCTCTTCGATCAGGTCTTCCATCGTTATCAGTCCCGCGATACCGCCGTATTCATCGACAACGATAACGAGATGGTCGCCCTTGTCCTTCATCTCCTGCAGAAGATCGTCGACAGGCTTGGTTTCGGGAACAAAATTCACCGGCTTCACGAGAGATCGAAAATTGTCGGGTCTCTCGCTCCTTTGCAGCATGCGCAGCAGGTCGCGCTCGTGAACGACACCTTCAATATTGTCGAGATCATCGCGGAACACTGGGATCCGTGCGTGACGTTTGTTCAGGATCAATTGAACCAACGCATCCACGGGCGCATTGATATCAATCGCAACGATCTGGGTGCGAGGCGTCATTAGTTCACGCCCGACTTTGTTGCCGAAATGAACAATGGACTGAATCATTTCGCCTTCGTCGTGCTCCAGGATGCCCTCTTCCTGTCCCGCATCGATGAACGCCTGAATTTCGGCTTCCGCAGTCGCCTCTTCCTTCGCCGGTTCGATGTCCTCATCCCACTGGTGGAAGTAGCGCAACGCCGCAGACAGCGGACGCGAGAAAGGCCTTACGATGTAGTGAATGATTCTGAAGACCGGAAACAGCTTTATCAGCACGATTTCCGGGTGCCGCATCGTGATGATCCTCGGCACCAGATGTCGAAATATCAGAATCACAAAAACCATGACGAGTATCGTGCCGAGCGCACCGCCAACATACGGAATCTCACGACGTTGAAAGACGCCGAACAAAAGCACTGCGCCTGAAACAAGCAGCAATTGAATGACGACGTGGATCGCCATGAGGACTTCCGGCCTGGTCTCCAGAAGTGCAACGAGCGAAGGCGCCGCCTTCGCATTCGGGTTATCGAGGAGGCGCCGCACTGAAATCTTGTTCACCGCGCTGAAGGCAATGTCGATGACCGACATTACAAGCAGCACGGTGATGAACAGTCCGGCAATCAGAAGCTCGGTGCCACTCAACATTGGAACCTTCGCCGCAAGCGCCGTTCGAGCGTCCTCATCTCACCGTGGTCGGTTTCGTGGTCATATCCCATGAGGTGCAGCAGCCCATGCAAGAGGAGCCGCTGAACGTTTGTTTCAAACGAGAGTGTTTTTGATGTGCGGGCCTGATTATATGCAGTTTCGGACGATATGAGAATATCCCCGATATAAGTATCATCGCCAGAAAAGGACAGCACGTCGGTTGCTTTGTCGAAGCCGCGATAGTCGCGGTTATAGCGGCGGATCATTTCGTCCGTGACAAACACGACAGAAAATTCCGACCGTTCCACACCAAGCACAGGCACCAGAGACAAGATAAATTTTCGCAACCTTGCGCTATTGACGGCGTGCTTCCGTTGACGGTTCAGGATAACAAAATTACCCTTCGCCGTTGGTCACCTGCCCGAATTGAAGAGCTTGCTGACGAGCGATGCTTTGCGCGTTATACGCCTCATACGCTCTCACGATCCTCTGCACCAGGGGATGCCGCACGACATCCTTTTCATTGAAATGGATAAATGAGATTCCTTCGACACCGGAAATAATATTCCGCGCTTCGATCAAACCAGACAGCTTTCCGGTCGGCAAGTCGATCTGCGTAATGTCACCCGTGATAACGGCTTTGCTGTTGTATCCGATTCTGGTGAGAAACATCTTCATCTGCTCGGGCGTGGTGTTCTGCGCCTCGTCAAGAATCACGAACGAATCATTCAATGTACGGCCGCGCATGAACGCGATTGGCGCGATTTCGATGATGCCGCGCTCGAGGTGACGATCCACGCGTTCGACATCGAGCATGTCGTACAGGGCATCGTAAAGCGGCTTCAGATAGGGATCGATCTTTTCCTGCAATGTTCCAGGCAGAAAACCCAACCGCTCTCCTGCTTCCACGGCAGGCCGGGTGAGAACAATACGATTCACCTTCTTGTCGAGCAAAGCTCTTACCGCCATGCTCACGGCAAGGTACGTCTTGCCCGTTCCGGCAGGACCGATGCCGAACACCATGTCGTACTTTTCGATCGCCTCCAGATATAACTTCTGGTTGAGCGTCTTTGGCGTGACATTTCGTTTTCCGGCCTGAAGGTTTTTGGACGTGGTTACGACCCCACGAAGGCTCTGGCTGGCGTCCTCGGAAATGATCCGGATGATCGATTTGAGATCGCCGTTGGCCAGCTTGACGCCCTCCGCCCGCAGCTGGGTGTAGTCGGCTACCAGGCGTTCGACCAGCTGGACATTGTTTTCGTCGCCGTCGATTGTTAGATTGTTTTCACCGTCTACGTGGACTTGAACCTTAAGGAGGGACTCGAGATACTTGATGTTTCCGTCGTGCGTTCCAAAAAACTCGGCGATCCCGTCGCCGATTCGAATGCTTTTCTTCATCCTGCGATTCTTACCCGTCGGCGATTATAGCATGTGTTATCATTTACGTTTTTCGAGGAGAATTGATGGCAAACCATCCATCTGCACTTAAAAGACATCGGCAAAGCCAGCACCGACGGCTCATTAACCAAATGAACCGGCACAAGTTGAAGACTCAGATCAAACGCATGAGAGCGGCTCTTGCTTCCGGGAAACCGGAAGATGCCAAGACCCTGCTGCCCGAAACATTCAGCGTTATCGACAGGTCGGTTCAGAAGGGCGTGATCAAGAAGAACACAGCCCGCCGATACAAGGCTCGTCTGGCGAAACGCGTCAGTACGCCCGCCGCGTAAATCATCTGAGTCGCGGATCAGACAATCCGCGGCTTCAGCTGAATCCCTTCCCGTCCCGAGCACTCCGTCCATCCGGTGCTATAATCCTCCCCAAACTCACAACAATGGCTGAGGTTACACAACTGCTGCTGGCCTGGGCGGATGGCGACAAGCAGGCGTTGGAAGCACTAATGCCGATCGTCTATCGCGAGCTGCATCGGCTTGCGCGGCGGTACATGGCAGGCGAACGCGTACAGCATACGTTGCAAGCGTCCGCTCTGGTAAACGAGGCGTATTTGAAGCTGATCGATGTCGAACGGGTTCAATGGCAGAACCGCGCCCACTTCTTCGGCGTGTCGGCTCAAATGATGCGGCGCATCCTCGTGGACTTTGCGCGAAGCCGACATTATCAGAAGCGCGGAGGCGGAGCCCAGCAAGTGACATTAAACGAGGAATTAATTCCTTCAAGCGGCAACAGGAACGACCTGGCTGCGCTCGACGACGCTCTGAAATTGCTCGAGACGATCGATCCCAGGAAAGTGCGCGTCGTCGAAATGCGATTCTTTGCGGGTCTCAGTGTGGAAGAAACCGCAGAAGCCATTCAGGTATCTCCTGAAACGGTGATGCGCGACTGGAAGTTCGCGAAAGCATGGCTACAGCGAGAACTAAAGAAGGCCCAGGACGATGAACTCGGCCGGGACGCCTGAACGCTGGCGGCAAATCGAGGATTTGTACCATCGAGCGCTGGAGCGAGACGAAACCGAACGCGACGCGTTCCTTCGTCAAGCCAGCGGCACTGACACCGCACTCCGGCGGGAAGTGGAATCCCTGCTCGCACAGACGGCCACGGGCCACTTCATCTCCGTGCCGACCGTAGATGTTCCGACCGTGGATATCCCCACCGCAGAAACGCCTACAACTTCGAACCCATCACGGCCCACCTGGTGGATGTTCGTTCTCGCCGCAGCGTACGCGGTCAGCTCTTTTGTTGCCCTATATCTCGTGATTCGAGGTCCCGTCGAGTTGCGGGGAATGTCGGCAATCTTCGAAAACGGCGCAATGGCAATTCGTTCCGTCAATCCGGAGAGCCAACTCGCTAAAGGCGGCCTGCGCGCCGGCGATCGGGTTATAGCGATCGATGACGTTCCGATGCTTGCCGTCCGCGATTGGAACATTGCTACCGGCAATCTCCAAGCCGAACGCCCGCAGCACTGGTTGGTTGAAAGAGACCACAGTCGAATTACTCTCGAGATTATCGCGTTGAGAGCGGGCGATATTGGGCAACGCGTGGCAGAAGGCTACGTTCAGTACTTCAGTCATCTCGTTACGTTATTCCTTTTGGGCCTTCTCATCGCCTGGAAGCGGCCAAAAGACGCTGTAGGAAGAATGGGCGCGTGGTTTCTCTTCACGGCATCACTTGCCTTCGGCTGGCCGATGGGATGGGCCGTAATCTGGCGGCAGTTACCGTCGGCCGTTCAATGGTTGTTATGGATTCCGCAGCTCAGCCGGTTTGTACTCGAAGGGATATTTCTCTCTTTCTTCGTCATGTTTCCTCGGCGCGTTGTCACGCGCTGGTGGTGGTGGGTGGCGCTGTGGGTACCGGTCATCGCGACGACTCCATGGCGAATCACAGCCTTTTATTCCGTTATTCATCCTGGACGATTCGCGCCGACTCCGAGCTGGATCCTGCAGGTTGGGTTCGCGCGGACGATTTTGTACCTCTTCGTGGGCATAGTGGTTCTCACGTTGAGTTATCGGCGGCTTCTTGATTCCAACGAAAAACGCCGGGTTCGCGTCCTGATCGCAGGAACGACCGCTAGTGCGATATCCGCGATCCTGACCGTCTGGCTTGATAGTTTCTCGGGCCGAAACTTGACAGGTGTCGATGTTCTTTTCACCTTCTTTATCGTGCCTTTCAACACGGCCTGCCCTGTTAGCCTTGCGTACGCCATTCTGCGCCACCGCGTTCTCGATATTCATATCATCATCCGGCAAGGGCTGCAGTATGCGTTAGCACGGGGCGCCGTTCTCGGAATTATTCCAGCGCTGGGCGCAGCGCTGGTGGCGGACCTGGCATGGAACAGCCAGCAGCCTCTGGCAGCCATCATGCTCAGCCGTGGATGGATTTACGCCGGGTTGAGCGGCGTCGCGCTTATTGCTTACTTTCAGAGGAAACCATGGCTGGAGGCCCTCGACCGCCGTTTCTTTCGCGAACGGTATGACGCACAGCGTGTCCTTCGCGGCGTCGTCGATGAAATCCGCGCCGCAAAGAGCTTCGAACGCGTACTGCCACGAGTCGTTTCAACTATCGAGACCGCTCTGCATCCGCAGTTTGTTTCGGTAATGGTCCGGCGCCCGGACGATCACAGCTATCGAAGCATCGCTTCGATACCGGAAGACAAAGCGCCTGCTCCGTTTTCGGCTGAATCCAAACTTGCCGGCATGGTGCGCCTGCTTGGAAAACCACTGGAACTTCTGACAGCCAACTCGGCTTGGCTCGAACAGAGGCTGGGACGCCATGAAGCCGGCTTTGTCCGCAGAGCACGCATCGATCTTATGGTTCCCATTGCAGTGAACCCTGGCGGCACGGAGGCCGTGCTCGCGCTGGGCGCAAGACGCTCCGAAGAACCTTACACGGGAGACGACCAGGAACTGCTGGAGACGATTGCCTCGAGCCTCGCGATGCTGCTGGACGAGAAGGAACCCGTATCGGCGACGACGAACACGTTCGATGAATGTCCCGCATGCGGAACGTGCTACTCGTCGCGCACAGGAACATGCATGTCCGACGGAATCACACTGGTGCCTGTTTCGCTTCCGCCGGTTCTTGCCGGCCGCTACGAACTGCAGCGACGGCATGGACGCGGAGGCATGGGAGCTGTATACCAGGCAATAGACCGGGCGCTCGACCGGTGCGTCGCCGTGAAAGTCATCCGCGACGATTGGGTTGGAAACATGGAAGCTGCGCAACGGTTCCGCCGGGAGGCACGCGCGTCAGCCGCGTTCGCGCATCCGAACGTTGTCACCGTTCACGATTTCGGCGTCGAAGCCGGCGCGCGCGGCTTTCTGGTAATGGAATTTCTCGAAGGCAACACACTGAGGAACGAAATCGCGAAATTGAAGCAGATCGGCACGTCGCGCATTGTCGAAATTTTTAGCGGCGTCTGCGCGGCTATCGAGGCGGCCCATGCGCGCCAATTGATACATCGCGACCTCAAGCCGGAAAATATTTTTCTGGCGAAAACTCTTGGAGAGAGACAGGAGGTTGTGAAGATTCTCGATTTCGGGATCGCGAAGTTCCTGGATCAAGGTGATGATTCAAATGCGCCTACGCTGGCAACAAATACGGGTGTACTGATCGGAACTTTGCCTTACATGAGCCCTGAACAATTCCTCGGCGAAGCGCCGCATCCACTTTGGGATCTCTGGGCTCTTGCAGTGGTTGCTTACGAGTGCCTGACGGGTGCTTTGCCTTTCAGCGGTGATTCATCGGTCGCCCGACGGAACGAAGTCGTTTCGGGCAACTTCACTCCATTGGAAAAGTACCTCAAGAGTCCCAGGCCTGCGTGGACTCCCTTTTTTGCGCGATCATTCCATCGAAACGACGCGAAGCGTCCGCAATCGGCCTCTGAATTTTTTCAGCAATTGACCGACGCATTCCGGCCTTCCTGAGACACGCTATTTTCCAAACTGGTAGAAGATACCACCCCCGATACGCACAAATGTGTTCGAGCCCACGAAAAGCGTCAGTTCCGGTTTGAAGCCCCAGCGATCCGAAGCGTAGTAACGGCCGCCACCGCCCAGGGTGAGGTACGCATCTGTCCCACTGGCCTTTACAGTCGTCGTGGTACCGCCAACCGTGCTCGAGTAATTGATGGAGTTCCGTAGAATCGCAAGACCAGCTCCAGCATATGGTGCCAGTGTTCCGGACTTGTGGAACATGTATTGGCCGCCGAAATTGAAGCCATATGCTTTTGCACTTCCACCTGAGCGGAAACCAAAAGCCTCAACGTTCCCGCCACCGAGTGGAATATAGAAGAACTCTCCCAACACAAAAACTTTAGGGGCAGCAAGGGTCCCGACGCTCGCGCCGAATGATCCATGAGTCCCAATGCCGGACACAAGTCCGGCTTGAAACGTACTTTCAGCCTCACCTGTTTCCAACTCCTGCCCGTAAACGGTGGATGCAGCCAAACTCAAGGCAATGAGTACCACCACAACCGTTGTCCATCTGAAATCAGATCTCGTCATCGATTTTCCCTTTCGAATTTGTTGCTTTTTGTCTCGACAGGGAAATGATGGTTCACTCTGGTGGCGAAGCAGGTCCATCAGAGTTATGAACTGGGACGGCGTGAGTGGCTTAACGTAGCGGCACAGACCAGGGAGTTGTCCCCGAAAGCAACATCAAACTTTCGGGGACACACATACGAGCAGCAATTTAGAAGACTAACTTCAAGCTGAACTGAAGCTGGCGTGACGATGTAACCGTCCTTGTGATCTGCCCGACCGTGCTGATGACACTGTTATTGTTGGCGTTGAGAACCTGGGATGCCGGATCTGCAAAATTCGCTCGATTAAACAGGTTGAAGAACTCCGAGCGAAACTCCAGGCGAGTCCCTTCTCTCCGCAACGGAATTGTCTTTCCCAGGCTCATGTCGAAATTTACAGTGCCAGGTCCGATGAATGTTCCGCGGCCCAGATTGCCGTAGAAACCGGCGGCGGGTACGGCAAAAGCGCAAGGATCAAACCAGAGACTTGGAGTGCCCAGCTTTTGACCGGGCGCTACGCTGTTCGGTCTGCCGGCGACGTACGGCCCTGGAATTCCGTTTGCGAACGTGCAGCCGGCCGTTGTCCCCGACGTGACGCTCGAGAAGCTGCGGCCTCCGACCCAGTCCGGCAGCCGGAACCTGGATCCGCCGCCGGGCCTGCCGTTGTCATTGACATTTGTACCGCTCATCAAGGCGGTAAACGGTGTGCCCGTAACCGCGGTAAAGATTCCTGTGGTCTCCCATCCGCCGAACAACGAAGAAAGAACTTTAGGTCCGCGCGGCGAAGGAAGATTCCAAATGCCGTTAACGACGAAGTTGTGCGTTTGATTCAGTGCCGACAAGCCACGGTCAGCTTTCGTTCCCCACAGCTGGGAACTGGTTCCTTCCGTCGGGTACGCAGTGTTCGAGGAACCCGCAGTGGCATCGTCGATGGTTTTCGACCAGGTATACGAAACCTGGAACTGGTAGGTGTGGCTCAGGCGTTTTTTCAGTTGGGTCCGCAGAGCGTTGTAGAACGACTGACTGTCGGTAACGACCATCTGGCCCTGGAAAAGAGCGGGGTTGGGAACCGGAGCACGAGCATCGACGAATGTACGCCCATCCACGATCGTGGGGTACCGCATGTTGACGTCGGTGGTTCGCGTCATGTGAAACCCACGGCCGCCTATATAC
>Ga0075425_100001473_pt1 | contig 23153 bp, 17 predicted proteins | sample SoiMethybrSBSTD4_FD_75300 | JGI IMG/M metagenome (GOLD analysis project Ga0075425, IMG submission 75300) | Bulk soil microbial communities from a Populus tree surrounding site in Tennessee, USA - Soil MetaG P. TD hybrid SBSTD4 | ecosystem: Environmental > Terrestrial > Soil > Tree plantation... | reverse complement strand
CACGAGCGCGGCGAGGGCCGCGCCGGCGGCGAGCACGAGACAAGTCCTGCGCATGTCATCCTCCAGTCAGACCGGGCGCCAGGCCCCCGGCACCAGCATGCGCGCCATGCGGTCGGGGCGGCGGATGGACTGCGCCGTCATCCAGGCGTCCGCCTCCGCCACGGCCGCGCGCCCCGTCTCGCCCCCGAGCAGCTCGCCCCGGGCGCGCCGGGCCGCGACCGCGAAGAGCGCCATGTCGACCGCGTCCAGCCGCGCCGCCGCCTGCGTGACCGCTTCCAGAGCCTGCTCGCGCCGCCCGCGCGTCGCCGCGCTGCCCGCGCGGACGAGCAGGCCCAGCGCCTCCCCCCAGGCCGCGCGCTGGCCCCGCAGATCGTCCGCATGGCGATCGGCCTGGTCGAGGTGGGCGCGCGCCGCTTCCGGAGTCGCCGCCACCGCGCCCAGGGCCACGCGGCGGCGGGCCCGCGAGAAGAGGCTCAGGATGATTCCCGCCTGGGGGAATCGGTCGAGGGCGCGCGCCGCGCGCCGCCAGCCCTCGCGAAGGGGCGCCGTCTCTTCCAGCCCTTCGCCGGTGTAGAGCGCGATGTCCCGTTGCGCGCCCCGCAGCCAGAGCTGGGTGAAGTCGAAGACGTTGCGGCTGGGGGCCACGCCCTGGGCGATCTCGCGGCGCGCGGCCTCCGGGTCGTCCGCGGCCAGCCAGGCCACGTGCGAGAAGCAGGCCACGCGCAGGTAGCGGACGGCGAGGAGGTTCCCGCGCTCCTCCGCGCGCTCGAGCAGGCGTGGCAGCCGCCGCGAGAGCTCCTCGATCTCGCCGAGCATGAACAGCGAAGAGAGCGCGTACATCTCCGCGTTGTCCGTCTCCCAGGTGGCGCCGACGCAGCGCTCGCGCAGGATGACCGCCGCCTCGTCGCAGAGACGTCGGGCCGGCTTCCAGCGGCCTTGCACCCAGGCCGACACGCCTTCGGCCATGGCCACGAGGCCGACGGCGTGTTCGTTCCCGAGGTCGGTGGCCAGGGCGCCCGCGGACGCGAGCAGGCGATCGGCGCGGGCGCGCACGCGCGCGCCTCCGAGGGCCACGAAGAGCGCTTCCAGGGCGAGGCAGCGGGCCACGCGGTAGGGCTCGCCCGCGCGCAGGGCGAGCTGGAGGCTGCGCGTCTGGAACTCCGCGGAGCGGATGAAATCGATGAGGCCGAAGCCGACGGCCACCGACCAGCAGGTGTCGATGCGGAGGAGATCCCAGGCGGGCACGCGGCCCGCGTCGCGGCGGCGGAACCGCGTGCCCCGCGCGCGCAGGAACGCGCGCCGCAGCATCAACGACACGAGCGCGCGTCCGGTGGTGCTCGGCATCGAGATCCCGACACTGGCCAGGACGTCCCTGACGAGCGCGAGCCCCTCTTCGACGTGGCCGGCGATGAGGAGCTGGTGCGCGGCCCGGCGCCGCAGGTCGATGCGCTCGGCCATGTCGCCGCCGGTGGCCGCATCCAGGTAGGCCTCCGCCGCTTCCCGGCCGCGGCCCGCGTTCGCGAGGGCGTCGCCCAGCCGCACGCGCAGGCCGTGCGCCTCCGCCTCCGCCGGCCGCAGCGAGAGGGCCAGCCGGTACAGGCGGGCGGCCCGATCGAAGGCGAGCGCGTTGGCGGCGGCCGTCGCCGCGGTCACGGCGTGGTCCGCGGCCTGCTGCAGATGGCCGCCCTCCCGGAAGTGCTCGGCCAGCCGCTCCGGATCGGCGCGGCCGGACGCCAGCAGGGCGAGGGCCAGCCGCTCGTGCAGGCGGCGCAGCTCCTCCGGCTCCAGCCCCGCGGTCACCGCCGAACCCAGCCGGTCGTGGTAGGTCTCGACCTCGTCCCAGCCCGTGCTGCGCCGCGTGCGGACGAAGTGCACGGCGCGCAGGGCGGCCAGGGCGGCATCGCCCTCGTGATCGAGGGCCGCGGCATGGAAGGCGGCCCCGAGATCGATCGGCCGCCCGGCCACGGCCACCACGGTCAGGAGGCGGCGCGCGGGCTCCGCGAGCTCCGCAACCCGGCGCCGGATCATCTCGTCGAGGAGCGTCCCCGAGAGCTCGTCGCTGCCGAAACGGGCCAGGGCATCGATGAGGAAGGGATTGCCCTGGGACTCGCGCGCGATGGCCTGCGCGCGGCCGGCGTCGGGCGCGGCGCCGAGCAGCTCCGTGGCCAGGGCCTGGGCCTCGTCCGCCGCCAGCTCGCCCAGCGCGATGTCCATCCGCCGGAGCGCGGCCGCGGGCGGCGATTCGCGCAGAGGCAGGAGCACGGAGAGGAGGTCGCTCGTCCGGGCTTCCTCCGTGCGATAGCAGCCCACGAGCAGCACGGCCGGTGAGTCGGGGGGCTTCATCAGGTCGGTGAGGAGGGCGGCGCTGTCCGCATCACCCCACTGCAGGTCGTCCATCACCACCACGACCGGCGCGCGGTCGGCCAGGCGCACGAACAGCTCGCGCAGGGCGGCGAAGGCGCGCCGCCGGAGCTCCTGCGAGTCCGGGATCTCCAGCACCGTCCGGCGCGCCCGCGTCACCGCCGGCACCTGCCGCAGCACGGGGAAGAGGCGGACGAGGGCGACGACGTCGTGGGGGAGCAGGGCTTCGACCGCGCCGCGCTCGAGGCGCCGCAGGTGCTGGCTCAGCGCGTCCACCACGCTGTCGAGGGCCTTGTAGGGCACGGACTCCCTTTCGTAGCAGCGGCCGTACAGGATCACGGGCGCCGGGGTCTGCGTCCGCAGCTCGGCCAGGAAGCGGCGCACGAGCGCGGTCTTGCCGATGCCGGACCCACCGTGGACGGTGACCGTCGTCGCGTATCCGGATTTCACGGTGGCGTACGCGTCGCGAAGGCGCGCGAGCTCGGCCACGCGCCCGACGAAGGGCGAGGCGGGTGCGGCCGGTGGCGGGGGCGCGGGCTCCACGGGCGCCGCCTCCGTCTCCGGCGCCCCCAGCCGCCGCAAGCGACGGAGGAACTCCGCGCCCGTGGCGCGCTGTCCGGGCGCGCGGCGCAGCAGGCTGCGGCAGAGGTCGTCGATCTCCTCGGGGATCGACGCCACCAGCGTCGAGGGGGCGGGCGGCTCGTCGAGCTGCTTGCGCCGAAGGACCTCGAGCACCGGGCCCGTGAACGGCAGCGCTCCCGTGAGGGCCTCGTAGAGCATCACCCCGACGCTGTACCAGTCGCTCGATTCGGTGAGCGGGCGCTCCGAGGCCTGCTCGGGCGACATGTAGGCGGGAGTGCCCACGGCATCGATCGTGTGCGTGACCCCGGGACGGATCTCGCGGATGAGGCCGAAGTCGAGCAGCACCACGCGCCCCTCGGCGGTGACGAGGACGTTCGAGGGCTTGATGTCCCGGTGCAGCTTGCCCGCGGCGTGCAGGGCGCAGACGCCTTGTCCGAGCTGGAGCAACGCCCGGCGCAGCCGCTCCATCGGTCCGAGGCCGGGGATGGCCGAGGGGGCCGCGCGCGGGACGTCCGAGAGCGGCTCCATGGGATCGGACGAGGACCCGGCGCGCAGGAACGCGTCCATCTGCGGCGTGGTCGGGGAGGAGAAGCCGTCCCCGCCGCCGGAGGGGGCGCCCCTCACGTGATCGAGGAAAGCGACGCCGTCGATGAGCTCCATCGTGAAGAACCACTGCTCGCCCTCCGCGAGCAGCTCGTACAGGGTCACGAGGTTGGGATGGGAGACGTCGGCGAGGGCCCGGAACTCCTGCTTGAAGCGATAGAGGTTGCGCCCGGCGCTGACGCGCAAGGTCTTGAGGGCGACGTTGGTGTTGCGCTCGCGGTCGAGGACTTCGTACACGACGCCGAAGGACCCGGCGCCGAGCCGGCGCTGCACGACGAAGCGGTCCGTGCCGGTGAAGGCCTCGGGGTCGGCGCTACGCATCGCTGCGGCTCCCGCCGCCACGAGAGCGGCCGGCCGGGAAGGGCGTAGGATGCGCCCATTCTCGGCGGCGCCATGTTACCGCCGAACGGGCGGGGTGCATGGGAAGCGAGGCCGTGAGCGTGCGGACGGCGGCGCTGGCCGCCGGCCTGCTCATCGCCCAGCAGATCGCGGTCAAGGTCGTGCGCGACGGGTTCTACCTCTCGCAGTTCCCCGTCTCCACCCTCCCCGTCGCGGTCAGCGCGGGCGCCGTCCTCTCCCTGGCCGCGGTGGTCCTCCTGTCGCGAGGCATGAGCCGGGTCGCGCCGGCACGGCTGCTGGCCTGGATGTTGTGGTCGAGCGCGGCCCTGCTGGTGGCGGAATGGGCCGTCAGCCTGGCCGCGCCGCGCCTGGCCGCGGCGGTGCTCTACGGCCACGTCGCGGTCCTCGGCACCACCGCCGTCTCCGGCTTCTGGGCGATGGTGAACGAGGCGTTCGATCCCCACGCCGCCCGGCGCGCGATGGGGCGGATCGGCACGGGCGCCAGCATCGGGGGAGTCCTGGGCGCGGCCTTGACCTGGCGCGCCTCCGCGCTCGTGCCCACCACCTCTCTCCTGCTCGGCGTGGCCGCTCTCGTCGCGCTGTGCGCGCTCTCGGTGCGGCGCCTGGCCCCGTCCGCTCCGGGCGCGCCGCGCGCTCCCGAGGAAGGGGCGGTCGCGGACCGCGGCTCCGCGGGGCGGATCTTCGCCGAGGTCCCGTACCTCCGCTCGCTGGCCGCGATCGTCGCGCTCTGCGCGCTCCTGGAAGCGCTCCTCGACTACACGCTCAGCGCGGCCGCCGTCGCGCGCTTCGGCCGTGGAGAGGCCCTGGTCGGATTCTTCGCCGCCTTCCAGACCTCGACGGGTGTCCTCGCCCTCCTCGTGCAGGCCGCGCTCGTGCGCTGGTCGCTGGCGCGGCTGGGCCTGGCCTGGACGCTCGCCGTGCACCCGATCGGAGTCGCGGCCCTGGCCGCGGCGACGGCGGCGGTCCCGCGCCTGGGCACCATCGCCATCCTCCGAGGGGCGGAGACGGTGCTGCGGCATTCCGTCTTCCGATCCGCCTACGAGCTCCTCTACACGCCGCTGCCCCCGAGGTGGAAGCGCCCGACCAAGCCCCTGGTGGACGTGGGCTCCGATCGGGTGGGCACGATCGCCGGCGGGCTGATCACGGCGGCCGTCCTCGCGGCGATGGGACCGCGCACGCCCGTGGTGCTGGTCGCGCTGGCCATGGCCAGCGCGCTGGCCATGGCCGCCATCGCCCTGCGCTTCCATCGCGCCTACGTCACCGCGCTGGTCGCGAGCCTGCGCGCGGGCTCCATCGCCCTCGAGCAGGAGGAGGTCCAGGACGCGACCACGCGCCGGACGATGGACGACCTCGATCGCAAGGACCAGGCCGCGGCCGTCCCGGCGCCCCCGCCCACGGCCGCGCTGCCCTCCGCGCCCGCGGCGAGTCCGGCCCGTCATCCCGCGGACGAGCTGCGCTCGGGCGATCCGGCACGGATCCGCGCCGTGCTGGCCCACGAGGCCCTGGATCCCGGCCTCGTGGCCGTGGCCCTGCCCCTCCTCCGCCGCGATGAGCTGTTCGGCGACCTCGTGCCCGCGCTGCGCCGCGCCGCTCCCGCGTGCACGGGCCAGCTCGTGGACGCCCTGCTCGACGACCGCGTCGACCCCGTGGTCCGCCGGCGCATCCCGCGCGTGCTCGCGTCCGTCACCACCCAGCGCGCGGTCGACGGCCTCTGCGCCGGCCTGGAGTGCGACCGGCTCGACGTGCGCTACCGCTCCGCGCAGGCCCTGGTGCGCCTGCGCAAGCGAGGGGGGACGAAGATCGCGTCCGAGGCGATGTTCGCGGTGGCGGCGCGCGAGATCGGCCTGCTGGCCGGCCGCGGCGCGCGCCTCGAGCACGTCTTCGCCGTCCTCTCCCTTGCCCTCGACGGCGAGCCGATCGATCTCGCCTTCCGCGCCTTGCAAGGCCACGACCCGGCCCTCCGCGGCACCGCCCTCGAGTACCTGGACCACGTGCTCCCGCCCATGATCCGCGGCGCCTTGTGGCCGATGCTCGGCGCCGACTCCGGCGTCGACCTGGCCGCGCGGCGCAGCGTGGACGAGGTGCGCGAGGAGCTGTCGCGCTCCTCCTGGCGTTTCTCGGAAGGACGGGCGCGGGGCAGCGCGGCGGGCTGAGAGCCGCTCAGTCGCCCAGGCCGAGGCGTGCCATCTTCAGGGCCAGGCCGTTGCGGGAGATGGCCAGCAGACGGGCCGCCTCCGTGCGATTGCCCTGCGTGCGCGCGAGCGCTTCCGCGATGAGGCGGTTCTCGAGCGCGTCCACGTGGCGCTGCAGCTCGAGGGTCTCGTCCGCGGAGACGCCGGCGGGGGCCTTGGGCGCGCGGATCGCCTCCGGCAGCATGCCGAACTCGATGGCCTCGCCCGCGGGACAGCCATGGAAGAGCCGCTGGAGCTCGTGCTCGAGCTCGCGGACGTTGCCCGGCCAGTCGTGGTCCACGAGGGCGGCCAGGGCCTTCGCGGTCACGCCGCGGATCGGCTTGGCGGAGGCGACGGCCAGCGGCCGCAGGATCCCGTCGGCGAGCCCGGGGATGTCGCTCCTCCGGCGGCGCAAGGGAGGCACGGCCAGCACCGCTCCGCAGAGCCGGTAGTAGAGATCGGCGCGGAACTGGCCGCCTTCGATGCGGGAGGCGACGTCGACGTGCGTCGCGGACACGACGCGGAGATCGACCGAGACCGGGCGCGAGGCCAGCGGCTCCACCTCTCCCGTCTCCAGGACGCGGAGCAGCTTCGCCTGCAGGGTGAGCGGCATGTCCCCGATCTCGTCCAGGAACAGCGTCCCGCCGTGCGCGAGCTGGAAGCGGCCGGGCCGCGGGGTCACGCCGGTGGCGGCGCCCTTTCCCACTCCGAAGAGCTCGGCTTCGAGCAGCTCGGCGGGGATGGCCGCGCAGTTGACGGCCACGAAGGGCCGCTCCGCGCGCGACGAGGACAGGTGCAGGGCCCGCGCGAAGTCTTCCTTGCCGACGCCCGTCTCGCCGATGACGAGGATCGGCAGGTCGGTGTCGGCGATCGGCTCCATCTGCGCGTACAGCTCCATCATCGGCGGCGACGTGCCGCGGACGTGGCGCGACGGGAAGACGAGGCCGCGCGGGGGTGCGCGCGGCGCCGGAGACGCGCCGGACGCGCCATCGGACCAGGCGGCCAGCTGGACGAGCACGCGCAGCGCCGGCTCCACCGGCCTCGAGCTCGGGCGCGCGCGCGCCATCAGGATCCGGGGGGAGGCGCCGGTGGCGGCCCAGGAGATCTCGGGATCGCTCGTGAGTCCCCCGGAACGGAGCGAGGCCTCCCGCCCGCCCCGGCCCGCCTCTTCGAGCACCTCCTTCTCGTCGAGCGTGCCGAGCGCGCCCGCGGCTCCGAGCATCACGAGCGCGCCGTGGCGCACCTCGGCCAGCGCGCAGCCCTGCAGCCCGGCCTCCTCCGTGAGGAGGGTCAAGGCCGCGCCCAGGCCCGCCGGTCCCGAGCGCAGGAGGGGAACGGCGCGCTCCAGCAGGGGGAGCCATTCCACGGGCGCGTCGCCATCCCACGTCCGCGTCGCGCGGGCGCGCTCTTCGGAGAGCGCCGCGGCGCCGTAGCTGCCGCCCAGGGGCAGGGCCAGCTCGACGTCGCGCTCGTCGATGGCCTCGAGGCGCAGGGTCACGGGTCCGAACCGCACCTCGTCGCCGGGGGCCAGCGTCGCCGTGGAGACGCGCCGTTCGTTCACGAAGACGCCGTTCTTGCTGTCCAGGTCGCGCACTTCGACGGCGTCCGGGGCCGGCCGCAGCACCGCGTGCTGGCGCGAGACCTCGGGCACGGGGAGCACGATGTCGTTCTGGGCCGCGCTGCCGACGCTCACTTCACGCGGGGGGAGCACGAACGTGCGGAGGGCATCGCCGATCGGCCCCTTGAGGCGCAACCTCGAGCCCGGATCCGCCACGCGTGAGATCTTAGTCCCGTACTCGTTCCAGAACGAGTAGGCTAGGGACCTGGCGCCATGAGAGATCGCCCCTGCCGCGGAGTCGCCACGCTGCTGTCCGCGCTCGTTCCCGCGCTCCTCTTCCTGGTCCCGCGCGCGGCGCGGGCCGCGGGCCCTCCGGTCAAGGTCATCTTCGACACCGACATGGCCGGCGACGTGGACGACGTCGGGGCGCTGGCCATCCTGCACGCCCTGGCCGACCTCGGCGAGGCGGAGATCCTGGCCGTGGGCATCTCGTCACGCAACGAAGACGTGGGGCCGTGCGTGGACGCGATCAACACCTGGTATGGCCGCCCGGACATCCCGATCGGCTACCAGCGCGGCCTCCAGGTCGGCTATCCGGCCGACACGGGCGAGACGATCACGTCGAAATACGCGGAGGCCGTGCGCCGGTCGTTCCCGCATCGCCTGGCCCGGAGCAGCGATGCTCCGGACGCGGCCCTCCTCTATCGCGAGATCCTGGCCGCGCAGCCGGACGCGAGCGTCGTGATCGTCTCCGTCGGCTTCCTGACCAACCTGCGGAGCCTTCTCGACACTCCGCCCGACGCCATCAGCTCCGCGAGCGGCGAGGAGCTCGTCCGGCGGAAGGTCCGCCGCTGGGTCTGCATGGGCGGGAAGTTCCCGGACGGGCAATTCAAGGACGGCGAGGGCGAGTACAACCTGCGCATCGACACCCGGGCCGCCGTGCGCGCGCTGAGCGACTGGCCGACTCCCGTCGTCTTCTCCGGATTCGAGATCGGCACGCGCGTCTTCACGGGGAAAGGCCTGCGCGCCGCGCCCGAGACCAGCCCGACCCGCGCGGCCTATCTTCATTTCAATGGACTGGAGAACCGCGAGAGCTGGGACCAGACCGCGGTCCTCTATGCCGTGCGCGGGGCCGCCGGATACTGGACGGAGTCCGAGCCGGGGCTGTGCCTGATGCATGCCAGCCTCCGCGCCGCGTACAACGAGTGGATCCCGACGACCCGCAAGGCCCACCGCTACCTGATCGAGAAGATGCCTCCCGCCGACGTCGCCCGCGTCATCGAGGACCTGATGCTGCGGCCCCCGGCGCGACCGCATCCTGCGGCCATCCTCCCGAAGTAAAGAGTCGTGACCGTGCACACAGGAGAACGGTCCTCCGAAGCCGTCCCTCCCTCAACCCTGGACGAACTTTGACTGGGGAGGAAACGGAGTTTGATCATGGCTCTTGTGACGCGCCGCATCGGCGGGGCGGTCGCCGCCCTCGCCTTGTTGCTCTTGGCCCGGACCACGTACGCGGTGGACGGCGTGGTTCTCATCGACGAGGCCGCCGTCCTGGCCGGCGGGATCACCGCGGGTGACGCCCCCGGATACCCGGTGACGATCAGCGAGCCGGGCAGCTATCGCCTGTCCGGCAACCTCAACGTCCCCGCCGGCGTGAGCGGGTTCTGGATCGAGACGAACGACGCGACGCTGGACCTGAACGGGTTCAGCATCATCGGCGCCAACACTCCTTTCACGGACGGCATCTTCATCTTCGGCAACAACGTCGAGGTCCGGCGCGGCACCGTCCGCGACTTCGGCCGCCACGGCATCTTCTCGCGCAACGCGGGCAAGTGCTTCGACTGCACCGACGCCGAGGGCGTGCGCATCATGGACGTCCGCGCGATCGGCAACGGCTTCAACGGCATCCGCCTCGAGTCCCAGGGCGGGCTGGTGGAGGGCTGCAGCGCGCACACGAACGGGAACGCCGGGATCAACGCCCAGGGCAATGGCACCCTGGTGAAGAACAGCGTGGCCCGCAACAACAAGACCTACGGCATCATCGGCGGCAGCAACAGCGGGTACCGCTCCAACGTCCTCACCGCCAACAACGGCGGCGACCTCAATCCCCAGGTCCTGGGCGGCGTGAACCTGGGCGAGAACCTCTGCGGGACGGCGGTCTGCCCGTAGTCCCTCGCGCCTGACGTCGGCGCCGTCGCCGGAGCGTGACTCACGTCGAGCGCTTCGGCGGCGGCGACCGGTTTCCAGCTCCTCAGTAGCGGTCCCAGCCCTCCAGAAGGTAGACCGCCATCAGCTGCCGCCAGTGGTCGGGCCGCACGCCATTGGTCCGGCCCAGCTGCTCGCCGGCGTCGAGCTCGGACTTCAGCGCGTCCGCGCGCGCCACGAGCAGGCGCCGCGCGCCTTCGCAGTCCACGGTCGCGCCCTTCTCCCGCAGCGTCACTCCGGGGAGGAGCCGCGCCGTCTTCAGGGAGCCGAGCCAGTCGCCGTCGCGCCCCGTCTCCGCCCGTGCGGGGGCGCTCGGCGGCGCGACGCAGGCCGCCGCGAAAGGCCGGTAACTCAGCTCGAGGACGCTCGTCTCAGCGGCGATCCGCCGCAAGGGCAGGTCGAGCAGGGCCACCGCGCGGTCCCAATCGGCTTCGGAGGCGGTGGGAGGGCGCACGGGGATCTTCGTTGCGCTGGGGACGGGTCTGCCCCGAGCCGTTCGCGCCGCCGCGGGCAGCGCGGGCAGCGCGGGATAGATGGCCGGGCCCCGCGCCAGCGGGCTCTCCGTGCGCGCGGCCCCCTGGACACCCTGGTCGAGCCGCCGGATGGCGGCGAACAACGCGAAGGAGACGGCGGCAGCGGCGAGGACGGTGGCGACGAGGGCCCCCCGGCGCCCGTCCGTCCGGGCCGCGGGCGAGCCCGCGGGCGCCGGTGCGGACCGTCCCGAGGCCGCGGCCTCCGCTCGCGTGAGCCCGCAGTGGCAGCGGGGCTCGCGGCCGGGCACGCGACGCCCACATTGGGGGCAGGTCCACGGAGGGGCGACAGCGGCACTCAACGCGTGCCTATCATAGCGACTGCATGGCTCCCATCCGCCGACGCCAGGCCGGGTTCACCCTCGTCGAGGTGATGATCGTCCTGGCCATCACGCTCCTGATCGCCGCTCTCGTCTACAAGGCCACGCGCGCGAGCTGGCTCCTGTACCAGACGCAGACGCACGTGACCGAGCGGGGATTCAGCGGCGTGCGCGCCCTCGACGACATGGCGGTGGAGATCGCACGCGCCGGTTACGGGCTGGGCGACGCGGGCCCCGTCTTCCTGGGCACCCTCGACGGCACGCGCGCGATCGATGCCATCACCCTGCGCTCGAACCCCGAAGGCATCGTGGGCGAATTGGAGGAGGACCTCACCGACCCCGAGCAATTCGTGGCCGTGGACGGGGCCGCCCTCTTCGCGGAGGGTGACGAAGTGCTGCTCGCGGACGACGAGCCCAACAAGCTCGAGCGCGCGCAGGTCACCGGGGCCAGGCCCAACGTGCTGAGGCTCCGCTCGCACGACACGCCCACGCGCGGCTTCAAGCGCCCGCCGTGGTCGGCGCGGCGCACGCGCGTCCTGAAGGTGCGCGAGGTCGGCTTCTACCTGACGACGGATCGCACGGGTGTGCCCGCGGTCGCCCGCAAGGCGCCGGGCCAGTCGGAGCAGATCCTCGTGCGCTACGTCGAGGCGCTGCAGTTCGAATACCTGTCCTCGCGGGGGCTCGCCGACCCGCGAAGCCTGCTCGTCCGGCGGCCGCAGACGACGCCGGACGGCGTGCGCATCACCCTGCGCCTGCGGCCGAATCCCGCTCTCCCTCCGGTGGTGGTGCCGCCGCGGACCGTCCTCGTGTCGCGCGAGCCCCACTGGGCGACCATCCCCTTCGACGTCCAGGGCTATCACTCCATCGGCCTCGCGGGCGTGATCGGGCAGGACCCCGTTTCCGGGGCCAAGACCGTGCGGATGCACGCGTGGCACGACACCACCCCGGTCTTCTGAACGCGCGGGAGCGAGGGGCCGCGCTCCTGATCGTGCTCATCGCGCTGGCCGCGCTCATGCCGCTGGCCCTGCTCCTCTCCGATTTCGCGTGGCGCCGGCAGCGGCAGGTCAACGCCCGCCAGCAGGACCTGGGCGGCGAGGCCGCGGTGCGCGGAGCCCTCGATCTCGTGATGGCGCGTATCCAGTCCGGCCGCCTCGACCTCCGGGGGCCGGACCAGTCGGAGCAGTTCGAGCTGGAGGAGCCGGAGAGCCGTCCCGTGCGCGTACGCGTGAGCCGCCAGACGGACGCGGTGCTGAGCGTGGAGGGACGGCTTCTCACCCCCGAAGAGGCGTCCACGGTCGATGCCGACGAGCTCGGCATCGACGGTCTCGGCAACGTGGTGCATCAATACCGGCGGCTCGAGATCTACCTCGTGGAGGCGGAGTCGCCGGCCCGCCGCCCCTTCGGGGCCGTGCGCCTGCTGGCCGCCGTGGCCCGGCTCGACACCGGGGAGATCGAATGCATCGGGATGCGCTACGACCGCGGCTACTTCCGCGAGCCCTGATCGCCGCGCAGCTCGACTGTTCCCTTCGGGCAGCGCAGCACGAGGTCGAGGCCCGCCTTGGCCCCCTTCTCCGCCGTCACGTCGAGAGCGATGGCGGAGAAGACGCGGCGCAGGCCGTCGACGTCGGGCGTCACGGCGCGGAGCCGCTCCAGGCGGCACCCGCCGGGCGAGTCCTGCGACGGATGTGTGGTCCCGTCTCCCCAGCGGATGAAGAAGGGGAGGCCGGCGATGGCCGGCTTCTCGATCTCGAACGTCTTCCATTCCAGCCGCGTCCCGTCCGGACGCGCCCGCGATCCGGGGGACACCTCGGAAAGACCGAGCCCGGCGTCGCCCAGCCGCTGGCGCGCGGCCTCCACGTCGGGCACGAAGACGGCCCATCCGTACGGAGTGAGGTCCGTCCGCTGGCGCAGCTCGGCGGCCACGCCCGTATCGGGCGCGTTCACCTGCGGGGCGAGGATCTCGATATAGAGGCCGGGGCCCAGGGAGACGAGCGCATTGCGGGTGCCGCGGCCGGGATGCTCGCCGCCCACCTTCGGAAGGACGCCCGTCCGCTCCTCGAAGCGCCGCATGCCCTCGTCGAGGTCGCGCGCCCCGAGGATGAGGTGATCGACATGGGCGGGGGCCGCGCGCGGCTCCGGCGGCGCGGCGTGGACCACCGCGCCGTACGCGAAGCTCATCACGGTCAAGAAAAGGATCTTCATGAGCCAAACGATACAATGCGGGGCCATGAAGATCCTGGCCGCGTTCGTGATCGCGCTGGCCTCGGCGGCGACGGCGTTCGCCGCGGGGCCGCCCCTCCTCCTCCAGCACCCCACGCTCTCGCGCGACAGCATCGCGTTCGATTTCGCGGGAGAGATCTGGACCGTGCCCCGCGAGGGAGGCACGGCCCGTCGTCTGGTGGCCGGGCAGGGACGCAGCGGCTCGCCGATCTTCTCGCCGGACGGCTCCCTCGTCGCCTACACCGGGACCTACGACGAGAACACCGACGTGTACGTCGTGCCCTCAGGCGGGGGAGAGCCCAGGCGGCTGACCCATCACCCCGGGCCCGACATCGCCGTGGCCTGGACTCCCGACGGCAAGAGCATCCTCTTCCACTCCGCGCGCAAGACCTATCGCGACCTCCAGCAGCTCTACACCGTCCCCGTCTCCGGCGGGTTCCCGACCGAGCTCCCGCTGCCCTCGGGCGACACCGCGTCCTACTCGCCTGACGGCGCTCTCCTCGCCTACGTGCCGTACTTCCAATGGCAACCCGCCTGGAAGCGCTACCGCGGCGGGCAGACGACGCCGATCTGGATCGCGGACCTGCGCGACTCCAGCGTCACCAAGGTCCCGCGCGAGGGCTCGAACGACCGCAGCCCGATGTGGGTCGGCGACAGCGTGTATTTCCTGTCCGACCGCGCGGGGCGCGTGACCCTGTTTGCGTACGACACCAAGGGCCGCGCGGTGCGCCAGGTGATCGCGAACGACAACGGGTTCGACATCCAGTCCGCTTCCGCCGGCCCGGGCGGGATCGTCTACGACCAGCTCGGCGTCTTGTCTCTCTTCGACATCGCGTCCGGCCAGTCGAAACGGGTGGACGTCGCCATCGCCGCCGACCTGCCCCAGCTCCGCCCGCGTTTCGAGAAGGTGGAGGGCCCCCAGATCCTCCACACCGCGCTCTCACCGTCCGGCAAGCGCGTGCTGGTGGAGGCGCACGGGGAGATCCTGGCCGTGCCCGCGGAGAAGGGGGACGTGCGCAACCTCACGCGGACGCCGGCGTCCGCCGACCGCGATCCGGCCTGGTCCCCGGACGGCAAGTGGATCGCCTGGTTCTCGGACGAGTCCGGGGAATACGCGCTGCACGTGCGCCCGCCCGACGGCCTGGGCGCCGTGCGCAAGATCGACCTCGGCCAGCCGCCGTCGTTCTTCTACTCTCCGCGCTGGTCTCCGGACAGCAAGAAGATCGCGTATGCGGACAAGCGGATGAACCTCTGGGTGGTGGACCTCGACAAGCCCGTCCCCGAGAAGATCGACACCGACATCTACGACACGCCCTTCCACTACCTCGACCCCGCCTGGTCGCCGGACAGCCAGTGGATCGCGTACACGAAGCAGCTCCGCAACTACCTGCGCGCCGCCTTCGTCTATTCGCTGGCCGAGAAGAAGAGCCGGCAGGTCACGGACGGCCGCAGCGACGCCTTCTCGCCGCGCTTCGACCGCAGCGGCAAGTACCTCTTCTTCGTCGCCTCCACCAGCGCGGGGCTCTCCCAGGGCTGGCTGGACATGACGAGCATGGCCCGCTCCGTCACCAGCAGCATCTATGCGGCCGTCCTCCGCGCGGACCTCCCGTCGCCCGTCGCCCCCGAGAGCGACGAGGAGGGCGCGGACGACAAGGCGAAGGACGAGAAGGCCAAGGCGGACGCGGCGAAGAAGGCAGGCGGCTCGAAGGAGGGCGAGAAGGCGCCGGACAAGCCCGCGGACAAGAAGGACGGCGAGAAGAAGGCCGAGGACAAGAAGCCGGAGCCGGTGAAGATCGACTTCACGGGCATCGACCAGCGCATCGTCGCCCTGCCCATCGAGCGCGCGAACTACGCGGCGCTGGAGACGGGCGCGGAGGGCGTGTTGTTCCTGATCACGAACCCCGTGGTCATCACGGACGAGGACTACACGGAGCTGGACGACGCGCCGGCGCAGAACGTCTTCCGCTTCGACCTCAAGACGCGCAAGACGGAGAAGCTCCTCGAGAAGATCGACGGGGGCAACCCCGTGTACGGAGGGATCCGGACGTTCCTCGTCTCCGCCGACGGCACCAGGATGGCGTGGTCGCAGGGCAAGAAGTGGTCGGTGGCGGCCAGCGAGAAGGCGCCCCCCGCGGGGGAGGGCGCGCTCAAGGCCGCGATCGAGGTCTACGTCGATCCGCGCGCGGAGTGGCGCCAGATGTACCACGAGGTCTGGCGGCTGGAGCGCGACTTCCTCTACGCCCCGAACTTCCACGGCCTCGACCTCAAGGCGGCGGAGCGGGTCTACGCGCCGTTCGTGGAGGGGATCGCCAGCCGCGGCGACCTCAACCAGCTCTTCCGCGAGATGACGGGCAACATCGTGGTCGGCCACACGTTCGTGGCCGGGGGATGGCAGCCCAAGCAGGACCGGGTCAGCGTCGGCCTCCTCGGCGCGGACTATCGCGTGGTGGACGGGCGCTACCAGTTCGCGCGCATCCTGGCCGGCGAGAACTGGAACCCGAAGCTCCAGGCGCCGCTGACCCAGCCCGGCGTGAGCGTCAAGGCGGGCGAGTTCCTCCTGTCCGTCAACGGCCAGGACCTGCGCGGCGAGGACGACGTCTATCGGCTGTTCCAGGCCACGGCGGGCCAGCAGACCGTCCTCACCGTGGGCCCGAGCGCGGACGGCGCGCGCGCGCGCACGGTGACGGTCGTGCCCGTGGCGTCCGAAGAGGCGCTGCGCCTGCGGACCTGGATGGAGGACAACCGCCGCCGCGTGGACGAGCTGACCGGGGGCCGCGTGGCCTACGTCTACATCCCGGACACCTTCGCCGGCGGGTTCGCGAACTTCAACCGTTACTTCTTCTCGCAGGTCGGCAAGGACGCGGTCATCCTCGACGAGCGCTTCAACCACGGCGGCTCCATCGCCGACTACATCGTGGACTACCTCAAACGCACGCCCCAGATGGTCAACATGTCGCGCGAAGGCGAGGACATGGTGGAGCCCGCGGCCGGGATCTACGGACCGAAGGTGATGGTCGTGAACCAGATGTCGGGCTCGGGCGGCGACGCGCTGCCCTGGCTCTTCCGGCGCGCGGGCCTGGGTCCGGTGGTGGGGGTGCGGACGTGGGGCGGGCTCGTGGGCATCGGCGGCTATCCGCCGCTGATGGACAGCGGCTTCGTGACCGCGCCGCGCTGGGGCCTCTACAGCGCGAAGGGCGAGTGGGACGTCGAGAACATCGGCATCGCGCCCGACGTCGAGGTGGAGCAGGATCCCGCGCTGGTGCGCAAGGGCCGCGATCCGCAGCTCGAGAAGGCGGTCGAGGTCGTGCTGGAGGAGCTGAAGAAGAACCCGCCTCCGAAGATCAAGCGTCCGCCCTATCCGGACTACAAGCAGCGCCTGCCCGCCACGCCGTAGGGCTTGCCCGTCGCTCGGGCGGGCGCGGTGGCCAACTCGTTCCAGGACGAGTGGCTTGAGAAACGACTTGAGGTCGTCGTGCCCGCCGCCGCCCTCAGGATGACGCCGCCGGCATGTGGCGGGCCAGGAAGGCCAGCACGTCCGGAGCCCAGATCTTCACGCCTTCGAAGCTGAAGAGGGCATGGCCGGGCGCGCTGTTCGCGCGGAGCGTCGTGGGTGTGAACGGCGGGTAGACCTTGAGCTCCGCGGGCGTGCCCTGCGCATGTTTGCAGATGGCGCGCGCGCTCTCCGTGGTGGCGTCGTTCTCCGCGACCATGCACTGGATGGGGGACGCGATCCGTTTCGCGGCTTTGGGAAGCGCGGCGCGCAGCTCGGGACTGTGGTCCCAGGTCAGGGCGCCCGGCGCCTGTACGATGACGGCGACGAAGTCCGTCCGCCGGCTGGCCGCCATCGTCGAGACGATCCCGCCGAACGACCAGCCCATGATCGCGACCCGCCGCCGGTCGATGGCTGAGGCCGGATCACTCGTAACCGAGTCGATGGCCGCGAGGAGATCGCCCGTTTCCGCCTCCAGGCGCGCGATGTAGCGGGGGCCGCGATTGGTTCCGATCTCGTCCGAGAACGTCGCGCCTTCCGATTTGCCGTAGCCGCGGCGCTCCGGCGCCAGTACGGCGTAGCCGGCAGGGACGAGAAGGCGGGCGATGAACGCGACCGGCCATTCGATCCGCTCCTCCCCCGGCCGGGATCCATGGTTGTAGACGACGAGCGGGAACGGCCCCGGGCCGGCGGGACGGTAGAGATACGCCTCCAGCCGCAGGCCGTCGTGCGTGTAGAAGCGGGTCTCGTAGGGCAGCGGGCTCGGCGACTGGGCGGCGACGGTGCAGGCGACCGCGCAGAGGGCGACGGTCGCCGCACCCGGACGTCGAGGGAATCGGGGCATCGTCTCCTCTCGAATGGTCGTAGTCATGTCCGCAATCCGCACTCCTCGATCGCGCGGACCTCGTCCGGCTCGAGCGCGAAGTCGAGGGTGGCCAGGTCCTCCTGCATGTGCACGGGGCTGGAGGTCCCGGTGAGGGGCAGCATTCCCACCTGCAGGGCGAAGCGGAAGACGACCTGGGCCGGCGTGCGAGTCGTGCGCCGCGCCGCCTGGACGACGGCGGAGGAGGCGAAGACGTGCGTGTTCGCGGTCAGCAGCGAGAAACCCTGGTAGACGATCCCGTGCTGGTGGCAGAACGCGCGGACGGCGTGATCCCAGGCGTCGACCGCGAAGCAGCGGTTCTGCACGAACGCCGGTTTGACCGTGCCGCCGTGATGAAGGGCCGTGAGCTGCTCGAGCGACACGTTGCTCACGCCGAGCCGGCGGGCCTGGCCGCCTTGATGCAGCGTCTCCATCGCCCGCCACACCTCCCAGTCCTCGCGGGTCAGGCCGCGTCGCGACGAAGGACCGTGCAGCACGTAGGAGTCGACGTAGGTCGTCCGCAGATGCTCGAGCGAGCTCGCGAACGATTGCCGGACCTGGGCCTCCGCCTCCGCGTAGGCGTCGTAGGGGAGCCGATGGTCCTGGCCGCCGAGCGACGTGAACTTCGTCTGCAGGAACAGGTCTTCGCGCCGGCCCGGGCCGGCGTCGCACCAGGCGGCCACCGCCGATCCCACCGCCGCCTCGAAGTAGTGCCGGCGCTGGTTCGCGGTGTCGACGCCGCGGAAGCCCGCGTCCAGCGCGAGCCGGACGAGCGCTTCGGTGCGGTCCTCCTTCCAGGCCGTGCCGTAGAGGAAGCGAGGCACGGAGCCGGCGGCCGTCACTCCTTCGATTTCAGGCGGGCGTCGTTCTCCTTGAGGAACGCCCGGATGTCGTCCGCGATGTCGAGGAGCTTCGTCCACTGCTCCTTGTAGAGCGTGACCGGGAAGCGCCCCAGGCCGTAGACGGACAGGCCGCCCTTCTCGCTGACCTTCAGGCTGACCGCGCGGCTCTGCCGCGCCTTGAGCCGCTCGTTCTCCTCTTTGAGCCGGTCGAGCTCGGCCTTCATGTCCTGGTCGCTCATGGTGCCTCCCGTGTCGACGGCCGCCGTCAACCCCGAGCCTACTCCAGGTGATAGGGTTTCTTGTCGGGAGACGGAGGAGAGGCTCGATGAGCTGGCAAGTCTACGCGCTGCTGTCCGCGGTCGCCGCCGGAGCGACTGCGGTCCTCGCGAAGTTGGGGGTCCAGGACATCCCGTCGAACCTGGCCACGGGCATCCGCACCGTCGTGATCCTCGCCCTGGCCTGGGCGATCGTGCTCGCTCGCGGCGAGCATCAGGCCCTGGCCACGATCTCGCGCCGGTCGCTCGTGTTCCTCGTCCTGTCCGGACTGGCCACGGGCGTGTCCTGGCTGGCCTACTATCGCGCGCTCCAGCTCGGGCCCGCCTCGCGCGTGGCCCCGATCGACAAGCTCAGCCTGGCCTTCACCGTCCTGCTGGCCGTGCCCGTGCTGGGCGAGCCCTTGACCCTCCGCGTCGCGCTCGGCGTCGGGCTGATGATCGCGGGCGCGCTGCTCACGCTGCGCTGACGGCGGGGGGCGGACCCTCGAGGGCCCGCCCCCACCCGGCTCAGCTCGCCGCCGGCTTCTTCGCCGGTTCCTTGTTGAGCTCGCTTTCGATCTGCACCTGGTTGTCCACGCGGAAGGCGAGGGTCTCGCGTGCGATCGACCCCAGGACCGCCTTCTCGACCTGGCTGTTCACCAGCCCGGTCAGCGTGATGTTCCCGTTCTCCACGATGATGTGGATGGGCGGGTTGGCGAAGGACGCGTAGCGCTGGAACATCCCCGACCCGTAGATCTGGCGATAGAGCTGGACGCGCAGGCGGTCGTCGAAGATCGACACCGGCTGCACGCGGATCTGGTTCTTGACCTCGCGCACACCCTCCAGCCTGGCGACCCGCTTCTGGAGGTCGTCCTTGTGCCAGGGCTGCAGCACGGAGCCCGTCAGCGTCACCACGCCGTCTTCGACTCCCACGCCCACGCTGTCGAAGACGTCGTAATGGACGTATCCGAGCACCGCGTCCACCACGTCCGACTGGATGTCCGCGTCCGCCCGGGCGGCCGCCGCGCGGACCGTGTCGTCCGCGAGGACGGGACCCACGAAGAGAAGCGCGGCCACGACGGCGAGTCCGCCCGTGCGGCGGAGACGCCGGACGCCATTGGTTGTCATGAGTGCTCTCCTCCCTCACTGGGGATAACGCCGGCGGCGTGTGGATTCCTGAGAAATCACGTCACAACCTGTGACGTGTTATCGGCGCCACAACGTGCGGCCGCGCACACCCTCGACCGCGGCCGCGGTGAGCGCGCCCAGCGCGGCCAGGGCGAGGATGGAGCCACCATGCGCCACGAGCACGTGGGCCGGCTCCGAGACCCAGCAGAAGAGGCGCGTGCCGGAGTCGGCGATCAGCCCTGCTCCCAGCCCGTAGATCCCTCCCGCCAGCCACGGCCGCGCGGGTAGAGCGCGCGCGGCCAGCCAGGCCGCGGCCGCGAGGACGGGAGCGCCGGAGAGACCGGCCATGAACCAGCACTCCCAGGCGAAGCGGATCCAGGCCCCGGGGGGCACGACGGTCGGCACCATCAACGCCGTGTAGAGCGTGACGGCCACCTCCAGCGCGATCGCGCCGCCCACGATGGCGGCCAGCGCGCGGCCCGACAAGGTCCGGCCCGGGACCGCTTCGTGGAGGGCGGCGCCGACCACGACGAGACCGATCACCACCTGCAGGAACGAGAGGCCCCAGCTCAGGCTGGGAGTGAGGGCCGAGAAGTTCTGGCGCAGCCCCCAGAAGAGAGGCGAGAGCACGGCGAACAGGAATCCGGCCGGGGCCAGCATCATCGTCCGCCGCCAGGGGGCGGCGAGAGGACGCACGGGACGGAAGTCCGCTCGGACCGCCTCCAGCAACGCCGCGGGAACGCGATCACTCACGCCGTTCTCCTTTCACGATGCCGAGCGCGGCCCGCAGCGCGCCCATGGCCCGGCTCGAGCGCAGCTTGGCCGCGCCGACCGGGATGCGGAGGACGCGCGCGATCTCCTCGAAGCTCAGGCCCTCGACGTGGTGCAGCTCCCAGGCGTGCCGTCGTGCCGGAGACAGCTGCCGCAGCGCATCGTTCACGTCGCGCGCATCGATGGCCTGATGCGGGGCGCCGGAGACGGCCGGAGAGGGCGCGACGTCGTGCCCGGCGCCGAACGCGTCCCGGCGCGCACGGCGCCAGGCCAGGCGCCGGTGGCGGCGCAGCACGTTGCGCGCGATGCCGAACACCCACGGCCGCACGGGCAGCGGCGGGAGGTACGTACGGCGCGAGCGGTGGATCTCCATGAACGTGTCCTGCACGAGGTCGTCCGTCGCGCCGCCGCGCGACACCGCCTCGAAGTGCCGGCGGAGGATCCCGGCCAGCGCCTCGTAAAGGCCCTCGAAGGCCTCGGTGCGCCCGGCCTGGTATTCGACCATCAGGCGGACGAGACGGTCTTCCCCCTCGCCGGATTCCCGCATCGTCACCAAGGGTATTCGCCGCTCGCGCGGAAAAGGTGTCCGCCCCTCTCGTGCACGTCCGTCACGACACCTTTCGGCCCCCACCGGGCAAGTCCCCAGTGGGAACGGGGGAAGGGTGGCGAGGGATGGTGCTGCGGACGGCAGCGGCGGTCACGTTCGTATTCTGGGCGGCGGGAGCGGCGGGACAAACGGCGGGACAAACGGCCGGGCCGGGCGGGTCCGCCCCCGCCGAGGCCGCCCTCCTGCCGCGAAGCCTGGCCGCGTCCCGGGTCCAGGGACGGGCGCCGATCATCGACGGACGGCTCGACGAGGCGGAGTGGGAAGCGGCCGCGATCGCGACGGACTTCGTGCAGCGACGCCCCGAACCGGGAGCGCTGGCCAGCGTCCGCACGGAGGCGCGCGTCCTCTATGACGACGACGCGCTGTTCGTGGGCGTCCGCATGTTCGACCCCGCACCGCAGACGATCGTCGCCCCGTTCCCGCGGCGCGACGACGAGACCACCTCCGACTGGGTCTTCGTCGAGTTCGACACGCGCCACGATCGCCGCAGCGCGGTCAGCTTCGGCCTGAACCCGCGCGGCGTGCAGGCGGACGGCGCCTTCCAGGACGACGTCGTCTGGGACCCCAATTGGAACGCGGTGTGGGAGGGCGCCGCGCGGATGGATGCGGAGGGCTGGACGGCCGAATACCGCATCCCGTTCTCGCAGCTCGTCTACGCGGTCGGGAATGACGGGGAGACCGGCTCTTCCGCACCGGCCGTCTTCGGGATGAACGTGTATCGCTACAGCCCGCACCGGGGCGAGTCGTCCAACTGGTCGCCGCGCCTGCCGTCGTTCGCGGGCGTGGTGTCCCATTTCAACGAGCTGCACCTCCGGGTGCCCGTGCATCGGCGGCGGCTGGAGATCGCGCCTTTCGCGTCCGTGCGTGCGTCGGGCGCGGACTCCGCCCGCGGGACACGCGCGGCCGGCGGCGTGGACGCGCGCGCCGGGATCGGCTCCGGCTTCACCCTCACCGCCGCCGTTCGTCCCGACTTCGGCCAGGTGGAGGCCGACCCCTCCGAGGTGAACCTCACGACGCTGGAGACCCTGTTCACCGAGCGGCGGCCCCTGTTCATCGAGAACGCGGGCCTGTTCGCCTTCAACGTCGGCGCGCCCTTCACGACCCGGGGCGACTCCTTCGCGTCCGAGCAGGCCTTCTATTCCCGGCGCATCGGGCGCGCGACGACGCTCGGCCTTCCCGCCGGCGCGGAGGCGAGAGACGTGCCCGCGGCCGCCGGCGTCCTGGCCGCGGCCCGGCTGGCGGGGCGCACCGCGAACGGATGGTCCGTGGGCGCGCTGGCCGCGCTCACGCAATCCGAGACGGCACGGTTCCTCGACGCGTCCGGCGGGCCGGGCACGCGGACGGTGGAGCCCCCCGCCCAGTTCGGGGTCGCGCGGGTGAGCAAGGACTTCCGCCAGGGGCGCAGCGCCGTGGGCTCGATCGTCACCTTCGTCCGCCGCGCGGGGCTGACGCCCGAGCTCTCCTCGCTCCTGCCCGACCGTGCGCTGGCGGCGGGGATCGACGCGCGCCACCGTTTCGGCGCCGATCGATACGAGGCCACGGCGTTCGCGCTCGGCTCGTCCGTGCATGGCAGCCCCGACGCCATCGGCGATCTCCTCCACGGGCCCGGCCACTACACGCAGCGCCCCGACCGCGAGGGCATCGGCAGCGTGGGTACGACGGCGTCCGGCTTCGCGGGCCAGGCGCGCCTGGCCAAGGTCGGTGGCGAGCACTGGCGGTGGTCCGTTCTCGCCCATGCCCTGTCGCCGCGGCTCGCGCTCAACGACGTCGGGTTCCAGCGCAACGCGGACTGGCTGGTGGCGCTCGGATCGCTGACCTACCAGGAAGACCGCCCGGGCCGCGTGTTCCGGCGCTGGTCCCTCGGGTCGAGCCAGTTCGGCGGGGGTTGGAGCTTCGCCGGCGAGCGTCGAGCCGCCGTCGCGAACCTCACCGCCAGCGCCGACTTCGACAACTACTGGAGCGGATCCCTCAGCGTCGACCACGAGTGGCCCGCGCTGCAGACGGAGGCACTCCGGGGAGGCCCGGCCCTCTTGCGGCCGGCGCGTGATGCGGTAGCGGCATCGCTGGTCACGGATACGCGGCGCGTGTCCCAGCTCGCGATCGATATGCGCGCGTTCCGCGAGACGGAGACGGGCAGCCATCAGCTCGGCCTGGGCCCGCTCCTGAGCCTCAAGCTCACGGACCGGCTCGCGCTGTCCGTGGGGCCCGTGCTGGACTGGACCACGAACGGCTGGCAATACGTGGGCGCGCCCGCGCCCGGCCGCCCGCATTACGTCGTGGCCCGCCTTC
>Ga0075425_100001472_pt1 | contig 23161 bp, 17 predicted proteins | sample SoiMethybrSBSTD4_FD_75300 | JGI IMG/M metagenome (GOLD analysis project Ga0075425, IMG submission 75300) | Bulk soil microbial communities from a Populus tree surrounding site in Tennessee, USA - Soil MetaG P. TD hybrid SBSTD4 | ecosystem: Environmental > Terrestrial > Soil > Tree plantation... | reverse complement strand
TCGCCATCGCCTGCAACATCACGTCCTGTACTTTCATCGCCCGCTCCATCGCGGCCCTCGGATAAGCTTCCATGCTCGGCATGGTCTCTCATCCTCACCGCCCGCAAAGCGGACATATCAGGTGCTATCTCAACCGGACATAGCATGTGCTACCGACATAGCAAACGCGACAGATTGACCTACACAAGCAGCAAAGCTAGAATCGCGTAGTGGGCCGCTTCGTTTCTTGGAGGCCCAATGTTCCTGCGATTAGTTCTGGCCACGCTTCTTGTTTCCGTCCCTGCATTTGCCGCCGGTCACAAACCCGTCTGCCCTGGGCCCGCTGCCCCGGGAAGTGGGCGTTGCCACGCTCGCGTAGTGACCGACGAGCACGGCCAGCCGCTCATCACGACGGGACCCGTTGGATTCGGCCCAATGCAGTTCCGAACCGCTTACGGTCTGCCCTCCTCCGCAAGCAAGGTCCACACGATCGCGATCGTCGATGCCTTCAACGATCCCAATATCGAAGCCGATCTCGGCGTTTACAGCAAGCACTATGGGTAACCGCCTTGCACGAAAGCAAACGGCTGTTTCAAGAAAGTGAATCAGACTGGAGGAACTAGCTACCCGAAAACCAACTCGGGTTGGACGCTGGAAATTTCACTTGACGTGGAGATGGCACATGCGATCTGCCCCAATTGCAAGATCCTGCTGGTTGAAGCCACGTCGAACTCGGTGGCGAATCTGCTCGCGGCCGAAGACTACGCAGTAAAGCACGCCAATATCGTTTCGAACTCGTGGGGAGGTGACGAATTTTCGGCCGAGACTACCTCAACTTACAACGGGCATTTCAACCATCCGGGGATTCCGATTACGTTTTCCTCCGGTGACACCGGATATGGAGTGCAATTTCCCGCATCGTCGCAATTTGTGACGGCAGTCGGCGGCACCACGTTGATACTCAATTCGAATAATACTCGGAACAAAGAAACGGTCTGGTCAGGCGCGGGAAGTGGCTGTAGCGCTTACGTTGCAAAGCCCACGTGGCAGAAAGACTCCCGCTGCATTCGCCGAACGGTTGCAGACGTGTCGGCCGACGCAAACCCCACCACTGGAGCTGCGGTGTACGATTCAGTCACTTATCAGGGGCATTCCGGATGGTTCAAGGTCGGCGGCACGAGTCTGTCGGCGCCGATCATCGCGCGATTTACGCGCTTGCCGGAAATGGCGCCAGCACCATCGATGGTTCCTATCCTTACTCGCATCGGAGCGGCCTGTTCGACGTGGCCTCGGGCAGTAACGGAACCTGCGGCGGTTCATATCTTTGTACAGCGAAGACAAGCTACGACGGCCCAAGCGGACTAGGCGCACCGAAAGGCAGGACGGCCTTTTAGGAAAACGGGTGGCAGCGGGTGCCGTTTAGTGAGTCTCGTAGGGTCAATGAGTGATAGGAAGATTTATCGCCAATCTTCAATGTGACAAACCAGGAAGAGCCCATGCCAGAAAGCAATATAGTTTCTTCTGGATAGCGGTGTAGCAGTTAACCGAGAAGGGCATACAAATACTTCGTGTCCTTTGTGATTTATTGAATTGAATATGACATCGAGCAACCCAACCGCTCTCATCACCGGAGCTTCTGCTGGACTCGGCCGCGAGTTTGCCAAGCTGTTCGCCCGCGACGGCCACGATCTGGTGCTGGTGGCTCGCAATGGCTCGGCGCTCGCTTCGTTCGCAGATGATTTGCAGCGACAATTTGGAGTCAAGGCGAAGCCTTTTCCACTCGACCTCACCGCCTCAGCAGCGCCACAGTCTATTTTCGATCAACTGGCACGCGAGGGCATACGCGTGGACGTGCTGGTCAATAACGCCGGGTACGGCACACTCGCGCCATTCAGGAAAACCTCTGTGGAAGAGCTTCTTGGCCAGATTCAACTGAACATCGCAGCCCTGACGCATCTCACCAAGCTCTTTCTCCTTCCTATGCTCGAAAGAAAATCGGGCAAGGTTCTCAACGTCGCTTCAACCGCCGGATTTCAGGCCGGTCCTGGGATGGCTGTCTATTACGCCACCAAGGCTTACGTGATTTCCCTCTCAGAAGCTCTCGCCTATGAGCTCAGCGGCAGCGGCGTAACGGTTACGTGCCTGTGCCCCGGTGCTACAGACACCGGATTCCAAAAACGTGCCGGCACCGAGAACACAATTCTGTTTCGTTGGTTGCGCCCAATGGATTCAAAGACTGTGGCGCGCGACGGTTACCGCGCCTTGATGAGCGGCAAGCCGCTGGTGATCGCGGGACGCAAGAATTGGCTGCTGGCGGAATCGTTACGCATCAGCCCGCGAAGATTGGTCACTGCGATTTCCGGAAAGCTCATCGAGCCGCGCGGGTGAGCCGAACTCGCAGCCTTGCCGTATAGAAGCTGTCAATGCGTGATATATGGGGATTTCGCAACAATTACCTCGAGGGGACGGGCTACCGCCGGGCTGGACTGCTTCGCAGGAGCCAGCACAATCAGGGACGATCATGGGGGAACTTTTCTTGCCGGTAGCATTTGTTGAAGAGCCAGAACATTGCCGCGATTACGGGAAAAATCATCCAGCTTGCTTCCGGACCCAATTGCCCACCTGTAAGCCACTGGGGTCCAGTCCAATCCGTTGCGAGAAGATGCCCCACTGCATATTGGCTTGCATTCTGCCCTGACCACAAAAAAAGGTTGGCAAAGTCAAAGGCAGCGTGAAAGCCGATGGCGAACGCCAGATCTCCCGTCCGTCGCAGAGTAAAACACATGAACAGACCAAGCAGATTGGTAGAGGCAAAATCCTCCCACCGTTCATGCGGCTTAAGGAAATAATGTAATGCGCCGAAGCCGGCAGACAAAAGAAGAGCAGCGGGCCAGAAACCCACGCCCTCCGCCGCCGTGGACAAAAGGTAGGCACGAAATTGAAGCTCTTCGGCAAATCCGATCAGCAGACTGGCGATTGTCCAAAGCCCCAAAAAGTACCAAAGCTGAGCCCCATGGAGTGCGACTGCAATGATGCGATAGCCACCGAAAGCCGCAATTAGGCCAACCACTAAGGTAGTTGAAGCAAACCCCCATGCCAGGCCGAGGAAAAGCTCGCGTCCGAACGCGTTGCGTAACGGGATGCCGTAATTAGCCAACGAGCGGCGCTCAACTGCAGACATGATCCAGGTCGCGATTAGTACTTCGATCAGCGACTGCAATTCGTTCTCAATCAGACCCGCTGCATCAAGGAACGATGTTTGCTGCGGATGAAAAAGTTTGTCAATAGTCCAATCCGTACAGAATTGAAGAACGAAGAATATCCCGACAAAAATCAGCAATCGCCATCCGGCGCGCAAGCCGACAGGGTTGAAGAAGATTCTTCTCATCAAGAATTAGGGCTCCTTGGACGGCGACTCATTCTAGCTGATGGTTGATGGTTAGCCTTTGTTAACGAGCCTTATCACTCATTGAACTCGGAGCCATGCGGCGGCTCGTCAATGCGTGATCGGGGTTTAACGCCAATCGAGAAGAACTTCCGAATAGCCGACCAACCACCTGGATCTCGAACCTGGAGGACGCCGCCCTGCATACGTTGGTGGTACGGTTACGTGGTACGGTTGCATGCTACGCTTACTTGGAATTCGCTTGAAAATTCCAGATCATATTGGATAAGCTCACTTTCCAACCGTTGGTGCGTCTGAAAACTCGATATGCAGAGGGGGTCTGTGCGGCAACGAGGGATTTTTCAATGTGCATTAAATCTGTGGCTTTTCGTAATTCTGCTCACAGTCGTTCCGTCATTGGCGCAGAAAATCACCGGCGATATCAGCGGCACGGTGCTTGACCGCACTGGAGCGGCTGTCCAAGGCGCCGGCATAACCGCGACGAACATAGCAACAAACGAGAGCCGCTCTGCAAGAACCTCTGATACAGGTTCCTTTCGAATTCTCGAATTGCCTCCCGGCAAGTACAAAGTCGCGGTGACCATGCAAGGTTTCAAGACCGTGACGCGGGATGCCCAAGTGGCGATAGCTCTGGTGACGCAGTCCGATTTCCGCCTCGAGCCAGGGCAGGTGAGCCAGACTGTGGAGGTCCAGGACGTCGCTCCACTCGTCGAAACTTCCGAGGACCGTCTGAGCACGTTATTCGGCGACCAACAGGTCGCAGATCTACCCAACAATGGGCGCGACTTCAACAATCTCCTCGACGGAGTGCCAGGTGTGCAGCGTACTCCCGGAGGTGGCTTTCAGAGCCTCAACATCAACGGTCAGCGCGCCACGTCCAACAATTTTGCGGTAGACGGAATACCGAATAACGACCGCTACTACGGCGAGTCTTCAATGGGACAGGCCGCAATTTCCGGGACGGCAGCTGCGCTTATCCCGCTCGAAGGCATCTCCGAATTCAACGTGCAATCCAATCCTGGAGTTGAGTTCGGTGTGCGTGGCGGATCGGTGATCGACATTGGCTTGAAGAGTGGCACGAACCAAATCCACGGCAGCGCCTTCTGGGACCGCCACACCGACGCCTTCGACGCCCGAAACTGGTTCGCGACCGCGGTGACTCCGTTCCGGTTAAATCAGTTTGGCGCATCGGGCGGCTTTCCCATCAAGAAAGACAAGGCTTTTATGTTCATGTCCTATCAGGGATTTCATCTGAACGACGTTTTCCCTTCGGCGATTTCTGTTCCAACGCCTGATGAGATTTCTGATGCGACGCAATGTGTCGAAACGGGGATCAACCCCAACAAATCCGGCGAAGGGCCTTTCGCCTCGAACAATCCCAGTCAACCTGTTTGTCTGAATCAAGGCCCCGGTCCCGGTCCCGATCAGATTTTCGGTACCCTCGACGACGGGACGGTAAGCAATATCGGAGCCGCAATTCTGTCCTTCATCCCGACCTCGGCAACCGGAACCTTGAACGTGGCTGCTCCGAACAAGCTGGATCTGAATAATTTCCACGCGAAATTCGATTACATCTTTAACACCAAGCATCGGCTTTCAGTGAAGTACCTGTTCGGCGACAGCCTGCAAAGCCAGCCACCAAGTGGAGGTGTACCGTCTTCCGTAGGTCCACTAGCCACTGGCCCAAGCATGTGGAATTCTGTCGCTCCCTCGCGGGCGCAACTCGCCGGACTGAATTACACATGGACAATAAGTGCCAACAAAGTGCTCGAAAGCCGCTTTGGATACCAGCGGTTCTCGCAACGTATAAGCATTAATAACACCGTGGATCCGGAAAAACTAACGCTTGATCCCAACCTGCTTGGACTGAACACAGGTCCATTGGGAGCCGGCCCACAAGACAAAGAGAACGTTACAATTCCTGCCTTCTATTACCTGGGTTACTTCGGCAGCACGGCCTACCCTGTAGTGGGCGGGATTCAAGGATATCCGTTGCTCACCCGTCCCAACGCTTCCTACGATTGGCAAGAGCACTTGACGATGATCAAGGGAAACCACACGATTAAGATCGGCGGGCAGTTTGACGACGCGTTCACGAAATCACGCCGCGATCGCGCCCATGCTGAGCTGTCCTTCTACTACAACGGCTTTTACTATTGTGCTTACTACAGTGGATGTGATGCAACATTTGGCTACAACCCACAAACGCAGCAACAGAATACCGATCAAAGCAATCACGTTGCGGCGTTAAATGAGTTGCTGCTGGGCCTGGCTGACGAGAGCGGGCGACAGTTCGGCACGAGTGTTCGTCATATTTTTCAAAAGTCAGTCGGCCTGTACGTCCAAGACTCTTGGAAGGTGAAACCAAACTTCACCCTAGAAGCGGGAGTCCGCTGGGACCTCGCCGGAGCATTGGGCGAGAAAGACAATTTGGGATCCAACTTCTTGCCCGATGACCCGGAGGCCGACGCCAATGGGTTCGTAAGTCTGGCAAAACGGCCTCTATACAAGAAGGACAAGAACAATTTCGGGCCGCGTGTGGGTTTCGCCTGGGACATTTTCGGCAACGGCAAAACGGTTCTCCGGTCCGGGTACTCTTTAAATTACGACGTGCCGAACTTCGGAACCATTGCTGCGCCGCAAACGTACTTTTTCCAGTGGAGCGGTGCGAGGGCCGGGTTCTTTACACAGATTGCCGATGGGAATACGCCAGTCGATTTAGTCTTCAGCCCGGGTGTAAGCGTCGCCACACCAGTCGAGAATCAAGCGCTGTTCAACAGTGGATCTCAGCCCAATACGCTGTGCCAATACTTCATTTGCATGGCTTCGGGCGTAAATATCTATGGGGCAACCACAGCGCCACCAGGCCCGTTCAGCGTTGTCCAACTAGTTCGTAACTTTCAGACCCCGATGAACCATGCTTACAATTTAACGATTGAGCAGCAGCTAAGCGCTAAGACCGCCTTCAGCGTTGCCTATGTCGGCACAGCAGGACGGGACTTGGTCAACTGGCGTGATCTCAATGCGTGTCCAGTCAGCACATCGACGTGTGGAAGCACTGCGAATCCCAGACCCTTCGATTCACGTTTCATTGATCCCGTTTCCGGGGGGCCTCTTTACGATCACATTCTGCAGTTAAATAATGATGGGTACTCGAACTACAATAGCCTGCAACTGGCGTACAAAGTTCGTGAGCTCCACGGCGTGACTGGCCAGATCAACTACACATGGTCGAGAGCATTCGACACAGGCTCAGCTAACCGCGGTGGGACGTTTCTGACCGATTACCAGAACCCATACAGGGTCAGCAAAGGGTACGCGCCATCGGACTTCGACACTCCATGGAACATCAATTTCAACTTAGTCTACGCTGTGCCTAAATTCCACAACGTGCCGACATTGATCGGAGATGGGTGGCAAATTAATTCTCTGTTCCGCGCACAGGATGGTCGCCCATTCTCCGTGTACGTCCACAAGGACACCTCGAATCAAGGTCTAAACGATACTTACGCAGATAGCACCGGGGTGCCGCTGCATTACAACTACCATGTGAGCAATGCCGAAGATGACTTCTTCAATACCGACGCGTTTGCTGCGCCTGCCAAAGGAACAATCGGCAACGCGGGGCGAAATAGTGTGCGCCAGCCAGGGATCGCTCAACTGGATATGGGTATATTTAAGAGCTTCAAGTTTTCAGAGCGTTACTCTCTGAAGTTCAAATGGGAAGTCTTCAACGTTCTGAATCATGCGATGTTCGCGTATGATACCGGTAATTTGGGCAGTTCCTCCTTTGGTAAGTATTTCGCAACGCCAGACGTTGGCCTCGGATTAAACCCAGTTTTGGGCACCGGCGCGCAGCGCAACATGCAGTTCGGCCTGCAAGTTGACTTCTGAGTAGCTTTTTCGCTGATTCGATCTGGGGAGTTTACCTTTGGTAAACTCCCTTTGTTTATGCTGTATTTCAGGGCTCTTGCTCTCTTCATACTCTTTCTCGCCGCGTCCAGCCTTTCGCACGCTGAAGCCCCCAACATCATTCTTGTAACCGTCGATACGACCCGTGCAGATCGCATGGGATTCCTCGGGTCGAATCGAGGCCTGACTCCACACCTCGATGCGTTAGCGCGACAGGGAATCGTCTTTGAACACGCCTACTCTCAGGCGCCGCTAACGCCCGTTTCACACGCCACGATATTCACTGGAACGTATCCTCAGTTTCACACTGTTACCGATTTCGGTCATCCACTGCCGAGCCTGCTGCCGTATGTTCCGGAGATTCTGCAGAAGAGCGGCTATCACACCGCAGCCTTCATCGGATCGCTGATTCTTGACCCCAAAGCGAACATGGCTCCGGGATTTGATCGCGGATTCGATCACTTCGATGCTGGTTTTCATCAGAAGCACGGGCCTGGGGAGGACCGGTATCACACAATCGAGCGGCGCGCAGGGGACGTGGTCGCACACGCGGTCACCTGGATAAAGAAAAACCCTAAGCCGCCATTCTTCATCTGGGTGCATTTGTACGACCCGCATGCGCCTTATGATCCGCCCGCTCCGTTCAAGACTAAATTCAAGGATCCGTACGACGGCGAGGTGGCTTATGCAGATGCGTCGCTGGGCAAGCTCTTCGAGTATCTACGGCAGCGTGGACTGTATGACCGGGCGCTGATTACGGTGATGTCGGACCACGGAGAGTCGCTGGGAGCTCACGGCGAGAGCATGCATGGGATTTTTCTGTATGACGAGACTATCCGCGTCCCCCTGCTATTCAAACTTCCAGATGAGTTGTTGGCCGGCCACCGTGTTTCATCACAGGTGCGGTTAGTCGATGTCGCGCCGACGCTACTCAGCATGCTGAGCTTGCCGCTGCCTCCGACGTTTCAGGGCGAATCTCTGGTGGCACGAATGAAGTCGGCAAAGGCGAAGGCCAGCGATCTGCCTGCCTATGCTGAAACCGAGTATCCTCACCGCGCCTTTGGATGGAGCGCCTTGCGCTCCATGAGGACAGGCAAATACCTCTTTGTTCGCGCGCCCAAGCGTGAACTTTATGACCAGAATCATGATGTCGCAGCGGAGCATAATCTCGCGGCGACATCGCCGGCTGTGACTGATACGCTGCAATCCCAACTCGACGACTTCCGCGACAAGACCGCCAGTTTTCATGACGATGTTCCGAAATCAGCTCTGAATTCGCAGCAGTCGGAAAATCTGGCGGCTCTGGGATATGCAGGTTCAGCGCCGACGGGAGCTTCGCCCGATCCGCTGAAAGGCGACGACCCCAAAGACAAGATTCAGGTTTCCAACTTGCTGCATGAGGGGATGATTGCGGTGGAGGATGGGCGATACCGTCAAGCCATTCCGATGCTCCAGCAGGTGCTGAGCGAGAGTCCGCTGATTTCGGCGGCGGAGTTGCAGTTAGGGGTAGCGCTGGCGAGGGTCCGCAGATTCAACGAGGCCGTACCCGCGCTGCAGAAGGCTGTACAGATGATCCCGGATTCGACGCAAGCGCAGTACGAGCTCGGTCTCGCCCTTTACGAAACCGGTGGGTGGAAGGAGTCTGCTCCCTATTTTGAGTTTGTGGCAAAGAAGCGTCCGAAATTCCCGGATGCGCAATACTCGCTGGCATCGGTGTATGCGCGAATCCAGCGCGTGCCCGAAGCGATTGACTTATTGCTGGGCGTCCTGAAGGAAGAACCGCAACACTTTCGTGCAAACCTTCTACTGGGACGTATCTATACCCTTCAAGGAAGGGCTGACGAAGCCGTGCCTTATCTCAAGCAGGCGGTTGCGTCAGAACCCCGCAACGCGGAGGGCCATTCTTTCCTGGCCGATGCCTACAACCAGGTTGGGAACAGCGGTGAGGCCGCAATTGAGCACTCCCGAGCCGAAGTACTAAGTCACGGCGCTGAAACCAAGCCGAACTAGCCCTTGAGTGCGGTCGAGATTCTAACCCTAGCTACTTCGTCAGAATGCCCGGCAGTGCGTCTAGGATCGGTCAAAACCGATCGGTAGGTGTCGTGAGTGAAATCCGCACAACCCAAGGTGAGAGCCGGACACCTGCTGGTTTTTCATCGTGCTTTCCAAGGACAGGAAACCGCTGCTCTAATCCGTCTGAGCTATGGGGCCGTGTCTGATTCCATTTAGTTTAACAAGGGTCTCGATCACGGCAGGAAGGCAGTGCGCATCGAAGATCCATGTTTCTTCCACCCCGGGTGCGGACCGGGCCGATCACGCTGATTCTTGGCCTCGCAGTGCTGATTGCGGCCCTGCTCTACTCGGCCCTGAACCGCAAGCACGAAGTTCAGCCGCAAACCCCGCCTATGCACGAACAGCGCTAGTGGTCGATCGTTAGCTGTTGTGGGAGTTTGGCCGCCTCCACCACAAAACAACTTGACGCAACCCCGGAAAACAGACAATATTTCTAGCCATTCAGAGTTGCCGGACTTCCTCCCGCGGCTCTTCTTTTTCACGCAGTATTAAAAGTTGTAGAGGATGGTTGCAGCCTCGCGCTGCAGGAGTATGCGCATGCGTATTGCTCTCCCCAGAGTTCTGTGCCTCGCATTAGTGTCGCTTTTCACATCGGCCGCAACTCTTTCCCAGCAATTTGTTCCGAGACCACTTATCACTCAGCCAATCAATGAGGGCCAAACGGTCACGTTGCGTGGAAACACTCATCCGCTGGCCCAAGCGCAATACGAGGTTGGCCCCGCGCCCCAGAACCTCTCCCTCCAGAGAATGCTGCTGGTGCTCAAGCGCGACCCGCAGCGGGGGTTCGCTCTGCATAAGCTTCTTGACGATCAACAGGACAAGAATTCCCCCAATTATCACAAGTGGGTCTCGCCGGACGAGTTTGGAATTCAGTTTGGACCCTCCGATCAGGACGTGCAGCTCGTCACCGGTTGGCTTGCCACGCACGGATTCCAGGTAAACCGGATTTCACACGGGCGCACCCTAATCGAGTTTTCCGGATTTGAGGCGCAGGTTGAGCAAGCTTTCCATACACAAATACGTCAGTACTTCGTCAACGGGCAGCTCCACTGGGCAAACGCCACCGACCCACAAATTCCGGCGGCGTTGGCCCCGGCTGTGATGGGAGTGTGGAGTTTGCACGATTTCAGAAAGAAACCAGCGAGCCAATTCTCACAAACACGAGTCCCGATCCCGCTGGCAACAGGCAGCAGCGGACATCATTTCCTGATGCCTGGCGACTACGCCATTATTTACGACATTAATTCACTGTACTCGTTCGGCATCGAGGGCCAAAACGCCAAAGTTGCGGTAGTCGCGAGGTCGGGATTTAACTGGTACGACGTTTACAGCTTTCACAACATCGCTGGAATTCCAACGAATGTGAACATCATCAACGACGGTCCAAACCCTGGGGTTTTTGACCAAGGGGAGGAGGCGGAAGCTGTTTTGGACGCAACCTGGGCGAGCGCCATTGCCTATGACGCGCAGACCAATGTCGTAATTTCCGCATCGACCGACACGACCGACGGTGTCGACCTTTCCGAGCTCTACATCATTGATAACAACATTGGCGACGTGATGACAGAGAGCTTCGGCGCCTGCGAGGCTTTCTTCACATCGGCCGAGGCTGCAGGTATCGGTTCCCTGGCCGAGCAAGCGGCAGCGCAGGGGATCACCTACATGGTTTCTTCGGGGGATTCGGGGGCTGAAGGATGCGATCGCCCAGATTTCAGCCCCGCGACTGGTCCCGTTTCACCTAACATGCTCGCATCTTCGCCCTACAACATTTCTGTGGGCGGGACGATGTTCAATGAGAACGGAAATACATCGAAATACTGGAGTTCCACAAACTCGTCCACTCTGACCTCAGCGAAATCGTATATTCCTGAGAACGTCTGGAATGAAAGCTGCTCAACCTGCGGTCTCTGGGCCTCCGGCGGCGGTGTCAGCACATTTTTTTCAAAACCTACGTGGCAATTCGGAGTTCTGGGGATTCCAACTGATGGCGTCCGCGACCAGCCTGATGTATCCCTCACCGCTGCTGGGCATGATGCTTATTTGATTTGCTTCGAGAACTCTTGCTCTCAAGGATTGCTGGCGGGGATCGCGGGTACATCTGCTTCTGCCCCATCTTTTGCCGGAATCATGGCTCTTGTGGTTCAGCAGTACGGACGCCAGGGCCAGGCCAATTATGTACTTTACCGACTAGCAGCCGGCCAAACTCCGTCGCAGTGCAATGGCTCGAACACGACAACTCCGCCGGCAGCGAGCTGCATTTTTAACGATATAACCAAAGGCAACAACGCAGTGCCCGGTGAACCCGGCTATGGCACAGCTTCGGCAAAGTACCAGGCGGCAACCGGCTTCGACCTCGCAACCGGCCTCGGATCGGTCAATGTAACCAACCTCTTTAATAAATGGAACACCGTCACATTTAATGCAACAACGACGACACTCGTGCCGAGCTCAATCAGCGGTACGCACGGATCACCGGTTACATTGAATGTCTCGGTTGCGCCCAACGGAGGTTCGGGCACGCCCACGGGTGACGTTTCATTATTGACGAGTACGAACCAAGGTGTAGGATTCCTGACTCTCACCAACGGAGCAGCTTCCTCGGCAATAAGAAATCTTCCTGGCGGCAACTATACGCTTAGTGCAAGATACGGAGGGGATGGTAGCTTTGCACCGAGTCCGCCTTCCAGCGCCGCCAGTGTGAACATTACGCCTGAGAATAGTTCGACGACACTGTCACTGTTCACTACCAATCAAAGCGGCAACCTCGTTCCATTCACTGGAGGCCCGTATGGCGGGTTCGTTTACCTTCAGGCCGATGTAGCTGGTCAATCGGGTTTTGGAACTCCCGCCGGAACGGTATCGTTCCAGGATGGAAATTACGTTCTTGGACCTCTAGGTTTAAATAGTCAAGGCAGCACTGCTACTCCAACTGGCTACTTCGCCTTCAGTGTTGGACAACATTCGGTCACCGCCCAGTATCAAGGAGACAATAGCTTCAACACGAGTGCTTCGGCTGCGGTTAGTTTCGCGATAACCCAGGCAACAACGTCCACAACAGTTGCGGCTTCAGCTTCCGGAGCAACTCAGGGCTCAACCGTGAATCTCACTGCGACTGTCGCGAGCCCGGCTTTTGCTGGCCTTTACGGAAACGTATCTCCCTTTAACGGAGAGTCCACAGGTTGGCCGAGTGGGACAGTAACTTTCTATAGTGGAAACATCCAGATTGGTATGGCACAGCCAGCGGGCCAGCAGGCTACATCGAGCGGCTTCATTTCCACTTTCTCAATGGGCACTTCCTCTTTGCCGGTCGGTCAGAACACGATCACGGCGCAATACAGCGGCGATTTAAACTACATTGCCTCATCGGCTGCTCCTGTTACCGTGACGGTCGCTGCCGATTTCAACTTCAGCGTCGGGAGTTCAAGCATCACCGTCACCAAGCCCGGAGGAACTGCAAGCAACACGCTAACCATTACCGGCCAGGCAGGCTATAACAGCACGATCAACTTCTCAAGTACCTCGTGCGCGGGATTGCCACTCTACAGCAAGTGTGCCTTCAGTCCGAGTACCATTGGAGGCAGCGGCAACTCAACCGTAACGATCACGACCACCGCGCCCTCAGGCGCATTGCGGCTGGTTCCATGGACGGGCACCGGGATTTTCTTCGCCGGAGTCCTGATGCTGGCGTCGCGTTTGCGTCGTCGCACTCCAGCTGTTCTGGTGGTCCTGTTGTGTGCGATTGCGCTGGGCAATATGGCCTGCGGTGGCGGAAGCGGCCGCGGTGGCGGTGGCGGGAGCCCTGGCACTCCAACCGGCAATTACAACGTAGTCGTGACGGCTACGACCACCGATGGCGTCGTATCGCATAGCGCCGGTTTCACATTGGTCGTCCAATAGATTAAGGGGCGAGTTCCGGCCCCTTCGGTGTAAGAATTGCAAGGCCTCTCATCTCCATCGTTGTGCTGTAGTTGGCGTGCGGAACAACGAACCCGCCAGTCACGTATCATGAACTAAGGATGCGTCCGCTCCTCGAAATTTTCGGGCAAACCCTCAGCACGCTCTGGGCCCACAAGCTCCGTTCGTTTCTCACGATGTTCGGGATCGCCTGGGGTGTTGGCTCGCTCCTGCTGCTGGTTGGTCTTGGCGAGGGTTTCCGCTCTGGGAACCGCAAGCAGTTCGATGAAATCGGCGAAAACGTCATGTTCATCTGGGGCGGACGCGCTCCGGCGATGAACGGCAGCTTTACCAGTCTGCGCTGGTATTTTCTGACCGAGCGCGACTATCGCGACGTCGTGCGTGACTGCCCTGACGTAAAGCTGGCCGCGCCGGTGATTTCGCGTAACGATGTGCGCGCGGTCAGCGATTACTTCCAGAGCAGCGGACAGTTGATGGGTGTGCATGCCGACTACAACCAGATTCGCTATCTCCCAATCTCAGAAGGCCGCTGGCTCAATGACCTCGACGTATCTGAGAAACGACCTGTAGTCGTCATTGGCGATGAGGCGCGCCGTGTCTTATTTCCCGGCTGGCCGTCGGTCGGGGCAACCATACTGCTGAATGGAGTGCGGTTCCAGGTCATCGGCACGCTCAAGCGAGTCGGCCACGGCGAGAACAATACGCGCAACCTGCAGATCTTCATTCCGTTCTCGCTTATGCGCGACAACTTTCCACCGAAAAATGTCGGCGAGGTGGATGACGCCATCTCCTTCCTGAACTATCAGCCGAAGTCGCGCGATCTGCACGAGACGGCAAAAATAGAAGTCCACAAGGTGATCGCTAGGAACCACGGCTTCGACTACACCAACCCCGATGCGTACGACGAGTGGGACACCATTAAAACCGTGGATGCAATCGGAAAAATCTTCGACGCGATGAACATGTTCCTCGGAAGCGTCGGCCTGGTTACGCTGGGACTAGGCGCGATCGGGATCATTAACATCATGCTGGTCTCGGTCGCAGATCGCACACGGGAAATCGGACTGCGCAAAGCCCTGGGCGCTACCAACCGCAGCATCCTGTTTCAGTTCTTTGTGGAAGGAGCATTTCTAACGCTGCTCAGTGGCTTAATCGGAATGGCCGTTGCGGCCGGCTTCATGTCGCTGCTGGGCATGTTGCCACAGCCACCGGGCTTCGATATGCCACGTTTGGTGAGGTCTACGGCCATCCTCGCTATTAGCTCGCTTTCTATTGCCGGCATCGTTGCTGGGTTGTACCCCGCGCGCAAGGCCGCGCTGCTCGAACCGGTTGAAGCGCTGAGAAGGGAATAAATGGATTCGCCGCACGTCATCATTAACAATCGACCAGGTCATCGACCATTTACGATGTTAGGCCGCGATACCTTTACCCAGGCCTTCGGCGCGATGCGCCACGATTTGCGTAAAACCCTTCTCACCATGCTGGGCATGGCATGGGGTATCGCGACGGTGGTGCTACTGCTCGCCTATGGTGAAGGGTTTGGCCGCGCCGTAAGGAACATCTGGGACGCGTTCGGCGCGACCGCGGTTGGAATCTATCCAGGCCGAACTTCGCAGCAAGCCGGTGGCAACAAAGCGGGATCGCAAATCCGCTTCACCAACGACGACATGGAACTCATGCGCAACGTCGTGCCTCTTGCAAAGCACACCTCGCGAATCGGCAATCTGGATGGAGGAACTCTGCAAGCGGGTTCGCGCACTTTCACCATGCAAGTCATGGGGATTGATCCTCCCATGGCAGACATCTGGGCCCTCGAGATGGGTGAAGGACGGTTCATTGACGAAGCCGACAACATGAGCCACGCCCGCGTGGTTGTGCTCGGATCGGAAGCAAGAGACAAACTGTTTTCTGGCATTCCGCCGATCGGAGACGCCATCCGCATCAACGGCAGCAGTTTTCAGGTTATCGGCGTGCTCAAGGCTCGAATGCAGGAGGCCGACAGCGACGACAACCGGACTGTTTACGTGCCTTACAACTCGATGGACACGCTCCGTGACAACCACTATCTGAGCGGAATGTGGTTGGACTCGATCGGCCTCGACCACGACAAGATGACGAAGACCATCCGCGACGCGCTGGCCACGCAGCACAGCTTTAAGCCAGATGACGAGCGCGCGGTCTTCATTTTCGATGCTCAGAAGCAGTTGCAGCAGTTCAGCATCATCACGCTTGCCATCAAGGTTCTATTGGCTTTCATTGGGACGATCACGCTGGGAATCGGCGGCGTAGGCCTGATGAACATGATGTTGGTGTCGGTGACGCAGCGGACGCGCGAGATTGGCGTCGAAAAAGCCCTGGGCGCGCGCAAGCGAGATGTGCTATTTCAATTTCTTGCAGAGGCGATGGTGATCACAGCCGCAGGTGGGGTGTGCGGCGTTCTGCTCTCGTACATTGTTTCGCTCTCAGTCGGTAGACTCACTCTTTACAGCGCCCTAGCCAAGCACGCCGAAGCCGGAGATATTCGCCTGATTGTGGCTCCGCAGGTACTGCTCATCTCGACGATCATCCTCGGCCTGGTGGGGGTCGCCAGTGGCATGCTTCCCGCCGTCCGCGCTGCAAATTTAGATCCGATTGAGGCGCTTCGATACGAATAGTAATGAGCTTTCTTGTGTAGCACTGGCGGCCCGCCTGTGCAGACCAACACCGAGCTTCGCTCGGCTTCTTCACAGCCGAGCCGGCTGTGCCACATAATCAATCTGCTGCTGCGCGCGACGGCTGCCTGGCAACAAGCTTCGACTGCCGCGCTTTCATCGTCGTGATCGCGACGACACTCACCAGAATCAGCGCCATCCCCAGCAACGTCCGACGGCCAATCACTTCTCCACCGATCAGTGATCCAAGAATGACGGCGATCACAGGATTGACGTAGGCGTAGGTTCCGACTTTGGTTGGTGACTCGTAATCTAACAACCACACATACGCCGTGTATCCCACAATCGACCCGGCAATAACCAAATAAAAAAGCGAGAACCACGCTTTAGCGGAAATTGCTCGGAGATGAAAACGCCCGAACTCTCCCGCGATGGCGGACAATACAAGCAACATCACTCCACCGCTAAACATCTGCGCAGCCGCGCTCATCGCTTTCGATTTCGGCTGCACGACGCGCTTGCTTACGATGGTTCCAACTGACCAGCCCAGGCAAGCGGCCAGCAGCGCCACCGCTCCCCGGCGATCAATCGGTACTTCTCCAAACGAAGCGGAAGGATTCATCAGCACAGCGACCCCGACGACGCCTACCAGCAATCCCAGGCCGAGGCGAATCGTCAGCCGCTGCGTCCTTAAAAAGATGATCTCCAGTATGGTGATGCAGACCGGAATCGCCGCCAAAATTACTGCCGCAATCCCCGAAGGCACCCGCTGTTCAGCCCAGAAGAGGCAGGCATAGTCCAACAGGAACATCAGCGCGCCGAGCAGCGTTGCCGCTCTCCATTCGCGCCAGTTGGGTGAGGGTACGCCGCTGATCCGCATCCACGCGTAAAGCACGATTCCAGCCAAGGTGAACCTCATCCCTGCCATCGCGAATGGGGGCATCTCTTGCACGCCCACCCGAATCGCCAGATATGTCGATCCCCAAACGATGTAAATGATGCCGAACGCCAGCAGGATTTTCCACGTGGGAGGATGGGATGCGGTCATGAAATTCAGATGAGGGCCTGCACGATCGCGGCGCAAATTTTGTTGAATGCGTACTCGACACGGTGCCCGGCAATGCAAAATCGATGTTTCCCTAAGCCGCCGACAAAGCACCGATCCTGCCTGGCTGAATGCTGAATGCTTGCCTCAGACAAGTCACTTACCGCGACGTACATCCCAACCTAGAATCTGGCAGAGGGGAGGAGCCATGACCATCTTCGATAGTTCCAGGGGAAAAGTCATCGACGACAACGGAGGAAGCATGATTCGCCTCATTGGCTTGGCCATTCTCGGGCTGGTGCTTATCGTTTTGCTCTTCAATTCCGTGACCCGCGTTGGTACAGGGCGCGTCGGTGTATTGACGTTATTCGGAAAGGTCACTGGCGAGACGCTGGGTGAAGGCCTTCATCTCATCAATCCGTTCAAGACCAATAATGAAATGTCGATTCAGACTCAGAGCCTCAAAGAATCGGCAAGCGTGCCTTCGAGCGAAGGCCTGATGATGAGCCTTGACACGTCCTTGATCTATCACCTGGATCCTCGAAAGGCGGCCGAGGTCTTTCAGTTGATCAATGCCGATTACGAGGACAAGGTGGTCGAGCCCACGTTGCGCTCCGCCATCCGTGAAGCCACCGCTTCCCACAGCGCGAACGCTCTCTATACCGGAGAGCGCGAAATGGTAGGCAAACAGATTTTCGACCAACTCACGACTGAACTGAACAAGCGCGGCCTGATTGTTGAGAACGTTCTATTGCGCGATATCCAATTGCCGGCTACGCTGAAGGCCGCCATCGAGGCCAAACAGCAGGCTGAGCAGGAATCGCTGGCCATGAGTTTCCGGCTGCAAAAGGAGACGCAGGAGGCTCAGCGCAAGCGCATCGAAGCGGCTGGCGTGCGTGATTTCCAGCAGATCGTAGCCCAGGGCATCACGCCTTCGCTTCTGGAGTGGAAGGGAATTGAAGCCACCGAAAACCTGGCCAAGAGCGCGAATTCCAAGGTCGTCGTAATCGGCAACAACAAAAACGGACTGCCGCTGATCCTCGGTCAGTGACGCGGAACCGAGCCGCCTAACGCTGCCAGGCTGGGCCACCCTCTTTATCACGGAAAATAAATGTGTCAATGCCGGCGCGTCACAGAGCGAGCGAAAATCGTCGGTACTCCTTCAAACTCCGTCTTGAGTCCGACAACTTCAATTTTGTCGCCCGGGCGCAGGATCATTTCAATCATCTTGGTGAACTCAGTCGTCGCAAGATGTACTTCGATGCTGGAATTGTCCTGCAAACGAAGCTGAATATGCGAACCCACGCCACCGCTCACCGGGCACCGGCGCTCGATGACATTTTCAACGGTCCCTTTAAACACTCGCTCCGTAGCGGGGTCGTACTTGGGAACTTTTCCCCGCCCAGTCTGGGCGAATGCAACAGAGGCCAGCCCCAAAATCACAAACACAGCAAAGAATTTCATACGCCCTCCTTCCGCAGTCTTTTCTGCTCTCATATTGAATGAGTGCGGGAAAAAGGACTGTGAGCGTGATCACAGTGTCGTGTGTCTAGAAATGTAGGGGGGCCACGTCTCGCGGTTTTCCATAAGGGAGAGAGGTTCCGATTCGATGATCTTCTACTTATCTCCGGGCGTGACGTCGCTCACGGGCAAATCCCAGTGGGCCAGCAGGATCTCGAAGCGCCGCTGCTCTTCGCGCTTGTACGTCTCCTGATCGGGCCAGAGCTGTTTGATAAGCGATTGTTCGTCAGGATTTGCAGTCGTGGCAACGGTCGAGTTCTTGAACATGATGGTGACCCTATAATCCCATCGCGCATCTTCGGTCATGTGGTTCGCCGGCGTTTCGATTCTTACCGAAATCGCGCGTCCGCTTTCGACAAGCTTCTTAAGCAGCGGATAGTGGTTCTTGAGAAAGAGCTGAAGAAACTCCTGCTGACGTCCCCACTGGGTTTTGTAGTAGTACTCCATCGTGTAGGGCTGATTGGGTGCGCCTTGCGGCGGAGCGCCCTGAGCGAGCAGCGGAATCGTTGACAACACCAACAAGGGCAGAAAGCGCTTCATAGTCCCTCCAAAATTCAAAATCCCCACCCTGTCGCAAAAAAGCGCGACAAGGATGGGGCACCCAACCGAAGAAAGAATCCCTATCCTGCGACCGCTTCCTTCTCCGCGTCCTCCAAAATTCCAAACACCGCATCCAGCATTTCCTGGTCGACTTTGCGGTTCGTTCCGGTCGCTTCAGCGAGAGGAACAGAGACAATCTTATTGCCCCGGAGCGCCGCCATTCTGCCGAACTCGCCGTGATGGACCATGTCAATGGCTCCAAGGCCGTAGCGAGTCGCCAGCACTCGATCGAAAGCCGTGGGCGAACCGCCGCGTTGAACGTGCCCTAAAACCACTGTGCGCGTCTCAAATCCGGTGCGGCGCTCGAGCTCCTGGGCCAGAGCGTTTCCGATTCCGCCGAGCCGCGCATGTCCGAACTCGTCTTTTTCTCCGCTTAGCGTCACCGGACCGCCGGCCTTCTCATCGAATTTCGCGCCTTCCGCAACCACCACGATGCTGAAGTAACGTCCGCGCGCATGTCGCATACGGATTTTCGCGGCGACCTTTTCAACGTCGAAAGGCTGTTCTGGAATCAGTACAACATCGGCGCCACCGGCAATCCCGCTATAAATCGCAATCCAGCCAGCGTCGCGCCCCATGACCTCGACGACCATAACTCGGTTGTGTGCCTCAGCGGTAGTGTGTACGCGATCAATCGCTTCTGTGACGATGTTCACGGCCGTATCAAAGCCAAACGTGAAGTCGGTCCCCGAGAGATCGTTATCGATGGTCTTCGGTACTCCCACCACCTTCACACCCTTGTCAAACAGCTTGGTCGCAACCGAGAGCGTGTCGTCGCCGCCGATGGCAATCAACGCGTCCACTTTGTTCTTCTTTAGGGTCGCAATGCACTTATCGAGCCCATCCGGCTTCTTTGCCGGATTCGTTCGCGATGTGCGAAGGATCGTGCCTCCGCGTGGAAGGATCCCCGCGACCGCGTGCAGATCGAGTGGCATACTTCTGTCTTCCACAAGTCCGCGCCAGCCTTCGAGAAAGCCCACGAAGGTGTCGTCGTAATGGAAGCTGCCCTTGCGGACGGCTGCGCGGATCACCGCGTTCAATCCCGGGCAATCGCCGCCGCCGGTCAGTATGCCAATTTTCATTGCTCGCTCCTGTTTCGTTTTAGATACGAATTTTGAGTCAAATCTGGGACCGAATACACCACTAGCGTTGTCGTCCAACGCTAGCGGAACAAGTAGCTTATCATTCGGCAGCCGAAGCGGAAAGTTTAGACCAGGCGTCAGGCTTCAGGACAAATCAGCGCAAGACAATGTGTAGTAAAGATCATCGTTCCTTATCCATAAGTACACGGTTGGCAATATTGTTGATTTGCCTCACGAAGTCCGCAGCCTGTTTTGACTTTGGTTCTCCTGACGCCTGATGCCTGACGCCTGCAGCCTGTTTTCGATTACACTCAGCCCAATGCGCGTCCTCGGGATCGATTGCGGCACAGAGTGCACCGGCTACGGCATCGTGGAAATGAACGAACACGATCGCCTGCACTGCCTCGGTTTTGGTGGAATCAAAGTTCGCTCGTCGGATCCAATGCCGCACCGGCTGGCCACCATCTTCGAAACGCTTCGCGCACTGATCCAAAAGCACCAACCCGACCGCGCCGCAATAGAAGACGTCTTCTATGCGGTGAACGCGAAATCTGCTTTGAAGCTCGGGCAAGTTCGCGGGGTTGCAATGCTCGCGGCGTCCGCCAGCGGCATCCAGGTAACCGAGTATGCGCCGCTTAGCATTAAATCGGCGGTTGTGGGGTACGGTCGCGCGGAGAAAGAACAAGTGCAAATGATGGTTGCGCGGCTGCTGAGTTTAGACGATCTCCCGCAACCCGCCGACGCCGCCGATGCCTTGGCCATCGCCATCTGCGACTTGCATACCTCGGCCACACTCCAGCGTCGCACCGCTATCCCTTCAAGATGAAACTACCCTGAACAAAGTGGGGACGGCCGTCCCGGCTTTCCCGGTGGAGCGCAGCTCGACAAGTCCCTCAATCCAAGCCTTCAAGCGCAACCCTCAAGATATTTGGCATAATTTTCTCCATGCGACACCTGATAGTTGGCGCCATTTTCTGCGTGACCCTCTTATGCACTGCTGCCCATGCACAAGATCCCACAGTTACTTTTACTCTGGATTTTTCCGGTTCAAACCCCAGCCACTACGAAATTGTCGCGAACTCTGACGGCAAGGGCGCCTACACCTCGAACGGGCAACTCAGTCACGACTCCGAGCCTGCCGATCCTGTCGTCCTCGAGTTCACACTTTCCGAAAACGTTCGCGCTCAGATTTTTGACCTTGCGAAGAAGGCACACTACTTCGAAGGAAGAATCGACTCCGGCCGGAAGAACCTGGCAAATACGGGGAATAAAACGCTGATCTATAAAGACGCCAGCCACAACTCACAGGCAACCTACAATTACTCTCCGATCCAGCCCGTTCAGGACCTGACCGCAATTTTCCAGGGCCTTTCCACGACGCTGGAGTTTGGCCGGCGCCTCACCTACTTCCAGAAATATCAGAAGCTTGCCCTCGACGAGGATCTCAAGCGAATGGAACAGATGCAGCGCAACAAGAATCTCGGTGACTTGCAGGCAATTTCACCGGTTCTGAAAGCCATCGCCGATGACACATCAGTCATGAACGTGAGCCGCGCCCGTGCTCTGCGTTTGTTGGCACTGGCGGGCAAGTAGCTTAGCTGATCGCAATCCCTGCGTAACCCACCACGTGGTCTCGGTCACCCGAAATATCGCCGGAGGTGGCGTATTCGACCAATTCCGCTTTTTGCGCACCCAACTTCACGGCTGCGGTGAGCATTGCGACCGCTGGTCCAAACCCGCACATGCTGATGCTTTCCTTCAAAATCGTTTCGTGCAGCCCGCGGGCATCCAGCGCCAGAATTCGATCGATCGCCTTGCGGTCCTTAATTCGCGTCCTCGCATCATTCTCATAGTGGTTCATATCGCTGGAGGCGACGATCAAAACAGGTTCGCCGATCGCATGCAGCGCGTGGGCGAGCGCCTTTCCCAAATGCTCCAGAATCACCAACTGACCGGTCCCAATCACGATAGGCACAAAAACCAGGTCTGGCCTGAGCTTCTGGAGAAATGGGACCTCGACCTCGATGGCATGCTCGAGACGGTGCGCCTCGGCATCCTCAGTGATGGCGGGAAATATTTCGGTCAGTTGCTCGGCCAGCTGTTCGTCAATGTCAGCCACTCCGAGAGGCGTGCGCCAGGCTCCTTCCTTCATGATTGCCAGCGGATGTCCCCGGCCGGTGTGGTTAGGTCCAAGCACGATGCAGCGCCGAGGAATTTCCACCTTCGAAAATATCGACCCGGCGACGCGTCCCGAATACATGTATCCCGCGTGCGGAGCCACACATCCGACCGCTCTGACCTTTTCGCCATCCCGCGAAAGATAAGAATCAATCTCCTTGCTCAATTGCTCCGGTTTTGATGGGTAGAAGCGTCCGGCAACGGCAGGTTCACGCACGACGGTCATGACAACCTCCTCATGCGCGCTTTGCAGTAACTCCATCCGTCGAAAGTGCTCGAAACAAGGCGGCGCTCTGCTCGAGAGTTAACGCCTCGGCGCGTACCGTTGGTTGAATCCGCGTTTTACTCATCGCGCGTTTTAGATTGTCAGACGCATAACGAGACTTCAGGTTGTTCCAGAGAGTCTTGCGTTTTTGAGCGAATGAAGTTTTCAGAAAACGCATGAAGTCTTCTTCCACCACATGCAAACTCTCCAGCTTCGTTGAAATGGTCAGTCGCACCACCGTGGAATGGACCTTCGGCGGAGGCGAAAACGCCCCAGGCGGCAGCGTGAACAGCTTTTCGACTCTTGCATACACCTGCGCGGTTGCCGAAAGCAGCCCGTAGTCGCTCGTCCCGGGCCGCGCAGCCAGCCGCTCTGCCACTTCCTTCTGGACCATTAACACCAAGGTATCAAAGGAATTCCGGTAATCAAATAGCCGCAGAAGAATATCCGACGTAATGAAGTACGGCAGGTTTCCAATCACGCGCACTTTCTCGATCGTCGGCTCCATTCCCGGACGCATGCTGCCCGGTTTCG
>Ga0075425_100001470_pt1 | contig 23184 bp, 20 predicted proteins | sample SoiMethybrSBSTD4_FD_75300 | JGI IMG/M metagenome (GOLD analysis project Ga0075425, IMG submission 75300) | Bulk soil microbial communities from a Populus tree surrounding site in Tennessee, USA - Soil MetaG P. TD hybrid SBSTD4 | ecosystem: Environmental > Terrestrial > Soil > Tree plantation... | reverse complement strand
CCAGCTCGCGCTCGTGCTCGGCGACGCGCTCCATGCCGAGCTTCTCGAGATATTCGACGGCGGCGGTGAGACCGACGGCCTCGGCGATCGGCGGCGTGCCCGGCTCGAACCGCCAGGGCAGATCGTTCCAGCGCGCCCCGTCCAACGTGACCTCCTTGATCATCTCGCCGCCGCCACGCGTCGGCTCCATGGCCTCCAGCACCGCGCGCCGGCCCCACAGCACGCCGATGCCCGTCGGGCCGAGCATCTTGTGGGCCGAGAAGACGTAAAAGTCGCAGTCCAGGCGCGAGACGTCCACCGGCATGTGAGGCACGGCCTGAGCGCCGTCGACGAGAGTGAGGACGCCGAGCCGCCGGGCGCGGCCGCACAGCTCGGCCACGGGATTGATGGTCCCCAGCACGTTGGAGACGTGGGTCAGCGCGAGCACTCGCGTGCGCTCGGTGAGCAGCCGATCGAACGCCGCGAGGTCGAGGCGGCCGCCGTCCACGACGGGGATGGCACGCACATAGGCGCCGCACGCACGGGCGGCCATCTGCCACGGAACGATGTTCGAGTGGTGCTCCATCTCGGTGATGAGGATCTCGTCGCCGGCCGAGAGCGTGTGACCGATGGCGTCGGCCACGAGGTTGATCCCGTCCGTGGTGCCGCGCGTGAGGATGACCTCTTCCCGCTGGCCGGCCCCGATGAAGCGCTGCACGCGATCGCGCGCGGTCTCGTAGAGCTCGGTGGCCTCCTCGCCGAGCGTGTGGATCGAGCGGTGAACGTTGGCGTGGCTCCGCTCGTAGTACCGCGTCATCGCCTCGACGACGGAGCGGGGGCGCTGGCTCGACGCGGCCGAGTCGAGATAGACGACGGGACGACCGCCCACGATCCGCTCGAGGATCGGGAAATCACCCCTCGTGAGCTCGTCGAGCCTCATGGGCGGAGCGCCTGGGCCAGCACGGACAGTGGCAGCGTCACGCAGCGCATGCGCGTCGGCCGGACGTCGGCGGCCAGCACTTCCAGCACGTCGGCCGGGGCGACGGCGAGCGCCGCCTCCCGCGGGCGCCCCTCGGCCATCTCCGCCAGCACGTCCGCGGAGGCCGTGCAGATCGCGCAGGAGTCGCCGATGAAGCGCGCGGCCTCGATCCGATCGCCGCTGAGCCGCAGCATCACGCGGACGCGATCGCCGCAGAGCGGGTTGACGTCCTCGGCCACGGCGTTGGCCCCCGGCAGCTCGCCGCGAAAGCGCGGCCGGCGCCAGCGCTCGCGGATCACGTCGCCGTAGAGGGACTGCCCGCTGGCCACCGTCATTCGAGCTCGCCTCGTACCGCGTTGGCGCGGTACTGCGGGAAGCGGTAGGCGAAGTCACGCGAGATGAGGCCGCCCTCGCCGAGGGCGGCGAGCTCCGCGTTGCCGATGCGCTCACCGGCGAAGAGGCGCGGCAGCACGAGGTCGAACGTCGTGGCCTGCGAGAACATCCCGCACGTCGGCATCCCGACGAGCGACGTCGCCTTCCATCGGGCGACCCAGAGCAGGCTACCGGGATGCGCGGGCACGCCGTGACGCTCCATGCGCGCGCCGAGGAGCTCGAGCGCCCCGAACACCGGATCGAGCGGATCGAGCGCGCTGGCCCCGGCCACGATGAGGAGCTCGGCCCCGGCGCGCTCCAGGCCGGTCAGCTCCGCGGCGATCGCGGACGCCGAGCCGCTCGCGTAGCGCACGGGCAGCAGGGTCCCGCCGACCCAGTCGATCTTCTGACCGAGCGCGGTCTCGAACCGCGTCCGCTGCTTGTCGTCGAGATTCTCTCGCGCCACCACCCCGACGCCGAGCGGTCGGAACGCGGTCACGCCGACGATCCCGCGTGCCCGGCGCGCCGTCGTCTCCAGCGCCTGGATCGTCGTCTCCGCGACGACGAGCGGCGTGACCTTGGCGCGCGCGGCGACCTCGCCCGCCTCGACGGGCTGGCCGTGGAAGAGCGTGAAGACGGAGATCGCTCCGTGGCCGTTGACCTCGGCGAGCGCGGCGACGTCGATGCGCAGGAGACCGCGCCGGCCGGCGACGATCGTCCACTGCCCGCCGCTGTAGCCCTTGATCTCGGCGCCGTCGCCGACGACGGCGGCCGCCAGACGCGCGCCGGCCTGCTCCTCGTGCAGGTCCCCGGCGTCGAGGGCGAGCAGGTGGAGCTCTTCCCACGGCGCGGCCATCAGGGCGGCGGCGGATGCCGCGTCCAGCCGCGCCCCCTTGTGGACGACGATCTTTCCCGCCGCGTCACGGACGTCGTGACACAGCACCGTCCCGAGTAGCGCCTCGACGTTCGTCCCCTCACGCCGCTGGGCGATCGACTTCATCGGCGGCCACGCTCGCTCATGGGGCGGCCGGAGGCGCCGGCACGGACGGCCTGGATCTCGGCGAGGATGGCGAGCGCGATCTCCGGCGCGCTGCGGGCGCCGAGGTCGAGGCCGATGGGCACCCGCACGCGCGCCAGCGCGTCGTCCGAGACCCCCTCGTCCTTGAGAAACTTGAGGATCGTCGCGCCACGACGGCCGGAGCCGAGCATGCCGATGTAGCCCGCCTCGCTGGCCAGCGCGTGGCGCAGCACGGGCAGGTCGTACTTGTAGTCGTGGGCGACGAGCACGAGCGCGGTCTCCGGGGTCAGCGGGTAGTTGCGGACCAGCTCGGACGGGATTCCGACGTGCAGCTCGTCGACGTCGGGGAACCGCTCCCGCGTGGCGAACCGCGGGCGACCGTCCAGCACGATCGTGCGGTACCCGAGCGTGCGCCCGAGCGCGGTGAGCGGCATCGCGACGTGGCCGGCGCCGATCACGATCAGCTGCGCGGGCGGCGCGAAGACCTCCACGAACGCTCGGACGCCCTCGAGGAAGAGCGTCCGCGAGGCGCCGCGCGCCATCGCCTCGCGGGCCTCGCCGGCGAAGCGCCGGTCGAGGAACGCTTCGCCGAGGGAGCCTTCCGTCGTGCCGTCGTCCAGGACGAGCAGCTTGGCGCCGACCGCCTCCGTGCCGTCGCCGTCGAGCCGGGTCACGAGCGCGCCCCGGCCACCGCCGGCGGCGTGGGCACGTACGCGCTCGTAGAGACGCGCCGTCACGTCGTCGGCGCGGTCGAGCGCGACGGGCTCGAGCAGCACCTCGATGGTACCGCCGCAGGTGAGCCCGATCTCCCACGCCTCCTCGTCGCCGAGGTTCATCTCGAGGAGCTGGGGGCGCATGCTGGAGAGCACGTCGCCCGCTTCCTCGATCACGCGCGCGTCGACGCATCCGCCGATCGTGACGGAGCCGAGGACTGCCCCGCCCTCGCCGACGAGCATCTTCGCGCCTTCCTTGCGCGGCGTCGTGCCCTGGGTGTTGACGAGCGTGGCGATCGCGACGCGCCCGCCGCGACCCCGCAATTGGTCAATGTGATCAAAAAGTTCCGCCATACCGATCAATCATACGCTCCGCGCGCACCATGGTGAAGCGTCCCGGACGAACGGCGTGGCGGCCTGAGAATTGCCGCCGGGTCGAGCGCGGGCTTCGCCCGCGCAATCCTGCCCTAGGGGGAGGCAGCGAAGCGGCCCGTCAGGCCCGCAAGCGTCGGAAGGGGGACGAAGTCCCCCTCCGAGCTACTTCCCGATGCGCGCGAGGCTGAGGAGCGCGACCCCTGTCAGGAACAGCATGGCCGGCTCACTCGTGCCGAAGGGGAAGAAGTCTGACAGGAACGACGACATCAGGGCCTGGGCGCTGTTGGGCGTATGGAGCACCGCCAGTAACAGCACTGTCAGAAGGGCTACCGCCCTGCGCATCTTGTTCCTCCTCGCAACGTTCGGACGGTCTTGGATGACTGCAAGGAGAACGCCACACCGGCATGGCGGCAAAGGGTCGGAATTCCTCGGGAAAAGCGCCCGGCGGTCTGCAACACCTTGCACAACTACCGCAGCCTGCCTGATGTGGATGTGGAGGCCACATCACCCGGCTCAGATGGTCAGCTTGCCCGCCAGTTCCCGGAGCGCCGCCAGATTGTGGGCTGCGGCGAAGTCGTCGATGAGCGGCAGTGCCGCCGCCATGCCGCGCGTCAGCGGCTCGTAGGATGGGTTGCCGAGCAGCGGATTGAGCCAGAGCACGCGGCCTGCGCGGCGCTTGATGCGCATCAGCTCCGTCGCCAGCAGCTCGGGCTCGCCGGTGTCCCAGCCGTCCGAGAGCACGATCACGATGGTGCGCCTGTCCACGAGGTGCGGCCACTCGCGATTGAACGTGGCCAGCGACTCGCCGATGCGCGTGCCCCCCGACCAGTCACGCACCTCGGTGAGCCGCCGCAGCGCCTGCCGGTAGGAACGCGCCTTCAGATACTCGGTCGCGCGGGTCAGGCGCGTGGCGAACGTGAATGTCTCGACGCGGCTGAAGACCGACTGCAGCGCGAACACGAACTGCAGCAGGAACCGGCTGTAGAGATCCATCGACCCCGACACGTCGCAGAGCAGCAGCAGCCGGACCTTGCGGCGCCGGCGCTGGCGGTAGCGCAGCTCGATGAGATCGCCGCGGTTGAGGTTCGCCCGGAGCGTGCGCCGCAGGTCGATGCGGCCGCGGCGGGCCACGGGCCGCCGTCGGCGCGAGAGCCTGCGTGCGAGGCGGCGCGCGATCTGGATGGTCAACCGGAAGACCTCGTCGAGCTGGTCCGGCGAGAACGTCGAGAAGTCCTGGCCCACGAGCGACTCGCGATCGGACACTCCCGGGACCCCGAGCGGCTCGCCTCCCTCCTCGTCCTCCTCCTCGGCGCCCCACGTGTCCAGCGCGAGCGTTTCGCGCTTCGGGCTGAGGGACGGCACGGGCAAGCCCTCGACGCCCGCGTCGGCGTCCACCGCGACGAGCCCGCCGACTTCTGGGTCGGCCTCGGTGTCCGACCGCCAGAAGGCGTCGAAGCAGCGGTCGAAGGTGGGGAAGTCCTCGGGGCGGCCGGTCAGGACGGCGCGCAGCCCGACGCGCAGCTCCTCGCGGTCGGCGAGGTCCAGCCGCTCGAGCGCGCGCACCGCGTCGGTCGTCTGAAGGAGCGAGACGGGCAGGCCGTGGCGGCGCAGCAGCCCGCCGAAGCGGATGACGGCGCGGCCGAGGTCGCGCGGCGGGATGTCAGCCGCCGGTGGGCAGGAACGTGCCGATCCCCGCCTTGCTGACCTCGGCCTGGAAGCGCTTGATGTCGTCGGCGTCCTTCAACACACACCCGAGCGTCTCGGCGACGAGCTCGGCGTCGAGGTGATCGGCGTGCAGCGCGACCAGGGCCTGGGCCCAGTCGAGCGTCTCGGCCACGCCGGGGACCTTGCTCAGGCGCACGCGGCGCAGCGCCTCCATGAACCGAGCGATCTCGCGGGCGAGCCGGGCGTTGATCCCGGGCGTCTTGCGCTCGACGATCCGGATCTCCTTGTCGAAGTCCGGATAGTCGATCCAGAGATAAAGACACCGGCGGCGCAGCGCGTCCGACAGCTCGCGCGTCCGGTTGGAGGTCAGGATCACGTGCGGCGGATGCGCGGCCTTGATCGTCCCGATCTCGGGGATGGTCACCTGCCACTCGGCGAAGATCTCGAGCATGAAGGCCTCGAGCTCCTCGTCGGCGCGGTCGATCTCGTCGATGAGTAGCACGGGCGACGTCTCCTGGCTGATCGCCTGGAGCAACGGCCGGCGCAGCAGGAACGGCTCGGAGAAGATCTCGTGCTCCCGCTCGCCGACGGAGCGCGTGGACGCCTCGCCGAGCTTGATGTGCAGCAGCTGCTTCTGATAGTTCCACTCGTACAGCGTGGCCGCGGCGTCGAGCCCCTCGTAGCACTGCAGCCGGATGAGGTTGGTGTCGAGCATCCGCGCCATGACCTTGGCGATCTCGGTCTTTCCCACACCCGCGTGACCTTCGATCAGCAGCGGCTTGCGGAGCGTGGTGGCGAGGTGGACGGACGTCGCGACGGGGGCGTCCGTCACGTACTCCGCCGCTTCCATCAGCTCTCGGATCTTCGCGATCTCGGGGCGCACGAAGCCCTATTCTACATGAAGCCGCGCGAGGTCCTCCGGCGTGTCGACATCCGCCGGCATCGCCGTGTCGAAGGAGACGCGGGCCACGCGCTCCGGGCGCGCGGCGACGACGCCGCGGGCGCCGGTGTCGCCGGTGAGCGCGGCCAGCTCCGCGAACACCTCCGCGGCGAAGAGCACCGGCGTCCCCTGCACGCCACGGTAGACCGGCGCCACGATCGCGCGGCCGGTGCGCCGCCACGTCGCCAGCAGCGCGGGCACCACCTCGTCGGGAAGATCGGGTTGATCGCCGAGCGCGATGATCACCGACTCCGTTCCCGGCGCGAGCCCGCTCGCGCCGACGGAGATCGACGAGCCCTGCCCCGCCTCCGGATGCGGATTGTCGGCGAAGCGCGCGGGCAGGCCGTCGAGCGCGGCGCGGATGGCGACGCCGTCGGCGCCGGTGACGACGAGCAGGTCGTCGACGTGGCGAGCGAGCGCGGCGACGCTCCACCGGACGATCGGCGCGCCGCGGAGCGGGAGCAGCAGCTTCTGCCGTCCCATTCGCCGCGCGAGACCCGCGGCCAGGACCAGGCCAGCGATCAGTGATCGTCCTCCCGAGCGGACTCGATGCGCTCGGCGACACGGTAACGCAGCCGGCGCGCCATCATCCAGCGCACCACGAGCAGATCGGCGAACGCCGAGAACGCGCGGTCGCTGACCCCGAACTTCGATCGCCCGAACCGCCGCGGCCGATGGTTGACGCGGACCTGGACCACGCGGAATCCCGCGATCTTCAGGAGCGTCGGCATGAAGCGATGCATACCGGTGTAGGGCGGCATCGCGCTCACGCACTCGCCGCGCATGACGCGCAGGCTGCACGCGCTGTCCTGGACGTGATCGCCGGTCACCGCCTTGCGGATGCCGTTGGCGATCCGCGAGGAGAGCCGCTTGAGCCAGGAGTCGTGCCGGATGAACCGCCAGCCCACGACGGCATCGGCGTCCCGAAGGTGTGTCATCAGCATCGCGATGTCGCGCGGGTCACTCTGCAGATCGCTGTCCATGGTGGCGACGAGCCGACCGCGCGTCGCCTGGAGCCCCGCGTAGAACGCCGCGCTCAGACCCGAGTTCGCCTCGAAGCGCAGCAGGCGGATGCGCGAGTCGTCCTTGGCCATGCGGTGCAGTATGTCCGCGCTGCCGTCCGTCGAGCCGTCGTCGACGAAGATCACCTCCACGGACTCGGCCAGCGTCGGCATCACCTCGACCAGCTCCGCCCACAGCGGCCCGAGGTTGTCCGCCTCGTTGTAGACCGGCAGGACGATCGACAGCTCCGGCCGCGCGCTCATCGCCGCTCCGCCGTCCGTACCGACACCGATCGTCCGTCGACGTCGGCCCGGTCGACCACGGTCCACGTCGCTCCGCCCACCCCGGCCAGCTCGGGCCAGGCGCGGTCCTCGGCGACGACGTACACGGGCCGTCCGGCGGACACGAGCGCGGTCAGCTCGGCGACGTCGCGCGCCCGCGTGACCGTCCGGCCCGCGTAGAACTGGAGCGCGAGCGGCTGGTAGCGATACGTGACGAACTCCACGTCGGGACCCGCGCGGTGAGCGAGCCGCCCGGCCAGCCCCTTCACGTCGTAGAGCCGGTTGTGACCGGCGACGAAGATCGGCGTCTCGTAGGCGAGGGCCAACGCCATCGGGACGCAGATCGCGAGGAACATCGCGCGTGGCCGCCGCGCGAGCGCCGCGCCCAACGTCAGCCCGGCCGCCCCGAGCAGGAGGCCGGCGAGGAGGAGCTTCGTGCCGAGCGTCGGCGGGATCAGCGCCGCGAGCTCGGGGCGTGGGCGCAACGGCAGGAGCACGGCCGTCGCGAGCGCCGCGGCCACCGCGGCCCACGCGGCGCCGTGCAGGCGTAGCGGGCTCGCCAGCGGGCGGGTCATCCAGCGGTCCCACAGCCAACCGACCATGAGCGCGAGCGCCGGGTACGTCGGCAGCAGATAGCGGTCGCGCTTGTGCGGAGTGATCGTGATGACGATCACGTAGGCGAGGACCCAGAAGACGAGGAGCCGGAAAGCCCGGCGCGTCCCGTCGGTCTCCGGGCTCCACCATCCGTGACGGACGGCGGAAGGCAGGAACGGGGTCCACGGTAGGAACCCGACACCGATGGGGCCGAGCGCCCAGAAGACCTCGGACGCATGCCGCCAGCCGCGGAGGCGCGGCGCGAGGAAGTCATCGACGAGGACGCTCTGCACGTAGCTCGTCTCCGGCTGGAACGCGAAGGCCAGGGCCCACGGCACCGAGATCAGCGCGACGACGGCGATGCCGGTCAGCGGCCGCAGCTCCCGGAGCCCCCTCCAGCCCCCCTCGGCGACGAGGAAGGCCGCGCACGGTAGTAGCGGCATCAGACCGACCGGGCCCTTCGCCGACAGCGCGAGCCCGAGGCACACCCAGAAGATCGCCATGGGCAGCCGCCGGCGCCCGTCGCGCTCGACGGCCGCCCAGAACGCCGCCGCGGCAGCGACGACGAACACCGTCACCATCATGTCCGCGAGGGCCAGACGCGCGTGCCAGAAGAACCCCCACGTCGTCGCCAGCACGAGCCCGCCCAGCACGCCGGCGCTCAGCCCGAACATTCGGCGCCCGAGCAGCACGGTCATGCCGACGCCGGCGATGCCGCTGAGCGCGGCCGGCAGCACCGCGGTCAGCTCGGTCACGTCGCCGCGGAGCAGCGACAGCGCGGCGATGCTCCAGATGAACAGCGGCGTCTTCTCGAGATGGACCTCGCTGCCGATCCGCGGGACGAGCCAGTCGCCGGTGTGGAGCATGTTGCGGGCGAGCAGCGCGTAGCGGGCCTCGTCGCCGAGGTAGATCAGCCGCTCGCCGATGGAGGGCAAGAAGAGCACGGCGGCGACGAGGACCGGCGCGAGCGCGATCGCCCGCCAACGTTGATCGGCCACACCGTCTCCGATAAAATCACGCCTCACGTGACACGCTCCGGTCCCATCCTATGCGAGTCTGGCGTGAAGTGATGCGCGGAAATTCCCTTCGGCTCGCGCGTGTGCGGTCTTAGCGGCTTCGTCTCGCTCGATCGTCGGACGGCCGACGCCGCCGTCGTGCGTCGGATGACGGCCACACTCGCTCACCGCGGTCCCGACGACGAGGGCTATCACGTCGACGGCCCCGTCGCCTTCGGCCACCGTCGCCTGCAGATCATCGATCTGGCCACCGGCCGGCAACCGATCGGCAACGAGACCGGCACCGTCCACGCCATGCTCAACGGCGAGATCTACAACTACCGCAGTCTCGCCGGCATGCTGCGCGAGCGCGGTCATCGCTTCGCCACCAGCTCCGACACCGAGGTGATCGTTCACGCGTGGGAGGAGTTCGGCGAGGAGTGCCTCGCGCACTTCAACGGCATGTTCGCGCTCGTGGTGTGGGACGCCGAGCGGCGGACGCTGTTCGCGGCGCGCGACCGGCTCGGCGAGAAGCCCTTCTACTATGCCGAGCGCGGCGGCTGGTTCATCTTCGGCTCCGAGCTGCGCGCGCTGCTCGCCCACCCCGAGCTGGCCGCGGAGCTCGACCTCCGCGGCTTCGGCCGTTATCTCACCAGCGGCTACCTCCCCGATCCCCACACGATCCTCGACGGTGTGTCGAAGCTCCCGCCGGGGCATTACCTCACCGTCGCCGACGGCAAGACGCGCGTGAGCCGGTACTGGGACCTGCCGTTCGCGTCTGCGCGCCGGCGGGAGAGCGACCCGCGTCCCGAGGCGTGGGCCGAGCGGCTGTGGGACGCGCTGCGCATCTCGGTGCGCCACCGGCTGGTGAGCGACGTTCCCGTCGGCATCTTCCTCAGCGGCGGCATCGACTCGAGCGCCGTGACGGCGGCCGCGGTCGCCGTCGCTCCGGGTCAGCGTTTCCAGACCTTCTCCATGGGCTTCCAGGAGCCGAGCTACAGCGAGGAGCGCTACGCGCGCTCGGTCGCCGAGCATCTCGGGACGGATCACCACCAGTTCACGTTCACGGCGGCGGACGCCGTGGCGCTGACGGAACGCCTCGGGCGCCTGCTCGACGAGCCGCTCGCGGATCCCGCGTTCCTGCCCACGCTCCATCTGGCCCGCCATACGCGCGCCACGGTGACGGTCGCGCTCGGCGGCGACGGCGGCGACGAGCTCCTGTGCGGCTATCCCACGTTCCTCGCGCTCGCCCCGATGGCCGCGATCCACCGCCTGCCCGCCGGCGTCCTCGGCGCGGTATCCCGGCTGATCGCCGCGCTTCCGAGCGGCACGCGGTACGGCAGCCCGAGCTTCCTGCTCAAGCAGTTCGCGCGCGGCGCCGTCCACTCCCCCGACGTCGCGTGCCAGATCATGATGGGCGGACTCACTCGGCCCGAGCAGCGCCGGCTGGTGTCGAGCGTGGTCGACGACGCCATGGCGGGCTTCGATCCCTACGACGACATCGCCGACGTTCTCGCCGCCGCCCCGATGGACGATCCGATCGATCGTCTCGTCTATCACCACTCGAAGCTCTACCTGGCGGGACAGACGCTCGTGAAGATGGACCGCGCGACGATGGCCTCGGGCGTCGAGGCGCGAGCCCCGTTTCTCGATCCCGATCTCGTCGCGCTCGTGTGCGCGATGCCGTCGTCTGTGAAGCTCCGGCGCTGGACGACGAAGTACGTGCTGAAGCGTGCGCTGGCCGGCCGCCTGCCCGACGCGATCCTATCGCGTCGCAAGCAGGGATTCGGCGTCCCGCTCGCGCAGTGGCTGCGTGGACCGCTTCGGCCGCTGCTGGAGGACAAGCTCCATCCCGACCGGCTCCGTCGCGTCGGCCTGCTCGCGCCCGACGCGGTTCGCCGACTGGTGGCCGAGCACCTCAGCGCCCGCGCCGACCACCGCAAAGCGCTCTGGCAACTCCTCGTGTTCGAGCTCTGGCGAGAAGCCTACCTACCGAACTCCCGCTGGAGTTGAAGGCCCCCACCCCTGCCCTCTCCGCGAGAGGGAGGGGTGAGGGAGGACATCAGCTGGCGCGCTTGACGGCTTCGGTGAGGGCGCGCTTGGCGAAGACGCGGCAGAGATGACTCTTGTACTCGACCGAACCCTGCAGGTCCGCCTGGACGTCGACGCCCTCGGCGGCCTTCTGCGCGGCCGCCTCGATCGTCGCGGCGTCGAGCTTCTTGCCCGTGCAGCCCGCCTCGACACCCTTGGCGCGTACCGCCTTCGTTCCCGCGCCGGTGACGCCGACGCCGACCTTCGTGCACGTGCCCTGCTTGTCGAGCGTCACCGCCGCCGCCACGCCGACGACGGCGAAGCGTGACGCGGGATGCGGGAACTTCAGGTAGGCCGCGCCGGTGCCCGCGGCCAAGAGCGGCACCCGGACTTCCACGAGCAGCTCGTCGTCGCCGAGCGCGGTGGACATGAGGCCCTTGAACCAGTCGTCGACCTTCACCGTGCGGCGGCCCTTCGCGCCCTCGCAGACCATCTCCGCGCCGAGGGCGATCATGATCGCTGGCCAGTCCGCCGCGGGATCGGCGTGAGCCAGCGAGCCGCCGACGGTGCCGAGATTGCGGACGGCCGGATCGCCGATGAGCCCGGCGACCTCGGACAGCACCGACAGCTTCGACTTCACCAGCGATGAGGACTCCACCTGCCAGTGCGTCGTCATCGCCCCGATGGCGAGTGCGCCCTTGTCCTCCTTGACGCCGGCCAGGCCGGGGACCTTGCGTAAGTCCACCAGGTGCTTGGGCTGGGCCAGCCGGAGCTTCATCATCGGAATGAGGCTGTGACCCCCGGCGAGGATCTTGGCGTCGTCACCGAGCTTGCCGAGAAGCCCCAGGGCATCCTTCACGCTGGTCGGGGTGTGGTACTCGAACGCGGCTGGGTACATGTCGTCCTCTCCTATGCCTTGGCGCCCACGGGGCCCTTGGCCCCCTTGGCGCCCTGGATCACCTGCCACACTCGCTGGGCGGTGAGCGGCATGATCTCGATGTGATCGATCCCGAGCGGGGCCAGCGCGTCGACCACCGCGTTGACGACGGCCGGCGTCGCCGCGATCGTTCCCGTTTCCCCCGCCCCCTTGATGCCGAGCGGGTTGACCAGCGTCGGCGTCACGGTGCGGTCGGTCTCGTACATCGGCAGCATGTCGGCCTTGGGAACGGCGTAGTCCATCATCGTCCCCGTCACCAGCTGGCCGGACGCATCGTCGTAGACGGCGCCCTCGCAGATCGCCTGCCCCACGCCCTGGGCGATGCCGCCGTGCACCATGCCGTCGACGATCATCGGGTTGATGACGTTGCCGACGTCGTCCACCGCGAGGTACCGCAGGAGCTTCACCTGACCGGTCTCCCGGTCCACCTCCACCACGCACGCATGGGCGCCGAATGGGAAGCAGAAGTTCGAGGGGTCGTAGAAGCTCGTCTCCTCCAGGCCGGGTTCGAGGCCCTCGGGATAGTTGTGCGGCACGTACGCCGTGAGCGCGACCTGGCCAAACGGCACCGCCTTGTCACGGGCGCCTCTGACCTGGAACTGGCCCTTCTCGAACTCGATGTCCTTGGCGGACGCCTCGAGCAGGTGCGCTGCGATCTTCTTGGCCTTCTCCTTGATCTTGTTGAGCGACATCAGGATCGCGGTCCCGCCGACGGAGGCCGAGCGGCTGCCGTACGTGCCCATGCCGAACGCCACCCGGCCGGTGTCGCCGTGCACGATGTCGACGTGCTCGATCGGGATGCCGAGCTGATCGGCGACGAGTTGGGCGAACGTCGTCTCGTGACCCTGGCCGTGGGAGTGCGAGCCGGTGAGCACCGTGACCTTGCCCGTCGGATGCACGCGTACCGCGCCGGACTCGTAGAGCCCGGCCTGCGCGCCCAGCGAGCCGACCACCTTCGACGGTGCGATCGAGCACGCCTCGATGTAGGTCGAGAAGCCGAGCCCTAGGAGCCTCCCCTGCTTGCGGGCGGCCTCCTGCTCGCCGCGGAACTTCTTGTAGTCGAGCATGCCGAGCAGCTTGTCGAACGCCGCCCCGTAGTCGCCGCTGTCGTAGAGCAGCGCGACCTTCGTCTGGTAGCCGTCGGCGAACTTCGGGATGAAGTTCAGCTTGCGCAGCTCGGCCACGTCCATCTTGAGTGCGGCCGCGCCGGCCTCGATCATGCGCTCGATCAGGTAGGCGGCTTCGGGGCGCCCGGCGCCGCGGTAGGCGTCCACGGGCGTCGTGTTGGTGAAGACGCCGGTGACGTCCGCATGGATCGCGCCCATCTCATAGACGCCGTTGAGCAGCGTGCCATAGAGATAGGTCGGCACCGCTGGCGCGAAGGTCGACAGGTACGCGCCGAGGTTGGCGATCGTCTTCACGCGCAGTCCGAGGATCTTGCCGTCCTTCGAGAGGGCCAGCTCGGCGTCGGTGATGTGATCGCGGCCGTGCGCGTCGGTCTGGAACGCCTCGCGCCGTGTCGCCGTCCACCGGATGGGCCGGTGGATCTTCCGCGAAGCCCACGAGCAGACCGTCTCCTCGTTGTACAGGAAGATCTTGGAGCCGAACCCGCCGCCGACGTCGGGCGCGATCACGCGCACCTTGTGCTCGTCGATGCCGAGCACGAAGGCGGCCATGAGCAGGCGGTGGACGTGCGGGTTCTGGGATGTCACCCAGAGCGTCAGCTCGTCGGTGGCGGTGTCGTACCGTGCGACGCAGGCCCGCGGCTCCATCGCGTTGGCGACCAACCGCTGGTTGACGATGCGCTTCTTGACGACGGTGGCCGCCGACTTGAAAGCCGCATCGGTGGCGGCCGCGTCGCCGATCTGCCAGCGGAAGGCGACGTTGTTGGGCGCCACCTCGTGGAGCTGGGCAGCGCCCGGGGCGCTCGCCTTGTCCGTGTTCGTCACCGACGGCAGCACCTGCCAGTCGACCCGCACCTTCTCGGCGGCGTCGAGCGCGGTCTCTTGATCGCCGGCGATCACCACGGCGACCGGATCGCCGACGTACTGGGCGACGTCGGTGGCCAACGGCGGGTGCGGCGGGACCTTCAGCTCGGGCAGGAGCCAGCCGCACGGCAGCGAGTTGACGCCGGTCATGTCCTTGCCGGTGAAGATGGCGACCACGCCGGGATGGGCCTTGGCGGCCGCCGTGTCGATGCCGCGGATCCGCGCGTGGGCGTGCGGGCTGCGCACGAAGGCAGCGTAGGTCAGTCCCGGAAGCTTCAGGTCGTCGGTGTACCGGCCGCGGCCCGTGATGAACCGCGGGTCCTCGCGGCGCTTGATCGATTTGCCGAACAGGCGGTCGTCAGTCGCGGTCGCCATGGCGGTATCTCACTTCTTGGCGGCCATCGTCTCGGCGGCCCACTGGATGGCCTTGACGATGTTGTGATAACCGGTGCAGCGGCACAGGTTGCCTTCCAGCTGGTGGCGGATCTGCTCCTCCGACGGCTTGGGGTAACGCTCCAGCATCTGATACGCGGTGAGGATCATGCCGGGCGTGCAGAAGCCGCACTGCAGCCCGTGCTTCTCCCAGAAGCCCTGCTGGATCGGATGCAGCTCGCCGTTCTTGGCCAGCCCTTCGATGGTCATGATCTCGGCGCCGTCGACCTGGACGGCGAACAGATTGCACGCCTTCACCGCCTGGCCGTTCATGATGATCGTGCACGCGCCGCACTGGCTCGTGTCGCAGCCGACGTGGGTGCCGGTGAGCCCGACGTTCTCGCGGATGTAGTGGACGAGCAGCAGGCGTGGCTCCACCTCGTGACTGACCGTCTGGCCGTTGATCGTCATCTTCACTGGCAGTTTCACGTCAGTCCTCCAGCGTCATGGGATGGTTCAGACCGGCGAAGGGTCCTCTCGCGCGCGTCAGAGCGTAAGACGAGGCCCGAGCCCTGTCAACGGCCGTCCGCCCGACTCCGACGGGACGCTGCTTCCTTCTAAGGTCTGAGGCGCTGGCTGAAGGAGGTCAGGCGCTTCTCTGGAGCGCGCGGCTCACGCGGTCAGCGAGAGCGCGGCGAGGGCGGTCACGGCGGCGACGATCAGGCCGGCGAGCGCGACACGCATGGCAAGCGACATAGGGCCCCCGTTCCGGCGACGAGGGACACCCGGACCAGCGCGGCCGACGCCACCGCTCACTTCCGTAGGCAACCGCCGTTCCAGCGTGATCCCGATGACCAAGCCGAGCCTTATCACCGGGTTGCGAAGGCCCGGTAGGCAAAACGCTGTCCCACGTAGAGACAGGATGACGTGACGCGCGCCCGCCGTGTCACATCCGCGTCAGGAGGCGGGCGGCGCTTGGCCGAGGACACGCCGGGCGTCCGCGCGTGCTTGATCCAGCACCTCGCGCACGGGGACCGCCTTGTCGGCCGCGATCCGGGCGACGTCCGCGAACTCCGGCGTGATCGTCACGACGCGGCCGTCCAGCCGCGAGACCTTGCAGGCGACGGTGCCGTACGCCGTCTGGACCGGGATCATCTCGCGCTCGAGTCGAGCCCGCCGGCGCTCCGACCAGCGCACGCCGATCGTGCTCGACTGCTCGAAGAGCGTCCGGGACAGCTCGGCCACGCGATCGGGCACGCACAGCGCGGTGAGCACGACGCCGGGGCGGCCACGCTTCATGATGACCGGGGTCAGGAACACGTCCAGCGCGCCGCCGGCGAACAGGCGCTCCATCAGCGGCTCGTAGAGCTGCGGCGACATGTCGTCGATCGTGGTCTCGACCTGAACGACCGTCTCGTCTCCGGGGTCGCCGGCCGCCGCCTCGCCGACGAAGCAGCGCAGGACGTTCGGCGTCCCGGGAAGCTCCATGGTCCCCGCCCCGTACCCGACGGCGCCGACGGTCATCGCCGGCATCCGACCAGCGGCCGTCGCGAGCGTCGTGAGGATCGCCGCGCCGGTCGGCGTCACTAACTCCGCACGTACGCCCGTGTCGACGACGGGAAAGCCTTTGAGGAGTTCCGCCGTTCCCGGCCCGGGCAACGGGATGCGACCGTGGGCGCTCTCGACCCATCCTCCTCCGACGGGCAGCGGCGAGCAGTGGACCGCGTCGACGCCGAGCAGCGAGAGCGCCAGCACACTGCCGGTGACGTCGACGATCGCGTCGACCGCGCCAACGTCGTGGAAGTGGACGGCCTCGCGGACGGTGCCATGTACGCGCGCCTCGGCATCGGCCAGCCGGGTGAAGATCCGTCCCGCCGTCGCCTTGACGTCGATGGCGAGCGCGCTCGCTTCGAGGATCGCCAGGATGTCCGGCAGCGACCGATGGTGGCGATGAGCGGCCGCGTCCACGTCGACGTCGACCTTGGTCGCGCGGAACGGGCCCTTCATGACCTCGCGGACGCGAAGGCTCCAGCCGCCGAGCCCGAGCTTGTCGAGCTCCGCGCGCAGCCGGTCGACGGGCGCGCCCGCGTCGATCAGGGCAGCCATGACCATGTCGCCCGCCGCGCCACTCGGGCAGTCGAAGTAGGCGAGACGCATTCGAGCGGACTATCTGATCTTGACGGCTAAATGATTGATCTGGCTCGCCTGATGGGCGGCACCGTAGCCGTTGTCGATGTTCACGACCGAGATGCCCGGCGCGCACGAGTTGAGCATGGCCAGCAGAGCCGCCACGCCACCGAGGGAGACACCGTAGCCGATGCTCGTGGGCACGGCGATCACGGGACGGTCGATGAGACCGCCGACGACGCTCGGAAGCGCGCCCTCCATCCCGGCCACGACCACGATCGCGTTCGCCTCGGCGAGCAGATCGTAGTGAGCGAGCAGGCGATGCAGGCCGGCCACGCCGCAGTCGATCAGCCGCTCGACCCGGTTGCCGAGCGCCTCGGCGACGAGCGCGGCCTCGTCGGCCACGGGCAGGTCCGCGGTGCCGGCCGAGGCCACGACGATCAGCCCGACGCCCTCCATGGGCTCGGGACGCACGACGAGTAGCCGCGGCCGCTGGTGATAGACGTGGGGCAACCCGGCGGCCGCCACGGCCGCCGCCACCTCGGCGTCCGCGCGAGTGGCGAGCACGTTCGGATGATGAACGGCCAGGCGCTCGACGATCGCGACCACCTGCTCCGGCGTCTTTCCAGGGCAGAACACCGCCTCGGCGGCGCCGCCGCGTAGCGCCCGGTGGTGATCCACCTTTGCGAACCCGAGGTCCTCGTACGGCAGCGTCCGCAGTCGCTCGACGGCCGCATCGACGTCGAGCCTGCCGGCGCGGACGTCGTCGAGGAGCCGGCGGATCGCTTCCCTATCCACGGGCGGACGGCCGCTTGAGGCCCAGGAGCAGGTTCGCGCTCCCGGACTGGAACCCCGCGAGATCGACGGCGACGTAGAGGTACCCGAGCTCACGGAAGCGCGCGACGATCGCCTCCCGACGCCCGCCCTGCCAGAGACGCTCCATCTCCTCCAGCGAAATCTCGAGCCGGGCCAGGCGGTCATGGTGACGCACGCGGAACTGACGGAAGCCGAGCGACCGCACGAACTCCTCTGCGGCGTCGACCTGCCGGAGCTTCTCCGCGGTGATCCGATCGCCGTACTGGAACCGCGAGGACAGGCAGGCGAAGGAGGGCTTGTCCCAGGTCGGCAGCCCGAGCGTGCGCGACAGCTCACGGATCTCCGCCTTGCCGAGGCCGGCCTCGATCAGCGGCGCCCGCACCCCGCGCTGCCGGGCCGAGTCCATGCCGGGACGATGGTCGCCGAGGTCGTCGGTGTTGGCGCCGTAGATCAGGTGGCGGAACCCTTCGCGCTCGGCGATGGGCCCCAGCGTCGTGAACAGCTCCTCCTTGCAGAAGAAGCACCGGTTGCTCGGGTTGCGGGCGTAGTCCGGGTTGTCGAGCTCACGCGTGGCGACGACGACGTGGCGCATGCCGAGCGACTCCGCCAGCTCGCGCGCGGCGGCGAGCTCGCTGGCCGGGTACGTCTCGGAGTCGGCGGTGACGAGCAGCGCGCGCTCGCCCAGCGCCTCGCGGGCCGCGCGCGCCAGGAACGTCGAGTCGACGCCGCCCGAGAACGCCACCACCGCGCTCTCGAGCCCGCGCAACACCTCGAGCAGGCGCGCGTACTTCACGTCCCCCGTCACGCCGGCGCGACCTCCACGCGCGTCAGCGCCTGGAAAGCCTCGTACCGCTGGCCGATCTCCTCCGACGTGAGGCGTGCCAGCCGGTTGAGCGAGAAATCCTCGACCGTGAACGACGCCATCACCGAGCCGTAGACCACGGCCCGGCGCAGCGTCGTCGCTTCCAGCCGATCGATGGCCGCGAGATAGCCGATGAAGCCGCCGGCGAACGTGTCGCCGGCCCCGGTCGGATCGTAGACGGACTCGAGCGGGTAGGCTGGGACCATGAAGAACCGGTCGTCGCACAGCATGAGCGCGCCGTACTCGCCGCGCTTGACCACCACCGTCTTCGGTCCCATGGCGGCGATGGCCCGCGCCGCGCGGATGAGGTTCGGCTCGCCGGCGAGCTGCCGCGCCTCGCCGTCGTTGATCGTCACCACGTCGACCTCACGGAGGACCCGCAGCAGGTCGGTCTTCTTGCCCTGGATCCAGAAGTTCATGGTGTCGAGCGCCACCAGCCGGGGTCGTTTGGCCATCTGGCGGAGCACGTCGAGCTGCAGCACCGGGTCGATGTTGGCGAGGAACAGATAGGGCACGGAGCGGAGATCGGGGCCGAGGACGGGCTTGAAGTCGGCGAAGACGTTGAGCTGCGTGTCGAGCGTCTTGGCCTCGTTCAGGTCGTAACCGTACTCGCCCGCCCACCGGAACGTGCGGCCGCGCGACACCTGCAGCCCCGCGAGGTCGACGCCCCGGCCGCGCAGAAGGCCGAGGTGCTCCTCCGGGAAATCCTCGCCTACCGTGGCGACGAGCCGGACGCCGGTGAAGAAGCTCGCGGAGTAGGAGAAGTACGTGGCGGAGCCGCCCAGCGCCTCACGCACCGTGCCGAACGGCGTGGCCACGCTGTCGAGCGCCACCGATCCCACGACGAGCAGCTCAGCCACGGCGACGCCCCTTGCGCTCCGGCGGGAAGTACTTGCCGATGATCAGCTCGAGCCGCCGGCGCGTGGTGATGGGGAAGGCCCGCGGGTCGGTGATGATCGCCTTCTGCAGGAGCTGCGGGCAATCGCACGTGCGCGGCGGCGCGACGTCGGGAATCGTCCGGGCCAGGACGTCCTTCGCGGTGGCCACGTTCTGCAGGAGGTTCTTGACCACCGCCTCCACCGACACGGCGGCGTGCGTGTCATGCCAGACGTCGTAATCCGTCGCCAGCGCCAGCGTCGCGTAGCAGAGCTCGGCCTCGCGCGCGAGCTTGACCTCGGGGACGTTGGTCATCCCGATCACGTCGACGCCCCACGTCCGGTAGATCCGCGACTCGGCCCGCGTCGAGAACTGTGGCCCCTCGATGCAGAGATACGTCCCGCCGCGATGGACCGTCGCGCCGGCCTGACGGGCCGCCTTCTCGAGGCTCGTCGCCAGCTGCGAGCAGACCGGCTCGGCCATCCCGATGTGACCGACGATGCCCTCGCCGAAGAACGACGAGACACGCCGCTTGGTGGCGTCGAAGAACTGATCGGGGATGACGAGATCGAGCGGCCGGATGTCCTCCTTCATGCTGCCGACGGCGGACACGGCGATGACCCACTCGACGCCCAGTGATTTCAGGCCCCAGATGTTCGCGCGGAAGTTGAGGTCGGTGGGCGCGATGCGATGACCGCGTCCGTGGCGCGCCAGGAAGACGACGCGGCGGCCCTCGAGTCGACCCTCGCAGTACTCGTCGGACGGGTCGCCGAACGGCGTGCGGACGCGACGCCACCGCACGTCGGTGAGCCCGGGCAGCTCGTAGAGCCCGCTGCCGCCGATGACGCCGACCGCCGCCTCGCTCACCCGAGCACTCCCTGCGTCATCGCGGCGGTCGCCGCCGTCACTCGCACGCGCGTCATGGTCCCCGAGAGCTCGTCCCCGCCCTCGAAGCCGACCTCCACGTAGTTGCCGGTGAGCCCGACGAGCCGCCCGGTTCCACGATCGCGGGTGTGCAGCACGAGCACGTCCTCCGTCCGGCCCACGAGCCCTCGCCGGAACGCGAGGTTCTTCGCCGCGCCGAGCGCGCGCAGCCGCCGGGCGCGCTCGGTCACGCGGCTCGCCGCGAGCCGGCCCTCGAGCCGCGCGGCCTCGGTGCCTGGCCGATCGGAGTACGGGAACACGTGCAGGTACGTGAGCGGCAGCGCCTCGACGACGGCCAAGGTCTCGGCGAAGTCGGCATCGGTCTCGCCGGGAAAGCCGGCGATGACGTCGGCGCCGAGCCCGAGCCGCGGAATGGCGGCGGCCAGGCGCTCTACGAGCGCGCGGTACATCGCCACCGTGTACGGGCGGCGCATCCGGCGCAGCACCCGATCGCTTCCGCTCTGCAGCGGGATGTGCAGATGCGGCGCCACGACAGTCGAGCCGGTGACGACGTCGAGCAGGTCCGGCGTGAAGTACGCGGGCAGCATGGAGGACATCCGGATCCAGCGCAGACCTGAAATCTCCACGAGCCGCCGGAGCAGCGCGGCCAGCGTCGTCCGTGGCACGAGATCGGCGCCGTAATGGCCGAGGTCCACGCCCGTCAGCACGATCTCGGCGTGGCCGGCGGCCACGAGCGCGCGGACCCGCTCGATGACGAGATCGGCGTCGCGGCTGCGGCTCGGACCTCTCGCCAGCGGAACGACGCAGAACGCGCACCGATGCTGGCAGCCGTCCTGGACCTTGACAAAGGCCCGCGAGCGGCCGCCGGCCCGGCCGACGGGCGGCGCAAGCAGCGCCGGCGCCGTGCCGAGCCCGCCGACGTGGATCGCCGTCCCGCCGCGCTCGTGCTCCACCAGGTCGAGCAGCAGCTCGGGCAAGCGGTGCTTGTCGCCGTTGCCGACGACGAGGTCGACGCCGGGCACGCCGGCGACCGCCCCCGGGCTCGTCTGGGCCCAGCAGCCGGTGACCACGATGCGCGCCGCGGGGCTGACGCGGCCCGCCCGCCGGATCATCTGTCGATCCGAGAAGTCGGCGCGCGCGGTGACGGTACAGGTGTTCACGATCACCACGTCGGCCGGGGAGTCGAACGGCACGGTGCGAAACCCGCGAGCCTCGAGCACGTCCTGGAGCTCGTGCGTATCGACCTGGTTCAACCGACAGCCGAGCGTCGCGAAGGCGACGGTGGGCTGGCTCACGCGGGTATCGGTTCCCTGAGCTGACCGCACGCAGCTCCGATGTCCTCGCCCTTGCTCCACCGCACGGTCGTGGTGATGCCGGCGTCGAGCAGGATCGATTGGAAGGCGAGGATCCGCGCGATGGGCGGGCGGCTGAAGCCGGCGCCGTCCCAGTCGTTGAAGGGAATCAGGTTGACCTTCGAGCGGACGCCGCGAAGGAGCCGGGCCAGGCGGGCGGCGTCCTCCGGCGAATCGTTGACGCCGTCGAGCAGGACGTACTCGAAGAAGACGCGCTGCCGCGGCGCCAGCGGATACTTGCGCACCGCGGCCATGAGGGCGTCGAGATTCCACGACCGGTTGACGGGCATGAGGCGACCCCGCGTCTCGTCGTCGGCGGCGTGCAGCGAGATCGCGAGGTTGACCCTCAAGTTCTCACGGCCGAACCGCTCGATGCCCTTCACGAGGCCGACCGTCGACACCGTGATGCGGCGCGGCGAGTACCCCACCCCGAGCTTGGCGTCGGTGAGGATCCTCAGCGCAGTCACCAGCGCCTCGTAGTTGGCCAGCGGCTCGCCCATCCCCATGAACACCAGGTGCGTGACCCGCTGCCCGTCGAGCAGCCGGTTGGCCACCATCAGCTGGCCGACGATCTCCGCGGCCGTGAGATTGCGCTCGAGTCCCATCGTCCCCGTCAGGCAGAACGCGCACGCGTATCCGCAGCCGACCTGGGTCGATAGACACAGCGTGATCCGATCCTCGTCGGGCATGATGACCGCGCTGACGCGGTTGCCGTCGGCGAAGCGGAGGACGAGCTTGCGGCTGCCGTCCTGGGATGGCGTCACCCGCTCGACGTCCGGCAACTCGATCACCGCCCGCTCGGCCAGCGCCGTCTTGAAGTCCCTGGGCAGATCGGTCATGGCGTCGAGCTCGACGACGTTCTTCCGGTAGATCCACGTCGCCAGCTGCCGGCCCCGATAGCGCGAAGCGCCGAGATCGACCGCCAGATCCTCGAGCTCGGAGGGAAGGAGACCGATGAGATTCATGAGGGACATCGGACCGAGAATAACATGAAGGACGCGGGCACTTTTCCACCGCGCTTGTGATCGACCGGTGGATAACCCTGTGGTTGATCGATCTAACTCAGCGAAAAACGATTCACGGACACGCTTCGCCCATGTCAGTGGCAGCGGGATGTACGACGAGATAGAGATCGAGCAAATTGGTATTCGTCGGACCGCTCACCAGCAAGTCTCCGGCCGCGCCGAGCAAGGTGTGCGCGTCGTTGTCGTCGAGGGCGCGGGCGGCGTCGACGCCCGCGGCACGGCCGCGAGCCACCGTGCCGGCGTCGACGATGCCACCCGCGGCGTCGGTCGGGCCGTCCGTGCCGTCGGTGCCGCCGGCGAGGACCACGAGATCGTCGTCCGCTTCGAGCGTGAGCGCCGCGGCGAGCGCGAATTCCTGACAGCGGCCGCCACGACCGTCGCCGCGGACGGTGACGGTGGTCTCGCCCCCGGCGACGAGGCACGCGGGCGGCGGCAGCGCGCGACCCTGCGTCACGAGGTCGACGGCGATGGCACGTGCCTCGCCCTGCACGGCGGTCGACGCGACCCGCGCGGTATAGCCGAGGGACCGCGCTCTCTCGGCGGCGGCCTCGACGACCAGACGGTTGTTGCCGATGACGAGGTTCGTGACGCCGGTGAACAGCGGATCACCCGGCTTCGGAGTCTCGGCGACCTCGCCGCGACACCCCGCCTCGAGCCGCTGCTTCACCGCCGGCGGGACGCGGTCGAGCACGCCGCGGCGCGTGAGCACGTCGAGGGCGTCGCGGAAGGTGGATGGGTCGGGAGCGGTCGGCCCCGACGCGATCACGTCGAGCGGGTCGCCGATGACGTCGGACAGCAGGAGGGTGAGGACCGTCGCCGGGGCGGCGGCCCGCGCGAGCTGGCCGCCCTTCAGCAGCGACAGGTGCTTGCGCACCGCGTTGAGCTCGCCGATGGTGGCACCGGCGGCGAGCAGCAGGCGCGTCACCTCCTGCTTCTCCCGGAGCGTCACGGCCGGTGCCGGGGCCGGAAGCAGCGCGGAGCCGCCGCCGGAGACGACGAA
>Ga0075425_100001469_pt1 | contig 23184 bp, 25 predicted proteins | sample SoiMethybrSBSTD4_FD_75300 | JGI IMG/M metagenome (GOLD analysis project Ga0075425, IMG submission 75300) | Bulk soil microbial communities from a Populus tree surrounding site in Tennessee, USA - Soil MetaG P. TD hybrid SBSTD4 | ecosystem: Environmental > Terrestrial > Soil > Tree plantation... | reverse complement strand
CCGCAAGCGCGACCTTCAACGCGCCCACCGTGTCGAACAAGTCCCAGGTCACGTGCTCGGTCACGGGCGGCGACACGTTCCAGGCCACCATCGCGACGTACACCGGAGCGTCGTTGAGCACCGACCCGCGGCTCGCCGGCGCGCTCAGGATCCGCGCGTGGAGCCTCGTGGACACTACGAACGGGGTCGGCCACGTCTTCGGCCGCTTCCACATCATCGGCGCCGGGACCCGCGCGCACGGGACGCTGAACGCTGCCCTGGCGAGCGGCAAGGCATCCGGAATCGCCCGCGGCTTCGTCCGGCACAAGTGGGGTCGGATCGTCGCATCGCTCGGCAGCGACTTCGATCCGAACGCAGGCTTCTCGACGGGCTCGATCGGGGGCAGCACCGTCGGAGCGGGATTCATCCGCTCGGGTCGCTGGTGCCATCCCCCAAACTGGCCGCAGAGCTAGCGAGAAGGACCATCGGGGCGCCGTGCGCACGGCGCCCTGGTGGCTCGTTCAGCTGACCGCGTCGAGGATGACGAACGCGGCGAAGACGACGCTGATCACGCCGTTCATCGTGAAGAACGCCGTATCGAGCCTCCGCAGGTCGCCCGGGCGCACGAGGGAGTGCTCGTACGCCAGCAGCAGCGCGACGGCGGCGACACCGAGCCAGTAGAGGACGCCGACCGGCAGGCCGAGCCCCACCGCGACGAGGCACGCGATCGTCGCCGCGTGCGCGAGTCGGGCGCCGAGGAAGGCGCCGCGCACGCCGAACCGCGTGACGATCGAGTGCAGACCCTCCCGCCGGTCGATCTCCTCGTCGAACAGCGCGTAGAAGAAGTCGAAGCCCGCAATCCAGAACGCGACCGCAGCGCCGAGCATCCACGCCTGCCATGGCAGCCGTCCCGTGATCGCGACCCAGGCGCCGACCGGCGCGAGGCCGTCGACCGCTCCCAGCCAGAAGTGGCAGAGCCACGTGAACCGCTTGAGGTATGGGTAGACGACGAAGCCGGCGACCGGGATCGGCCAGAGCCAGCGCACGATCGGATCGAGCTGCCAGACGGCCGCGAGGAAGAGCGCGAGCGACGCGAGGCAGAAGACGACGACCTGGGCGACCGAGAGCTGGCCACTCGGAAGCTCCCGGCCGGCGGTGCGTGGGTTGCGCGCGTCGATCCCCGCGTCGATCAGGCGGTTGAGCGCCATCGCGAGGGACCGGGCGCCGACCATCGCGAGCGTGATCCAGAGCAGGTCGTGCCCGCTGGGCGTGCCGTTCACGGCGAGGAATGCCCCGACGTAGGCGAACGGCAGCGCGAAGACCGTGTGCTCGATCTTGACGAGACGCGCGAACCGTGCGGGAAGTGGCGCCGGCGCGGACCCAGCCGTCATGTCTGCTCGTGCGCCGTGGGAGCGTCGGCAAGGAGCTCGAGCGCGTGCGCGAGCGCGGGGCGGAGGACGGCGAAGCCGTCGCGGCAGCCACCGGTCGAGCCCGGCAGGTTGACGACGAGCGTCGCGCCGAGGACGCCGGCCGCGCCCCGCGAGAGGAGGCCGTGCGGCGTCTTCGCGATCGAGTCCGCCCGCAGGGCCTGCGCTATGCCCGGCGCGTCTCGCCCGAGCACGTCGCGCGTCGCCTCGGGGGTCACGTCCCGCGGCGCGAGCCCGGTCCCGCCGGTCGTCAGAACCAGGCGGGCCGAGGCCGCGAGCTCCCGGATCGCCGAGGCGATCTCGTCGCGCTCGTCGGGAACGACGCGCCGCTCGACCTCGTAACCCTCGCCGCGCAGTAGCTCGTCGAGCGCGTCACCGCTCCGATCCTCACGGATCCCGGCCGCCACCCCGTCCGACACCGTCAGCACCGCAGCCTTCAGACGATTCGCTCCTTGGTCTTCTCCACCAGGACGACGTCGGCGATCCGCATCTCCTTGTCCACCGCCTTGGCCATGTCATAGACCGTGAGCGCCGCGACCGAAGCGGCCGTGAGCGCCTCCATCTCGACGCCGGTCTGTGCGGTCGTCTCCGCCGACGCCACGATCTCGACCGACTCCTCGCCCACCTCCAGCGTCACCTCGACGTGCGTGAGCGGCAGCGGATGGCAGAGCGGGATGAGGTCGCTCGTCCGCTTCGCGGCCATGATCCCCGCGACCTGCGCCGTTGCGAGCGCGTCGCCCTTCGGCAGCTCACGCAGGATCCGCGCGGTCGCGGCGGCCATCCGGATTTCAGCCCGGGCGACGGCCCTGCGGCGCATCGGCTCCTTGGCGCCGACGTCGACCATCCGGACGGCGCCCGACTCGTCGACGTGCGACAGGTCGTCCATCAAGCGGATCGTACGGCGTCGAGGTCGGCCAGCTGCGCGCCGACCCACTCTCGGATGTCGTGCGCCCGGACATGCTCGCGGATCGCGTCGGCCCTCCGGCGCCGCTCGGCCGGCTCGAGGGTGAGCGCCGCATAGAGCGCCTCCGCCTGGCCTGAGACGTCGATGGGGTTCACGGTGATCGTCCACTCCCCGAGCTCCTCGTGCACACCGGCGTTCTCGGATAGCACCAGCGCGCCGTCTCGCTCGTTGACGAGGAACGCCTCCTTGGCCACGAGGTTGAGCCCGTCGAAGACGGGGTTGACGAGCAGGACGTCGAACTGCTTGTAACCGGCGACCGAGCGCAGGAAGTCGTCTGCGACGTCCAGCTCCACCGGCTGCCAGCCGTCGCGCCCGAAGCGCTCGTTCACCCCCCGCGCAGCCGCCTCGACGTCGCCGACGTACTCCGCGTAAACCGGGATGTCCTGCCGCGACGGGGCAAGCAGCGCGACCATCCCCACCCGCCCGTGCAGCTCGGGATGCCGCTCGAGGAGCAGGGCGAAGGCGTGAAAACCGCGCACGATGTTCTTCGAGGGGTCGGTCCGGTCGACGCGGAGCACGAGCTGCTCCGGACGACGGGCCACGAGAGCCGCCTCCCGCTCGAGCACGCCGGGATCGTCGCGCAGGCGGTCGAACTCGGCCGGATCGACGCTGATCGGTCGGGCGACGACCCGCGTCGTGTGACCCCGATGCTCGACGGTCCCGGCCTCGCCGTCGACGCGCGCTCCGAGCAGCCGCTCCGCCGCGAGCAGGAACGCTCGCCGCCAGCGCTCGGTGTGAAAGCCGACGACGTCGTTTGCGAGCAGCCCCTCGTGCACGGCCACCCGCAGCTCGGACGGCAGCGCGTGCCAGTAGTCGGGTTCCGGCCACGGGATGTGGAGGAAGTGCGACGTCACGGCGTTGGGCCGCGCTTCCCGCACCAGGCGCGGTGCCAGGTACAGGTGGTAGTCGTGGAAGAGGACCGCCGCGTCGGGCACGCGATCGAGCTCCTGCACCGCCGCAGCTGCCAGCGCCTCGTTAATCGGCACGTACCCGTCGCTCCAGGCCTCGTGCAGCTCAGGCCCGAAGTCCGGCGCGGAACCCAGGCCCCAGAGGTAGTGCTGCAGGAACCAGAGCGTCGGGTTCGCGAGAACGTTGTAGAACCGGTCGTAGGCGGTTGGCTCGTGCGCGACCAGCCGCAGCCGGTACGAGGCGCCGTCGGCCGTGACCTCGCCGAACGAGCCTTCCTGCTCGGCCGCGACTGCTCTGTCCTCCTCGGTCATCGCGCTCGCCACCCAGGTCACGTCGTGGTGGGCAAGCAAGCCGCCGAGGGCCGTCACGACCCCGCCGCCGCCCCGCCTCGCTACACGGTGTCCGTCGGCGTCACGCGCATACGAGACCGGCGCGCGATTGAAGACGACGAGGAGCTTCCGCCGGGACGTTGTCGGTGTTGACAACGATCAGGCCGGCTGATGCAGCCGCTTCACGAACCGGAGGCGCGAGCCGCGGACACCCGGCTGGGACTGCAGCTCGAACTCGTCCGCGATCGTCCTGATGATCGCGATCCCGAGACCGCCTTCGGTGAGCTCCTCGCCCTCGAGCGGCGGCGGCCGGTCCGGGTCGAAGCCTCTCCCGTCGTCGACGACCTCGACGGCGAGCGCATCGCCGGTGAGCTCGTACCCGATCGAGACGAACCCCGCTCCGTCGGCATACGCGTGCCGGACGGAGTTCGAAACGGCCTCGGTCAGCGCAAGCTTGAGATCGGCCAACGATTCCTCGGACAGTGCGACGATGTCAGCAAGACCCGTGAGCGCGAGACGGGCCAGCGCGATGTACTCCGCACGCGCGGGCACGCGGAGCCGGACGCTCCGCATCCCTTCGAGGGTCCCGCCGTCCGTCTCGATCAGTGCTGCCTCGCCCATCTCACCTCGCGTGTTTCCCGTAGATTCGGAAACCTAAACCCGCCGATTTCTACCAGTAACGTTCCCGGACCCTCTCAGCAAGGCCCGATGTTTATTACTCCGCTTCGGCCTTCCCACCTGCCGAGAGACCTAACCCAGATTCGTTTCCACGGGAAAACGGCACGCCCGGAGCCCGACCTAGACTGAGACGACTGTGACGGCCGCCTCGCCCGCACCAGAGCGCCGACGGTCGCGGCCGGGGTCGTTCGAGCGTCCCGTCAACTCGCGGCTCTACCGCGGCACCTGGCTCCTGGTCGGGCTGCCGCTCCTCCTGCTCGCGTTCAGCGTCGCGCGCCCGCCGGCGTTGAATCCGCCAAACCTGCCGCCGGCCTTCGACGCGTCGCAAGCGGCGTCCATCGCCAAGGATCTCGCTTCCAACTATCCCGACCGGCGGCCGGGCACTTTGGACGCCCGCGGGGCCGCAGCCTGGTTCCGGCGCCAGCTGGATCCGTACGGCTTCGATGTTCACACCGATCCGTTCTCGGCAACTGTCGGCGGCCGCCGCACGACGCTCGTCAACCTCGTGACGGAGAAGAGGGGCATCGGCATCTCGCCCCCCGCGATCGTCGTCATGGCGCATCGCGACGACAGCGGCACCGGCAACGGGCTGAACGACAACGCTTCGGGCACGGCAGCGCTCATCGAGCTCGCGCGCTCCTACGCGCCGACTGCTGCCGCCCAGCGAATCTCGCTCCCGTACACGCTGATCTTCCTCTCGACCGACGGCGCCGCCGGTGCCGCGCACTTCGCCGCGCAGCAGCAGGGGCGCGGAAACATCCTCGCCGTCGTCAACCTCGACTCCATCGGCGACCGGGGCAGGCCGCGGCTCGTACTCGGCGCCGACACATCCCGCTCGCCCGCGCCCGGGCTCGTCGAGACCCTGCGTGCCGCTCTCGCGCAGGAAGGCAACCGCGAGCCGGCGCGACCGAGCGGGCTTCAGCAGCTCGTGAGCCTCGGGTTCCCCTTCGATCCGTACGCGCAGGCTCCGTTCGTGAGCCGGGGGATCCCGGCGGTGACCGTGACGACCGGCGGCGCACGACCGCCCGATGCACAACGGCACGGCGAGCGGCTCGACGTCGGGCATCTCGGCGTCGTCGGCCTGGCGGCGCAGGACACGGTGGACGCGATGGAGCAGGGAGTCTCCCTCGCACAAGGCCCCGCGAGCTACGTCTACCTCGGTCAGCGGCTGATCCGCGGCTGGGCGATCGAGATCGTGCTGGTCGCGATGCTGCTGCCGTTCCTCGCGGCCGCCGTCGACCTCTTCGCCCGCTGTCGCCGTCGCCGGATCCGCATCGCACCCGCCCTCCGCAGCTATCGGAGCCGGCTCGGCTTCTGGGCCTGGGTCGGCGCGGTCTTTCTCGTCTTTCGGGCGCTCGGCCTCTGGGGAGGTAGTGACGCGCATGTGCCGCCGTTGAGCTCCGTCTCCTGGCCGGGGGGAGCGCTCCTCGCGCTGGTCCTGCTCGCGGGAGCAGGCTGGCTCGTCGCACGCAGCCGTCTCCTGCCGCGACGGCCTATCCGGCCGGAGGAACGGCTCGCCGGGCACAGCGGCGCCCTGCTCGCGCTTGGCGTCGTCGGACTCTTGCTGGCGGCGACGAACCCGTTCGCGCTCGTCTTCGTCCTCCCCTCGCTGCATGCCTGGCTCTGGCTACCCCAGGTGCAAACCCGTCAGCCGGCTCTGCGCGCAGGCGTTTTCCTGGCCGGCTTTCTGGGGCCGGGTTACCTCGTCTGGTCGTTTGCCACCCACTACAGGCTCGGCTGGGACGCGCCGTGGTACATCGTCAAGCTCTTCGCCGTCGGCTACGCGCCCTTGCCGCTGTTCGTGATCGGCCTCGCCTGGCTCGCGGCGGCCGGTCAGCTTGCCGCCCTGGCCGCGGGCCGCTACGCCCCGTATCCCGCGCCACAGGAGCGGCCGCGTCGCGGCCCCGTGCGCGAGCTCATCCGCACCCTCGTCTTCGCGCCACGACGTCGGGCAGGGACGACCGAGGCGAGGCGCGCCGTCAACCAGTAGCGAGACGAAGCCAGCGCACGGTCGAGCCGGCTGCGAGCTCGCCGTTTCCACGTGGAATGTGGACGAGAGCGTCCGCGGCCGCCGAGCGGACGATCATGTGCGACTCCTGGCCGGTGACCGGCTCGAGCACGAGCGTGTCTCCGTCCACACGTGACCGAGCGCGCACGAACTCGTCGCGCTCCTCGTTCCGCCGGAGGCCGACGGCGAGCTGCCCCGGCTCGAAGCGGGGCAACGGATCCGTCAGGCCCTGCAGCGCCCGCAGGGCGGGCTTGACGAAGAGCTCGCACCCCACGAGCGCGGACACCGGGTTCCCCGGCAGGCCGAAGACGAGCGTCTCGCCGCGGACGCCGAACGAGACCGGCTTGCCCGGCTTGATCGACACGCGCCAGAAGACCTCCTCGACGCCGAGTTCCCGCTCGGCCGCGCGGACGAGGTCGTGCTCGCCGACCGAGACACCGCCCGAGGTGACGAGAACGTCGGCCGCGAGCCCGCGCTCGAGCGCTTCCCGCAACGCCTGCAGGTCGTCCGAGACGGGCGGCTCGGGCAGCACCTCGGCGCCCGCGGCGGTCAGCGCGGAGGAGAGCATGAGACCGTTGGTCTCGTAGATCTGGCCCGGCCGGAGAGCTTCGCCCGGATCGACGAGCTCACTGCCCGTTGCGAGCACTGCGACGCTCGGCCGGCGCGCGCAGCAAAGCTCCGCGACACCGGACGCCCCGGCCGCGGCCAGGCGTGCCGGCGTAAGCGTCACGCCAGCGGGAACCACGACCTCCCCGGCCGCGACGTCTCCGCCCCGCGGGCGGACGTGTGCCCCGGGTTCGACCGACTGCGCGATCTCCACTCTGTTGTCCTTCTGGACAACGTTCTCAATCGGGACAACTGCGTCCGTCTCCTCCGGCACGACCGCTCCCGTCGAGATGGCCACGGCGCAGCCGAGCTCGACTCCTGCCTCGAACGGCTGCCCGGCGGCGGACTCGCCGACGACCCGCAGCGACCCCGGCGCATCGGATGCGAGTAGGGCGAAGCCGTCCATCGCGGAACTCGCGAACGGCGGGATGTCCACCTGGGCGCGGATGTCCTCCGCGCTCACGCGTCCGCCCGCCTGGGCAATCGGCACGACCTCCGCCGAGAGCGTCCGGGCGAGCCCCAGAACCCGTTCCTGTGCCTCCTCGAGGGTGAGTAGTGATGCCACGGCGTGTAAATACCGTAGTCATGAGGCCAGGAGACGAGGTCGCCGAGCGCTACCGGCTCGACGAGTTGCAAGGGCACGGCCCGATGTCGGAGGTCTGGCGGGCCCACGACGACACGCTCGACCGGACGGTCGCGCTGAAGATGCTCTCGCCGACCGCCGATCTCGGCCGGTTCCGCCGTGAGGCGCAAGCCGTTGCCGCGCTCGCGCACGAGAACGTCGTGCGTGTCTACGACTACGGCGAGGACGAGGCCGGCCCATACATGGCGCTCGAGTGGCTGCCGGGCGGGACCCTCGAGGATCGCCTGGTGGACGGGCCATTGGCGCCGGGGGAGACGCATCGCGTGGCGGCGGGCATGGCCGCAGGTCTCGCGCACCTCCACTCCCGCGGCCTCGTCCACCGGGATCTCAAGCCGGCCAACGTCCTCTTCGACGAAGAGGGGCGGCCGAAGCTCGGCGACTTCGGGCTCGCCCGCAGCATCACCGGCGCGGGCGCCCTGACCGAGGCGGGGACCGTGCTCGGCACGGCCGCATACATCTCGCCAGAGCAGGCGGCAGGGGAGCCCGCCGTACCGGCGAGCGACGTCTACTCGTTCGGCGTCATCCTCTTCCGGATGCTGACCGGCGCGCTGCCGTTCACAGCAGACAACGCGCCCGCTCTGCTCAACATGCACCGGCACGAGACACCGCCCGCGGTCGAGACGCTGCAACCCGACGCACCGCCGGAGCTCGCGGCGCTTACGACGGCGGCGTTACGGAAGGATCCAGCACAGCGACCGGCCGACGGAGCAGCACTGCTGGCGGCCCTGGGAGCGGGACCCACGGCCGTCGCAGTCCGCGCTGACACCGAGGCGACGCGAATCTTGCCGGCCCCGGCTCCAGGGGAGGGCCCACCAGGCAGCGATGGCCGACGGCGAGCCGCACTGATCGCGGCCGCGATCATCCTTCTCGCAGCAGCGGGCGGAGTGCTCGCCTGGGCCGTGACGCGGTCTGGCTCGACTCCTGTGCCCTCGACCAGCTCGGTCACGGGCACGCACACGCACACGCGTGGCACCACCGCCACGACGCAGGCTCCGTCGACGAGCACAACGGCCCCGACCACCACCGCTCACACAACGACCGCGGCTACCACCCAGCGACCGCCCACCACGACTCCGACCACGGCACCGACGACGACCGCGCTGCCTCCGACGACCACGGTGACCGTTCCGACCACCGTGCCTACAACGACGAGCGGGCCGGAGACGACTACGGCGACGCCGTGACCGCGTAGTGCCCTTTCCAAGGCACGAACTGTGCGGGAGAGAGCGCCGCCGGGAAGGCGGCGTCCGGCGAACCGCCGACCGCGCGCTCCATGAACAACCGCCAGGCCATCGCCGGCAGCGTCGGGCCAGAGACGGCAGCGCCGTGCACGTTGAGCATCGGGATCTCACCCTTCGGATAGCCCATCCAGACCGTGGCCTCGAGCGAGGCCGTGTAACCGCAGAACCACGCGTCGGCGTAATCGTCGGTCGTTCCCGTCTTGCCGCCGTCGACGCGTCCCGGAACGTGCGCAACGACGCCCGTCCCGTGGAGCATGTTCTCCTCCAGCACGTGGGTGACCGTCGCTGCCACCCAGTCCGGGACGACCCGCGTCCGCTCGGGCTGTCCCCAACCACCTCCGACCTTGCCGCCAGGGAAGACGACCCGCCGGATCGCGATCGGCTTGGAGTAAACGCCGCCGGCCGCCAGCGTCGCGTAGACGGAGGCCATGTCGAGCGGGGTCACCGCGCCGGTGCCGAGAGCGAGTGACGGCGCCGGCTGCAACTTCGTCCGCACGCCGAGCTTCTGCGCCATTGCCGTGATTCCGTCAGCGCCGACGTCGAGTGCGAGCCTGGCGTAGACCGTGTTGTCCGAGTGGAGCGTCGCCGCTGCCACGGTCTCGGGCCCAGCGTAGGTGCCGTCGTACGTACGGACGCGCCACTGGAGCGGGGCGTAGTAGAACGGCGCGGAGAGGTAGCGCGTCGCCCACGGGTTCATCCCTTCCGCCACCGCCGCCGCCAGGACGATTGGCTTGAACGTCGAGCCCGCCTGGCGCTGCGCAGTCGTCGCGAGGTTGAACTCGTTGCCGGGCGTTCCCGGCGTCACGGCCGCCATCGCGCGGATCGCGCCGGTCGCGGGGTCGATGGAGACAATCGTCCCCGCGGGGTCCTGCCGGTCATGCAGTTCCCCCGACAGGGCGTGCACGGCGGCGTACTGCAGCCGCGGCCGGATCGTCGTGTAGATCCTCAGGCCGCCCGCGCGAACGGTCGCCGCGCCGTACGCCTGCTGCAAGAGGTTCTCGACGTAGCCGGCGAAGTACGGCTCCCGGCTCGCATACGCCGGGCTCGGGTGCAGATGGAGGCTGAGGTCGCGGGCGGCGGACTCGTACTGCGCGTCGGTGATGTCCCCGCTCCGTCGCAGCGCGCGCAGGACCGCGTCGCGGCGGCCGAGCGCGGCGGCCGGATTGTGGAGCGGGTCGTAGTAGGACGGCGCCTGCGGCAGCCCCGCCAGAAGGGCAGCCTGCTCTAGCGTCAGCCGGCTCGCAGGAACCGAGAAGTACGTCTCGGCCGCAGCCTCGATCCCGTAGGCGTGGTTGCCGTAGTAGACGTCGTTGAGGTAGGCGGTGAGGATCCTGTCCTTCGGCCAGGCGCGCGCGAGCTTGATGGCGAGGCAGGCCTCGACGACCTTCCGCTGCAGCGTCTTGTCGCGCGAGAGGTAGAGGTTGCGCACGAGCTCCTGCGTGATGGTGGAGCCGCCCTGGACGATGTGTCCGGCGCTCACGTCGGCGACGAGCGCCCGGAGGATCCCCACCGGGTCGATGCCACCGTGCCGATAGAACCGCCGATCCTCGATCGCCACGGTCGCCTTCGGCATCCACGGGCTGATCGCTCCCCGCGCGACGGCCGTCCTGTTCTCGACGGCGGGCAGGACGCCGATCAGGCTGCCGTTCGCGCCGTAGACGAGCGAGTTGTCGGCCTGGCGCACAGGCCGTAGCGCGCCCAGGTCGCAGCTCGAACCGAAGTAGACGGCACCGCCGGCTGCCGTGGCCGCGAGCACCGCGAGCGGAATCGCGATCGCGAGGGCGACGAGAGTGCGGCGTCTCCGTCTCGGTCGCCGCTTCGGCTTGGACTTCCGCTTGGAGCTCACGCCCAGACGCCGAGCGCGCGAAGCCGCCGGTGCGCGCGCAACCGAAGCTCGCGCTCGAGGCGTTCGGCGGCGCCCTCGTCGGAGGCGGCCGCGCGGAGGGTGACCGTCGCGGTCCCGTCGAGCGAGCTCAGGTAGACGTCAGCGTGGCGCTCGTCCGCGACGTCCTCCCGCAACGCGTCGATCGCACCGTCCAGATCGGCGGAGAGCGGCACCGGCACCGACACCTCGGCGAATGTCTCGCGGCTGCGGATTGAGGCGTTCACGATGGTGTCCGAGGCGAGCTTGCTGTTCGGGACGACGAGCCGCCGCTGGTCGCCGGTGCGGATGAACGTGTACGTGAGGCCGATCTCCTCCACGACGCCGGACTCGCCGTCGTAGCTCACCCGGTCGCCGATCCGGACCGGTTGCGTCGTGGCGATCAGCAGGCCCGCGATGAAGTTCCCCAGCGTCTGCTGCGACGCGAGGCCGATGATCACGCCGAGGACGGCGGTTGACGCGAGCAGGCCGCCGGCCACTGCTCGCACCTGGGGAATCACGAGCAGGGCGGAGAACAACCCGACCGCGATGATGATCGTGGTAATCGCGCGCCGCAGGACGCGGTAGCGCGTCTCGACCTCCGGTGGGACCGGCTTACGTGAGAGCCACCAGTCGACTAGGCGCGCCACGAGCGTGACAACGAGCAACACGACGGCAGCGATGACGATGCGGTGCCAGAAAGGCATCGCCGCCCGATTCGCCGCGGGCGCGGCGTTTCCTCAGTCGAGCGGCAGCGGACGGCGACCCGCGAAGCCGTCATCGACGCGGTGCCACCAGGCGATCTCGTCCTCGCCGAGCTGCCAGCAGAGCAGCACCGTCTCGCCGTGGTGGAGCGCCGGGAAGTCGACCAGGCCGCTGTCGAGATCCTTCACCTGGGCGCCGTGGGCCGTGATCTCGTCCACGAGCCGCGCGAGGCGGCGCGCGACGCCGTCGACTTCCGCGGTCGCCTGGGCGAGCTCGGCGGGGGGGATGCCGCCTCCGTTGCCGCGGATCTTCCGCTCGAGCTCCTCCTGGCGCTCGAGGGCCGCGGCGTGCTCCTGCCGGTTCGCGACCAGCTGCTCGACCAGCGGCCGCACGTGCTCGAGCTCGGCGTTCGCCTCCTCAGGCGTGAAGTGGCGCATCGCTCGAACCCTATGCTGGCGTCGTCGTGGAGGTCGACGCCGCCCAGCCCCGCCCGCGCACGAGCCATGTCCGCCTCGCCCTCTGGGTCGGCTTCGTCGGAGTGATCGCATTGGTCAACTACGCGGCGCGGTTCTCGTCGGGGAGCAGCGGGAGCAAGGGCGTCTCGCGCCAAGAGGTCTACTCGTACTCGACGTTCGCCGGCGGGACTGTCATCTACGCGATCTGGCTCGGGATCGTCCTGTTCATTTGCATCGATCGGTTCGACCTGCTGGCGCTGCGCTGGCCCCGTGGGTGGGGCCGGGCGCTCGGGCTCGGTGCCGCGGTCGTCGGCGCGACACTTGTCTGGGAGGGGGCGATCTCCTACCTGCCGCTACCGGAGAGCCCCGGCCAGGAGCAGGGGATCACGAACGTGCCTTGGGAGCCGGCGCACGCGGGCGCCTTCGCCGCCAACTTCGTCCTCTTCGTAGCGATCGCGCCGTTCGTCGAGGAGCTGACCTTTCGCGGTGCCGGCCAGTCGCTGCTCCGCTTTCTCGGGCAGTGGCCGTCGATCATCCTCGTCGCCGTCGCCTTCGGGCTCGCCCACGGGCTCCTCGAGGCGCTGATCGTGCTCGTTCCGTTCGGCATCGCGCTCGCCTGGCTCCGCGACCGGACGGACAGCGTGGTGCCGGGGATGTTCGTGCACGCCCTCTTCAACGGGGCGGCGCTCGCCTACATCGTGCTTCAGTAGCTAGTCCTCTTCGTCGCCGTTCTCGACCACGAACTGGTCGGGCGTGACGTCCTCGAGGAAGCTGCGGAACTTGAGCACCTCTGCCTCCAGCTGCTCCTCGTCGACCTCCTCGCCCTCGAACTCGATCGCCGACTCCGCGATCACGTCGTCGGCGGCGAAGATCGGCGCCTCGGCGCGAATGGCGAGCGCGATCGCGTCGGAGGGGCGAGAGTCGACCTCGATCTCCTGGCCGTCTTGGATGACGGTGATCTGCGCGTAGAAGGTGTTCTCGCGCAGCTCGGTCACTGTGATCCGGCTGATCGACGCGCCGAGCTGCTCGAGCATGTCGCTCACGAGGTCGTGCGTCATCGGCCGGACCGAGGTCTGGCTCTGCAGCTTCATGAGGATCGCTGCCGCCTCCGGATGCCCGATCCAGATGGGGAGGAACTTGTTCCCGTCCGAAGTCTTGAGGAGGACGATCGGCTGTTTGCCGACCAGATCGAAGCTGACTCCGTAGATGAGCATCTCCTGCATCCGCGGCGACCTCTTTTCGAATATAGCTCAGGCCGCGCGGCGCAAACCCGGCGTATCCCCCCTTCGGTGGGCGCCGTTTGACCCACGTGCGCCCGCTCTGGCTGGACGACATCGAATCACTCGAGGCGATCTCGCAGAACGAGGATGCCCGGCGGATCTTCCTCCGGATGGCTGCGCTCTCGCAGACCGGCCGAACGGAGAACTTCGTCGTCGAGGTCGCACTGGACGGAGAGCTCGACGCGGCGACGAAGGGCCGGCTTGTCGAGCTCGCCCAGGACGAGGCGTTCCTGCTCGCGGTCGAGGAGTACCTCGTGCGCACCCACCGGCTTCACTGAGCGGGCACGGAGAAGTGGGCGATCCTGGATTCGAACCAGGGACCTCCGCCTTATCAGAGCGGCGCTCTAACCAGCTGAGCTAATCGCCCGCGCGGTGCTCGATTGTAGCCGCGTTCTCGAGCGCCTCAGCAAGCTCGGCGAGGTCGTGCTCGTCGGCGAACGGCAGCTCCACCCGCCCGAGGACCACGCGCGCGTGGCGGCCCGTCAACTGCTCGACTGCCGCGCGTACTCGATCCGCTAGCGCCGGATCGATCGGTGCCGAACGCGTGCGTGACCGCTGGCGTGCGCCAGCCCACTTCGCCCGCTGCTCCGCTGCCCGCACCGAGAGTCCGCGACGCACGATCTCGCGTGCCAGCCGGCGGCGGCCCTCGTGGTCGGGCACGGCGAGGACAGCCCTGGCGTGGCCCTCGGTCAACTGCCCGCGCTCGACCATCCCGAGCACGTCGTCGGGCAGCTCGAGCAACCGGATCCGGTTCGAGACCGACGGCTTCGAGCGACCGACCCGCTCGGCCACCTCGCCGAGCGAGAGCGAGAACTCGTCGATCAGAACGGCGTAGGCACGCGCCTCCTCGATCGGCGTCAGCTGCTCGCGCGCAACGTTCTCCACCAGGCCGAGCAGGAGCGTGTCGCGATCGTCCACCGTGCGCACGACAGCGGGGACCGTCTCGCGGCCCGCCTCCCGGGCGGCCCGCCACCGGCGCTCCCCGGCGACGATCTCGTACCCGCCTACGCCGCGCGGCCGCACGAGCAGCGGCTGGATCACGCCCTGCTGCCGCACCGACTCCGCCAGCCCCGAGGCCGCCTCGGGCTCGAAGCGGCGGCGCGGCTGGCGCGGGTTCGGATGGATCGCGTCGACCGGAATCTCGAGCAGCTCGCTCGGAACCGGCTGGCCGCCGATCAGCATCTCGAGGCCGCGGCCGAGGCCTCGACGCTGGGGGGAGGACTCAGGTGCGCTCGACAAGCTCCATCGCCACCTTCCAGTAGGCGTCCGCTCCGGCGGAGCGACGGTCGTAGGCAATTGCGGGCAGCCCGTGGCTCGGGGCTTCGGCGAGGCGCACCGAGCGCGGGACGGAGGTGCGGAAGACGAGCTCGCCGAAGTGGCGCCGAACTTCCTCCTCCACCTGCTGGGCGAGCCGCGTCCGGCGGTCGACCATCGTGAGGAGGACACCGCCGATGCCGAGATTCGGATTGAGCCGCCGCCGGATCAGCTCGACCGAATGCAGCAGCTGCGTCAGCCCCTCGAGCGCGTAGTACTCAGCCTGCACCGGGACCAGCACGCGATCGGCCGCGGCAAGCGCGTTGACCGTGAGCGGCCCGAACGAGGGCGGACAGTCGAGGAAGACGAAGTCGTAGCGGTCAATCCCGGACGCGAGTGCCTGGGCGAGATACCGCTCGCCGTCGGAGCGGCTCGAGAGCTCGACGACGGCGCCGGCGAGATCCGGCTTGGCCGGGACGAGGTCGAGGTTCGCGAAAGCAGTAGGGTGGACGAGCTCGGCGAGCGGCGCGCCGTCGAGAAGGTCGTAGCTCGAGCTGCCGTTCGCGCGCATCCCGAGCCCCGAGGTCGCGTTCGCCTGCGGGTCGAGGTCGATCACGAGCGCGCGCTCGCCGGCCTCGGCGAGGCAGGCGGCGAGGTTGACGGCGGTCGTCGTCTTGCCGACGCCGCCCTTCTGGTTCGCGAGAGCGTAGACCCGGGACATCTCCGGCCATTGTCGCTAGGCCAGCGGACGCTTCTTCGCCACGCCGGCGCGGCGCGGGAAGCCGGGTGGTGTCGGTGCGACCTTCGGCAGCACGGCGAGGCCGTCGTGCAGCTCGGGAGCGCCTCCGCCCAGCTGTTCCGACGCGGCCGCAAGCTGCTCGAGATCCACCCGCTTGCCGAGCCAGAGGATCGCGGCGCCGCCCGAACGGACGAGCGGCAGGCATAGCTCCGCCGCCACCGACGGCTGGGCGAGCGCCTTCGCCACCGCCACGCCCCAGCACTCGGGCAGTTGTTCCTCCGCACGACCCCAGACGACCTCTGCATTGGGCGGCGACCAGCGGCGGAGGAAGTCGCACTTGCGCCGCTCCGCGTCGAGCAGGGTCACCTCGCGCTCGGGCAACGCGGCGGCGAGCGGGATCCCCGGCGAGCCGCCGCCCGAGCCGACGTCGATCACCGTTCCGCCGTACCGCTCGAGCAGCGGCAGCGCCCGCAGCGCGTCGTCGAGCAGCATCTTTCGCGCCTCGCCGAGATCACGGAGCGCCGTCAGCCCGGGCGTCGTGACGACTGCGCCTAGCCAGTCACTCAGGAACGACGACGACGTAGCGGTTCGGCTCCGTTCCTTCGGAGGTCGTGCCGACGCCAGCGACGTCCTTGAGGTGCAGGTGGACGACCTTGCGCTCGACCGCCGTCATCGGCTCGAGCTCTTCGCGCTCGCCCGAGTCGCGCACCCGGTCGGCGACCCGCAGGGCGAGCGTCTCGAGCGTCGCCTGCCGACGGGCGCGATAACCCGCGGCGTCGACCACGACGTCCTTCTTCTCCTCACCGTGGGCGCGGTAGGCGATCACATTGAGGAGGTACTGAACCGCATCGATGGTTTGGCCATGGCGGCCTATGAGCAGGCCGACATCCGGCCCGGAGCACGTCACGACGATCGCCTCGCGCTCGTCGCGTGCGACGACATCCGCATCGACGCCGAGCACTTCGACGATCTGCGACACGAGGGCCCGCGCCTCGCCGGCCTGACCGCCCCCCTCGGCCACGGGCTCGGCTGCGGCCACCGCCTCCGCCGCCTCGGCCGGTAGGTGAGCGACCACGCGAGCCGGCTCGTAACCGACACCGAGGATCCCGCGCTCGCCTTCGGCGACGACCTCGAACTGCACGGCGGCCTTGTCGAGCCCGGGATACCGCCGCTCGAGCTCGCGCAGTGCCGCCCACTTCGCCTCCCCGACCGTCTCCCCGGTCGCCTCGGAGGTCAGGTCCGCGATCTCGCTCATCTCCGGCTCGTGCGCTTCTTCTTGCGCCGAACCTGCCGAGGCTTCTGTGCTGCGACCGGCTTCTCCTGGCGAGGCTGAGCCCCATCGCCCTGGATGGCCGCGGCCGTCTCCGGTTTCGGCGACGTTCGCGAGCTGCGGCGCTCGGGCGCCGGCGCAGGCGTCTTCGCAACCAGTCGCCGCGTGATCAGCCCCTGTCCCACTGTCCACAAGTTCGTCGTGACCCAGTAGAGGACGAGGCCTGCGGGGAAGTGCGCGATGATGAAGACGAAGAAGAGCGGCATGACCATGAAGAGGATCCGCTGCGTCTTGTCCGCCGTGGTCATCATGAAATACGACGAGGCCATCTGGCTCGCGACGTAGACGAACAGCAGCACGTAGCCGCCCCAGAACGACGTCGTGTGCGCACTGATGTCCGGGACGAAGTGGAGGAATGAGAGGTCCGCGTTCGGACCCACATGGAAGTTCGACTCGAAGCTCCTGAGCGTGTAGTAGAGGGCGATGAAGACCGGTAGCTGTAGGAGCATCGGCAGGCACGAGGCCGCCGGGTTGATGTTGTTCTCCCGGTAGAACTTCATCAGCTCCTCGTTCTGCTTCTGGCGGTCGTGCTTGTACTTCTTCTGGAGCTCCTTCATCTGCGGCGCGTAGCGCTGCAGGTTCTGCATCGAGTGGATCTGCTTGACCGTCAGCGGCACGAGGAGCATCCGCACCACGACCGTCGTCGCGACGATCGCCCACGCCCACGGCAGGTGGAGGCTCGTGTGGAACCAGATGAGAACGTGCTTCATCACGGTCTCGAGCTGACTGAGGATCGGGATCGTGAAGAGCATCATCGGACCGGGTCGAAGCCTCCCCGACTCCACGGATTGCACCGGAGCAGGCGCCAGCCGGCAAGGACGCTCCCGCGCACGAGGCCGTGGCGGCGCACCGCCTGCACCGCATACTCGGAGCAGGACGGGTGGTACTTGCACGTGGTCGGGAACAGCGCACCGAACGTCAAGCGGTAAAGCCAGACGAAACCGACTCCGAGCAGCGACGGAACACGCAGAACGGCACTCACGCTGCGAGCACTCCGGTTTGCTCGAGCAGCTCGTCGACACGGTCGCCGAGCCACGCGAAGCCATTCGTCTCGGCGGCCTCGACAAGTCCTGGACGGACGATCAGCACGTAGTCGTGGCCGGCGGAGACGCGATCGAGGCGCTCGTTCCACACCTCTCGCAGGCGCCGCTTGATCCGGTTCCGCTCGACCGCGCCGCCGGCAGCCCTCGGCACTGCGAACCCGATCCGCGGCTCCGACGGTTCCTCCTGCGGCAGCCAGTAGAGAACGAGAAAACGGGACGACACCGAACGGCCGCGGCGGTGCACCGCGTCGAAGTCCCTGGAGCGGGACAGGCGGTTGGCGCGCTTCACGGATGCAGCTTAGTGCCGACCGCAGCTACGCCGAGAGGCGAGCCCGGCCCTTGCCGCGGCGGCGCTTCAGAATCGCGCGGCCGGCCTTCGTGGCCATGCGCGCGCGGAAGCCGTGCTTGCGCTTGCGGCGGCGGACATTGGGCTGATAGGTGCGCTTCAAGGCTGAGAAAGGCTCGTCTTTGCCAAAAAAATCCCCGCCGTCGGCGGGGCTCGGCGGTCAGTATAGACGACCGTCGTCCACCGGCTTCTCCACAGGCGCAGACGACGAAGGGATGCGGCTGGAGCAACTTGCCCCCACCGCTGTCCACACCTGTGGAGAGATCTCGGCGCCTTGGAAACTCCCTGCAAATTGCGCGATTTTGCCCTGGTCGAAGTCACTGTTATGCTGGCCGCCGAGCTGTAGACGGGGAGGACGAGGGCGTCGGTGGAGCACCAATTAGAGCTGTCCGCAGAGGACCTTTGGGAGGAGATCTCGGGGCGGCTCAGAGAGGCCCTCAGCGGCGGCACCTACAGCAAGTGGTTCGGCGACGTCCACGACCTGGCCTTCGATGGGGAAACCCTCGTGCTCACCGTTCCGAGCGAGTTCACGCGTGACTGGATCGAGGGCCACTTCCTCGGCCTGATCGGCGCGGCCGTGCGCGACATCGTCGGCTTCGAGCGCCCGCTCGAGCTCCGAGTCGCGGACGACGCAGAGGCCTCGATGGAGGCCCACATGGGGTCGGAGGGCCTCGTTCCCATGGTCCGACGCATACCCGGCCGGCCGGAAAGCGGCGGGTTCAACGCGAAGTACACGTTCGACTCGTTCGTGATCGGCTCGTCGAACCGTTTCGCCCACGCCGCCGCGCTCGCAGTTGCCGAAGCGCCGGCGCAGGCGTACAACCCGCTCTTCATCTACGGCGGCACCGGGCTCGGCAAGACGCATCTGCTCCAGGCCGTCGCGCAGTACGTCGCCGAGCACTCCTCGGCGCTCTCCGTCCGCTACGTGACGAGCGAAGCCTTCGTCAACGACTTCATCAACTCACTCCGCGACAAGCGGATCGAGGGCTTCAAGCAGCGCTACCGCGCCTACGACGTCCTGCTCATCGACGACGTCCAGTTCTTCGAGGGTAAGGAGCGCTTCCAGGAGGAGTTCTTCCACACGTTCAACTCGCTGTACGAGGCCGGCTCGCAGATCGTGCTGTCCTCCGACCGGCCCCCGCGCGACATCGGGACGCTCGAGGATCGGCTGCGAAGCCGCTTCGAGTGGGGGCTCATCACCGACATCCAGCCGCCGGACCTCGAAACGCGGATCGCGATCCTTCGCAAGAAGGTCAAGGTCGACGGGATCGACGTCCACGACGAGCAGGTGCTCACGTTCACCGCCAGCCGCGTCTCGACGAACATCCGCGAGCTCGAGGGCGCGCTGACCCGCGTCGTCGCCTTTTCGTCCCTCACCGGTCGCCCGATGACGGTCGAGCTCGCCCAGGACGTCCTACGCGACGTGTTCCCGCAGGGCGAGGCTGCCGAGGTCTCGATCAAACGGATCCAGGATCTTGTGGCCGAGCGGTTCGAGCTCACACTCGACGAGCTCTGCGGTGAGAAGCGTTCCCAGAACATCGTCTACCCGCGACAGGTGGCGATGTACCTCTCCCGCGAGCTCACCGACTCATCCCTGCCGAGAATCGGCAAGGAGTTCGGCGGCCGCGACCACACAACGGTCATCCACGCGACCTCCAAGATCTCCCGTCTGATCCGTGAGGACAGGTCTGTGTACAACCTCGTGCAAGAGCTCACCGCGCGTGTGAAACAGGCCCGCTGACGCTTCTCGCCTGTGGGACCCTTCGGATCGTCCACAATGAAGCTCCACACGCAATCCGTAGGAAGGAAGCCGGCGCAAGCACGTCTTCCCCGTCGTCCACACTCCCTACTACTTCTACGAGAATCCCTAGATGATTGAGAGTGACATCGCAGTCGGTGCCGGGTTGAGGATTACCTGCGCGAAGGACGAGCTCGTGCAAGGCCTCACGCTCGTCGGTCGTGCTGTTTCGAGCCGCACGGCGATCCAGATCCTGTCGGGGATCCTGCTCGAGGCAAACGGAGACGAGCTTCGGCTGGCGGCGACGGACATGGAGCTTTCGCTGCGCGCTGCCGTGCCAGCGCGGGTCGAGGGCGACGGCGCCGTAGTGCTGCCCGGTCGCACGCTCGTCGACATCGCGCGGCTGCTGCCGGGAGACGACGTCACGATCGAGCATCGCGCGGCGGAATCGGTCGTTCACCTCGGCTCGGGCGCCGCGAGCTACACACTCCACACGTACAACGCCGAGGATTTCCCGCGGCTACCGGAGCTCACCGAGGCGGAGACATTCACGGTTGACCGTGAGGCGCTGCTCGAGACGATCGGCCGTGTCGCGCGCGCGGCTTCGCGCGACGAGGCGCGCCCTGTACTCACCGGCGTCCTTGTCCAGTTCGCCGGCGACAAGCTCGTGATGGCAGCCACCGACTCGTACCGCCTGGCTGTGAAGGAGACGGCGCTCGGCTCGTCGGCTCCCGAGCTCGAGGCCATCGTCCCCAGCCGCGCGCTGCAGGAGCTGGCGCGGATCCCCGGAGACGGCGACGAGATCGCGGTCGGCGTCCAGGAGAACCAGGTCCTCTTCTCGATCGGCGGCGTCTGGCTCACGACGCGGCGGATCGACGGCCAGTTCCCGAACTACAGGCAGCTCCTGCCGGAGGCGTTCGAGCACGAGCTGACGATCTCGCGCGCCGAGCTATTGGATGTCGTACGGCGGGCGGCCGTGATGATCCAGCGCGCAACGCCGCTCCAGCTGCGCTTCGCCGACGGCGAGGTCACGGTGGTGGCGCGAACGCACGAGGTCGGCGAGTCGCAGGAATCGATGCCGGTCGCATACAGCGGCGAGCCCCTCGAGATCGGCTTCAACGCGGAGTTCCTGAAAGAGGGGCTCGAGTCGGTCGAGGGCGACGACGTGAAGATGAAGCTGATCAGCCCGCTCCGCCCGGCGATCCTCACCGACGAGGCCGACGACTTCACATACCTCGTCATGCCGATCCGCCTTCCCGGCTGATCGCCGACTCCGCTTCGCTTCGCGACTTTCGCTCATACGAGCGACTGGAGCTAGCACTGCAGCCGGGGCTCGTTCTCGTCGTGGGTGCGAACGGTGTCGGCAAGACGAACCTGCTCGAGGCTGTCCACGTTGCGACGCAGGGGTTTTCGCCGCGCACTCGCGCCGACTCGCAGGTCGTGCGCTTCGGGGCGGAGGGCGCTCGAGCAGCCGTGGCGGGCCGGCGCGGCGAGGTCGGGCTGGAGCTCGAGGTGACGGTGCGGCGAGGCGAGGGGAAGCGTGCCCGGCTCAACGGCGCGCCGCTGCGGGCGGCCGAGCAGCTGCGGGGGCTGGTCTCGACGCTCGTCTTCACGCCCGACCGGCTCGGAGTCGTGAAGGGGCCGCCCGCCGCCCGCCGCGCCTACTTCGATCGCGTTCTCGGACGCTTCGCGCCGGTTCGCGTGTCGCTGCCGACGGAGTACGGCGCCGCCGTGGCGCAGAGGAACGCCGCGCTCCGCCGCGTCGCGGCGGGCGCCTCGAGCCGCGATGCGGTCGAGCCGTGGAGCGAACGCGTTGCGTCGCTCGGTGCGGACCTTGTCGCGGCCCGGCGCGAGACTCTCGCGCTGCTCGGGCGGCCCTTTGCGGCTCGCGCGGACGAGTTCGGGCTCGGCGACGTGTCGCTCCGGTACGACGGCGAGCCGCCGACGCCTGCCGGGCTGACCGCTGTGTTCGAGCGCGACCTCGAGCGCGGCGTGACCTCGCTCGGGCCGCACCTCGACGACGTCGTGATCGTCGCCGGGGGCCGCGATCTCCGCAGCTTCGGCTCGCAGGGAGAGCAGCGGCTGGCCCTGCTCGCCCTGCTTCTCGCCGAGGCCGAGACGATCGCCGACCGGACGGGAGTGCCGCCGCTCCTCCTGCTCGACGACGTCCTCTCGGAACTCGATCCCGGACGTCGACGGATCCTCGCGGCTCGCGTGCGCACCGCCGGGCAGGCGCTCGTCACGGCGACCGACGCAGCGATGCTGCCGTCCGAGGCCGACCAGTTGCTCGAGGTGACACCGGGCGCCGTTCTCGAGGCGGTCGCGTAAGTGGAGCCGGTTGGTGATCAGATCCGGGCGGAGCTGAGCCGCGTCGGCGCCGACAGCGTGGCCGCCGGAGACGCCGTTACGGCGTGGCCTGCTGCCGTGGGCGACGAGATCGCGCGCAATGCCTGGCCGGCCCGGACGCAGCCCGACGGGACGCTCGTCGTCCACGTGCGTGACGCGATCTGGGGCTTCGAGTTGACTCAGCGCACGGCCGAGATCTCGGAGCGTCTGCCAGGTCGTCCGCGGCTTCGGTTCACTCCCGGACCGCTGCCCGACACGACTCCGGAGCCGCCCGCGGCGCCGCCTGTCGAGGCTTCGCCCGAGCAGGCGCGAGAAGCCGCGGCGATCACGGCCGAGATTGTGGATCCAGACCTGCGCGAATCTGTCGCGAAAGTCATAAAAGCGGCGCTCGCGCGGGCGCCGAACGACCGCCCCGTCTGATACACTTCCTTCTGCCCGCAAATGCGGAATTTGCAGGGCTTTTTTCATGGCTCAAGTAGACAATACTGCGGACTACACCGCTAGGGACATCACGGTCCTCGAAGGCCTCGAGCCGGTCCGGCTTCGGCCGGGCATGTACATCGGCTCGACCGGCCTCCGCGGCCTCCATCACCTCATCTACGAGGTCGTGGACAACTCGGTCGACGAGGCGCTCCAGGGGCGCAACGATCGCATCGAGGTCACGCTCCATCCGGACAACTCGGTCACGGTCCAGGACTGGGGCTCGGGCATCCCGGTCGACGTGATGGCGGACCAGGGATTGCCGGCACTCACGGTCGTCCTCACGAAGCTCCACGCCGGCGGCAAGTTCGGCGGAGACGGCTACAAGGTCTCGGGCGGCCTACACGGCGTCGGCGTCTCGGTCGTGAATGCGCTCTCCGAGCGGCTGGTCGCCGAGGTGCGGCGTGACGGCAAGATCTACCGGCAGGAGTTCGAGCGCGGCGAGCCCACCGGCGACATGGAGGTCGTCGGGAAGATGGCCAAGGGCGACCCGACCGGGACGACGATCACCTTCCTGCCCGATTCCGAGGTCTTCGAGGAACTCGACGTCGAGGCGTCGACGATCACGCAGCGGTTGCGCGAGACGGCGTTCCTGACGAAGGGCCTCCACATCAAGCTCGTCGACGAGCGCGCGGACGGGAAGACGGTCGAGTTTCAGTACGAAGGCGGGATCCGCGACTTCGTCTCGTACATCAACGAGGCCAAGGACGCGATCCACAAGCACATCGTCTATTTCGAGGGCGAGACCGACCAGGGCACCGTCGAGGTGGCGATGCAGTGGAACTCCTCCTACCAGGAGTCGGTCTTCACCTTCGCCAACAAC
>Ga0075425_100001467_pt1 | contig 23194 bp, 17 predicted proteins | sample SoiMethybrSBSTD4_FD_75300 | JGI IMG/M metagenome (GOLD analysis project Ga0075425, IMG submission 75300) | Bulk soil microbial communities from a Populus tree surrounding site in Tennessee, USA - Soil MetaG P. TD hybrid SBSTD4 | ecosystem: Environmental > Terrestrial > Soil > Tree plantation... | reverse complement strand
GTGACCAAGCCCATCGATCCCTCCGCGCTCTACGACGCCCTGAGCCGCTTCCGGCCGGAAGGGCCTGCCGCCGCGAGGGGTGCGTCCCTCCGCGTGGAACCTCAGATTAGATCCACGCTCCGGGACGACGCCCTCGCGGCGGACCGTCCTGTCGGTCGACTACCGGAGACAGGAGAGATCGATGCGGCCCAGGGCCTGCGGCGGGTGGCGGGGAACCGCGCGCTGTACCTCCGGCTGCTGCGGCAGTTCGTGGCGGAGCAGGCCGGCGCCGCGGAGAAGGTACGCGCGAGCCTCGAGCGGCGCGACGGGAAGGAGGCCGTGCACCTGGCCCACACGGTCAAGGGCGTGGCGGGGAACCTGGCCGCGGGGCCGGTGCAGGCGGCCGCCGGCGCGCTGGAGAAGGCCCTGCGCGACGGGATGGCGCCCCCGCAAGTCGAGGCGTTGCGGGCGCGGTTGGCGGAGGCATTGGACCGCCTGGTCGCGGCCCTACGGCCGGTGCTGGGCGACGACGATGACGCCGTCCCGGCGCCGACGTCCACCGCCGCGACGCCGCACGCGGACGCGGCCACGCTCAAGGCGCTGGTGGAGCGCTGGTCTCGCCTGCTCGCGGAGTGCGACGCGGCGACCGTCGACGACCTGGAGCGGGAAGGCGCTCCGTTGCACGCGCTCTTCGGCGACGCCTCTGCCTTCGCGGGCTTCGCCAGGCAGGTGAAGGGCTACGACTTCGAGGGCGCCCTCGAGGCGCTGCGGCGCGCGGCCGGCGCGAAGGGGATCGAGGCGTAGGCCATGGCCGGGGTCAAGGAGCTCTCCGAGTGCCGCGTGCTCGTCGTGGACGACATGAAGGCCAACGTGGACATGCTCGTCGAGGCGCTGCGGGGAGAGCACAAGCTGAGCGTGGCCCTGGACGGGGAGGCGGCGCTGCGCGCGGTGCAGAAGAGCCCGCCCGACCTGCTGCTGCTCGACATCGTGATGCCCGGCCTCGACGGCTACGAGGTCTGCCGCCGCCTGCGCGCCGATCCCGCGACGCGCGAGATCCCGATCATGTTCCTGAGCTCGCTCGAGGACGTGAAGGACAAGGCCAAGGGCTTCGAGCTGGGCGCCAACGACTACCTCACCAAGCCCTTCGAGATCCTGGAGGTGAAGGCGCGGGTCCGATCGCTGCTCAAGGCCAAGGCCTACGCGGACGCCATCCGCGCCGCACAGGACAGGGACCTGGCCATCGCCCGCGAGATCCAGATGGGGATCCTGCCCTCCGACATCCCTTCGCGGGTTCGCGGGACGGGATGGGATGTCCACGCCACCATCGAGCCCGCGCGCCACGTGGGTGGGGACCTGTTCGAGGTCCTGCGCCTCTCCGACGACCGGCTGGTGCTGGCGGTGGGAGACGTGTGCGGGAAGGGCATACCGGCCGCGCTGTTCATGGCCGTCGCGGTGACCCTGCTGCGCACCCTGGCCCGCCAGCTGGACGGCCCGGCGGAGATCCTGGGCCGCCTGAACGACGAGCTGGCGGCCCAGAACCCGCGCGGGATGTTCGTGACCATGGTCTGCCTCGACGTGCGCGGCTCCAGGGTCACCTGCGCGAACGCCGGCCACGACTCCGCGCTCCGGGTGGGAGCGGCGGGCGCGCCGCAGCCGGTGTTCCCGTCTTCGGGGACGGTGCTCGGCCTCTTCGAGGGCCAGCAGTACGCCGACGAGACGCTGGAGCTCGGGCCGGGGGAGAGCCTCGTGCTCTACACCGACGGGGTGAGCGAGGCCAACGACGCGACGGGCGCGCTCTTCGGCGAGGAGCGCCTCCACGCCTGCCTCGCGCAGGGAGGGGCCCAGACGGCGGCCGGCACCGTGGACCGGCTGCTGGGCGCCGTGCGCGCCTTCGCGGGCGGAGCGCCGCAGTCCGACGACATCACCATCCTGGTCCTCAGGCGTGGGGCCGGGCCGGAGTCTTCGGCGAAAGGAGCGCGGGCATGAGCCAGGCCGAGCCCTCGGTCCTGATCGTGGACGACGAGCGGGTGAACATCGACATCCTGGTGGACCTGCTCAAGCCGCACTACCGCACGCTGGTGGCCACGAGCGGGGAGCAGGCCCTGCGGCGGGCGGCGGGCCAGCCCGCCCCGGACATCCTGCTCCTCGACGTGATGATGCCGGGCCTGGACGGCTACGAGGTCTGCCGCCGGCTCAAGGCCGACCCCGCCACGCGCGACGTCCCCGTCATCTTCGTGACGGCCATGAGCGAGGTGGGTGACGAGGCCAAGGGGTTCGCCCTGGGCGCCGTGGACTACATCACCAAGCCCGTGGTCCCCGTCCTGGTGGAGGCGCGGGTCCGGGCCCACCTGGAGAACAAGCACGCCCGCGACTTCATCGCCGACCGCAACCGCATCCTCCAGGGGATGGTGCTGGAGCGCACGAGGGAGCTGGCGGCCACCCAGGACGCGACCATCCTGAGCATGGCCACCCTGGCCGAGACCCGCGACCCGGAGACGGGCCGTCACCTGCGCCGCACCCAGGGCTACGTGCGGGCCCTGGCCGAGCAGCTGCGCGGCCACCCCCGCTTCCGCGACCAGCTCGACGACCACGCCATCGAGCTGCTCTTCAAGTCCGCCCCCCTGCACGATATCGGCAAGGTGGGCGTGCCCGACCGCGTGCTGCGCAAGCCGGCGCGCCTCACGCCCGAGGAGTACGAGGAGATGAAGCAGCACACGGTCTACGGCTACGAGGCCATCGTATCCACGGAGACTCTCCTCTCCGGCTCCGGGATCTCGGGCGCAGCCCTCTCCTTCCTGCGCTTCGCGCGTGAGGTCGCGCGCAGCCATCACGAGAAGTGGGACGGCTCCGGCTATCCGGACGGCCTGCGCGGCGAGACGATCCCGCTCTCCGCGCGGCTCATGTCGGTGGCCGACGTGTACGACGCGGTGACCTCCCGGCGGGTCTACAAGCCCGGCCTCAGCCACGAGCAGACCACGGTCGAGATCCTGAACGGCCGCGGGACCGCCTTCGATCCCGACGTGGTGGACGCCTTCCGGGCCCGGGGCCACGAGTTCGAGGCCATCGCGCGCACCAGCCCGGATGCGCTCGCGCCGTCCTAGATGAGGCGCGCCAGGCCGATCCTCGACGCGATGGGGACGCCTCTCCTCTACGCCGTGGGGGCGGTGGGGCTCGGCCTGGCCCTGCCGCGCCTCGAGGCGGCGTTCCTTCCCCAGCTCACGGCGCCGATCGGGGCCGGGCCGGCCATGGCCGTCCTCTCCGCCATCGCGTCGGGGACGCTGCCCCTGACTGGCCTCGTGTTCTCGCTCGCCTTCGTGATGGTGCAGTTCAGCGCGACCGCCTATTCGCCGCGCCTGGTGTACTGGCTGGCCGGCTCGGCGCTGATGCAGCACGCGCTCGGCATCTTCACCGCCACGTTCCTCTACGCGTTGGCGGCCCTGGCCTGGATCGACCGGGGAGGCACCGGGAAGGTCCCGCTGCTGACGGTGTGGTTCGCGATCGTCCTGCTGCTGGCCAGCGTGGTCGTCTTCATCATGCTGGTGGAGCGGCTCACCATGCTCCAGATCTCGCGCGTGCTCGCCTTCGCGGGCGACCAGGGGCGGGCCGTGATCGCGCGCGACTATCGCCGGCTGGCCGAGGGGGAGCGGGTCGGGGACGAACGGGAGGCCGCCGCGCTGCCGCCGCAGAGCCAGGTGGTCCTGCACACCGGCGGCCCCCTGATCATCCAGGCCATCGACGTCCCCCGGCTGGTCGCGCTGGCCGAGCGCGAAGGCGCGGTGGTGGCCATGGCGTGGGCGGTGGGGGACACCGTCATCGAGGGGATGCCGCTGCTGCGCGTCCACGGTGGCCGGGCGCCCATCGCGGAGCCGCGGCTGCGACGGCTGGTGCGGCTGGGCACGGAGCGCACCTTCGATCAGGATCCCAAGTACGCGATCCGCCTGCTCGTGGACATCGCGATCAAGGCGCTCTCGCCCGCCATCAACGACCCCACCACCGCGGTGCAGGCGCTCGACCAGATCGAGGACCTGCTGCTGCGCCTGGGCCACAGGGACCTCGCGGCCGGGAGCGTACGGGACGGGAGCGGGAGCCTGCGCCTCGTGATGCCGGTGCCGGGCTGGGACGACTTCCTGGTGCTGGCCTTCGACGAGATCCGCTACTGCGGCGCGAACTCCATCCAGGTCATGAGGCGCATGCGGGCCCTGCTCCAGGAGCTGCAGCTGCACGTCCCGCCCGCCCGGACGCCGGCCCTGCTGCGCTACCTGGAGCGCGTTGACAAGGGGATCGGCCGCACCTTCGAAGACCAGGACGACCGCCGGGACGCGCTGGATCCGGACCGCCAGGGCCTGGGCCTGTCCAGCGAACGGCGCCCGGAGTGAGCCCTCCCCCCGCGCGCCGGCGGCTGACGCTCGTCCTCGCCGTGCTGGCGGTGCTCGCGCTCGCGTTGTCGGTTCCCGGCTCGCTGCGCGAGGCCTGGGATCGCGGCGGCTTCTACCTCTTCTCCCGCGAGTTCTTCGCGGACCTCCCACGGCGCCTGACCGGCCCCGGACGGTTCCGCTTCGTTCTGCAGCCGGCCCTGGCCATCGCGATCGGCATCGGCGCCGGGCGCGCGGACGCGCGGGCGGGCCGGCCGCCCTACGTCTACGCCCTCCTCCTGGGGGGCGAGGGCCGGGGAGAGCTCATGCGCGAGGCTTTCCGCAGCATCGCCCATCTGCTCCTGGCGGGCGTGCTGGTGGACTCCGTATGCCAGTGGCTGATCCTCGGCGCGTCCTACCCGGGAGCCGCGCTCGTGGTGGGTCCGGTGCTGATCGCCTTGCCCTACTCGGTCGCGCGCGCCCTCGCGAACCGGGTCGCCACCGCTCGCGCGCCGGTCATATGAACCGGCCGCGCCAGGCGGTCGTCACCTTGCTGAGGCCGAGCTGCAGCGGGATGTGCAGACGCTTGCCCCAGGCCTGCTCGTCGTGCTCGTCCAGGGGAAAGACGAGGTGGAGGAAGTCCTCGCGTACCCGATAACCTCGCTGCACGAAGGCCAGCGCCATCGCCAGCGTGACCTCGTAGTTGTCTCCCGGCCAGCCGCTGTCCAGGTAGAACTTGGACGTGTGCTTGGGCTCGGAGAGGACCCGGTCGATGAGGTCGTCCTTGTGGGAGAAGGTGCTGGACATGCAGGCCGCGTAGCCGAAGATCTTCGGGTACTCCCAGGCCATGTAGAAGGAGACCACGCCGCCCAGTGAGGATCCGATGACGCCCGTCTCGCGCGGGGAGTCGAAGACGCGGATCTTGCGGTCCACCTCGGGCTTGATCTCCTCGACCACGGAGCGCGCGTAGGCCTCGTAACCCGGCTTCGTGTACTCGGCCATGCGGTCCCCGGAGTGGATCCCCACCACCACCGCCCGGTCCACCGCGTTCATGGAATCGAGCAGGTGGATCGCGTCGTCCACGTCCCACTGCCGGCCCAGGAAGGCCTCACCGGGGAAGAACAGGTTCTTGCCGTCCTGCATGTAGAGGACGGGATAGCGCCGGAGGGTGTTCTGATGGTAGCCGGGCGGCAGGTAGACGCGCACGAGATGCGTGCGGCCCAGGATCTTCGAGTCCCGCTCGATCACCGGCGTAAACGATCCCTTCTCGGAGCCCTCGAAATAGGGGAACACCTCGCTCGTGTCCTCGACGGTCATGAGCGCGAGCAGGTTGGAGCCGACGGACCAGGTCTCGCTTCCGCCGGCCGTCTTCAGGCAGGCCTTGAAGTAGAGGAACGGCTTGCGGGTCTCCAGCGCGAAGGTGGACGTCTCGCCGTCGTCGGAGACGGCGACCGGCTCGAGGTCCTGGTCCCAGTCCAGCTCCGTGCGCAGGACCATGCGCCCCTGGCCCGCCGGGTAGCGCACCCGGAGCTGCCGCCGCAAGACGTTCTGGGTCTCGTACATCGCTCGCCTCCGTGACGTTGTCCGCGCTTTCCGGATAGCGTCGACCACTCGCCTCCGAATAGGGTCGACGCGTGAATAACAGCCTGGTGCCGGCCGCCAGCTGGCTGTCCCGCTACGAGCGGCCATGGCTCCGGGCCGACGTCCTGGCCGGGCTCACCACCGCCGCCGTGGTGATCCCCAAGGCCATGGCCTACGCGACCATCGCCGGCCTGCCCGTCGAGGTGGGCCTCTACACCGCGCTGGTGCCGATGGTGGTGTACGCGGCCCTCGGCACCTCGCGCGTGCTGAGCGTCAGCACCACCACCACCCTGGCCATCCTCGCCGCCAGCGCGCTGGGGGCGGTGGCGCCGGGGGCCGAGCCCGCGGCCCTGCTCCGGGCCTCCTCGACGCTGGCCTTGCTGGTGGGTGCCATCCTGATCGTCGCCCGCCTCCTCCGCCTCGGCTTCGTGGCCAACTTCATCTCCGAGCCGGTGCTCACCGGCTTCAAGGCGGGCATCGGGCTGGTGATCGTGGTGGACCAGGCCCCGAAGCTCCTGGGCCTGCACTACGACAAGGCCGGATGGTTCCGGGACGTGGCGTCGTTCTTCCGCCACCTGCCCGAGACCGGGACGGCGACGCTGGCCGTCGGGCTGGCCACCCTGGCCGTCGTCTTCGCGCTCGAACACTTCGCGCCCACGTCGCCCGCGCCGCTCCTGGGCGTCGCCGGCGGGATCGCGGCGTCCCACTTCCTCGACCTCCAGGCGCGGCACGTCTCGGTCGTCGGCCACATCCCCGGAGGCCTCCCGGCGCTGGTCCTTCCGGACCTTTCCCTGCTCGAGGCGCTCTGGCCGGCGGCGGTGGCCATGGCCCTCATGAGCTTCACGGAGACCATCGCGTCCGGCCGCGCCTTCACCGCGCCCGGCGAGGACCGGCCCGAGCCGAACCAGGAGCTGGTGGCCACCGGCGCGGGCAACATCGTGGGCGGCCTGCTGGGCGCCATGCCGGGAGGCGGCGGCACGTCGCAGACCGCGGTGAACCGCAAGGCGGGGGCCCGCACGCAGGTGGCGGCGCTGGTGACCGCGGGCATGACCCTGGCCACCCTGCTCTTCCTGGCCCCGGTGATGGGCCTCATCCCCCAGGCCACGCTGGCCGCGGTCGTCATCGCCACCTCGGTCGGCCTGATCAGCCCCGCCGACTTCCGCGAGATCCGCGCCTTCCGCACGCGCGAGTTCCGCTGGGCGCTGGCGGCCTGCGCGGGTGTCGTGCTGCTGGGCACGCTGAAGGGCATCCTGGCCGCCGTGATCCTCTCCATGCTGAGCCTGCTCCAGCAGGCCAACAACCCGCCGGTCTACGTCATGGGGCGCAAGCGCGGCACCGACGTCTTCCGGCCGCTGACCGACGAGCACCCCGACGACGAGACCTTGCCCGGCTTGCTCATCCTGCGCACCGAGGGGCGCGTCTACTTCGGCAACGCGCAGAACATCGGCGACCGCCTGTCCGTCCTGGTCCACGAGGCCCGGCCCCGCGTCCTGCTGCTCGACTGTTCCGGCATCCCGGGCTTCGAGTACACCGCTTTCAAGATGCTGGCCCAGGCCGAGGCCAAGCTGCGCGAAGAGAGCGTCGACCTCTGGCTGGCCGCGCTGGCCCCCGAGGCCTTGGCGCAGGTGCAAGCCTCGCCCCTCGGGGCGCTCCTGGGCCGTGAGCGGATGTTCTTCACCGTGGCCCAGGCCGTGGACCGGTACGCGGAGACGGCTCAGAACCATAGGATCTGATAGCCCACGGCGAAGGTCTGGAAGTCTCCGCCCACGCGCGTGACGACGCCCCGCGACCACGAGGCCTTCAAGGCGCTCCTCCGCTTGATGGGGACGGCCAGCGTCAGCCCCAGCCGCGTGTTGCGCTGCAGGTCCGCCTTCTCCACGCCGTCGACCGTGGTCCGTCCGCCCGTGTAGAACGTGGCGTCGCCCGCCAGCCACAGGCGAGGGCGGAAGGTGTAGCTGAAGTGGCTCTGGACGGCGAGGAGCGGGCTCTGCTCGCGCCGCGAGCCGCCGAAGAAGTCGTCGTTCACCGTGAAGAGCCAGGTCCCGGCGTACAGCTCCAGGAACCACGGCCCGGCGGGATGGGAGAGCCCCACCTCCGGCTTGAAGGCCCAGCGGTTCGTCCCGACGTTCACGAGCTTGCTCGGATCGTACTGGCCGGTGGGGGCCAGGACCACGAGGCTGGCCCCCATGGTGGTGCGGGGTGGGCGCGCGGCGAACTCGCGGGCGGGGAGGGCCGGACCGCCCAGGATGTTCGTGGTCAGACGCATCCGCAGGTCCGCCAGCCCCGAGCGGTAGACGCTGCGGCGCTCCTCGAAGACGTCGCCGTCGACGGTCCCCCACACGTAGGGCAGCTGCACGGCGGCGCTGGCGGAGCGTCCCAAGAGGGAGAAGGTCCGGCCGTAGAAGAGCGCGCTCGTGTTCACGCGGGCCTCCACGTTGGTGATCGGCACGGAAGGGTCGAACACCACGTTGCCCGACGTGTGGCCGTAGACGGCCAGCACGAAGTTGGCGCCCGTGGGGTTGGGGGAATAGGCCCGGGGCTCCAGCTCCTGCGCGCCGGCCCCGCCCGCAACGGCCAAGAGGGCCAGCGCCGCTGCGGGGGAGCGGCACGTCATCCGCCCAGGGCCATGGTCATGCCTACCAGCGCCAGCCCCAGGAGAACCATCCCGACGCCCATGCCCCACGGGTGATAGCGCGTGAGGCGGCCCGTCGCGTAGCCGCAGACGAAGAGCATGGACACCGCGATGGCGTTCGAGACGCGCAGCGCGTGGTGGGCCTCGCCGAAGAGGAGGAAGGGGACCACGACGGGAAGCGTCGAGGTGAAGACCAGCAGGAAGACGCCGAGGGCGCCTTTCCAGTCTTCCGCGCCGAGGCGCGCCGGGCCCCGCGGGTCGGGGACCCGGGCCAGCCGCTCGCGCATCGACTCGAGCTCCGCCGGTTGCAGGACGGAGGCCACCAGCGGGGGCAGCGCGTCGGCCACGATCCGCTGCCCGACGGCCGGGTCGGCCGCCGCGCGCACAGCGCGCAGCGCCGCCAGGGCGTGCGCCTTCTCGGCCAGCGTGCCCAGCAAGAACAGCAGCGCGTCGATGATGCCCCAGGCGATGTTGCAGCCGAGGGCGCCCACCAGCATCTCCCGCACCTCCGCGTGGCCCGCGGTGGCGACGCTCAGCGAGCCGGTGAAGGTGAGGACCATGATCAGCCCGAAGAGGACCTCGGACACGCGGTCGATCGGGTCCAGGACAGTCCTGGGGGAATGGCGGTCAGTAGCTGTAGGCAAGGTACACCATCCCATAGGCGAAGTTCTTGGTGCGGCCGAAGGCCTGCTCCACGGCGCGGCCCGGATCCAGCCAGGCGCCGACGAAGCTGAAGGTGAAGTTGTCGTTGACGCTCCAGTCCATGTACCAGTCCGCCTCGAAGCCGATGTCGTCGGCGGTGACCTGCGGGCCCTGCGCCTCCGGCCGGTCCAGCAGGAACTTGTAGAAGATGAGCCCGGTGGAGACGGGCTCGCTCGGCTGCAGGTGCAGCCGCACCTGGTGGGAGACGAGGTTGGAGTTGGACACGAAGTATTCGCCCGCGATCTCGCCCTGCCACCAGGTGCCCCAGTCGTGGAAGCCCAGGAACAGTGGATCGAAGGCCTCGTTGGCCGCCGTCTCCGGACGGTCGCCCTCGAAGAAGGCGTACCGGTAGGAGAGCTTCGGCTTCCAGCCGGACCCGAGGGCGTAGGCGGCCTGGGCCGTCCAGGCGTACGAATCGAGCGCGTCGCCGTTGTCCTCCTTGGCGTATTCCGCCTCGAAGGAGAGGGCCTTCAGGCGCGCGAACGGCGCGGTGAAGGCGCGCACGTTCAACACGTCCAGCCCCTCCCGTCCGGGCCGCACCAGGGGCCGGGCGGACCACTTCATGTAGGTCGCGCCCAGGGTCGTGTCCTCGGCCGGCGCGAACTCGTAGTTGACTCCCCAGAGCCGGCTGCCGGAGTCGGCCTCGGGAAGGTCGTCCTTGTCCAGGTAGAAGGCCTCGAGCGTGTGGCGGCCGGGCTTGAGGCGGCCGATGGCGGCGAACTCGAAGGCCTTGCGCGCGTTGGTCCAGTAGCCGCCGCGGTTGCCGCCCTCGGCGGCCCCGTCATAGAGCAGGAAGCCGTGGCCGAGCTGGTACTGCGCCCGGCCCACGGTGAAGTCCAGCAGGTTCTCGCTGGACCCGATCGAGGTGCCCGACCGCCAGCCGAGGTGGGCGTCCTCGACGTTGTAGGACGAGGCGTCCTCGCCCACCAGGCTGGGCGCCGCGCCGTAGGTCCGCTCGCCCACCACGCTGAGCTTTCCGTAGATCTGCGAGGCGTTTTTGCTGGTGTACGTGGCGCTGATGGCGGGCTTCACGGATCCTTCGAGCCAGTTGTCGCCCAGGTCGCCGGAGGGCTGCTCGGGCTTGGGGTTGGCGTACAGGGAGTTCATGAAACCGAAGGTGGCGACGCTGGCATCGATGTTGAAGGTCCAGTCGAGGCCCGACGGCAAACCGGTGGACCGGGCTTCGGGGGACGGCGAAGGCGTGGGCGCGGGCACGGGCGGGGGCGGCGGGGATGGTGTCTGCGCAGCCGCCACCCGCGCCGCCAGGGCGCAGGCGAGCGCGAACGCGCACGCGCCGGCGGAGAGCGCGCGCACGCTAGCTGCCCTTCTGCACCAGCCCTGCCTTCTTCACCTCGCTTGCCACCTTCCCCACGAGCTGCTTGACGAGGTCTTCGGCGCTCTTGGGGTTGGTGGTCTTGCTCTGCCCGGCCCAGACGAGCTTGTTCTGCTCCAGGCTGTACACCAGCGCCTCCACGTAGAACACGTTGTCCACGCGGACCTGCCCGGGATCGTAGAGACCACCCCAGCCGTACGACCAATAACCGCTCCACACGCTGCCATACGCCGGGGACGTGAAGTACATCGGGTTCGTCGCGAACGCATCCTGGGCGCGGTCCACGAGCCGAAGGGCCACCACGCCCGCGGCCCCCGACTGCCTGATCCGCTCCTTGGCCTTCTCCTCGTCGCGGATCTCCGCCGTGGGGATCAGCGACCACGCGGCGATGCCCTTCATCCCGCGCCGGGTGAGCTCATGGGCGAGCAGGCCTTCGATGCCCTGCCGCAGCCCGTCGTCCTTGCTCATCAAGACCGCCACCACCGGCTTGCCCTGGAAGGTGCCCGGTTTGGCGTCGGGCGCCGTCCAGCGCGAGGTGAAGCTGGGTCCGCCGAACCCCGTGCTGGCCGCGGCCGCTGCGGCGAGAAGCACGCGAGCCGTCCTGGTCATGGCGCCTCCTTCCTTGTGCCCGGCCGCATGGCGGTCTTCCCCGACTCGTCGAGCGAGACCTCGACGAAGGCCGCGCTGCCTTCCGTGCGTACACGGCTCTTCACGTCCACCTCGAGCTGGGGTCCTCGCGAGACCGACTCCTCCGTGGCGCGGCGGGAGTTCAGCAAGGCTGGGGCGCGCGTCTCCCACCAGGCGCGCGCGTCACGCTGGGTCCAGGCGGGGCCGGTCCACTTCTCCTCGAGGTGCAGCAGCAGGGCCCCGGCGTCGGCCGCCCGCTCCTCGGGCAGCTTCGACAGGCAGGTCAGGATCAGCTCCTCGATGAAGGGATCGACCGCGCGCCCGAGCCGCTTGGAGGGGGGCACGGGCGGCGTGTGCAGGTGGTGCCCCACGATCTCGGGGGCGGAGTCGCCCTCGAACACGTTGTGGCCGGTGACCAGGGCGTAGGCCACGGCGCCCACGGCGTAGACGTCGCTGCGCGGGCTCACGTTGGCCGCGGAGATCACGCCCTCGGGCGCCATGTACATGGGGGTGCCGACCACGTGGTCGAGCGACGTCAGCCCCGCGTCGCGGCCGGCGTCGAGGTCCTTGACCAGGCCGAAGTCCAGGACCTTGACCACGTCGTAGGTCCCGCCGCGCTCGCAGAGCATGATGTTGGCGGGCTTGATGTCGCGGTGGACGAGGCCGATGCGGTGCGCCTCGGCCAGCGAGGCGCAGATCTGCTTCAGCAGGTAGACGACGCGGGCCTCGGGCTGCGGCCCGTCTTCGCGGACGATCTGGTCGAGAGGAAGCCCGGGCAGGTACTCCATCGCGTAATAGAAGATGCCGTCGGGCGTCCGGCCGTAGTCGTAGATGGCGATCGTGTTGGGGTGGGTGAGCTGGCTGGTGGCCTGCACCTCGCGCTCGAAGCGGGCCAGCATGTCCGGCGTGGCCATCTCGGAGAGGATCAGCTTCACCGCCGTCGGGCGGCGCAGGAAGGCGTGCCGGGCCCGGTACACGGCGCCCATCCCGCCCTCGCCGACCTTGTTCTCCAGGACGTACTGGCCCAGCTTCTCGGCGCGGCGGACGTCCTTCTGCAGGCCGTAGATGCGCCGGGAGGCCAGCGCGATGGCGCCGGCCACCAGCAGCAGGCCGAGGCCCAGGGTCCGGAACGAGCGCTGGACGACGACGAGAGTGCCGTAGGCCTCGTCCTTGTCGATCTCGGTGACGACACCGACGTTCCACTGGGGCAGCCAGCGCCACGCGCCCACAACCGGAATGCCGCGGTAGTCGCGGTAGCTCGCCGCGTTGACGCCCGCCCGCCCGGCCACCACCTCCGCCGCGGCCCAGGTCAGCGGCCAGGTCTTCTGCGGTGTGGGGGCCGAGCCCTCGTCGCCGGGCGCGTGTCCGGGATCGCGCAGCTCGAGGTAGGCCGTCGTATGGCCGCCTGCTTCGGCAGGCAACAGGCCGAGCTTCTGGACCTGGTCCGTGAAGCGGGACTCGCTCACCATGCGGCCGTCGGCGTCCACCGCGTAGGTCTCGCCGGTCTCTCCCATGCGCGACGTGTTGAGGATGTCGCCCATTCGCTCGGGGAGGACGCGGAAGGCGAAGACGCCAATGGCCGCGCCGGAGGCGTCGCGCAGCGGCACCATCACGAAGGCCATGGGCACCGCCGCGAAGCGCTGCCGGGAAGTGGGGGGCAAGAAGACCGTCTTGCCCTCCAGGGCCTGCGCGGCCGCGTCCGCCACCGTCATCACCACCCGATCACCGACCCTGTCGTCCATGATGCGGGCGACGATCAGGCCGTGGGGATCGAGGATGAAGTAGCCCGCGTCCTTCCGCTGGCTCACGAGCGGCGCGATCAGCGCGCGCAGGCGGGCCTGGGCGGGGGAGGCCAGAAGCGCCGCGCGGTCGCCGCCGGTTCGCCGTCCCAGCTCGATCAGCTCGGCCACGTCGCCGCGCACGCGCGGATCGGCGGCGATCAAGGTGGCGATGTCCGCCTCGGCCGTCAGCCAGTGGTCCAGGGCCGAGACGTTGGAGGCGATCATCGTCTTGAGCGATTCCTCGAGCCGGACGCGCACCGCGCTCGACACGGCGGAATAGGTCCAGAACCCGACAGCCGCCACCACGGGCAGCGCGAGCAGCGGCCAGGCCCAGGTGGGGAAGTGGAAGGACCGGCCTTCGCCGGACGGAGGTGTCCCGGGCATCGGCGGAGTCTAGGCCCTGCGGGCGGCGGCGCCTATCCCGAAACTGCGCTTCAGCGGCCGCCCCCCGGCAGCGGCCGGAGTGCCACCTGTCCCTTGCGGAAGTGGTCGATGGCCTCGCCCAGGATCCGCTCGGCCTCCTGCGGCGCGTGGAAGCCGTTCGAGTTCTCGGACTCCACGAAGTCGACGTAGAACTGGCCTCGCCGCTGCGCGGCGCGCGCCTGGTCGAGGACGGCCGCGCTGGCCCCGGCCTTTTGTGCGGCCTCGATGTCCCCCACCAGCTCGACCAGGGCGTCCATCGCGCGGTTGCGCAGGCTGACTGTGCGCTCCTGGATGGCCTCCGCCCGGGCCAGGAGCTCCTGCTCCGGCCACTTGTGGCAGGTCTGGCAGGCGTTGTTGATGTTGAGCAGCGGGCTGCGCACGTGATGGTCGCTGACCTTCTGCGCTCCCACCCTGACATAGGGCATGTGGCAGTCCGCGCAGGCCACGCCAGAGCGCGCGTGGATGCCCTGGTTCCACATCTCGAACTCGGGGTGCTGGGCCTTGAGCGTGGGCGCTCCCGTCCGCGCATGGGTCCAGTCCTTGAAGCCGACCTCGTCGTAGTAATCGGCGATCTGATCGACCTTGAGCCCCTTGGCCCAGGGATACGTCAGCCGCTTCTCGGCGCCCTTGAAGTAGTACTCGACGTGGCACTGGCCGCACACGAAGCTGCGCATCTCCTGGCGGGTGGCCTGGGTGTTGACGTCGTAATCGGCGACGCCCTGGCCGGCCTTGAGGGCGCGGATGCCCTCCAGGAACCCGGGACGCGTGATGCGCAGGGCCATGGTCGCCGGGTCGTGGCAGTCGATGCAGGAGATGGGGTGGGTGAAGTCCTTCCGCGCCTCCGCGTACGGCATCTGGTTGTAGTGCTCGAACCCCTTTATGAGGTCGCCGCCCCCCGCCGTCTTGTAGGGCACGTACACGGAGGCGTGGCAGTGGATGCAGGTGCCGGGCTGCTTGAACTGCGCCACCCGCTCCGTGTAGGTCTGGTCGTCGAGCATGTAGGCGTGCCCGCGCTTCTTGCGGAAATCGGTGGCGAAGGCGTAGCCGGCCCACATGACCTTGAGGCGCGGGTCCTCCTCCAGCCGGGACTGGGCCACCACCCAGCGCGGATCGGCCTCGGTGGGGGAATGCGGCAGGGACTCGCTGCCCCCGTAGCGCGTGCGCTGCTGGTCCACGGTGCGCAGGTAGGCGTCGTACTGGAGCGGGAAGTTCTTGCCCCAGATCGCGGGGTCCACCGTGTTGTCGTCCAGCTCCACGACCCGGAAGAACGGGTTCTTCGCCTCCTGCTTGCGCTCCATGATGTTCACGAGCAGGGCGGTGGCGGCCGCCGCGGCCACCGCGGCCAGGAGCGCGATGGAGACGAGCGCCCTGCGGCTGAAGCGCGCCCGCGGCCCGGCGTCCGTCTCAGTCATCGTGATCCTCCAGCGCGAGGTTGGTGGCCGACAGCTCCAGATGGCCGACCGAGCCGTGGCACCTCACGCACGAAATCTCGCGCGCGCCGGCGTGCGCGGGCGTGCCCATGGCCGCCACCACCGGCTCGTGGCAGCGCCGGCAGTTCTCCTCGGCGATCTCCCGGCTGCGCGCCGTGGCGCGGATGGGCTCCGGGAACCCGCCCATCGTGAAGTAGTACGAATGCCAGAATCCGTTGCGGGCCTTGGTGTAGTACTTCCCGACGAAATTGTGCGGCACGTGGCAGTCGTTGCACACCGCCACGGAGCGGTGGCTGCTCTTTGTCCAGCCCTCGTGCTGCTCGCGCATGACGTGGCAGTTGGCGCAGGCCGCAGCGTCGTCGGTCATGTACGACCAGCCCTTCGCGTAGGCGAACGTGTAGGCGCCGAGGCCCAGGGCCGCTCCCAGGAGGAGGATGGCGGCGAACCCCGCGACATGCCCCACGGAACGGTGAGAAAAGCTCATCGCGGGCGACGCTCAGAACGCGAAGGGTACATCCACCTGCACCACGTCGTAGCCGCTCCTGTCCATGGGGTCGTCGAACGCGCGCGTGTAGGACAGGCCGGGCCGGAGCACGCGTCCGCCGCCCAGCTTGAAGTGGAGGCGGGGGCCGAGGCCGAGGGTGAGCTGTTGGCGCGCGCTCGGGTCGTTGCGGACGGGGGCGGCATCGGTCAGCCAGTTCTGGAGCCGGACCTCGGCGCCGAAAGAGATCCTTGGCGAAAAGAAATGGCCGGCGTGGAGGCCCGCGGTGAGGTTCGTGCGAGAGCCATCCTGGCTCTCCGGGCCACGGACCCGAAAGAGCTGCAGGACCGTGACCTCGGCCTGGAGGGTGAGGCCGGGTGTGACCCGGGCCAGGCCCAGGCCGCCGATGACCGTCCAGTAGTTCACCGCGAAAAGCGCGTTGTCCATGGCCGAGCGGGCCGGGACGGCCGCGCTCTGCGCGGCCGCCTTCCCGGGGTCCGGATCATCTCCGCCGCCGGAGCCGACCGGGATCGTGCTGGCGAAGAACCCGGTCCAACGCCACCCGGCGCGGAGCGGATGGAAGTAATTGATGCCAAGGAGAGGGTTCGAGAAGGCATTGGCCGACGGCGTGCCGCTGCCCGGCGGCGCGTCGTGGATGAAGGTCTGTCGGAAGATGGGCACCCAACTGGGACTGGCGCGCCAGGTGGCGATCAGGCTCGTGACGTAGGTGCCGCCGGCCTCTCCCGAAGCGGGATCCTCCAGGAAGGCCATGGTCTCGTCGAGACGGAGAACCGAGCCTGGCATCGCCGGCCGCAGGAGCCACGGCAGGGAGTAGGGAGCGGGCGAGGTCGGCACCGCGGCCTGCGCGGCCGCCGGAGCGGCCGGGCAGAGAAGGGCGAGGAGCAATGCTCCAAGGGTACCGGGGGCCAGAGCCCGGAGGGCAACCGGCGGTGCCATGGTCCGCCCGCCTATCGCGCCATCGTCCTGTAGTGCGTGCGCTCGTAGGTGGCGGGGTCGGGGATCCGGTCGAAGCTCATGTTGCCGCGCATCTCGTCCAGGGAGGGCCACTCGTTCTCGCGCATCCAGGCCTCCACGCCGGCGCGGAGGACGCGCAGGTGCCCGGGGCCGTTGCGCACCAGCGCGGAGACGATGTGCGTGGCGTGCGCCCCGGTCATGGTGGCCTTGACCACGTCGAGCGCGGTGTGCACTCCGCCGCTGACGGCCAGCGAGGCCTTGACCCGTCCGGAGAGGGCGGCCATCCCGCGGAGCCGCAGCGAGAGGTCCGAGGAATCGGAAGGCCGGAACGTGCGCACCACCTCCAGCTCCTGCACGTCGATATCCACCCGGTGGAAGCGCGCGAAGAGCGTGAAGCCGTCGGCGCCGGCCGCGTCGAGCTGCCGCGCGAAGTGGGCGAAGGCCGTGAACAGCGGCGACAGCTTCACGGCCACGGGGATGCGCAGGCCACGCTTGACCTCGCGGACGATCTCCAGCATCCGCCGCTCGACGTCCGCCGCGCTCGTGGTGGCGTCGCTGGCCGCGTGGTAGAGGTCCAGCTCCAGGGCGTCGGCCCCCGCCTGCTCCAGGCTGCGCGCGTACGAGGTCCAGCCCCCTGGCGTCACCCCGTCGAGAGCCGCCACCACCGGCACCCCGACGGCGGCCTTGATCCGGCCCAGGTGCTCCAGGTACTCGTCGGGCCCGAACGGCTCCTCGGGATCCGGGGCGTAGCTCGCGGCCTCGGCGAAGGAGTCGCCGTGGGTCTCGGAGCTGAAGAACGCCGCCATCTGCTCGCCGGTGACCTGCTCCTCGTAAAGCGGCCGCAGCACGAAGGCGGCGGCCCCGGCGTCCTCGAGTTGGCGCACGGTCGCCATGTCGTCGGTGAGGGGGCCCGAGCCCACGATCAGCGGGTGGGGGAGCTGCAGTCCCAGGTACGTCGTGGCCAGGCTCATGCGCCCTCCTTCGGCGCCGGCCCTGGCGCCGCCGCCGGCTCCTCGGCCGGCGGCCCGTCGTCCCCCTCGGCCGGCGGTACGCTGATGCCCGCGAGCTGCTTGTAGACGAGGTAGCGCCGCCGCGCCGCCTCCTCCGAATCCTGGACGAACTTTTTGTACCGCTCCGGGTCCGCGCGCTCGACCATGCGGAAGCGCGACTCGTTGTGCATGTAGTCGGAGACCTTGGCCTTGGGGGCGCCGTAGTCGAGGTGCAGGGGCGGCTCGCCCTTGGCCAGCCGGGCGGGATCGAAGCGGTAGAGCGGCCAGACGCCGGACTCCACGGCCAGCTTCTGCTGGGCGGCGCCCTGCGCCATGTCGTAGCCGTGGGCGATGCAGTGGCTGTAGGCGACGATGAGCGAGGGGCCGGGATGGGCCTCCGCCTCCAGGAAGGCCTGCGCGGTCTGGGCCATCTTGGCCCCGAAGGCCACGCGCGCCACGTACACGTGCCCGTACATCGTGGCCAGCAGGCTCAGGTCCTTCTTGCCGACGGCCTTTCCGGAGGCGGCGAACTTGGCGGAGGCGCCGAGCGGGGTGGACTTGGACTGCTGGCCGCCGGTGTTGGAGTACACCTCGGTGTCCATGACCAACACGTTCACGTCGCGCCGGCTGGCCAGGACGTGGTCGAGGCCTCCGTAGCCGATGTCGTACGCCCAGCCGTCCCCTCCCACCAGCCACACGCTCTTCTTCACCAGGTAATCGGCCAGGTCCTCGAGGCGGCGTGCTTCCGCGGTCTTCACCCCGCCGAGCTTCCGTTTCAGGGCCGCCACGCGATCCCGCTGGCTGACGATTCCGGCCTCGGTCTTCTGGTCCGCCTCCAGGATCTCCCTGGCCAGCGTGCCGCCGAGGGTGGGCTCCAGGCTCTGCACCAGCGCGCGGGCGGCGGCCGCGTGCGCGTCCAGGGCCATGCGGAACCCGAAGCCGAACTCCGCGTTGTCCTCGAAGAGGGAGTTGGACCAGGCCGGCCCGCGTCCCTCCCGGTTCACGGTGTAGGGCGTGGTGGGCAGGTTGCCGCCGTAGATCGACGAGCAGCCGGTGGCGTTGGCCACGAGCAGGCGGTCGCCGAAGAGCTGGGTCAGGAGCTTGAGGTAGGGCGTCTCGCCGCAGCCCGCGCAGGCCCCGGAGTACTCGAAGAGCGGCTCCAGGAACTGCGAGCCCTTGTGGTCGAGCCTCGCCACCTCCGTCCGGGCCAGCTCGGGCAGGTCGAGGAAGAAGTCGTAGTTCGCGCGCTCCGCCTCCCGCAGCGGGGCCTGCGGCGCCATGTTGATGGCCTTGTGCTTGGGGTTCGTCCGGTCCTTGGCCGGGCACACGTTCACGCACAGGTTGCATCCGGTGCAGTCCTCCGGCGCCACCTGGATCGTGAACTGCTTGCCCTTGTACTCGTTGCCCCGGTAGGCCGTGGCCTTGAAGGTGGTGGGGCGGCTGTGGAGCGCCGACTCGTCGTAGACCTTCGCCCGGATGGCGGCGTGCGGGCACACGAGCGCGCACTGGTTGCACTGGATGCACACCTTGGAGTCCCAGACCGGGATCTCCAGGGCGATGTTGCGCTTCTCCCACTTGGCGGTGGCCGTCGGCCAGGTGCCGTCCACGGGGAAGGCGCTCACGGGCAGCAAGTCCCCCTTGCCCGCCATCATCACGGCGGTGACCTTCTTCACGAAGTCGGGCGCCTTGTCGGACACGAGCGGCGGCCGCGAGCGCGTGGAGCTGGCGGACTTCGGGAGCTGGACCTCGTGGAGCTGGGCCAGGGCCTGGTCCACCACCTCGCAGTTCCGGCGCACCACCTCGGGCCCGCGCTTGCCGTAGCTCTTCTCGATGGACTTCTTGATGTGCTTGACCGCCTCCTCGCGCGGGAGGACGCCGGAGATGCCGAAGTAGCAGGTCTGCATGATGGTGTTGATCCGGCCGCCCATGCCCGCCGCCTTGGCCAGCGCGTAGGCGTCGATGGCGAAGAAGCGGATCCTCTTCTCGACCATCTGCTCCTGCATCTCGCGCGGCAGGTGGTCCCACACCTCCTCCGCCGGGTACGGCGCGTTCAGGAGGAACACCGCTCCCGGCGCGGCGTGCTCCAGGACGTCGACCTTGTCCACGAACTCGAACTGGTGGCAGGCCACGAACGAGGCGCGGTCGACCAGATAGGCCGAGCGGATGGGGCGCGGGCTGGAGCGCAGGTGCGAGACCGTGACGGCCCCCGACTTCTTGGAGTCGTAGACGAAGTAGCCCTGGACGTGCCGGTCCGTCTCCTGGCCGATGATCTTGATGGAGTTCTTGTTGGCCCCCACGGTGCCGTCAGCGCCCAGGCCGTAGAAGATCGAGGTCGCCACGTCGTCCCCTTCCGTGCGGAAAGAGCCGTCCCAGGCCAGGGACGTGTGGGTCACGTCGTCCACGATCCCGAGCGTGAAGTGCCGCCGCGGGCTCTTCTTGTCGAGCTCGTCGAAGACGGCCTTGACCATGGCCGGGGTGAACTCCTTCGACGAAAGGCCGTAGCGGCCGGCCACCACCTTCGGGTCGTTCGCGAGCGGCGACACGCCGTCGGCGCGCGCCTCGCCCAGCGCGGTCATGACGTCCTGATAGAGCGGGTCGCCCGGCGCGCCGGGCTCCTTCGTACGGTCGAGGACGGCGATCGCCCGGATGCTCGCGGGAAGCGCGGCCAGGAACGCGGCGCGATCGAACGGCCGGTAGAGGCGGACCTTGACCACGCCGAGCTTCCCGCCGTTGGCGTTGAGGTGCTCCACCGTTTCCTGCACGGTCTCGGCGCCGGATCCCATGATCACGATCGCGCGATCGGCTTGGGGATGGCCCGCGTAGTCGAAGAGGCCGTAGCGGCGGCCCGTCCGCTCGCCCAGCGCGGCCATGACCCGCGTCACGATCTCCGGGCACGCGTCGTAGAAGGAATTCGCGGCCTCGCGCGCCTGGAAGAAGACGTCGGGGTTCTGGGCCGTCCCGCGGAGGACCGGCCGGTCCGGCGTGAGGGCGCGCCGCCGGTGAGCGGCGATGGCCTCCTCGGAGACCAGGCTCCGCAGGTCGTCGTCGCTCAGGGCCTCTATCTTCGCCACCTCGTGCGAGGTGCGGAAGCCGTCGAAGAAGTGGAGGAACGGGATGCGCGAGAGCAGCGTCGCGGCGTGGGCCACCGCGGCCATGTCGTGGGCCTCCTGCACGGAGCCCGAGGCCAGCATCGCGAAGCCCGTCTGTCGGCAGGCCATGACGTCGGAGTGGTCGCCGAAGATCGACAGGGCGTGGGTGGCCAGCGCGCGCGCCGTCACGTGCATGGTGAACGGCGTCAGCTCCCCCGCGATCCTGTACATGTTGGGGATCATCAGGAGCAGGCCCTGCGAGGCGGTGAAGGTCGTGGCCAGGGCCCCCGCCTGCAGCGCGCCGTGCACGGCGCCCGCGGCGCCGCCCTCGGACTGCATCTCCGCGATCTCGGGGATGACGCCCCAGAGGTTGGTCTTCCCCTTGCTCGCCCACTCGTCGCACAGCTCGGCCATCGTGGAGCTGGGGGTGATCGGGTAGATGGCGGTGGCCTCGCTCAGGCGGTAGGCCACGTGGGCCGCGGCCTCGTTGCCGTCCACCGTCATGCGGATCCGCTCCGGCTGCTTCATGGGTTCCCCCGTGCGGCGGCGGGCGCGGCCGCGCGCGCGGCGGATCCCGTCTCCTTGAGGATGAAGGTCAAGACCAGGGCCAGCCCCACCCCGTAGAGCAGGGGCTCGAAGGCCGTCTGGTAGTGCTCGAGCGTCATGGACGTCGCGCCGCCGGAGACCGTGCGCAGCACCCCCGCGAAGACCGGGCCGAGCAGCGCGCTGAACGTGAAGTTCAGGAAGTTCACGACGCCGGTGGCGGTGCCGCTCACCTCGGGCGGGTTGGCCTCCTTGATCACCGTGTAGGGCAGCATGGCCGCACCGGAGGCCACGCCCGCCACGAGGCCCAGGAGGTACGGCGGCAGCACCCCGGCCGGCCCGTAGAGGATGAGGGCCAGGCAGGCCAGCAGGACGAGGGCGCCGGCCATGATCACGGGCTTGCGGCGCCCGATCCGATCGGACACGAAGCCCAGCAGCGGGCAGCCGATGATCCAGCCCAGGGGCACGGTCGCGGAGCGGATGACCGCGGAGGCGTACTCGTAGCCCCGCGCCTCCTGCAGGTAGCGGACGCCCCAGATCATGTCGAAGATCGTGGTGGGGACGAACAGCAGCCCGGCGATCATCCCGCACAGGATCGACTGCGGATTCCCGAAGACCCGCCCCATGGCCCGCATCGCGTCGCGCAGGCCGTGTCCGCCGCGCGGCCTCTCCGTTTCCGGCAGGAGGGCGAAGAGGGCGGCGCCGATGGCCAGCCCGGCCACGCCCATGACGAGCCAGAAGCGGCTCCACGAGACGCCGGCCGCGATCACGGGGCCGACCACGAACTGCCCGGCGGACCCGCCCGCCATCCCGAACATCTGCGTCGCCCCGATGAGGGTGGCCGCGCGCGAGGCGGGGAAGCCCTGGGTGGCGATGTAGACCGCGCCCACCAGCGCGAAGACGCCACCGGCGCCTTGCAGGAGCCGGCCGGCGCTCGCCGCCTGGACGTTCCCGCTCGCGAAGAGCAGCGCACCGACACCTACCGCGGCCGCGCCCACCGGCACCACGCGGCGCGGCCCCAGCAGGTCCATGGCGGCGCCCGCCACCAGGCTGAAGGGGGAGTAGCCCCAGTAGAAGAGCCCGACCATCGAGGCCACGCCCATGGCGGTGAGGCCGAAGGCCTCCTGGAGCTGCGGCATCATGACGGCGGGCGCCGAGCGGAGCGTGTACTGGTAGAAGTAGTAGAGGGCGGTGATCAGCCAGGCGACGCCGGCCGCCTTGGCTCCCCGACTCACGCCAGGCCTCATTTCTTGCCCAGCTCCGGAAGGATCACGATGAAGCCGTTGCGGTTGACGGCGCCGAAGAAACCGCCGTTGTGGCCGACGATCGTCCGCCCGTCGGGCGACACGGCGGTGATCCGGCCCGTGTTGAAGTGGTCCTTGAAGGCGTCCGGGTAGCCGTGGTCGCGGAGATAGTCGCGCAGGAAGACGGGCTCGCCGTCGAACCAGAGCACCGACTCCTCTTCCCCGGCGGCGACGTCGAACTGGATGTCGCCTCCCATGACGCGGCCGTCGTCGCTCACGGCGTAGATGTAGGTGTTGTAGTTGAACCCGCGGACCCATCTGACCCAGATGGGGGCCTCGATGGGGAAGCACTGGACCCCGCCGGCCGCGGTCCAGGCAAAGGCGCTCGGCGGCTGGTTGGGCAGGTCCGGGGTGCAGGCGGTGCCGGCGATCAGCGTACCGTCGCGGTTGACCGCGCGGGCAAAGCCCACTGGCCCCAGCGGTCCCCGGATGACCTCCTTCTTGCCGTCCACCCATTTGACGCCCTCGGCGGCTGTGATCGTCCCCTGTTGGTAGCCCACGATGACGCGGCCGTCGGCCGAGATCGCATCGGCGCGCGTCACCCGTCCCTCCGCGTCGCTCAGTAGGACGTATCCCCCGGACTCGTCCCACCGAAACGCCGAAAAGAAGTTGCAGGCGCTGGCCGGGCTCGTGCTGTGGTAGCCCCCGCCCACCACGTAGCGTCCATCGCCGCTCGTCGCGGTCGCGAAGCCCAGCGTTTGATCGCATTTCTGGGCATTGGGGACGAGCGGGCCGAGCAGCCTCCAGGACGTGCCGCCGGCCCACATCGCCGGCTGATCGACTCCGCTCGCGTCGCGCAGCCTTCCCACGATCGTCCGGCCGTCGCGGCTGATGCTGCCCGATTCCCCGCCGATCAGCGTCACGCCCGAGGTCGGCATCCACTGGAACGCGCCGCCTTCGGTGAAATCCCCGGCCACGATGAATCCGTTCAGGCCGACCGACGTGGGGGCGAGCCCCTGGACCTGGAGGAAGA
>Ga0075425_100001466_pt1 | contig 23206 bp, 17 predicted proteins | sample SoiMethybrSBSTD4_FD_75300 | JGI IMG/M metagenome (GOLD analysis project Ga0075425, IMG submission 75300) | Bulk soil microbial communities from a Populus tree surrounding site in Tennessee, USA - Soil MetaG P. TD hybrid SBSTD4 | ecosystem: Environmental > Terrestrial > Soil > Tree plantation... | reverse complement strand
TCACCGACAAGCGCAAGGTGCGGCGCGATCTCGCCGACGTGTTTTGCTCGGTCGAGGAAGGCGTGCGCGGCAAAAAGGCGGTCGACTGGCGGCTCGTCGACGAGACGGTGGCAAAAACGAAATGGGACGAGGCGGTCAAAGCGCGCGCCGCGGAAATCGCCGCGCGCTCGGACCGTCCGAAAGGCGCCAAGGGAATTGCGCTCACGCCGCTCGATCGCAAGCTCTCCGGCGATCTCATCTCCTACCCGAACGTCAAGGTCGAAATCGACCGCGCGCGCGGGCTTGCGACCATTTCCGTGCGCGGCCCCGCGAGCGCCGTGCCGGCCTCCGTCGAGGCCGCGCACGCACTCGGCGACAAGTTCTGGCCGCTTGCGGTCGCGCGCGAATTGGAAAACGCGATCCTGCATTTGCGCTTCAACGAGCCGCAAACCGGCTTGATCGTTTTTCGCACCGAAGGCGAAGCCAAGGCCGTGCTCGACCACGACGCCTTCCTCGCCCGGCACCAGAACGAGTGGCTGATGCGCGAAATCCGCCACTACATCAAGCGCGTCTTGAAGCGCATCGACGTCACGGCGAAGAGTTTCATCGCGCTGGTCGAGCCCGGCACCTGCTTCGCCGGCACGCTTGCCGAGCTTCTGTTCGCCTCCGACCGCTCGCTGATGCTGATCGGCCAACGCGACGGCGACAACCGGCCGCCGGCGGCGATCGTGCTCGGCGAAGCGAATTTCGGCTTCTATCCGATGGGCAACGGTCTGACGCGGCTACAGACGCGCTTCCTCGGCGAGCGGGAGGGCATCGAGCGCGCGCGGAAAAAAATCGGCTGCTCGATCGAGGGAAACGAGGCGAGCGAGCTCGGCCTCGTTACCTTCGCCTATGAGGCTTTCGACTGGGACGACGCCAGCCGCATCATGTTCGAGGAGCGCGTCTCCTACTCGCCGGACGCACTCACCGGCATGGAGGCGAACCTGCGCTTCGCCGGCCCGGAGACGATGGAGACGAAAATCTTCGGCCGCCTCACCGCTTGGCAGAACTGGATCTTCCAACGCCCGAATTCGGTCGGCGAGCAGGGCGCGCTCAAACTCTACGGCTCGGGCATTCAGCCGAGCTTCGACCGGGAAAGGATCTGACCATGAACATCGTCAACGTGGATTATGATGGGCTGATCCCCAACAATGTCGGCTTGAACGCGGATACGCGCGTAAAGGCAGCCCTTGAGAAGTGGCACCCCGGCTACGTCAATTGGTGGCACGACATGGGGCCGGAGGGCTTCCAGCAATCGCTCGTGTATCTGCGCACGGCGGTCAGCGTCGATCCGAAAGGCTGGGCGAAATTCGATTACGTGAAGATGCCCGATTACAAGTGGGGCATCCTGCTCGCCCCGGAGGTGGAGGACCGCCGGATCCCGTTCGGCGCCCATCGCGGCGAAAAGGCGTGGCAGGAGGTGCCGGGCGAGTACCGCGCGATGCTTCGCCGCCTGATCGTAATCCAAGGCGACACCGAGCCCGCCTCGGTCGAGCAGCAGCGCTTCCTCGGCAAGACCGCGCCTTCGCTCTACGACTTGCGCAACCTGTTCCAGGTGAACGTCGAGGAAGGCCGCCACCTGTGGGCGATGGTGTATCTCCTGCAAAAATATTTCGGCGCCGAGGGGCGCGAGGAGGCGGAGGAGTTGCTGCAGCGCCGCTCGGGCGATGCCGACACACCGCGGATGTTAGGGGCCTTCAACGAGGAGACACCGGACTGGCTCTCATTCTTTATGTTCACCTTCTTCACCGACCGCGACGGCAAGATGCAATTGGAGGCGCTGGCGCAGTCGGGCTTCGATCCGTTGTCGCGCACCACGCGATTCATGCTCACCGAGGAAGCGCACCACATGTTCGTGGGCGAGACCGGCGTCGGCCGCGTCATCGAGCGCACCTGCGACGAGATGAAGAAGGCGGGGATCACGGATCCCTCCGACACCGAGGCCGTGCGCAGGCTCGGCGTGATCGACTTGCCGACCATCCAGCGCAAGCTCAACTTGCACTTCTCGCTCACGCTCGATCTCTTCGGCAACGAGATCTCGACCAATGCGGCGAACGCCTTCCACGCCGGCATCAAGGGCCGCTTCCGCGAGGACAAGCTCGACGACGACCACCGGCTGGAGAACGGCACCTATCCGGTGCTGCGGCTCGTCGGCGGAAAAATCGTGAAGGAAGAAACGCCCGCGCTCTCCGCGCTCAACATGCGGCTGCGCGACGATTACGTGGCCGAGTGCGCGGCCGGCGTCGGCCGCTGGAACAAGATCATCGAGAAACACGGGATTGCGTTCGAGCTGAAGCTGCCGCACGTCGCCTTTCACCGCCAGATCGGCGAGTTCTCCAAGATCAAGGCCGACCTCGACGGCAATGTCCTTCTCGACGCCGAATGGGAAAAGAAAAAGGGCGCCTATCTTCCCTCGAGCGCCGACCGCGCCTTCATCGAAAGCCTGATGAAGCCGGAGTTTCGGCCCGGCAAGTTCGCGAGCTGGATCGCCGCGCCCAAGACCGGCATCGACAACAAGCCGGGCGACTTCGAATATGTGAAGATCGCGGAGTGAGCCAAGAAGCCGCGATGACCGCGCCCGTCAAACAGCACCTGATCGACCCGGCGGTGTGCATCCGCTGCAACACCTGCGAGGCGACCTGCCCGGTCGGCGCGGTCAGTCACGACGCCAACAACTACGTCGTCGACGCCTCGAAGTGCAAGTTCTGCATGGATTGCGTGTCGCCCTGCCCCACCGGCTCGATCAATCATTTCGTGCAGGTCGCCACGCCCTATTCGCTCGACGAGCAGTTGTCCTGGATGGAACTGCCGCCCGATGACGCGGCGACCGGCGCCGGGGCCGGCGTTGCTGCCAACACGCCGGTCGAGGCGCTCGACGAGGACGCGGCGGCACTGCTCGCGGACGCGCATCAGGGCTCGGGCGGCAAAGTCCGGCGGCCGCCTTCAGCGAGCGAGCCGCGCATCAATCTTTTCAGCCGCCGCAATCCGGCCGAGGCGACGGTGAGCGGCAATTTGCGCCTCACGCCGGAGGGCGCGAGCGCAGACATCCGCCATATCATTCTCGATTTCGGCAGCACGCCGTTTCCGGTGCTGGAAGGCCAGAGCATCGGCATCGTCATTCCGGGCAAGGACGCGAACGGGCGGCCGCATGCGCTTCGCTTGTTCTCGGTCGCGAGCCCGCGCGACGGCGAGCGGCCGAACACCAACAATCTCGCGCTCACGGTGAAGCGCGTCGCCGAAATGCGGCCGGACGGCACGGAGCTCCACGGCGTCGCCTCGAACTACGTTTGCGACCTCAAGCAAGGCGACAAGGTCAAGGTGGTGGGCCCGTTCGGCTCGACGTTTCTGATGCCCGACGAGCCGGAGGCCGACATCATCATGATCTGCACCGGCACCGGCTCCGCCCCCTTCCGCGGCTTCACCGAGCGCCGCCGCCGCTCGATGCCGAACGCCAAGGGCAAGCTCCATCTCTTCTTCGGCGCGCGATCACCGCAGGAACTTCCCTATTTCGGGCCGCTGCAGAAGGTGCCGAAGACGCTGCTCGACCAGGAATTGGTATTCTCGCGGCTGCCGGACAAGCCGAAGGAATACGTGCAGGATCGAATGCGCACGCGCGCCGCCGACCTCGGCGCGCTGCTCAAGCGCGGCACCACGCATATCTATGTGTGCGGGCTGCGCGGCATGGAGGCGGGCGTGGAAGCCTCGTTCGGCGAAATCTGCAAGGCGGAAGGGCTCGATTGGCCGCAGCTGCGCGCGGCGATGCGCGAGGGCGGCCGCTATCACGTCGAGACCTATTGAAGCACCCCATCGAAGTGGCACATGGCGCGGCGGTTCGATAAACTGCCGCCGCCATGAAAGAAAACGAGACCGCCAAGGGCGTGTGGCCGCCGGCCGCGACGCCGTTCCATGCCGATCTTTCCATCGATTTCGAGCGCTATATCGCGCATTGCAGCGGCCTGCTCGCCGACGGCGCGCACGGGCTGGCGGTGCTCGGCACCACCAGCGAGGCAAATTCGCTCGATCAGGGCGAGCGCGAAGCCGTGCTGGAGCGGCTCATTGCCGCGGGGATCGCCGCCGAAAACTTGCTGCCCGGCACCGGCACGCCGTCGATCGGCGACACGGTGCGGCTCACCCGCCACGCGGCTTCGCTCGGCGTGCGCGGCGTATTGCTGCTGCCGCCGTTCTACTACAAGGGCGTCTCGGAGGACGGCCTCTTTGCCTTCGTCTCCGAGGTGATCGGCCGCGTCGGCCGGTCGAATCTCAAGATCTATCTCTACAATTTTCCGCAGATGACCGGCATATCCTGGTCGCCGGCATTGGTCGGGCATCTTATCAAGTCGTTTCCGAAAACCGTGGTCGGGCTAAAGGATTCATCGGGCGACGTCGCCTATCTGAACCGCCTGCTCGAATCCTATCCCGGTTTTGCCGTGTTTCCCTCGAGCGAGGCGCTGTTGCTCGCGGCGATGCGAAAGGGCGCCGCCGGCTGCATCTCGGCGAGCGCCAACACGCAAGCGGGCGCGATCCGCGCCCTCTACGACGGCTGGCAGGGCGCCGAGGCCGAATCGTTATCGCGCGCGGCTTCCGCCGTGCGCAATCTGATGCAGAAATTTCCGCTGATCGCCGCGGTCAAGGGGGTGCTCGCCGAGCGCACCAAATCGCCGGATTGGGCGCGCGTGCGGCCGCCGCTCGACCCGCTCTCGCCGGCGCAACGCAAGGAGCTTTCGGCGCAGCTTTCGAGTCTTGCCGCCGGGGCGCCGGCATGAAGCGGGGACTCCGCTCGCGTCTCGCGCAATACGGCGATGACGAATTCTCGCTTTTCCTGCGCCGCGGCTTCCTGAAAGCGGCGGGCCATGACGACGAGGCGCTGGCGCGCCCGATCGTCGGCATTCTGTCCACCGCCTCCGACTTCAATCCGTGCCACGGCACCGCGGAAAGACTCGCACAAGCCGTCAAAGAAGGCGTGCTTGCGGCGGGCGGGCTTGCGTTCGTCTTTCCGACGATCTCGCTGCAGGAATCCTTCGCCTTTCCCACCTCGATGCTGTGGCGGAATCTCATGGCGATGGACGTCGAGGCGATGCTCGGCGCGCTGCCGATGGACGCCGTCGTGCTCATCGGCGGTTGCGACAAGACGATCCCGGCGGAATTGATGGGCGCGCTCAGCGCCGACCTTCCGGCGATCGTGCTGCCGGTCGGGCCGATGCTCGCCGGGCGCTTCGAGGGCGGGCGCCTCGGCGCCTGCACCGATTGCCGCCGGCTATGGGCCGAGTTTCGCGGCGGCAGGCTTGCGGAGCGGGATCTCAACCGCGCGCATGATCAACTGATGCCGACGTCGGGCACCTGCATGGTGATGGGAACGGCGACGACGATGGCGACGCTCGCCGAGACGCTCGGCTTTACGCTGCCGGGCGCGGCGACCGCGCCCGCCGTCTCCGCCGAGCGGATGCGGATCGCAGCCGCGACCGGACGGCGCGCCGCCGAGATGGCGAAGACGGGAAGCCCGCGCCCGAGCGAACTCCTGACCCAGGCTTCGCTCGCCAACGCTTCCGTCGTGCTGCAGGCGATCAGCGGCTCGACCAACGCGCTCGTCCATCTCGCCGCCATCGCCGGCCGCGCCGGGCTCGATTTCGATCTCGCGGCGCTCGACCGGATCGGCCGCGAGACGCCGGTGCTGGTGAACCTGAAGCCCGCCGGCGCCTATTTCGCCGAGGACTTTCATGCCGCCGGCGGCGTGCCGGCGCTCTGGCGGCGGCTCAAGGACAGGCTTGCGCTGGCGGCGAAAACGGTTGCCGGCGAGACGCTCGGCGGCATCATCGCGCGTTGGCCCGCCTATGTGGACGACGAGGTGATTCGCCCGCTCAACCGGCCGGTCGTCGCTTCGGAAGCGATCGCAATTCTGTCCGGCAATCTCGCGCCCAAGGGGGCCGCGATCAAGCTTTCGGCGGCGAGCCCCGAACTCAGCGCGCATGAGGGCCCGGCGCTCGTCTTCGACTCGCTCGAAGACCTCGCGCGCCGCATCGACGAGCCCGCGCTCGCGGTGACGCCCGGCCATTGTCTCGTTCTGCGCAACGCCGGCCCGATCGGTGCGCCGGGCATGCCGGAAGCGGGCGCCTTGCCGATCCCGAAGAAGCTCGCGGCAAAGGGCGTCAAGGACATGGTGCGGATTTCCGACGCGCGCATGAGCGGCACCGCCTTCGGCACGGTGGTGTTGCACGTGGCGCCGGAGGCGGCGGCGGGCGGGCCGCTGGCGCTGGTCAAAGACGGCGACCGCATCCGGCTCGATGCCGGCAAGCGCCGCCTCGACCTCCTGGTCGAGGACGCGGAGCTCGCGGCGCGCCGCCGGCGATGGTCGCCGCCGAACAAGCCCGCGCGCGGCTACGAGCGGCTCTATGTCGACCACGTCTCGCAGGCCGACCGCGGCTGCGATTTCGATTTCCTCGTCAAACATCCGGTGCTCTGAAATGCTCACGCGCAACAAGCCGCCCGCGAAATGGAAGCCGCGCGTCGAGGATGAGCGCCTCGTGCGCGGCGAGGGCCGCTATGTCGACGACGTCGATTTTCCCGCGCTCGCCTTCGCCGCCTTCGTGCGCTCGCCCTACGCGCATGCGCGCATCAAATCGATCGACACCGCAGAAGCGCTGCGCGCGCCGGGCGTGCTCGCGGTGCTCACCGCCGCCGACATGCAGGCGGCCGGCGTCGGCAATATCGCGATGCACATTCCGATGAGCGGCCGCGGCGGCGCCACGCTCGTCGTCCCAAAGCGGCCGCCGCTCGCCGACGAGCGCGTGATGCACGTCGGCCAGGCGGTGGCGGCCGTCGTCGCGGAAAATGCGCGGGCGGCGGAGGAGGCGGCCGAACTCGTCGCGGTCGATTACGAGGAACTGGATTCGGTCGTCGACTTGCGCGAGGCGATGGCGGCGGGCGCGCCGCAGCTGTGGCCCGGGGCGCCGAACAATGTCGCGCTCGACTGGCCGGGCCTCGTCACCGACGAGGCGAACGCCGCGGAGGTCGAGCGGATCATGGCGAGCGCCGCGCACGTCGCCCGCATTTCGCTCACGAACCAGCGCATCGCCGTCGCCTCCATGGAAACGCGCGGCGGCACGGCGCGCTTCGATCCAAAAAGCGGCGTCTATACGCTGCGCACTTGCTCGCAGGGCGTCGGCGCGATCCGCGACGGGCTCGTCGCGCTGATGAAGCTCGAGCGCGATAAAATCCGCGTGCTGACCGAGGACGTCGGCGGCGGCTTCGGCCTGAAGACCTCGGTCTATCCCGAGCTGCCGGTGCTTCTCGTGGCGGCGAAAAAGATCGGCCGGCCCGTGCACTGGATGTCGGGCCGCTCGGAATCGTTCGTGAGCGACAATCACGCGCGCGACACCTATAGCGACGCGGAGCTCGCGCTCGATGCGAACGGGAAGTTCTTGGCGCTCCGCATCCGCCATCTCGCCGCCATGGGCGCCTTCGTCGCCTTTCACGGCGCGCACATCGCCACCAACAATTTCGCCCGTTGCCTGCCGGGCATGTACGGCATTGCCAAGATCGACGCCGCGGTGAAATGCGTCTTCACCAACACGGTGCAGACCGGTCCCTATCGCGGCGCCGGGCGGCCGGAGGCGAATTACGTGCTGGAACGGCTCGTCGACGAGGCGGCGCGGGTGGCGAAGATCGACCCAGCCGAGATCAGGCGGCGGAATTTCATTCCGCCGTCGGCGATGCCCTACAAGACGCCGGTCGGCACCATCTATGACAGCGGCGAGTTCGCAACGCTGCTCGACAAGGGATTGCAGGCAAGCGGCTATGCGCAATTCGAACAGCGGCGCGCGGGCGCCAAAGCCAAGCGGCTTTATCGCGGCATCGGCATTTCTTGTTTTCTCGAACACGCCGGCGCGGTGCCGACCGAGGGCGCCGCCCTGATCTTTCGGCCGGATAGGACGCTCGCGCTCGCGCTCGGCGTGCAATCGACCGGCCAGGGACACGCCACCGTGTTCGCACGGCTCCTGGCCGAACGCCTCGGCATTTCGCCCGATGAGGTCAAGGTCGAACAGGGCGACAGCGCCTTCGGCATCCAGGGCGCGGCCGCGGTGGGCTCGCGCTCGGCGATGACGGTGAGCCACGCGCTGGTGGCGGTATCGGACAAGATGCTAGCCAAGGCGCGCGCCGTGGCGGCGAAGCTGTTCGAGGCGTCCGAAGCGGCAGTCGCCTATCGCGACGGCGCCTTCGAGATTCCCGGCACCAACCGCCGGCTGCCGTTGTTCGATCTCGCCGCGCGCGCCGCCGAGTTGGCCGCGCGCGGCGAAATCGCGGAAAGCCTCGACAGCAAGGGCACGGCGGAGACGCCGCTGACCTTTCCCAACGGCTGCCACGTCGCCGAAGTGGAGATCGACCCGGACACCGGCACAGCCAAGCTCGTCAACTACACCTGCGTCGACGATTGCGGAAACGTGCTCGACCACACCATCGTCGAGGGGCAGATGGTGGGCGCGATCGCGCAAGGCGTCGGCCAGGCGCTGATCGAGCAGATCGTATACGACAGAAGCGGCGGCCAGCTCGTCACCGGCTCGTTCATGGATTACGCCATGCCGCGCGCCGACGACATGCCGCCGGTCAACAGTTCGCTGCATCCGGTGCCGGCGACGACCAATCCGCTGGGCGTGAAGGGCATGGGCGAAGCCGGCACCACCGCCTCGCTCGCCGCGATCATGAACGCAATCGCCAACGCGATTCCGAACGGCGCGGGTGCGAGGCTCGACATGCCGGCAACGCCGGATAAAGTTTGGCGCGCGTGCCAAGAAGTGTAAATCGCACGCGGAAAGTCAAAGTCGGAATCATTTCAACTGAGATTAGCGATCAATCCGTGGTATGCGGCGGCGGCGTGAATTTGTTTCCGAGCGCATTGAGAAAAGTCAGCCGCGTGAGCAATTCCTGGAACTCGTTGATAAGAACGGGATCGATGTATTGCACTGCCGTTTGTATCGTGTCGGCGGACTGGAACTGCTCGAACTTGCCGTTATTGTAGATCAGAATCGTCCACCCGGGATTGAGGACGACGTTCTGGCCGGTCGCCAGAACGGTGATGATGGTGTTGCCCTCGACTTGGACGACGGCGGAAAAGCCCGAGCCGTTGATGAGTTGAAACACGGTGCCGCGCACGCCGATGGTCGCGACCGGCGTGCGGATCTGGTAGCTGGTCGGATCCTGCGAGCCGGAGACGAAACGGAACACGCCGCGGCCGGTCTGCACCACGACGCTGCCTTTGCGGCGATTGGGGTCGTAGACGAAGCGGTCGAGCACCACTTCCGATTTCGGGCCGACCGCGAGATTGGTTTCGTCGACGAATTGCAGCTGCGCGGTGCTGGCGTCGCCGGTGCGGATGCGCTCGTTGGCGAAAACGCTGCTGCCGGTCGACAGGGGTTGCGAATTGCCGAAGACCTGATTCTGCACGGCGGCGGCGACGCCGATCTTGCCCTGCTGCGCGGTCGCCAGCCCCGCCGACAGGAAGGCGAGCCCCAGAACGAGGAAACCCGCAATTTTCGCCCGACCCGACATGCGCATGAATGGAGCCCTCTTACCGCGCAAAGTCTAGCCGAAGCAGATAGTGCCCTCCAACCCTCGCGATCAATGTGACCGGAATCACAAACCGCAGGATTTTGCGCAGCGTTGTAAGCGGGCAACACAAGATCGGCGAAACTGGCGGAATTCGCCGTGGTTCGGGGTTCCCATTCCGGGTCGCCGCCTTGTCGCTGAGCGCGCGCGCATGGCATTCTTGCGTTCTCGCTGCGCATCATTCGCGAGCTAAAGTCAAAACTCTCCGCCCGGCCACGAACGGGCGAAGGTGGGGCGATGAGACTGAGGCTGTTCGCCTTGGCAGCGTTCATCCTGTTCGCGGTGCCGGCCGTTGCCGCCGCGGACGAGTTCGCGCGTCTCAACGCGCAGATCCTCAACGATCCCGCCAACGTCGAGATCAATCTTCGCTACGCGCGGCTCGCGGAAGAGCGCGGCGAGCCGCGCAAGGCGCTCGCCGCCTACGAGCGCGTCCTCGCCTATGACCCCAACAACGCCGAAGCAAAAAGCGGCCTGGAGCGCATCCGCGTCAGAATCCTTCCGGCCGTCACCGAAATCTTCACCGAGTTCGGCGCCGGCTGGGACTCGAATCCGCACCAGGTGCCGACCGGACGGAGAAGCGACGTCGATTTGTTCGGCCGCATGTCGGTGCGCGACGAGCGCAATCTGTGGGATACGCGCTGGCGCACCACCGGCCTGTTCATCGGCAATCTCTACCGGGAGAGCAGCGACCTCGACTACGGCTACGCCTCCGCCGCCATTGGTCCGGTCTATGCGGTCAGCCCGTCCTTCACCATGCATCCGGCGATCGGCGGCACGGTTTCCTATTTCGACCATCACTTGTTCTATAGCGAAGCTTTCACCAGCCTCATCTTCGAGGGCTACCAGGGCGGCATGGTGCAGACCTATCGCTTGCGCGGCGGCTTTCGCGACTTCGACAACTTCTTCCCGGCGAGCCAAGGCTTCTTCGCCGACGCCACCGCGAAATTCGCCAAGCCCGAGCTGCTCGTGGCCGGCGACCTCTTCATCTTTTCGCCGTGGGTGCGCTGGAGCGGCGTCGGCGGCACGTTTCTCGTCAATACGCCGACCGTGGGCGTCTCGAATGACGTGCAACTCGGCCGCTACGGCGAGGGCGGCGCGCGGGTTGAATATTACATGACGCTCGCCGACTGGCTGGTCGCCGGCGCGAATTTTTCCTTTAACCAACGCGAATATGCCAAGTCGCCGCTTTCGGCTGGCGGCTTCCTCAAGCGCCGGGACGATATTTATTCGCCGGGCGCCTCGCTCATCTTCCGTCACGTACTGAGCGTGCCGGGCGATATCCGGCTCGATTACCGCTACGAGCGGGACAATTCGAACGATCCGATGAGCAGCTACATCGACCACATCGTGACACTGACCTACGCCCGCCGCTGGTAGGCGCGTTCGCGGGTCAGGCTCTTGCCGCCATCAACAATGACACGATCACGACATAGGTCGCGTCGTGCAAGAATTGATCGATGCCGAGCGTCCACCAGAACCGCGCGTCGTCGGCGGCCAATTTCAGCCGCGTGTTGACCTGGTCCTTCGTCCAGTCGAGGTGATAGTGGACGACGAACTCGCCGACCATGATGGCGAGGGCGAGCCGCAGCGACGGCGCGATCCATAAGAATACCGGCGTGGTGCCGAGCGCGTGCAGGCCGGCGTGCAGCAGGCCGCCGGGATGGCCGTAAATTCCCTTGTTTCGGTACTGGTAGGAGGTCTGCAAAAAGAAATCGAATACGAGATGCTTGAAGAGCAGGATCAAGATGCCGACCAGCGCGATTTGTCCCGGATCAGTCATGGCGTTTCCAATTATTCGGATCTTAAAGGGCGGTGTCTGTGATGGCGGTCACTTTTCCAGCGCGGTGAAGGCGCCGTCCCAATCGGGGGCCGGCGGCCGGGCGCGGAAATCCGCGACACGGGCGGCAAAAATGGAATAATAGGTGTCGAGCGCGGCGATGCCAAGCGCCCGGCATTCCCCGATCGCGGCCTCGGCGACCTCCCATTCCTGCCCCCGATAGGCGGTGAGAAACCGCTCATGCTTCAACTTGAGCCGGGCATGCTGATTGCGGTCGCCGTCGAGCAGATCCAGCAGCGTATAGATGCGCACCGGCCGGACGCGGCCTTTCACCCGAACGAGGTCGAGCTCGAGCGCGGCAAACGGGCCGGATCCGCCGACGGTCCGCTCGCCGGCGATCGCGGTCATGCCGTACATCTTCGATAAGCCTTCCAAGCGCGAGGCGATGTTCACCTCGTCGCCGATCGCGGAATAATCGAAGCGCTGGGCGGAACCGAGATTGCCGACGCAGCAATTGCCGGTGTTGATGCCGACCCCGATTTTGACCAACTCGAATTTACGGCCCTCGGCCGCCGCGCGCTCCTGCCAATCTGCATTGAGCGCATGCATGCGCGCGGCCATGTCGAGGGCGGCATTGCAGGCGAGCCGGGCGTGATCGGGCTCGTCGAGCGGCGCGTTCCAGAACGCCATGATCGCATCGCCGATGTATTTGTCGATGGTGCCGCGGTGGGCAAGGATGATCTCGGAAAGCGGCGTGAGCAATTGGTTGATGAACGTCGTCAGCTCGTGCGCGCTCATGCCTTCCGAGATCGAGGTGAAATTCCGCACGTCGCAGAACAGGAGCGTGATCTCACGCACCTCGCCACCGAGCTCCAACTTGTCGGGATTGGCGATCAACTCGTCGACCACTGCCGGCGCCACGTAGAGCCCGAAGGCGCTCTGGATTTCGCTGCGCTGCAGCTCGACCCGCCGGTAGACGTAGAACGTGGCGGCGCCCACCAAGAAGATCAGCCCGAGCGCGGGATAGAGCGGGTCGAACAACAGCCCGGCATATTGATAAGCAAGCCAGCCGGCGAGCAACAGCCCCGCGACCACGACAAGGCCGATCATGCTGGAGGTGCGGGCGGGCACCCGCGGGAAAACCGCGGCGAGCAGGATGCCGAGCGCCACAATCGCCAATTGCTCCGCCGCCAGCGCGTAATCGGGCCGCGTCAGCGATTGCCCGCTGGCGACATGCTCGATCATCTGGGCGATGATTTCGACACCGGGGATCACCGGGTCGATCGGGGTGGCGCGCAGGTCGAGCAATCCCGGCGCACTGGTGCCGATGAGAATGATGCGGCCCGAAATTTCCTGCTCGCTCGCCTCGCCCGAAAGCACGCTGGCGGCGGAAATGAAGCTCTCGGGCGTCGAGGCGCGAAACTTCATCCAGATCGCGCCCTGGGCGTCGGTCGGCACTTCGATCGCGCCGATGCGGATGTGATTGAGGCCCGAGTTTTTCCCGAAGGCGGTCTCCCCGCTCGCGTTGGATGCCTTGAGCACGAAAGTGGAAGCGCCTTGCGCGACCCGCAGCGCTTCCGCCGCGAGCGAGGGCATGAAACCGTCGCCGAGCCGGTAGACGAGCGCGACGCGCCGCACCACCTGGTCGCGGTCCGGGGTCCAGTTGAGGGCGCCGATTCCCTTGGCCGCGTCGTTGAGGAAATCGAGGTTGCCGGTGGCGCCGGAGAACGGGACCATGAACGGGCGCGGATCGTCGCCGGCGACGGCGAAGCCCGCTTTTCGCGGCAAGGAGGCGGTGCTTTTTACGCCGGAGAGCGTCGCGCCCAAGACGCTCGGCGTCTCCTTCAACGCCGCCGTGAACACCTCATCATTGGTCCGCGTCTGGGCGACGAGGGGGGCGACGAGGACCGCCTGCTCGGGCGGCATGCGCTTCAGCACCTCCTCGAGGGAAGTGCGGTCGGCCTCGGGAAACATGACGTCGAAGGCGATGGCGGCGGCGCCCTTCGCAACGAGCTTTTGCAGCAGCTCGGCGAGCACCGTGCGCGGCCACGGCCATTGGCCGAGCTTGGCAATCGAGCGCTCGTCTATGTCGACGATGCGGACGGGCGCGTTTTTGTCGAAGGCCTGCGGCGAAAAGCGCTGATAGCTGTCGAAGGCGATCAGCCGCAGCCCCTGCACGAAGAACGGATCAAGCGCGCGCACGGCCACGGCCGCCGCGATCACGCTTGAAACCAGGAGGATGTAGAAGCCGCCCGCGCGAACCTTCATCGCCTTCGCCTAAAAGAACGGGAAGGGTTATACATCGAATTGAAAGCCCTGCCTGCCGGGAGGAGTTTATGAATATCGGACCGTTGCATATCGGGTTAGCCGAATGGTTCGCGGTGTTGGGCGCGGTATTTGCCGCCGCGACCTATGCGATGCAAACCATGGTGCCCTTGCGCATCGCCGGCATCATCAGCAATGTGTTCTTTATTTTGTTCGGCTATTTCAGCAAGTCCTACCCCACGCTCTTTCTTTATCTTCTGTTGCTGCCGCTGAACGCAATACGACTGCGGCAAATGGTGGAACTCGTGAATCAGGTCAAACGCTCCTCGGCGGGCGACTTGTCGATGGAATGGCTGAAGCCGTTCATGACCAAGCGCCAATATTTCGCCGGCGACATCCTCTTTAACAAGGGCGATGCGGCCGACGAGATGTTCTACACGGTGACGGGGAAGTTTCTCCTGCCCGAGCTTGGCATCGAGATCGGGCCGGGGGCGCTGGTGGGCGAATTGGGCCTGCTCGCGCCCGAGAACAAGCGCACCGCGACGCTCGAATGCCTGGAAGGCGGCGATGTGCTCACCCTCAACTACGACAAGGTGCGCGAGCTTTATTTCCAGAACCCGCAATTCGGCTTTTACTTCCTCAAGCTCACCAGCGAGCGGCTGATGCAAAACATCGCCCGCCTGGAAGCGCGCCTCGAAAGCAAGCAGGCGGCCGCGGCCGCCGGCCGTTGACGGGCGCGCCACTTGCGGCCGCCTTTACAGATCGGGTTGGCGGGGCTCGGCGCCGTCGGGCGCGAGGTCGCGCGCAGGCTGGTCGCGGGAATTCCCGGCCTGCGGCTCGCGGCGATCGCCGTGCGCGAGCCCGAAAAGGCGCACGGCGCGCTCGCGGGCTTCGGCCGGGACGTGAAGATTCTCTCCGCGCAGGCGCTCGCCGAGCATTGCGACGTCATCGTCGAAGGCCTGCCGCCGAAGGAATTCCGCACGGTGGCGGTTCCCGCGATCGAGCGCGGGCGGATTTTCGTTCCGTTGAGCGTAGGTCAGTTGCTGGAAAACGGCGACCTTGCGGCGCGCGCGCGGGAGACGGGCGCGCGCATCCTGGTGCCGACCGGCGCGCTGTTGGGGCTCGATGCCGTGCGCGCGGCGGCCGAGGGCACAATCCGCTCGGTCACCATGGTGACGCGAAAGCCGCCGGCGGGATTGGAAGGCGCGCCGTATCTCGCCGGGCGAAACATTTCGCTCGCCGGCCTGAAGGCGCCGCTGAAAGTATTCGACGGCTCGGCGCGCGAGGGGGCGCGCGGATTCCCGGCGAACGTCAATGTCGCCGCCGCCCTCAGCCTCGCCGGCATCGGGCCCGATAAGACGCGGCTCGAAATCTGGGCGGACCCGGGTGTCGAGCGCAACACCCATCGCATCGAGGTCGAGGCCGACACCGCCCGCTTCTCGATGACGATCGAGAACGTGCCGTCGGACAATCCGCGCACCGGACGGATCGTCGCGCTCAGCGTGGTGGCGCTGTTGCGGGGGCTCACTTCGGAGCTGCGGGTGGGGACGTAGAAAATCGTCCCGCTCCGCGGGACGAGCCGCGAGCAAGCGGCGGGTGACGCGGCGGGCGGAATGTCCTAAGGTCGCGGCCGAAATCCAAACAAAAACCCGGCGAGGAGCGCGATGTACACCGAACTCGGACTATTCATCGGCGGCAAATGGGCGAACGGCGCGGGACGCAAGAGCGAGCCCGTGATCAATCCGGCGAACGAGAAGCCGCTCGCGGATCTCCCGCACGCCTCGAAGAGCGATCTCGACGAGGCGGTCGAAGCCGCCAAGAAAGGCTTCGAGACGTGGCGCAAAACCACCGCCTGGGACCGCGGCCGCGTCATGCGCAAGGCCGCGGACCTGATGCGCGAGCGCGCCGATGCGATCGCGAAAATCCTCACCCAGGAGCAGGGCAAGACGCTCGCCGAAGCCAAGGGCGAGGTGCTCGCCGCCGCCGACGTGATCGAATGGATGGGCGAGGAGGGAAAACGCGCCTATGGCCGCATCATCCCCTCGCGGCTCCCCGGCACGCGGCAGATGGTGACGCAGGAGCCGGTCGGCATCTGCGCCGCTTTCACCCCGTGGAACTTCCCGGCGATCACGCCGGCGCGCAAGATCGCGGGCGCGCTCGGCGCCGGCTGCTCGCTGATCCTGAAAGCTTCCGAAGAAACGCCGGGCACGGCGGTCGAGATGGCGCGCGCCTTCGCCGATGCGGGCTTGCCCGCGGGCGTGCTCAACCTCGTATTCGGCATCCCCGGCGAGATTTCCGAGCATCTGATCGCCAAGCCCGAGATCCGCAAGATCTCCTTCACCGGCTCGATCCCGGTCGGCAAGCACCTCGTCAAGCTCGCCGCCGAAACGATGAAGCGCGTCACCATGGAGCTCGGCGGCCATTCGCCGGTGATCGTGTTCGACGACGTCGACCCCGAAAAGACCGCCGACGCCGCGGCCGCCGGCAAGTACCGCAACGCCGGCCAGGTCTGCATTTCGCCGACGCGCTTCTACGTGCAGGAAAATTCCTACAACAAGTTCGCCGCCCGCTTCACCGAGAAGGCAAAGGGATTGAAGCTCGGCGACGGCCTCGACAAGGATACGCGCATGGGGCCGCTCGCCAACGCGCGCCGGCTCGACGCGATGAACACCATCGTCGCCGATTGCCAGAGCCGCGGCGGCAAGCTCGCCACCGGCGGCAAGCGCCACGGCAACCAGGGTTACTTCTTCGAGCCGACGGTGGTGACGGACCTGCCGGACGACTCCAAGCTCATGACCCAGGAGCCGTTCGGACCGGTGGCGCCGATCATCCCGTTCAAGACCTTCGACGAGGTAGTGGCGCGGGCGAATTCGCTGCCCTTCGGGCTCGCGGCCTACGCCTTCACCAACAACGCCAAGCAGGCGGCGGCGATCGGCGACGCGCTCGAAGCCGGCATGGTGGGCGTCAACACCTACGCCATCTCGATGGCGGAGACGCCGTTCGGCGGCGTCAAGGAAAGCGGCTACGGCCACGAGGGCTCGGTCGAAGGCCTGGAGATGTACACGGTGAAGAAGTACATCGCCCAGGCCTGAGTCGCTCCGAGCAAGCTGCGGTTTTTCGGCAAGATCGCTGGCGGCCTTTCGGCCGCCAGTTTGCTTTTACCGGCCGTGAAATTACCCGCCGTCCACAGCTTTTCCGCCGCTGGCGCCGATGCGCAGGGTTTGGGGCATTCGCGTGTTCAAATAGGCGGGAAAATCAACGCCATACCAGCCGCCGCATCCCGGGCGGCCACAACGGATGAACGGGTTTTTCGTGTTACATTTTCGGCTCGCCGCGCTTCCTCGACAAGCCCATCTGGCCCCGCCAGCATCGGCCGCGCCAAGCTTCATTCAAGTCATCGCCGGAACCAATCGAGCATGGACGAGGCGAGCGATGAAGAGCTCATGCTGCGCGTCGCGAAGGGCGACGAGCGGGCGTTTCGCGCGCTTGTGCCGCGCTACGCCGCGCGCGCCATCGCGCTCGCGCGCGGGATCACCGGCAACGCCGCCGACGCCGAGGAGATCGTGCAGGATGCGTTGCTGCGCGTTTGGGTCAATGCGCCGCGCTGGCGGCCGCAGGCGGCCTTTCGCACCTGGTTCTACCGCATCGTTTTCAATCTTTCGCTCAACCGGCGGCGGCGCGCGCCGTTTCTGCCGCTCGCCGAAGCCGGCGACCCGCCCGACCCGGCCGCGGGCGCCGGCGAGCGGCTCGAGCGCCGTGAGGTCGATCACGCGGTCGCGGCCGCGATCGCGGCGCTGCCCGAGCGCCAGCGCGCCGCGATCGTGCTCACTTACGACGAGGAACTGAGCAATGCCGAAGCCGCGATGGTTCTGGGGACGTCGGTTTCCGGCATCGAATCCCTGCTCGTGCGCGCCAAGCGCACGCTGCAGGAAAAACTCGGCCCGCTCCTCGAGGAGCGCTGACAGGGAGATCGGCACATGAACCGCATCGACGAACTCATCGCCCGCCGCCTGCAGGCGGACCGCGAGGCCGGCGAACGATCGGCGGCGCGCGCCCTATCGGCGCTCGCCGCCAAGCCGCTGCCGCGGCAACGCCGGTCCTGGTCGAGACGCTGGCCGAGCGCGCTGTTGAACAACGATTTCGCCTTGGCCTGGCCGCGGCTCGCGGCACTTGCTTGCGTGGCACTGCTCGGCTGCACCGTCGGCTTTTTCGGTCCCGGCACGCGCGCTTTCCAGCGCACGGGCTGGACCGTCGCCGTCGCGCAGAATTCGGACGCCGACGTGAGCGGGCTCGTGTTCGAGCCCGAGCCTTTGACGGGAGCAAAGCCATGATTTCCGCTCTGTCCATCGCCACCGCCGAGGATCGGACGTCGCGCCGGATCGTGCTGTGGTCGCTCGGCTTGAATTTGTTTTTCATCGGGCTGGTGGCGGCGCTGCTCGTGCGCCTTTCCATCGCGCCCCCCGCCACGGCGCCGATCGATCGTAGCGCCAACGGCCGCATCGAACGAATCGCGGCGATCCTGCCCGCCCCCGACGCGGAAGTGATCCGCGCCGAATATCGCGCCAAGGCCGCGCCCGTCGACGCCGCGCGCGGCGAGTTCGAGCGCGCCATCGACGCGGTGCGGCAAACCTTCCGCGCCGAGCCTTACGATACCGGCGCCACCCGCGCGGCCATGGCGGAAGCGCGCGCCGCGCGGCAAAAGTTCGAGCTTTTGCTGCATGACATCATCGCCTCGGCGGTGAGCAAAATGTCGCCGGCGGGCCGGCAGAATCTCGCCGACTGGTCGCCGTCAGGCCGCAACACGGGTACAACGAACCGTTAGGGCTTGGACAGAATCGCAAAAGATCGGGCCATGAGCGGCGCAAGAACAACCGCGTCCCTGCGACAGGAGGCGACCCGCCGGCCGTACGGCGGCGCCGCGGTCGTTGCCGCGGCGTTGCTGTCGCTCGCCGCCTGCGTGCCGAGCGCCGAGCGGATCGACGCCGCGCTCGACGTTCCCGAGGGCTATCGCGCGGCACCGCGCGGCGCGGCCGATGCGGCGCCGCCCGCGCTCGATTGGTGGCGCGGCTTTCGCTCGGCCGAGCTCACCGCACTGATCGAGGAGGCGCAGACCGTCAATCTCGACATCGCCGCCGCCGCCGCGCGCATTTCGCAGGCCGATGCGCAGGCGCGGGTCGCGGGCGCGGCGCTGCTTCCCCTCGTCAATGCCAATGCAAGCGTCACGCATTCGCGCGCCTCGATCGCGACGCGAGGCACCGGCGGCGCCGGCGGCTTTCCCCGCGAGGGCAATCTCTACGAGGCCGCGCTCACCGCGAGCTACGAGGTCGATTTCTGGGGCAAGAACCGCGCGCTGCTGGAAGCCGCGCGCGACACCGCGGTGGCGAGCCGCTTCGACCGCGAGGTCGTGGCACTCAGCACGATCGCGAGCGTCGCCAACGCCTATTTCCAGGTGCTGGCGGCGCAAGACCGGCTGGCGCTCGCGCGCGACAACGTGCGAAGCGCCTCGCGCATTCTCAACCTGATCAAGCAACGGCTCGAGGCCGGCACCACCTCCGGCCTCGAGGTCGCGCAGCAGGAAAGCCTCGTCGGGCAGCAGCGGGCGCTCATTCCGCCGCTCACGCAAACGCTGCGTCAGAACATCGTGACGCTCGCGGTGCTGATCGCGCGGCCGCCCGAGCGCGTCAACATCCGCGGCGGCTCGATGTCGAGGCTTGCGATCCCGCGCGTGACGCCCGGCCTGCCATCGGATCTCCTCACCCAGCGTCCGGACATCCGCGAGGCCGAGGCGAACCTGGCATCCGCCAACGCCAACGTCCACGCCGCGCGCGCCGCGTTCCTGCCGAACATCCAGTTGACCGGCCAGGACGGCTTCCAGAGCGCCGTGTTGCGCCACCTGTTCCGGCCGGAAGCGCTGTTCTTCTCGGTCGCCGCCAGCCTCACCCAGCCGATCTTCGACGGCGGAACGCTGCTCGGCCAACTCGAGCAGCAGAAGGGCAAGCAGGAGGAATTGCTGCAAAGCTATCGCAAGGCGGTGATCTCCGGCTTCGGCGACGTCGACAGCGCGCTCATTGCCGTGGAGCAGACGGCGTTGACCGAGCGCGCCGAACGCCAGGTGGTGACCAGTTCGCGCAAGGCGTTCGAGATTTCCGAGACGCGGCTGCGCGAGGGCACGGTCGATCTCGTGAGCGTCCTGCAAACGCAACAGACCCTGTTCCAGGCACAGGACGCGCTCGCCCAGGCACGGCTGCAGCGCCTGCAGGCGATCGTCAGCCTTTACCAGGCGCTCGGCGGCGGCTGGCCGCCGGTGGAAGCGCAAATCTATGCGACGGCCGATCCGGCGAACCCGTGGGGCAATATCAGACCATGAAAATTTCGATTCCCAAGGTCGGCAAGGACCGCCGCAATATCCTGATCGCGCTCGCCGGTGTTTTTGTCCTCGCCATCATCGGCGCCATCGTCACCCAGTCGCTCGTGGGCGCGGGCCGTCAACCGGGCGGGCGCGGACGCGGCGGCGACGAAGGCCCGGTGCCGGTGCTGGCGGCCGCGGCGAGCGTCGCCGACGTGCCGGTCTATATCGACGGCGTCGGCACGACGAGGGCGCTGAACACGGTGACGGTGGTCTCGCAGATCGACGGCAAGCTGATCAAGGTTTCGTTCAAGGAGGGGCAGGACGTCGAACGCGGCTATGTGCTGGCGGAGATCGATCCCGCGATCTATCAGGCGCAATACGACCAGGCGGTGGCGAAGAAAGCGCAAGACGAAGCGCAGCTCGCCAATGCGCGGATCGATCTCGATCGCTACACGCGCCTCGCCGCGACCAATTCCTCAACGCGCCAACAGCTCGACACGCAGAAGGCGCTCGTCCAGCAATTGGAGGCACAAATCCAACAGGACCAGGCCGCGATCGACAACGCGGCCGCGACGCTTGGCTACACCAAGATCGTCGCCCCGATCGACGGCCGCACCGGCATCCGCCAGGTCGACGAGGGCAACATCGTGCGCGCGACCAACGCCACCGCGCTCGTCACAATCACCCAGATCAGACCGATCTCGATGCTGTTCAGCCTGCCGCAGCAGGAGCTCGCGCGCATCAACAAGGCGTTTGCGGCGGGTCCGCTCGCGGTCGAGGCGCTCGGCGCGGACAACGTCACCGTGACCGACAAGGGAACGTTGCGGGTGGTCGACAATCAGGTGGACCAAACGACGGGAACGGTGAAGCTGAAGGCCGAATTCCCCAACTCGGACCTGCAACTGTGGCCCGGACAATTCGTCAATGTCCGGCTCCTGATCGATACGTTGCGCGGAGCGATCGTCGTCCCGACCGCGTCGGTGCAGCGCGGGCCGAACGGCACGTTCGTCTTTGTCGTGCAGAACGGCGACACGGTAGCCGTGCGCGCCGTGAGCGTCACGCAACAAGACGAGAAGCAGACCGTCATTTCGTCGGGACTTGAGGCCGGCGATCGGGTGGTGACGACCGGCTTCACGCGGCTCGCCGACGGCAGCAAGATCGTGATTTCGAATCGTGAAAACGCGGACAATCCCCCGTCCGCGCAACCGGCGGACAAGGGCGAGCGCGGCAAGCGCAAGCGAAGCGAGACGGCGCCGGGATCGCCGCAATGAACGTCTCCGCCCCCTTCATCCACCGCCCGATCGCCACCTCGCTGCTCGGCATTGCGGTGATGCTCGGGGGGCTGCTCGGCTATCTGTGGCTTCCGGTGTCGGCGCTGCCGCAGGTCGACTTTCCGACCATCCAAGTGACGACGCAGCTTCCGGGCGCTAGCCCCGACACCATGGCCTCCCTCGTCACCGCCCCGCTTGAGCGCCAGTTCGGCCAGATCCCGGCGCTCTCCACCATGACGTCGTCGAGCTCCTACGGGATCAGCCAGATCACCCTGCAGTTCGACCTCAATCGCGACATCGACGGCGCGGCGCAGGACGTGCAGGCCGCGATCAACGCTGCCGGCTCCACGCTGCCGCGCAACCTGCCCTATCCCCCGACCTATTCGAAGGTGAACCCGGCGGACGCGCCGGTGATCACGCTGGCGTTGACCTCGGAGACGATTTCGCTGCGCGCGATCAGCGATCTCGCCGACACCCTACTCGCGCAGCGCCTGAGCGAGGTTCGCGGCGTCGGGCACGTGTCCGTGCAGGGCGGCATTCGCCCCGCCATCCGCATCCAGGCCGACCTCGCCCGCCTTGCCGCCTACAGCCTCGGCCTCGAGGAGCTGCGCGCGGCGATCGTCGGCGCCAACGTCGCCGGACCCAAGGGCTCGCTCGACGGCGCGCACCAGTCCTACACCATCGCCACCAACGACCAGATCGCGGCGGCGGCGGCCTACAAATCCGTCGTCGTCGCCTACCGCAACGGCGCGCCGGTGATGCTCGACGACGTCGCCGACATCTTCGAGGGGCTCGAGAACAACAAGGTCGCCGGCTTTTATCATGGCGCGGCGGCCGTGATCATCGACATCCAGCGCCAGCCCGGCGCCAACGTCATCGAAACGGTGCAGCGTATCCACGCCGAGCTGCCGCGCCTGCGGCGCGCCATACCGGTCGGCGTCGAACTTACGGTGGTGAGCGACCGCACCGATACCATTCGCGCTTCGGTCCGCGACGTTCAGTTCACCCTCGTGCTCAGCGTCGTCCTCGTCGTCCTCGTGGTGCTGATTTTCCTGCGCACGATCCGTGCGACGATCATCGCCGGGGTCGCGCTTCCCTTGTCGCTGATCGCGACCTTCGGCGTGATGTGGTTTTGCGGTTTCAGTCTCGACAATTTGTCGCTGATGGCGCTCACCATCGGCACCGGCTTCGTCGTCGACGACGCCATCGTGATGATCGAGAACATCGTGCGCCACATGGAGGACGGCGAAAGGCCGTTCGAGGCGGCGCTGCGCGGCGCGCGCCAGATCGGCTTCACGGTGATTTCGCTGACCGTCTCGTTGATCGCGGTGTTCATTCCGCTCCTGTTCATGACCGGACTCGTCGGCCGCATGTTCCGCGAGTTCGCGCTGACGCTCACGATCGCGGTCGTCACCTCGGCGATCGTCTCGTTGACGCTGACGCCGATGATGTGCGGCTGGCTCCTGCGCCACACCGAGGACCGGCCCAGCGCGCTCGGGGCGCGGATCAATCTATGGGTCGACTGGAGCGTGGATGGCTACCGCAAGAGCCTTGATTGGGTGCTCGCGCGCCAGACGCCGACGCTGATCCTGACGGCGCTCACGCTCGCCGCCACCATCGTGCTCTACATCATCGTGCCCAAGGGCTTTCTGCCGCTGCAGGACACGAGCCTGATCACCGCGGTGTCGGAAGCGGGCGTAGAGGTGTCGTTCACCGAGATGCAGCGTCTGCAGGCGCTCGCCGCCGAGGCGATCCGCAAAGATTCCGACGTGACCGGCGTGGTTTCGGTGGTGGGCGTGAGCCCGGTCAATCCGACGCCGAACGCCGGCCGCTTCACGATCACGCTGAAGCCGCGCAACGAGCGGCGCGCGAGTGTCGTCGAAATCGTCGGGCGGCTGAAAGAGTCGACGGCGCCCATTCCCGGCC
>Ga0075425_100001465_pt1 | contig 23213 bp, 24 predicted proteins | sample SoiMethybrSBSTD4_FD_75300 | JGI IMG/M metagenome (GOLD analysis project Ga0075425, IMG submission 75300) | Bulk soil microbial communities from a Populus tree surrounding site in Tennessee, USA - Soil MetaG P. TD hybrid SBSTD4 | ecosystem: Environmental > Terrestrial > Soil > Tree plantation... | reverse complement strand
CCTGGCGGACGAGCTCGGGGCCCAGGCGCGCGGTGGCGGCCGCGTCGTCGAGCACGCGGTCGGCGTGCGCCGCGGTGAGCCGCGCCGCCTGGGCCATCGCCGTGTCGAGCAGCGCCCGCGAGCGAGCCCGCTGCTCGCGCCACGCGACGCCGCCGATCATCACGCCGGTGAGACCGGTCAGTAGCACCACGAGCCCGACCAGGGCCAGCGTGAATGGAGGACGGCGCCGGAACAATCGTGTCAGGACGGAGAGAGTGGTCAGACGAGACCTACCATATCGTCCGTACCCCGGTCGGTCAAACAAAAGGCGCCGATCGGGCGCGCCGGCCTACGTCGCGGGCCGCTGGCCCCCGTAGGCCTCGCTCGGACCGTAGCGGCTGTCCTCGAAGAGAAGCTTCGCGCGCGAGCCGACCACGCGTGACCAGTTGGCCAGCGCGGTTTCCGAGTACTCACCGTCCGGGCGCGGCTCGTCGTCGAAGTTTCCGTATGTGTCGACACCGCGCATGAGCATGGCCGGCTGGCGGACCTTCGGCGGCTTCGCCCAGGTCGGCAGCATCTCGACGAGCAGAAGGAACCGTCGGTCGGGTCCGAAGTTCCCCGCCGAGCCGTGCACGAGCGAGTTGTCGAACATCGCCATCTCACCCGGGCGCAGCGCGAAGTCGACCGCTTTCGACTCGTCGAAGGGCTCGGTGATGTACTGGCCGCGCGCCAGGATGCTCCTGGGATCGTCGGTCTCCTCGTGACGGAGGATGCCCCATGTCTGCGAGCCGGGAATGCCGCGCAGGCAGCCCTGCTCGCTGCCGCACTCGGACAGCGCCAGCGCCCCCAGCACGACCGGTACCGCCGAGCCGTAGAACGAATCCTGGTGCCAGCCCGCGAAGGTCTCGCCGTCCGCCTTCTTCACCCGCCACGCCATGCTCCAGCAGCGGAGGTTCGGGCCGATCAGGTCCTCGAAGATGTCGAGGACGTACGGGTCCTCGGCGATGTCGAGCACCCACGGGCACAAGAGGTGTGATTTCGTCTTCATCTTCTTGATGTCCGCCACACGCGCTTCCAGCGACTCGAACCGCTCGCGGTACTGGCGGGCGCGCTCGGCGCTCATCGCGCGTACCGGCGACAAGAATCCGTCACGCTGGAACGACTGCACCTGGGCCTCGGTCAGGATCTTCGGCACGGCGTCATGCCTCCTTGTCCTTCGCGAACAGCTCGTCGAGCTTGCCTTCGTAGGCGTGATAATCGAGGAACTCGTACAGCTCGGCGCGCGTCTGCATCATGGCGACGAGCTGCTTCTGGGTGCCGTCGCGCCGGAGCGTCTCGTAGACGGCCAGCGCCGCGGCGTTCATCGCGCGGAACGCCGAAAGCGGATAGAGCACGAGCCCGACGCCGGCGCCGGCCAGCTCGTCGACCGTGAACATCGGTGTCAGGCCGAACTCGGTGATGTTGGCGAGGATCGGCACGCCGACCGCGTCGGCAAAGCGGCGATAGGTCGCGAGATCGGCGACCGCCTCGGGAAAGATCATGTCGGCGCCGGCGTCCACGCAGGCACCGGCGCGATCGATCGCCGACTCGATCCCCTCCACCGCGAGCGCGTCGGTCCGCGCCATCACCACGAACTCGGCGTCGGTGCGCGCGTCGACCGCGGCCTTGATTCGATCCACCATCTCGGTCTTCGCCACGATGGCCTTGCCGGGCCGGTGACCGCAGCGCTTGGCCTGGACCTGATCCTCGATGTGCATCGCGCCGGCGCCCGAGGCGATCAGCGATCGCACGGTCCGCGCGATGTTGAACGCGCTACCGAAGCCCGTGTCGGCGTCGACCAGGAGCGGCAACCGGGTCACACCGGTGATGCGGCGCACGTCGGTGAGCACGTCCTCGAGCGTGGTGATGCCGAGGTCGGGCACGCCCAGCGACCCTGCCGCGACCCCGCCGCCGGAGAGATAAATCGCCTTGAACCCCACGCGCTCGGCCATCCGCGCGGCATATGCGTAGATGCAACCCACGACCTGCAGCGGCCGCTCGGCGGCCACCGCCGCGCGAAACCGCGCCCCCGCCGACGCCGCGCTCATGCCCAGACCATACAACAAACTCGCGACGTTCCGCCGCCGGCGGTGTCGGCGCATCCTTCGCCGCGCAGGCGCCATCTGAAAAGCGTGGCGGAACGTCAACGACGGCGCCGTTTCAAGCCGAGATGAGCTCGAGGCGGCTGCCGCCCGGCAATCAGTCCCTGGCGGAAAATCCGGCTGAGGAGCAATGGCCATGATGAGGAAGCTCGAAGGAAAGGTCGCGGTCGTGACCGGCGCATCGAAGGGAATCGGGGCCGGCATCGCGAAGGCGCTGGCGGACGAGGGCGCATCGGTCGTCGTCAACTACTCGTCGAGTCGCGCAGGCGCCGAGCGCGTGGTCGCCGAGATCACGGCGCGCGGCGGCAACGCGCTCGCCGTTCAGGGCGACGTGTCGAATCCGGCGCAGATCGAGCGCCTGTTCTCCGAGGCGAAGAAGGCCTACGGGCGGCTCGACATCCTGATCAACAACGCCGGCGTCTACGAGTTCGCGCCGCTCGAGGCGGTGACGCCGGATCTGTTTCGGAAACAGTTCGACATCAACGTGCTGGGCCTCTTGCTGACGACGAAGGAAGCGGTGAAACACATGGGGCCCGAGGGCGGCGCGGTCATCAACATCGGCTCCGGCGCGAGTTCGTTCAAGCCCGCGAACTCGACCGTCTACTCGGGGTCGAAAGCCGCCGTCGACGCGATCACGGGCGTGCTGGCCAAGGAGCTCGGCCCGCGGAAGATCCGCGTGAACTCGATCAACCCGGGCATGATCGAGACCGAAGGCGTACATGCGGCGGGCTTCGTCGGCAGCGACTTCCAGAAGATGGTCGAGACGCAGGCGCCGCTTGGACGCATGGGGCAGCCGGACGACATTGCGCCGACCGCCGTCTTCCTGGCGTCGGCCGATTCCAAGTACATGACCGGCGAGGTCCTGCTGGTGTCGGGCGGTCTGAAGTAGTCGGTCGCGCGGCGGCTCCGGGCAGCGCTAGACGCCAAGATAGTATTTCTTGACGAGCTCGTTCTCCCGGAGCTCCTGCGTGCTGCGGCCCTCGAACTCGATGCGGCCGTGGACGATGATGTAGCCGCGGTCGGCGATCTTGGTCGCCTGGTTGAAGTTCTGCTCGGCCATCAAGACCGTCAGGTGGTAGCGCTCCTTCAGCTCCCGGATCTTGGCGATGACCCGCGAGACCAGGATCGGCGCCAGGCCGACCGAGGGCTCGTCCACCAGGAGGATCTTCGGCGACGACATCAGCGCGCGCGCGACCGCCAGCATCTGCTGCTCGCCGCCGCTCATGCTGCCGGCGAGCTGTCGGCGCCGTTCACGCAGCACGGGAAACGCTTCGAAGCAGAAGGGCAGGTTGCGATCGATGTCGCCGCGCGCGCCGGTGCGGTAGGCGCCGAGCAGGAGATTCTCTTCCACGGTGAGGCGAGGAAAGAGGCGGCGCCCCTCGGGCACCAGCGCGATACCGAGGTCGACGATCTCTTCGGTCGACGTACGCGCCAGATCGATGCGCCCGCCGTCGGATTCGAGATAGATCTCGCCGGCGTCCGGCCTCAGCATGCCCATGATGCACTTGATCAAGGTGCTCTTGCCGTTGCCGTTGGTGCCGAGGAGCGCGACGGTCTCGCCCTCGCGGACGTCGATGGAGACGCCGTGGAGCACGCGCACGGCGCCGTAGCCGGCGTCGACGTCGCGGACGACGATCCTACTCGCCAAGGTAGGCCTTCTCGACGGCCGGGTTGCGCACGATCTCGGCCGGCGTGCCCTCGGCGATGCGGTTGCCCGCGTCGAGGACCACGACGCGCTCCGAGAAGCGCATCACCGCACGCATGATGTGCTCGATCATGATGATCGTGATCCCCTGCTCGTTCAGCCGGAACAGGATTGCGAGGATGTCGTCGACCTCGGCGCTCGAGAGCCCGGCCATCGCCTCGTCGGAGATCAGGAGCTTGGGGCGCGCCGCCATCGCGCGGGCCAGCTCGAGCTTGCGCATCTCGATCTGCGTCAGGCCGGCCGGCCGCAGCGCGGCCTTTGCGTCGAGCCCGATCATCTGCAAGATCTCGTGCGCCCCCGGCCCGGCCTCGCTCGAGCGCGTGTGGGCCGCGTACTCGAGCGGGATACCGAGGTTGTCGAGGACGCTCATGCTGCCGAACGGCTTGGGGATCTGAAAGCTCCGCACGATGCCCAGGCGCGTCCGCTGATGCGCCGGCAGCCGTGTGATGTCACGGCCCTCGAACAGGATCCGGCCGCCGTCCGTCGGCAGCGCTCCCGACACGCAGTTGATCAAGGTCGTCTTGCCCGAGCCGTTGGGGCCGATGAGGCCCAGGCGCTCGCCGGCTCCCACCTGGATCGTGACGCGGTCGAGCGCCAGGAAGCCGCCGAAGCGCTTGCTGACCGAGTCGATTTCGAGAAGCGTGCCCGCCATCGCGCTCACCGCCGGAGCTTTCGCGCCAGTCCGAGCAGGCCTTCGGGCGCCAGCACCACGAAGAGCACGAGCACGACACCAACGATCAATAGATTGAGCTCGGACGAGATCGTCACGGTGGCGATCTGCTGTGCGGTGCCGAGCAGGATCGCGCCGATGACGGGCCCGAGCCACGTCGTGGTACCGCCGATCATCGGCATCGCCAGCGCGTTCACCGCGTAGTTCAAGTCGAAGGTCGAGGCCGGCTCCACGTACGTCACGTAGTACGGAAAGGGCGCGCCGGCGACGCCGAGGAAGAAGCCGCTCAGGGTCGTCGCGAAGAGCTTGAGCCGGAGCGTCGGGACGCCCATGCACTCGGCGGCTTCCTCGTTGTCCCTGAGCGCCGCCAGCCCGCGGCCGATCCAGGAGCGCTCGATCGTGCGCGCGACGAGCACCGTCACCACCGCCAGCGTCACCATCAGCGTGAACAGCAGCACGCCCCAGTTGCCGAAGAACGGCGCGGGCGGACGGATCAAGGTGTAGCCCTTGGCACCGCCGACGTAGTCCCAGTTGATGATGAGCGTCTGCACCACCACCGAGAGCGCGAAGGTGGCGATCGAGAAGAAGACGCCTTTCAGGCGGAGCGTGAGATAGCCGATGCCCAGGCCGAGCAGCGCGGTGACCAGCCCGCCGCACAGGATCAGCACCGGCAAGGGCGCGTGGAACGCCTCGATCAGCGCGATCGAGGTATACGCGCCGAGCGCGAAGAAGGCCGGCGTGCCGAAGTTCACGTACCCGGCGTAGCCCCCGAGGACGTTCCACGCCGTGGCGATCACGACGTACTGCAAGACGACGTAGCCGGCGAAGTAGATGTAGGGGTTGACGCGCAGCTTGGCCAGGAGAACCCCGAGCCCGATCACGACGGCGGCGACCACGAGCGCTCGTGCCGTCTTCATCGTCTAGCGTCCGAAGAGCCCGGCCGGACGCACCGCCAGCGCCAGCAAGAGGATCCCGAACGAGACGGCCAGCGACCAGGACGGTCCGAACAGCGTGGCCATCAGGCTCTCGGCGACACCCAGAATGATCGAGGCCACCAGGGTTCCGCCGATGCTGCCGAGACCGCCCAGCACCGTGATGGCAAAGACCCGGCCGATGTAGTCGCGGTCGGTCGACGGCACGACCGGCGAGATCGTGATCAGCAAGGCGCCCGAGAGACTGGCCGCTGCGATCCCGAGTCCGAACGCGATCGTCTTGATGCGCACCGGGTTGGCGCCCATCAGCCGGAGCGCGACCTGATCCTGCGAGACGGCCATGACGGCGCGACCGTAGAACGTGCGCGACAGGAAGAGGTAGAGCCCCAGGGTCATCAGGAGCCCGACGATGCACGGCACCAGCAGGCGGTACGCGATCCCGATGCCGCCGAGATCGATCGACTTGCCGATGTACGCGGCTTCGACCAGGCGATAGTCGACCCCGTACTTGAGGCTCAGCGCCACCTCGATGATGAACAGGAGACCGAAGAAGAACACGAGTCCCCGCAGCGCTTCCTCCCCGCGGCGCTCGAAGCTTCCGTAGTAGACGCGATAGACGCCCGCGCCGAGCAGATAGAAGAGCGGCGTGAACAGGACGCCGGTGAGGATCGGATCGAGGCCGAACGAGCTGTTCATGACGTACGCGGCGTACGCGCCGAGGATGACGAAGGCCGGATGCGCGATGTTGACGACGTCGAGGAGGCCGAACGTGAGCGAGACGCCCAGGCTCACGGCGGCGTAGAAGCCGCCGAGCAGGATGCCGGCGACCACCGCGTTGGCGACGAGGTCCCAGGAGAACATGTCGGGTCCCGGCCCACACAGAAGGAGGGCACGCGCTCCGGCGGCGAGGCGCGTGCCCTCACACCGTGCGGAACGGTGGCGCTATTTCTGCGCCGCGGAGTACGGGTAGACCATGTTGCCCGACTTGAACTCCTCGGGATAGAGCACGATCTTCTTGCCGGGGCCCCTGAATTGCTCGACATCCGAGCCCTTGACGCCCTGATACTGCACCTGCAGCACGCGCGACTTCGCCCACTCGCCGTTGGCGCCGAACCGCACCTTGCCGACGATCGTGCTGAACTCGTTCGCGCGGATGTAGTCGGCGACCTTCTGCTGATCGACGCTCTTGCTGCCCTCGATGGCCAGACCCAGGATCTGGACGGCCGAGTACGCGAACGGCGGCAAGTAGTAGCCGAGCGTATCGACCCCCGCTTCCTTGGCCCGCTTCTGATACTCGGCGAAGAACTCCTTGATGCCCGGGAACATCATCGTCGACTCGGGCGCCCAGAAGTCGTAGTTCACGATGCCGTTCAGCATCGGCCCCAGGCTCGTCATGACCGTCGTGAACTGCAGGCCGACCATGCCGCCGCCGAAGATCTTCGGCTGAAGTCCCACCTCGGCCGCCGCCCTCACCATGCCGACCGAGTCCGGCGGATACGACGCCACGAACACGACGTCGGGGTTGGCCGCCTTGATGGCTCGTGCGATCGGCGTGTAGTCGACCGTGCTCGGCGGATAGGACTTGTCGTACACGGTCTTGAAGCCGAACTTCTTCACGAGCTCGCGCGCGCCCGCGATGGCGTGCCGCGGGTACTCGGCGTCGGCGCCGATCAGCGCGATCGTCTGGGGCTTGGGGTTCTGCTTGGCGGCGATCTCGAAGAAGCCGGTCGCCCAGTTGGCCTCCGGGTCCGGGCCCGACGGCTGGATCTGGAAGTAGTTCGGGTACTTGTACTTCTCGTTGTTGGCCAGACCCAGAATGCCCATGATCGTGAGCTTGCGCTCGATCGCGATTGGCATCAGCGGCGCGATCAGGTTTGTGCCGTAGCCGGAGACGACGAAGTCGACCTTGTCGACTTCGAGCAGCTTCGTGTAGATGCCGGGCACCGTCGCCGCGTTGGTCTGATCGTCGTAGGCGATCACCTCGACCGGCCGGCCGAGGAGTCCGCCCTTCTTGTTCACGTCGTCCTTCCAGATCTGGATCGCCATGAGCGCGGGCTTGCCGTTGGCCGACAGGCCACCGGTCAGCGCCATGCCCAGGCCGATCTTGATCGGGTCCGCGGCGCGCGCCACGAAGACGCCGCTGCCGCCCAGCACGAGCGTGGCGGCGATGGCGGCGACCAGCGCCAGGCTCGAGAGCTTCCCCATCCAGGATCGAGTCATCGATGTCCTCTCTCTCAGCGGGGCTCCATGAGCCCGCTGACGTTGATCAAATCCTTCGCCTTCCACCCGTCCAGATCGTACTCGGCCATGCAGCTCTCGGCGAACTGCTTCCAGCGGTCGTACTGCCCCGAGGCCAGGGCGCCGAACAGCGCGTAGCGCCGGATCTCCTCGTGACTGCCGGAGTAGTTGATCTCGTAGAGCTCGTGGCGGCCGCCGAACTCGGTGCCAACGGCGTCCCACAGGAGCTTCATCAGCTTGACCCGCTCGACGGCCTCGACCCCGCCCGAGCCGCGCATGTAGAGGTCGAGGTACTTCCGGAGATCCGCGTTCTTGAAGTCACGCGCGTGCGAGTTGAGATAGATGAGCCCACTCGCCACGGTCTTCTCGATCAGGTTCTTGATCTGCACGTAGGCCTCGGGCGCCAGCACCTGGTACGCGGCCGCCGGCTCCATGGCCGGCAGGATGCAGCCGCCCGTCCACGGATCGCCGCTCTTGGCCATCGCGTCGGACAGGCCCCAGATCATGTTGCGCCAGGCGATGACCTCGCCGATGTTCGCCTCGACGCCGCGGAAGGCGCGCGCGCCGGTGATCTCGGTGGCCTTGATCATGAGCCCGGTGATGAAGTCGAGCTTGACCGCCAGCCGCGTGCAGCCGTGGATCAGCGCGCGCGGCAGGAAGCCGGTGCGCGGGAAGAAGTTGTTGGCCTTCTCGACGTCGGCGTAGACGAACACGTCTTCCCAGGGCACGAACACGTCGTCCATCACGAAGATCGCGTCGTTCTCGTCCAGGCGGCTCGACAGCGGATAGTCGAACGGGCTGCCGAGCATGGCCGCCCGCATCTCGTTCGAGACGCGGCAGATGAGCTTCACGCCCTTGGCGTTGGTCGGTACCATGAACACGATCGCGAAGTTCTTGCCCTGGACGGGAATGAGCCCGTGATGCGCCACGAACGTGAAATGCGTCAGCGCCGAGCCGGTTGCGACGACCTTGGCGCCGGAGACGTGGATGCCGGCGTCGGTCTCTTTCGTGACCCGCGCGTAGATGTCGGTGGGGCCGCCGGGCGCGCCGGGAGCGATGTTGCGATCGACCGGCGGATGGATGATCGCGTGGTTGATGAAGGGCACGCGCTCCTGCGAGAAGCGGTACCAGCGGCGCGCGTTGTCCTGGTAGGGCGCGTAGAACTCGGCGTTCGCTCCGAGCGTGCCGAGGAACGCCGCCTTGTAGTCGGGCGAGCGCCCGAGCCACCCGTAGGTGATGCGCGCCCACGCCGCGATCGCATCGCGGCCGGCCACCTGTTCCTCGACCGTCCGCGGGGCGCGGAAGTAGCGGTGCGTGAAGCCTCCCCACTCGGTCGGCTCTGTCAGGACGTTCTTGCCGCTCCTGTGGTCTTCGTGGAGCGCGTCGTAGAGGCGCGCCAGCATCCGAGCGCAGTTCTGGAAGGCCGGATGGGCGGTGATGTTCTTGACGCGCTCGCCGTAGATCCAGACCTCTCGACCGTCGTCGAGGCTCTCCAGGAACTCCTTACCGGTGTACGGGAGCGTCGGCTTCTTGCCGGCGGCCGGCGACGCCGCGTCGACCCGTTTCACTGATTTCGGCTTGGCGGGCACGGCCATGAGACACCCCCTGAGGGATTCGACTCCGAACGTCCCCCACTAATACCCGGGATCGGGGTTCGGTCAAGGCCGAAATCCGGTAGTCTTACGGACTGATGAGGACGCGAGTGCTCGTGTGCGCGGTGGCGGTCCTCGGTCTGGTAGCCTGTGGCCGCGGGACGAAGGAAGACATCGTCTCCAAGGCGCGCGACGTTTCCAAGCGGGCCGAGCTCGAGCGGCTGCTCGGCCGGCCCGACGACATCTCCAAGCTCGGGCCCGTGGAGACCTGGCGCTACAAGGCGTCGAACGGTGAGGTGATCTTCCTGATCGTCGGGGACGATGTCACGCTGCAGGCCGCCGGCGGCCACGAGAAGGCGAAGTAGGAGTGGAGGAAGGACGATGCCCCTCAATCTGCGAGATTTCCTGCAGGCCCTCGGCGACGACCTGATCCGCGTCGACGACGAGATCGACCCGATCACCCAGGCCGGCGCGCTCTGCTCGGCGGCGCCGCGCCCGATCGTGTTCAATCGGCTCAAGGGCTTCCCGGGCTTCAAGCTCTGCGACATCCTGGTGAAGGACCGCGCGCGGCAGGCCCAGGCGCTCGGCACCTCTCCGCGCTCGGTCGTGCGCGAGCTGTCGGATCGCATGTTCACGCGAGTACCCGGCGGCTCGAAGCTCGTGCCCGACGGCCCGTGTAAAGAAGTGAAGTTGCTCGGCGCCGACGCCGACATCACCAAGCTGCCGATCCCGATCCACTCGGAGGGCGACGCCGGCCGCTACCTAGGATCGGGCGTCACGATCACGCGCGATCCGGATACCGGCGTGCGCAACGAGGCGATCATCCGGGCGCTGGTGCGCGGGCCGCGCAAGATGGGCTTCTGGATGGCCGCGCGCCACAACTGGGCGCACCTGATGAAGTACCAGGAGCGCGGGCTGCCGGCGCCGATGGCGTTCGCGATCGGCCTGCATCCCGGCTACGAGATCCTCGCCAACTTCAGCGGCCGCCACGAGGGCTACGACGAGCTCGAGATGGGCGCGGGCGTGCTCGGCGAGACGCTCGAGCTCGTCAAGTGCGAGACGATCGACCTCGAGGTACCGGCGCAGGCCGAGATCGTGATCGAGGGCGTCGTACCGCCGGGCGTGCGCGAGCCCGAGGGGCCGTTCGGCGAATTCACCGGCTACAGCAAGGGCGCCGAGGGTCCCGCGCCCGTCTTCGAGGTCACGGCGATCACGCGGCGCCGCGAGCCGATCTATCGGCACATGCAGGCGACGGTCTTCACCGATCACCAGCCGCTGGTCTCGGTGCCGATGGAGGCGAGCCTCTACAGGCGGCTCAGCGAGATCCACGGCCGCACCGAGATCCACGACGTCTACATCCCGCCGTGGGTCACGATGTTCACCGTGTTCGTGCAGATGACGCCGCGCTGGGACGGTCAGGCGCGCGACGTGCTGCTCGGCGTGCTGTCGAGCCCGTACCTGCACCCGAAGATCGCGATCGCGGTCGACGAGGACGTGAACATCTACGATCCGCGCGAGCTCTTCTGGGCGATCTCGACGCGCGTGAACCCCGAGCGCGACGTCATCACGATCCCGCATGAGCGGATCCATCCGCTCGACATCTCGGCGCCGAACGTCGACCGCTCCGAGGTGACCGTGATGCGCGTGGGCGGCAAGATGGCGATCGACGCGACCAAGCCGCCGCTCTGGCGCAAGAAGGAGCGCGACGAGTTCGCGCGCATCAAGCCCAAGGGCGCCGACGATCCGGCCCTCCAGGCGCTGCTGGCGCGCCTGGCCGCCATGGGGTAGCGCGAAGCGATCGACCGGCGCTACGCCGCGGACGCGCGGCGCGTGCGGCGCCCGCGCGGGCGCCCGACGTGCGCGGTCGAGCGCTCGGCCTTCTTGAGCGGGCGCCGGGCCGAGAAGCCGACTATACGCGCGGCGCTCGCGCCGGCACGCTGCACCGTGCTCGCCGCGCCCTGCGCGGCGCCGACGGCGAGGCGGCCGACCTCGCCGCCCACTTCACGCCCGGCGCCGACCGCGCCGCTCGTCGCGCTCCTCGCGAGCCGGCCGAGATCACCGCCGATCTCCTCGGCGGCGCGGATCGATCCCCGCACGGCGCTGAGCGCCGTCGTGCCGAGCTCGGTACCGACCTCCTGGACGCCCCGCACCGCGCTCACGACGGTGTCGGTCACGGCGCGCACGAGACCGATCGACAGCGCCTCGGCGCCCTGCAAGGTCGTGCGCAGGGCATCGGGCATCCGCGCGTCATTGGACATGCTCGTCACTGGAACCGAAACGGCCTTCGAACGCGTACGATTCATCGCCCGTCTTGGCATCGCCAACAACCCCCTCTAGGACCACGTGAGATAGTGACATTGTGAAAGCAGCTCGAGAGCCCGTCAAACGCTCGCGCGCCGCAAGGTATGAACTTTTTTCAATCAAGGACGCGAGTTGCGCAAGAGCGTAACACAAACGTAGCAAACGCTCCGAAGCCCGGCTGGTAGCCTCCACGCCAGGCCAGAGAGGTGCAGGATGCAGATCCATCCGACGTCGTTTCTCCTCGGGCTTGGCGCGGCGCTCGTGGTTCCCCTCTTCACTCGCGTTCTCCGTCCGCTGGCCGTCGAGGCGGCGGTGGCCGGCATGGGAGTGGTCGAAGAGGGGCGCCGGCTCGTCGCCGAGCAGATGGAAACCTTCGAGGACATCGTCGCCGAAGCCCGGGCGCGCCGCGAGGAGCACATGATCACGGAGAGCAACGGCCACCACACCGAAGCCCCGGGCGAGGTCGAGGACGCCGGTGACGAACCGGATCGGGTCGCGGCTCGCCGGCGCACCGACGGCGGTCGGCGCCGCGTGTCCTGAGATGTCGGCGGTAACACGCCGTGACGAGTGGGCCGAGGCCCCTCGCGCCGTCAGCATCGTCCACGACATCCCGGGACGTCTCCGCTTGCGGCTCCCGCCGGGCTCGAGCGGAGCCGGCCTGAGCGACGCGATCGACCGGCTGAACGGCGCGCAGAGCTCGGTCTGGTCACCGCGCACGCGGAGCTTGCTGATCCGCTACGACCCGAGCCTCCTCTCGCCCGCCGAGATCACGCGCGCGGTCGCCGAGCACGCCGACCTCGACGCGCCGGCCCCGAGCGACGGTCCGGACGCCGAAGGGCGCTCGGCACCGGTCGCCGCCGCGGTGCTGGACGTGTTCAACGGCCTGAACGAGCGCGTCACGCGTCGCACGCGGGGCCGCCTCGATCTCGGGCTCGTGGTCTCCGTCGGCCTGGTGCTGTGGGCGGGACGACAGCTTCTGCGCGGGCCGGTCACCTCGCTCTCGTGGACGTCGGCCCTCTGGTACGCGCACGGGCTCTTCCGGGACTACACCGCCCGCGAGCGCTAGAGCGCATCATGCATCGCACGGTCGCCCATTCGGTTCGCGGGCGTCTTCGTATCCGATACCCGGCGCGCTGGCTCGAGCCCCGCTACTCGAAGATCGAGTCCGAGCTCCTCTCCCTGCCGGGCGTTCGCACGGTGCAGGGCCGGTCGCTGACCGGAAGCCTCAAGATCGACTACGACCCCTACCGCCTGGCCGCTGATTCGATCCTCGAGCGACTCGACCGGATGACGGAGGCGCTGGTCTCGCCGTCGGCGTCCAAACCCGCGGCCAGCGCGCGCTGGCAGCGTCAGACCTTACCGTCGACGCCGGTCCTGAAGGTGATCGGCGCGACGTCGGTGCTGGCCGCCGCCTGTTGCCTGCCGGTCTCGCCCGCAGTCACCGCCGGTCTCCTGCTGGCCTCGAGCGCGCCGGCCTTTTTCCGAGCCGGCGCCACGCTGGCGACCCGCCGCCGGCTGAACGGCGACGTCCTCGAAGCGTCGACGCTGGCGCTCTTGATCGCGCGGCGCAATTTCACGTCGGCCGCGCTGCTGACATGGGTTCGCGCGGTCGGTGAGCTCGTGGTGGCGCGCAGCATCGTGCGCGCCAAGACCTCGCTCAGCGACGTCGTCGGCCTGCCCGGCAAGGTCGTCACGCGACAAACCGGTGACCACCGCGAGTCGGTCGCCGTCGACGCACTTCGGCCCGGCGACATCGTCATCGTCAAGACCGACGAGCGCATCCCGGTCGACGGCACGGTCGTCCGCGGCGAAGCCATGGTGAATCAGCAATCGGTCACCGGGGAAGCGCTACCGGTCGAGTGCCTCGAGGGCGATCGGGTCTTCGCGGCCACGACGGTCGAGCACGGCGAGATCGAGATCCGGGCCGAGCAGCTCGGGTCGAACACGGCGGTCGGCCGCATCGTTCGCGCCATCGAGGCCGCCGCCACGGAAAAGCCCGACATCCAGCTCTTCGCCGAGCGGCTGGCCGATCGCGAGGTCTGGCGCACCTTGACCCTCGCCGGCCTCGGCGGCGCGTTCTCGCGGAGCTTCGATGCCGCCCTGGCGATCCTGGTCGCCGACTACGGCACCGCGGCGCGCGTGGGAATCCCGACCGCCATCTTGACCTCGCTCAGGCGGGCGGCGCGCGAGGGCATCCTGGTCAAGGGGCCCCGCACGCTCGAGCGCCTGGCCCGCGTCGACACGATCGTGTTCGACAAGACCGGCACCCTGACGTTGGGCACCCTGCACGTCACGCGGATCGTCTCCTACGACCGGTCGATCGACGAAACTGCGCTGATCCGGCTGAGCGCCGCCGCCGAGCAGGGCTTCACCCACCCGGTCGCCCGTGCCGTCGGCCGGCTGGCGCGCGAGCGACGCATCGCCGTGCCGCCGGTGACCAAGACCGAGTCGACGCTGGGCCTCGGCCTCGACGTCCACGTCGAGAACCGGCGCGTGCTCATCGGCAGCCGGCGATTCATGGAGCAGCAGCACATTCGGCTCGACCGTGCACGGGAGGACGAAGCCGCGGCTCACCGAAACGGAGCCTCGCCGATCTTCGTGGCGATCGACGATCGACTGGCCGGGATGCTCGAGCTCCAGGACCAGCTGCGCCCGGACGCGCCCGAGGCCGTCCGCGAGCTCAGGGCTCGACGGATGCGGAACGTGATCATGCTCTCTGGCGACCACGCCGAGCCCAGCCGTATGATCGCGGACTCGCTCGGGCTCCGGCACCACTATGCCGAGCTCCTGCCCGAAGACAAGGCGCGGCTGGTGCGCGAGCTCAAGGCCGAGGGCCGCGTCGTGGCCATGGTCGGCGACGGCGTCAACGACGCCCTGGCGCTGCACGCGGCGGATGTGGGCATGGCGGTGCCGGGCGGCGCGGCGGTGGCCGCCGAGGCCGCGGACATCGTCCTGCTGTCGGGAGGGCTCGACCGGGTCGTTCGTGCACTCGACCTGGCGCGGGAAAGCATTGTCGCGGTGCGTCAGACACTGGGCGTCGCGGCGAGGGCCAACCTGGGCGTGGTCGGCCTCGCGTCGTTCGGCTGGGCAAGGCCGCTCACGAGCATCCTTTTGAGCCACGGCACCACCGTGGCGGCGGCCGTCGTGACCGCGGCGCGGGGCGCCGCACCCCCCTCCACCCCGGCCGAGTGACGTTACTAGAATGTACGCCGGGCGACATCGACCTGACATACTCGTCTCATACTGTGGTTATTGGGGAACAGCCCCCGGACTATGGATTGGGAGGGGATCTGATGCTCGCTCGGCTCCTGATGCGCCTGATCGCCGATTTGCTGTTCGACACGGCGGCATCGCGGAACCGCTCGTATGAGGCGGAGGTCGACCGCTACCTCGAAGCCCAGGGCTTCGTCCTCAACCGGAAAGCCACGCCGGCAACCCGCTAGACCTCGGCCGTCCGCCCCGCAGCAACCGCCCCCGACTTCATCGGCTTCACCGCGGCTCCCCACCGTCACGATCGTCTTCGTGGCGGTGCGGGGCCGCGCCCGACTGCATGTGCAGGGCGTCCGTGGACGCCCCGTATACGCCGCGCGACTCGAGGAGCGCATCGCGCGCGCGCAGGGCGTCCGGCGCGCGAGCGCCAGCGCGACGACCGGTAACGTCCTCGTCCTGTTCGACACCGCCGCGATCGACCTACGGTCGCTGATCGCCGCGGTCGCCCGCGACGCGTCCGACGCCAGGAACGGCCACGGTCAGCCGCTGACCCGCGTCGAGAGCGTCTGGCACACGCTGGCGGCGTCGGCGGTCGCGCGGCACCTCGGCGCCGATCGCGAGGTCGGGCTCGGCGCCGACGAAATCGCGCGCCGACTCGCCGGTCTGGGTGAGAACAGCTTGCCCATGCCGGCGCCGAAGACCGCGCTCGAGATCGTCGCCGGCCACGTCACGTCGCTGCCCGTGCTCCTGCTCGGCGTCGCCGCCGCGCTCTCCCTGGGCATGGGCGCCGTGGTCGACGCGGTCGTCATCGGCGCGGTGATCGTCGCCAACGGGGCTGTCGGCTACGTCACCGAGCGGCGGGTCGAGCGAATTTTCGCGTCGCTCCAGAACGGCGGCCTGCCGTCGGCCTTCGTGCGGCGCGACGGCCGCGAGCTCATGGTCGCGGCTCACGAGCTCGTGCCGGGCGACATCCTCGTGCTCAAGACCGGCCATACGATCGCGGCCGACGCGCGCCTGATCGAGGTCGATCACCTGGGGATCGACGAGTCGGCGCTGACCGGCGAGAGCATGCCGGTCACGAAGATCGCGGCGATGATCTGCGAGGCCGGTGCGCCCCTGCCCGATCGGCTCAACATGGTGTTCGCGGCGACCGTCGTCGCCGAGGGCTCCGGCCTCGCGATCGTCGTCGGCACCGGCCGCGACACCGAGATCGGGCGTGTCCGGGCTCTCGTCGCGCAGACCGAGACCTCCGCCACCCCGCTCGAGCGGCAGCTCGATCACATGGGCGGCCAGCTCGTCGCCGCATCGCTCGGCTTCTGCGGTCTGGCGCTCGGTCTGGGCGTCCTGCGCGGCGTGCCCGCGGTCGAGATGCTGCGGACTGCCCTGTCGCTCGCGGTCGCCGCCGTCCCCGAGGGACTGCCGGCGGTCGCGACGACCACGCTCGCGCTCGGGATGCACCGCATGATGCGGCAGCAGATGCTCGTGCGGCGTCTGGCGGCGGTCGAGAGCCTCGGCGCGACGACCGTGATCTGTCTGGACAAGACCGGCACGCTCACCGAGAACCGGATGACGGCGACCGCGTGGCACCTGGGCCGGCGCGAGTACCCGGCCGCGGCGAAGGGCGCGCCGAGCGAGCACGAGCCCGACCAGCTGCTCGCGCGCGCGCTCGCGATCGGCGTCCTCTGCAACGAGGCCGAGCTGGCCGACGATTCGGACGAGATCACCGGCACCTCGACCGAGGCCGCGCTGCTCACCGCCGCGCTCGACTTCGGCATCGACTGCCGGCAGCTGCGCCGCCAGTACCCGCTGCAGGAGCTCCGGCCGCGGCGCAACGGCGACAACTGGATGGCCACCGTGCACAAGGAGAGCGCGACCGAGCGGCTCGTGATGGTCAAGGGCGCGCCGGAGGAAGTCCTGGCGCTCTCGGCGTCATGGCTCGACGGCGAGACGGTGGAGCCGCTCACGCGCGAGGCGCGGGCCGAGATTCTCGCCGCGAACGGACGCAGCGCCGCGGGCGGCATGCGCGTGCTGGCGCTCGCGTTCAAGCCAATGTCGTCGAGCGGCGAGGCGACCTACGACGGGCTCACCTGGGTCGGGCTGGTCGCCTTAAGCGATCCGGTGAGGCCGGGCGTGCGCGAGGCGATCCAGGCGTGCGAGCGCGCCGGGATCCGGCCGGTCATCCTCACCGGCGATCAAGCGCGCACGGCCTCGGCGATCTATCGCGATTTCGACCCCACCGGGCAGCGGAGCCCGCGCGTCATCGAGGCCTCACAGCTCTCGGGTCTGGACCCGGCGGCACTGGCGGCGCTGGTTGCCGAGGTCGACGTCTTCGCGCGCGTCTCGCCGGCCCACAAGCACCAGATCGTGCGCGCGCTGCAGGCGGGCGGCCACGTCGTCGCGATGACCGGCGACGGGATCAACGACGCGGCGGCGCTGCGCGCGGCTGACATCGGCGTCGCGATGGGCGCGCGTGGCACCGACGTCGCGCGCGACGTGGCCGACGTGGTGCTGATGGACGACGATTTCGGCTCGATCGTGCGGGCGGTCGAGCAGGGCCGCACGATCCACGCGAACATCAGCAAGTCGCTCCGCTTTCTCCTGTCGACCAACTTCAGCGAGATCCTCGTGACCCTCGGCGCCCTGGCCCTCGGCGCGGTGCGGCCGATGTCGGCGATCCAGTTCCTCTGGATCAACCTCCTGTCCGACGTGGTGCCGGCGCTGGCGCTGGCCATGGAGCCGCCCGAGCCCAACGTCATGGACCGGCCGCCGCGCGATCCGCGCGAGCCGATCCTCACCCGTGCGAGCCTCGTCGAGATCGGCGGCGACGCGGCGCTCCTCTCGGCGGCCGCGCTCGGCGTCCACGGCCTGGCCGTCGCGCGCTACGGCGCCGGGGCGCATGCCACGACGGTCGCGTTCTGTACGTTGACCGCGGCGCAGCTCGCGCACGCACTCACCTATCGTTCAGGGCGGTCGCGGGGCTTCCCAATCTTGGAAACGGCGGTCGGCGGCACCCTCGCGGTGCACCTCGCGGCCATGACCGCCTCGCCGCTGCGCCGGCTGCTGGGCACCACGCGGCTGTCCGGGTCGGACTGGCTGCTGGTGTTCGGCGGCGTCGCGGCGCCGCTCGCCGTGCGAGGACTCGGACGGGTACTGGGGTCGGAGACGAGATCCACACGAAACGATCGAGCACACGAGGTGACGTCATGGCAGCGAAGCGGCGAGCAGGAGCGGCGGGGAGAAAGCGCAGGACCGGCGGCGCAGCGCAGGGCGCGGCCCGCGCGACGCGCGGCGCGCAGGACGGCAACTTCGAGCAGGCCATTCAGAAGGCGGTCAGCGGAGGCGGGACCGTCTCCGTCGGCCTGGTGAACCTCGTCATGAACACCCTGGTCACCGCGATCACCGGGGCGCGCGACGTCGGCGGCGAGATGGGCACGGCGGCCGTCTCCGCGGTCCGCGGCTCGATCCGGGCGGCGAGCGAGATCGGCGCCGATCTCGGCGCGGTCGCCCGCTACTCGATCATGGGCACGATCGAAGCCGCCGAGCAGATCGGCGGCGAGCTCGGCGGCGCGGCGCGCTCGGCGACGCGCGATGCGGTGAAGACGACGCGCGACGTCGGCGGCGACGTGAACCGCGTGGCCGGTCAGGCGATCCAGGGCGCGGCGGATGCCGCACGCCGGCTCGGCGCCGACGTGGGATCGCTGATGCAGGACGCGGCGCGCGGGGCCGTCGAGGCGGCCGATCGGATCAGCTCGGCCGCGGGCCGCGCCGTGCGCGCCACCGTCGCCGAGGCCGTCTCGGGCACGAAGGCCCTGGCGGGGCAGAACGGCCGGCGACCGGCCACTCGCCGGCGGCGAGCCTGAGGTTCAGGCCAGGGCGAGCATCTCCTTCGCGCTGCCGGTCATGAGCTGGCGCATCTCGACCTCGTTCATGCCGTAGGCGCGGAGCATCGCCGCCAGCAGCCGGTACGCTTCGACCGTCTGCGGCAAGAGCGGGATACCCGCGTCGCTCGAGAGCATGAAGTGCTCGGGCCCGATCGCCCGAATCGCCGCCACCATGTCCTGCGGATCGACGCCGAGCAGCGGCGAGAGCTCGTCCCACGTGAGCGCGAACCGCACGCCCGCCTCGGCCCAGTGCTTCATCTTCGGCACATCGAATTCGAAGACCTCGCTGAACGGATGGTCGATGAACGCGCGGCGGTAGCCGATCGCGCCGATCTCCTCGGCGAGCGCGTCCATCTCCGGGGGCGAGAGGTGCCCGAACGACAGCGCGACTCCGTGATCGGCGCAGAGCCGGACCGTATCGCGGATCGCCGGAAGCAGACGGCCGTGGTCGTCGAGCACGTAGATGCCGGTCTTGAGCGCGTCCTCCCAGGCCGCGGGCGGCACGGGATCGTCATAGCGCCGGGCTCGGTCGAACCAGACGCCGCGTCCGCCGAGACGATAGATGCTCCAGGCCGAGGTGACCGGCGGCATCCACATCCCGAGCACGCCGCCTTCGACGGCCGCCTTGATCTCGCTGAAGTCGATGGCCTTGAGCGGGATCCCGACGATCCAGGCGGACAGGCATTTCACCGGCCGGAGGTTCTCGCGCTCGGCCCAGCGGTCGACGTCGTCCTGGAGCCGCCGCGCGACTTCCCAAGGACGACCGGGCGAGATGCTCTTGAAGAGCACCGCCTTCATCCCGGCGCGGGTCGCTTCTTGCGCGGCGTGCATCGGCTCTTCCTCGTCCTGCCCGCGCGCATGCGCGTGGACGTCGATCGCGTCGGTGAGGTCGTACATGGACGCCTTGTTGGCGCCCATGCTGTATCGTGCCTGATAGGATCGGACGACTCGACGGCTGACCATAGAGGGTGTCCTTTCTCCCATGCGGTATAGTACCGATCCGATCCGCATGTTCAAGGCCACGTACACTGAACCCCGGGGAGGGACGGCGCTGCACTTTCGGGTGTTGGGCGCGGCGATCGCAATACTGTCGGCACTCGTGTTGACGCCTGGCGAGGCGTCGATCAAGGGCACCGCAATTCTGAAGGGCACGCCTTCGTCCCGGTCATCCTCGTGACCGGCGCGTACCACGCCGCCATCGGCAGCGTCACCAATCTCGCGTTTCGACTCTGCGCGGAGGCGTCGCCGGGGCAGATCCTGATTAGTCAGCGGATCTATGCGGCCCTCCCGGATCTCGTGGACGCCAAGGAAGTGGGGCCCCTGCAGCTCAAGGGCTTTCGCCGGCCCGTCGTCACCTACGAAGTCGTCAATCTCAAGCGCGTCGGCTCGTGACGCGCCTTCCTCGCCCCGCGCGATTCGCCTACTGGATGCGGGCTCTCGGCCGCGACGAGCTGCCGCCGCGCCTGGACGTGGCGGGTCGGAGTCTGCGCCATCTGGCGACGGTCAAGCACGACTTCTGGGCGGCCACGGGATTCTACGAAGACGACACGGGACGTCGAGCAGTCCTCAAGATGTATCGCACCACGCGCTTCGCCGGCGCCCCGCTACACTGGTTGGGGCGCTGGCAGTGTCGACGCGAGATCGGGTTCTACCGGCACCTCGCTGACCTGTCCTGTGTCCCGGTGTTCCTCAGCTGCGTCAGCGACACCGGGTACCTGCGCGCGTTCGTGGCCGGCGAGCCACTGTCGCGCGTGCGCGCCCTGCCCGACGAATTCTGGCCGCGTCTCGATACCGCGATGCGCGCCGTGCACGAGCGCGGCGTCGCCTACGTCGACTCGAACAAGCCGGAGAACATCCTGGTCAGTGACGGCCGCCCGTACCTGATCGACTTCCAGATCGCCTGGCGCTGCGGCCGACGGACGGACCACGCGCTGGGCCGCTGGTGGCTGGCGCGGCTCCAGTGCGAAGACCTGTACCACCTGCTCAAGCACAAGCGTCGCCTCGCGCCCCACTCGATGACGGTCGCGGAGCTCGAGCGCGTTCGACAGCGGAGCCTTCTGATCCGCGCGCACCGCGTGATCAACCGTCCGTACCGCATGCTCCGGCGCCCGCTGTTCCGCTGGTTGCGGCGGACGGGCCGCATCCTGCCGTCCGGCAGTAACTAGCGCGGCCCGAGCCGCCGGCTCAGCGCCCCTCCGACGGTGTCAGCCCGCACTCGGCGACCTTGTTGAGCAGCGTCTTGTAGCTGACCTTGAGGATACGCGCCGCTTCCGCGCGATTCCAGCGCACGCACTCGAGCACCTCCTCGAGCGCCTTGCGCTCGGCCTCGCGCGCACCGCGCCGCGCGACCTCGTGCAGACTTTCGGCCGCCGTCGGGCGCGGCGCTGCGCCGTTGGCCTGGCCGTGTCCGGCAGCGAGCGTCTGGAGCGCCTGGTCGCTCTCGAGCACCACCAGGCGGCGGATTACGTTCTCGAGCTCACGCACGTTACCCGACCAGGGATGGTCGACGAGCCGCGCCATGACCGCGGGCGAGATCTCCTTCCGGCGCCGGTACTGCGCATTGAATCGCTCGAGAAACCCAGACGCGAGCACCGGGATCTCTTCCGGCCGCTCGCGCAGGGGCGGTATCCAGATCTCGACGACGTTGAGCCGGTAGTAGAGATCGGCGCGGAACTCGCCGCGGGCCATCGCCCGCTCCAGATCTTGATTGGTGGCGGCGATCACGCGCGTGTCGACGTCGACGTAGCCGCAGCTGCCCACGCGGCTGAACCGGAGATCCTGGAGCACGTGGAGCAGCTTGGCCTGCAGCGCCAGCGGCAGCTCCGCGATCTCGTCCAGGAAGATCGTGCCTCGATCGGCGTGCTCGAACTGACCGGGCCGGCGGCGGTGGGCGCCGGTGAACGCGCCGCGCTCGTGCCCGAACAGCTCGGACTCGAGGAGTCCGACCGGAATCGCGGCGCAGTTGACCTTGACGAAAGGATGGTCGCGCCGCGCGGAGACGGCGTGGATGGTTCTGGCGACGAAGTCCTTGCCGACTCCGCATTCGCCGCGGATCAGGACGGTTGCATCGGTATCGGCGACTTCTTCGATCGCCCTGGCGATCGCGCGCATCTGAGGGCTCGCGCCAAGGAGTGGACTCTGGACGCTCAAGCAATTCCTCCCACGAGGCGACTCGCAGCTGGTCTGCACGGCTTGTATCGTCTTTTTCAGCGGGGCTCAGACCAGGCAAGTTTTGAGGAGTTCGCCGAGGCGTCCAATCAGGCAATTGCCTGGATCGGGGGTCAGAACTTCCCCGATGTGAGACGTCAGGGTCAGTCGTCGGAGCGGGCGCGAGCGGCGGCGAGTGCGAGCGCCATCCCGACGAGCGTCACCGCGGCGCCGGCGGCGGCGAGCGCCGGCGCCCACGGCATCCGCACCGACGCGCTCGCGATGCTCGCGGCGGCGCCCGCGAGCAGGGCGCCGGCGCTCGCCAGCGCCGCGAACAGGCTCCAGGCGCGGAGCTGCATCGCCACGACACGAGGACCGATCGCGGCCCGACGCGCGCGAAGGCCGAAGTCGGCGACCTCGAGCAAGAGGACCAGCGCCACGCCGAGCATGGCCGCTCCGGCGAGACGCGGCGGGCCGTCGGCGAGGCGAAGCGCGAGCGCGTATTCCGCGAGCGCCACGATCATGCCGACCGCGAGCACCGGTGTGCCCACGAGGATCCCGAGACCGCACAGGATCAGCGCGAGCACGCCGAGCGTCACGACCGAGCTCGACGGCGCGACGAGCAGGGGCGCGCCAACGACGACCAGCGCGAGGACAGCGGCCAGGCGCCGCATCAGCGCGCCACCCCGCGGCGGCGCGAGCGCGTCAGGCCGCCCAGCGCTGCCTCGAGCGGCTCGGCCGGATTCCAGTCGACGATCGTGATGCCCAGACGATGCAGCGCATCGGCGCGCGCGCGACGCTCGAGCGCCCAGAGCCGGCACGCGAGCTCGGCGCTCGCGGTGCGGCGCAGCGCGCGCCGCACCAGCGGGATCGGCGACGGGCTCAGGACCATGAGATCGAACCCGCGCGCGGCCAGGTCGACCAGCGCCTTCTCGAAGCGCGGGTCCAGGAGCGGGCTGATCGCGATGACCAGGGCCTGCGGCGGGAGAATCCGGCGCGGGACGAGCGCGACCTCCTGCGTCACGTAGCTGAACATCACGTCCGCGCGCAGCAGCGCTTCGAAGATACGCTCGTGGTGCGCGCGGCCGGAGCTCGGCCTCACCCAGCGGAACGGCCCGCAGTACTCGATGAGGCCGACCCGGTCCTTGCGCGCCAGATACGCGGTCGCGAGGGCGGCCGCGGCACGGATCGATGCATCGAGCGTCGTGTTCGGCGCCGTGCCGGCCTCGGCCAGCGTGTCGAGCATCAGCACGACGTCGGCGTTGCGCTCTTGATGGTACTGGGTGACGAACAGGCGCCGGAACCGCAGCGAGGCGCGCCAGTTCACGTGACGGACTCGGTCGCCCGGCACGAACGCGCGGATGTCGCCCGGCTCGAGCCCCTCGCCGACGCTCGGCGCCACGTAGTTGCCGACGAA
>Ga0075425_100001463_pt1 | contig 23219 bp, 22 predicted proteins | sample SoiMethybrSBSTD4_FD_75300 | JGI IMG/M metagenome (GOLD analysis project Ga0075425, IMG submission 75300) | Bulk soil microbial communities from a Populus tree surrounding site in Tennessee, USA - Soil MetaG P. TD hybrid SBSTD4 | ecosystem: Environmental > Terrestrial > Soil > Tree plantation... | reverse complement strand
CGGGTCCACGGCCTTCGCGATCGTCCGGAGCTCCTCGCTGTACGTCCCGACCATGTCCGGGAATCGCGGCCCGAGCCGCTCGTCGTTCGGCCCGCGCAACGGATTCGCCGGCATGAAGTTGATGTGATCCTCGAGCAGCATGAGATCGCCGGCCTTGAATTTCGGATTGAGGCCGCCACACGCGTTGGTGAGGATGATCGTGTCGATCCCCCAGGCCTTGAACACCGCGACCGGGAACGCCACCGCGCTCATGTCGTAGCCCTCGTAATAGTGCAAGCGGCCCTTCATGACCGCCACGGTCTTCCCCGCCAAGACGCCGACGACCAGCTCGCCCGAGTGTCCCGGCGCGGTGCTGCGCTCCCAGCCCGGGATCTCCTCGTAGGCGATGCGCGTCGCGCCGGCGACCTCGTCGGCCAGCCGGCCGAGACCGGACCCGAGGACGATCGCCACCTGCGGCTGGAGCTTGGTCTTCGCGCGGATCGCAGCGACGGCTGCCTGCGGGTCGAGCATCACACCGGCCCGCCCTCTTCCTTGAGGATCTTCTTGCGCAGGAGCGTGAGGAATGGACGCATCGTCGCCGTCCGCACGAAGCGCGCGACCGGCTTCGCGCGGCGCACGTCGATCCGATCGCCGACATGCAGGTCGTGCTCCTCCTGACCGTCGAGCGACAGCCGCGCGGGCTCATCGAGGACCTCGAGGGCGATGGTCTGATCCACGTCGAGCACGACGGCGTTCGGGAACGAGAGATGCGGTGCGATCGGCACGATCATCATCGCGCGCGACGACGGGATGATGAGCGGGCCCCCGACGGACATGCCGTATGCCGTGCTTCCCGTGGCAGTCGCGACGATGAGGCCGTCCGACCAGTAGGTCGTGAACGGCGCGCCGTCGATGGTGACGCCGATGTGGATCGAGCGCACCTCGCGTCCGCGGGCAACGACCACATCGTTCAACGCGAGGGCCTCGAGGTCGGGAGCGCCCTGCCGGCGGACGTGCGCTTCGAGCACGGTCCGCTCCTCCGTCGTGCATCGGCCGGCGGCGATCTCCGCAAGGAGCCCGTCGAGCTCGTCGATCGATCCGCCGGCGAGGAAGCCGAGCCGGCCGAGGTTGACGCCGAGCATCGGGATCGCGAGCGGCGCGAGGGCCCGGGCTGCGCGCAGCATGGTGCCATCGCCGCCGAATACGATCGCGACCTCGGCACCGGCGACCTCACGCGCGAGCGATGGCGAATCGAGCTTCACCTCGACGACCTCGTGCCCCTTCGCGCGCGCGCGGGTCGCCGCGTCCCGCGCGGCCGCGGCCGCGACGTCCCAGTCCGGCCGCACCGCGAACGCGAGCTTCACTCCGCGGCCTCGGCCGCTCGCTCGCGGATCCGGCCTGGCGCGAGGCCGGGATCGCCCTTGCGGCTGTGGACGAAGATCTCGCGATTCCCCTCGCGACCCGGGAGGCGCGATGGCACGATCGCGACGGTGCCGACCCCCACCGCGGTGAAGGCCTCGCATACCGCCACCGTGGCGTCCGCGCGGTCCTTCGCGTCGCGGACGATCCCCCCGCGGCCGACCGCGGCGCGGCCGGCCTCGAACTGAGGCTTCACCAGCGCCACGACGTCACCGCCCTCGCGCAGGTGCCGGAACGACGGCAGCAGCGCGATCCGCAGCGAGATGAACGAGACGTCGGCGACGACGAGATCGACGCGCTCCGGGAGCTCGAACCCCTCGCGCGCGTTCACGCCCTCACGCGCCACGACTCGCGCGTCGGTGCGGAGCTTCCAGTCGAGCTGGCCTTTGCCGACGTCGATCGCGTAGACCCGCACGGCGCCGCGCTGGAGGAGGCAATCGGTGAAGCCGCCGGTCGACGACCCCACATCGAGCGCGACCATCCCGGCCACCTTCACGCCGAGCTCGTCCAGTGCCGCATCAAGCTTCTCGCCACCACGCGAGACGAATCGCGGACCGGAGGCGACGGTGATGGCGGCGGCATCGGAGACGGGTGCGGCCGCGCGGTCCGCGACCTCGCCGTCGACGCGCACGGCGCCCGCGAGGATGAGCGCTTGGGCGCGCTCGCGGCTCGGAGCGAGCGAACGTTGGACGAGCAGCTGATCGAGTCGCACGCGCGTCGCCATCACCGGCGAAAGCCTATCCCTAGACTTCGCGCGATGCCGAAGCGTTTACCTCGTTCGCGCACGCTCAAAGGTGATCCAAAGCTCGCGTACTACGACTCCGCGGGCGGCGCTGCGGGCGAACCGCCGATCGTCCTGCTCCACGGCGCGACGTTCCGCGCCGAGGACTGGGAGAACATCTTCCCTCGGCTCGCGACCCGGTACCGCGTGATCGCCTACGACGCGCGCGGACACGGCAAGAGCGCGCGCGCGGCGAGCTACGCGATCGGCGAGCTCGCCGACGACCTGCTGCGGGTCATCGAGTCGGTCGCCGGTGGACCGGCGATCGTCATCGGCCACTCGCTCGGCGGCGCGACCGCGCTCGTCGCCGCCGCGAAGCGGCCCGCGTCGGTGCGGGCGCTCGTCCTCGAGGAGCCGGTCGTGGACAACTGGGACCGCGACTGGCGGGCGCAGTACTACAAGGATGTGCGCGCGGCGCTGGACAAGCGCGCCGAGCCGTCGGCGTTCAAGCGCGCCGTGGCGTCGGTGCCGCTACCGGCCCGCGGGCCGCGCGGCGAGCGCACCGTCGGCGAGGTCCGTGGCTTCTACGCCGCGGACCGCCTGGCGACGTATTACAAGGACGTGGACCCGGCGTTCGTCGAGCAGTTCGGCCACAGCAAACCCGACGGCCATGAGCAAGTCGTGAGTGCCGTGCCGACGATGCCCACGCTGCTCCTCGCCGCTCACACCGCGGACGGCAGCGCGCTGAAGGAGGGCGAGGCCGAAGCGCTGGTCAAGAAGTGGCCCGACGCGCAGCTGGTGAAGTTCCCGAGCGTCGGCCACCGCATCCACGGCCTGCGCCCCGAGCCGTTCCTCGAGGCGCTCGAGCCATTCCTTCGTCGCGTCCGCGCGCCCGTCACCGCGTGAGTCGGATCCAGGTCGCGGTCCTGGCGTTCTTCGCGACCGTGTGGGTGGCGCTGGGCGCGATCCTCATTGCCGCACCGGACATCTACGGCCTGACCGCGTCGGCGGTGCCGCCGATCACGTTCTTCGGCGGGATCTCGATGCTCATCGCGTTCAGCGCGATCGGCGTCGTTCGTCGCTGGCGGTGGCTGTTCTGGCTGATCATCGTGGCCTTTCTCGCCGGGGCCATTCGGATCGTCGCATCTGCGCTCGAGCTCGCGGGCGTGGCGCCGCTCGACGGCCCGCGGTGGTACGCGGCGCTCCAAGGCGCGATCGGGATCGCGCAGCTCGCGATCGGGATCGCGATGGTCCGAAGCTATCGGCGCGCGGGGATCTGGGGCCGCGTCAGCGGACCGTGATCGTCCAGAAGGCTCCCGCGTCTTCGAGCCACGTCGCGCCGTCGATCACTCCACGCACACTGAGCCGGTAGGTGCCCGGTGTGGCGGGTGCGTGGATCTGGAACTGGAACCAGCCGGTCTGGCCGGGCCCGACGTAGCTCGTGGTCGTCGTCGCGATCCGATTGTCCGAGAGCCAGCCCTGGGCGAGGTCGGGCCGCGCGACGTCGAGCGGCGTCGCGGTCGCGAGGTTCGCCTGCTGGCCCGGACTGCCCTGGTACCAGCCGCGGTAGCCGGTGTTGCGGAACGCGATGACGAGCGTCGTCACCTCGCCCGGCGCAAGCGTCGGATTCGCGCTCTGCGCGGCCAGCGCGGAGTGGAAGCCCTGATCGAAGGCCGCGGCGCTCGCCCCCTGATCGGCGATCCCGCCGAAGTCCGCGTCCCAGTACCAGCCGTAGGTCGATGCGCTCGAATACGCGCGGCCGATCCCGATCGCGCGGTAGGCGGGATTGGTGAGGACCGCCAGATGCGCCGGGCTGTTGATCCACCCCTGCAGGACCTCGGCGGCACTCGTATAGCCGGCCGCGAGATCCTCGCCGGACCACGTCGCGAAGGCGGGGTAGCCGGCATCGGCCATCCGCTGCGTCGGTGAGCGGCCGTCGAGCGAGGTGTGCTGGAAGTAGTTGTTCACCGACATGTCGGTGGCCATCCACTTCGCGGCCAGCGTCAGTGCGTCGGAGACGACCAGCGTGGAAAGGCCGCGCGCGACGCGGAAGCTGTTCACCTGCGCGAGGAGGTCGTTCTCGCCGCCGTCGAGGGTCGCCCCGCCGGCCAGCAGGCCGCCCAAGGCGAGCTGCGCCGTGGCGATCAACAGGAGCGTGGCGAGCGCGATCTTCCTCACGACTGTTCCCTTCCCTGTGGACCGAGCGATCGTGCGTGTTCGCACCCAACTCGCTCCTCGGGAAGGTAAACCGCGGATCCTGGCTGTGCGTTACCCCATCGTTACGCCAAAGGTCATTCCATACCTGCTCGAAACCTGACGCTCACCTGCTCGAGCCCGAGGCTCGCTAGGCCGGTGGCCGCTTCCCTTGCTGGGCCAGGGCATCGGCCAGCTTCGTGATGCGCTGATCAGCGGCGTCGAGCCGTTTCGTGCACTCCGCGTACAGCCGAAGGCCCTCCTCGTACAGCCGGACGGCCGCATCGAGATCGAGCGCCGGGTCCTCGAGGGTGTCGGCGATCGCCTCCAACCGCTCGAGCGCGGCCTCGATCGGTCGGTCGGCGTCAGGATCGGCCATCGGTCACCTCCACGGAATCGATCCGCACGCCGGCTCGGCCATCCCGCATCCGCAGCGTGACCTGCTCGCCCGCACGGAGTGCGGCCGCCTCGGTCCTGACGCGGCCATCCGAGCCCTCGACGATCGCATAGCCCCGGCCGAGGACGGCCAATGGGGAGAGTGCCTCCAGCCGCCGGCGCGCGCTCACGGTGCGCTGGCGCCGGAGCGGGACCGCCCGCGCGATCGCGCGGTCGATCGCCCGCCGGCTGTCATCCAGCTGGAGCCGGAGCTCGGCGATGCGTGCCGCCGGTGCCCGCCGGTCGAGGAGCCGCTTCGCGTTCACCGCGCGGCGCCGGCGATCGCCCGCGATCTCCCGGACGCGTCCGTCGATGCGGCGCCGAAGGCGCGCGAGCGACGCGACGTCCGCGCCGGCATCCGGGACGACGAGCTCCGCGGCCACTGACGGCGTCGGCGCCCGCACGTCCGCGGCGAGATCGACCAGGGTCACGTCGGATTCGTGGCCGACCCCGCTGCAGACCGGCCGGCCTGCCCGCGAGACGGCCCGGACGAGCGCCTCGTCGTTGAACGGCGACAGGTCCTCGCTCGCGCCGCCGCCGCGGGCGAGGATGATCACGTCGAGATCGCGGAGCTGCGCGAGACCATCGAAGGCCGCGATCATCGATTCGACCGCGCCGGCGCCCTGCACCTGCGCCGCCGCGAAGATGAGCTCGACGCGCGGATCCCGGCGCAGGCAGACCGTCTGAACGTCGTGCCAGGCCGCGCCGGTCGGGCTCGTGATCACCCCGACGCGCCGCGGCCGGGCGGGCAGCGTGCGCTTGCGCTCCTGCTTGAACAGCCCCTCCGCCTCGAGGCGCTTGCGCAGCGCCTCGAGCCGGAGGAATGCGTCGCCCGCTCCGGCGGGTCGCACATCGTCGCAGCGGAGGTTGTACGAGCCGCCTCTTACATACACCTCGATGTAGCCATGGGCTACGACCCGCAGGCCCTGGCGCGGCGTCAGCGGCACATTCACCGCTTGCATCGCGAACAAGACGCATTGCAGCTGCGCCGTGTTGTCCTTCAGCGTGAAGTACACATGTCCGGCAGATGACCGCGAGGTCTCGACGATCTCGCCTTCGACCCACAGATCCTTGAACTCGTCCGTTGCCTGAAGTCGCTCACCGATGCGTGCGGTGAGCTGGCCGACGCGCAGAACGTTGGTCGGCGCGCCGGTCACGACGCCCGTTCGATGTACTCCCCGGTCCGTGTGTCGACCTTGATCTTGTCGCCCTGGTTCACGAACAGCGGGACGTTCACCTTGAGACCCGACTCGAGCGTCGCGGGCTTGTTCGCGCCGGTCGCGGTATCGCCCTTGAGGCCGAACTCGACGCTCTTGACGGTGAGGACGACCGACGGCGGCAGGTCGACGCCGATCGGCTCGCCCTCGTACTCGTTCAGCGTCACGACCATCCCGTCGGTCAGGTAATTCACACCGTCACCGAGCTGGTCGCCGTTGAGCGCGACCTGGTCGTACGTCTTGGTGTCCATGAAGTGGTAGAGGTCCCCGTCGTGATACATGTACTGCACGTCGCGGTGGTCCAACCGCGCGCGCGCGAACCGGTCACCGGCCTGGAACGTCTTCTCGATGAGGTCGCCGCGCCGCACGTTGCGGAGCTTCATCCGCACCTGCGCGCTGCCGCGGCCCATCTTGATGTGCTGGAACTCGACGATCTGGTACAGGGTGCCGTCGAGCTCGATCGTCATGCCGCGCTTGATCTCGCCGGTACTGACCATTCTTTCCGCTGGCGCGGGATACTGACTCCTTAGCTGCGCTGCTTGCGCGCTGTCGAAGCGTTCTGAAGAAGCCACGTGAGGGCCTCTTCGTATCCCGCCACTCCTTTTCCGATCACTTGGTGTGCGGTGACGTCCTTCAGATACGTATGGTGCCTGAACGGCTCGCGCTTGCCGATGTCGCTGATGTGGACCTCGACGACCGGGAACGCGCAGGCCGCGACGGCATCGCGCAGGACGATCGAGGTGTGGGCGAGACCGCCTGGATTGATGATGGCACCATCCGCGTCCGCGTGCTCCTGCAGGAAGTCGATGAGCGCGCCTTCATGGTTGGACTGGAAGTCGGCGATCGTGTGTCCCGCCCCGGCCAGGTCGCGGCAGCGCTGGACGACCAGGACGAGCGTCGTCGTCCCATAGATCGCCGGCTCGCGCGTCCCGAGCGTGTTGAGGTTCGGACCGTTCAGCAGCAGCAGCTTCATCGTCCCTCCACGATCGCCGCGGCCTGACGGAGCGACCGCGCGCCGACATCGGTGACCTCGCTGAACCGGCCGATCGTCCTGGGCAGGATCCACCGCACCGATCCGTGGCGGGCTTTCTTGTCGCTGAGCAGGAGCGACCACGTGCGCGCCGGCAGCTTCGCCCGGACCGGCAGGCCGGCCGTCCGCAGGAGCGTCTCGAGCCGCTCGCGCAGCGCGGTCGGGGCGAGATCGAGCACGTCGGCGAGCGCCGCGGCGAAGACCATCCCGATGCTCACGGCCTCCCCATGCGTCACCTGGTAGCGGCTCGCGGCCTCGTACGCGTGGCCCAGCGTGTGGCCGAAGTTCAGCAGCTCGCGCAATCCCGACTCACGTTCGTCGACCGCGACGATGCCCGCCTTGACCGTCGCGGCGAGCGCGATCGACCCAAGCGTCGGACCGAGATCGCCTGCGACCACCGCGGCGGCGGATCGTTCGAGCTGGGCGACCGAGTCACGATCGGACAGGAACGCGCACTTCGCGATCTCCGCGAAGCCCGAGCTGCGCTCACGCCGCGGCAGGGATGCGAGCGCGCTCGGGTCGGCGAGGACGGCGTCGGGTTGATGGAATGCGCCGGCCAGATTCTTTCCCCGCGCGAGGTCGATGCCGGTCTTGCCGCCGATCGACGAGTCGACCATCGCGAGCAGCGTCGTCGGGACATGCGCCACCCGCACGCCGCGCAGGTACGTCGCCGCGGCGAAGCCTGCGACATCGCCGACCGTGCCGCCGCCGAGCGCGATGACGCCGCCATCCCGCCCGATCCCCGCGACCCCGAACGCGGCCCAGAGCTTGGCGAGGATCGCGACGGTCTTCGCGCGCTCGCCCCGGGGCACCGTGATGACCGCGGCGTCGAGGCGGGCCGCGGCGCACGAGCGGCGCACCGCCGGTCCGTACCGCGCGGCGGTGAGCGCATCGGCGACGATGGCGACCCGGCCCTGCCAGCCGATGTCCCGGAGGTGCGTCCCGACGTGTTCGAGGAGCCCCGCCCGGATCAGCACCGGGTACGGCCGCGACGCCTGGACGTCGATCCGCACCCCCCGCGCAGAGACCAGCCAGGCGGCGATCGCGAGCGCGGCCTCATGCGGCTCGACGCCGTCGACCCGGAACGCCGCGTCGACGTCCGCGTAGACGTCGCGCCGCTCCTTCAGGACGCGCGCCGCGTGCTGCCGCGGGCCGACGTCCAGGTGCGCCCGCTTCCCCATCGTCGCCGCGATGCCGCGGGCCACCGTCGCGACCGTGCCGGTGAGCCCGACACGAAGACCGAGCTCGGACATTCGCCGGCGGTTCGACTCGAGGAGCACGGCCCCGCCGCCGGTCGAGACGACGATGAGCGCCGGGGTCGGCCCGAGCGCCGCCAGCGCCTCGGATTCGAGCGCGCGGAAACGCGGCATTCCGTCCTCGGTGATCACCTTCGTGCACGGCTTCCCGGCCACGCGCTCGATCTCGTCGTCGAGGTCGATCGCGCGCCCGCCGAGCGCCTCCGCGAGCAGGGGCGCGACGGACGACTTGCCGATCCCCGGCGGTCCGGTGAGGAAGAGATGCATCAGCGGTCGGCGATCGGCTTCAGGCGCTCGCGGTACCGCGCGACCGCCGAGGTGATGTCGTCGATCGTGTCCTCGCCGAATTTCGCGCAGAGCGCGTCCGCGAGGACGAGCGCGAGCATGGCCTCGGCGACCACCCCGGCCGCGGGGATGATGCAGATGTCGCTCCGCTCGACGTGCGCCGGGGCGGCCTCGCCAGTTCGAAGGTCGACCGATGGGAGCGGCTTCATGAGCGTGGAGATGGGCTTGAACGCGACGCGCACGACCACGTCCTCGCCGTTGGTGACCCCGCCCTCGAGGCCGCCGGCGCGGTTGCGCGGCCGCCCGAAACCGGTACCCCGCCGTTCGATCGGATCGTGGACCCGGCTGCCGCGCTCGCCCGCCGCGTCGAAGGCGTCGGCGAACTCCACGCCCTTGGCCGACGGGATCGAGGCCAGGGCCTGGGCGATCCGGCCGTCGAGCCGGCGGTCCCACTGCGCGTAGCTGCCGAGACCGGCGATGACGTTCGACGCGCGCACCGCGGTCACACCGCCGAGCGTGTCGCCGGCGTCGCGGGCCGCGCCGATCGCGCTCACCATGCGCGCCGACGCTGCGGGGTCCCCGCTACGCACCTCGCTCGCCTCGATGGCCTCCCGGTCGAACCGCGCGGTCGCGGTCACATCGCCGATGCGGATGGTCTCGCTCAGCACGTCGACGTCGACGGTCGCGAGGATCGCTCGCGCGATGCCGCCTGCGGCCACCCGGGCGGCGGTCTCGCGCGCGCTCGCGCGCTCGATGACGTCGCGCACGTCCTCGTGGCCGTACTTGAGCGCGCCGGCAAGATCGGCGTGGCCAGGTCTGAGTCGGGTGACCGCGTCGGGGCCCTCCGCGAGAGGGATCACGCTCATGACGCGCTCCCAGTTGACCGCATCGCGATTCTCGATCCAGAGCGCGACCGGCGCGCCGGTGGTCCGGCCGTGACGAACGCCACCGGTGATGCGCGCACGGTCATGCTCGATGCGCTGGCGCGCCCCGCGGCCGTAGCCGAGCTGCCTGCGCCGCAGGTCCGCGTCGATCGCGGCACCGTCGATCGCGAGTCCCGCGGGCACACCGTCGACGATGATCGAGAGGCCGGGACCGTGCGACTCGCCCGCGGTGAGGAACCGCACCGCTAGCTCACGCTCGCGAACAACGCCGCTCGCATCACGTCCACCGGCGCATCCTGCCCGGTCCAGATCTTGAACGACGATGCGGCCTGCTGCAGGAGCATCGGAAGCCCGTCCACGACGTCCAGCCCGGACGCCCGCGCGCGTCTCACGAGCGGCGTCGCGACGGCGGTGGGGATGAGATCCACGATGGTGAGCCCGCGCCGCAGTGGGGCGCCGTCCAGCGGGTCCTCTCCGCGCAGGCCAAGCGACGTCGCGTTGACCACGATGTCCGTCTCGGCGAGATCGCTGCGGGTCGCCCAGTCGATCACCCGCGGTGTGCGCTCCACCGGGTGCGGGATCGCGCGCGCGAGCGTCCGCGCGCGCTCGGGCGAGCGGTTCGCGATCACGACGTGTGCGCCCCGGACCAGCAGCGCCACGAGGACCGCTCGCGCCGCGCCGCCCGCGCCGAGCAGCAGGACGCGCGCGCCGTCGAACGCCAGGTTCCGTGTCGCGTACGCGAAGCCGACCGCGTCGGTGTTCGACGCGAGGACGCGCTTGCCATCGGCCGTTCGCGAGAGCGTGTTCGCCGCGCCGATCTCCGCGGTCGGTCCGTCCCAGGTGTCCACCAGCGTCATCACGGCCTCCTTGTGGGGGACCGTCACGTTCGCGCCGAGCAGCTCCCCGCTGCGGACCCGCTGGACCGCGGCGGGCAGCGCGTCGGCGGTCACGTCGAACGCCTCGTACGTGTGCGCGAGCCCGAGGGCGCGGAACGCCGCGTTGTGCATGGCCGGTGACAGCGAGTGCTCGACCGGATGGCCGAGTAGGTAGACGACGCTCATCCGTTCATTTGCTCAATCTCCGGCCTGCGGCCGGAGACCGCTCAGGGCTGGTGGTGCGTGCTCCTTGCGGCGGAGCCGCTCGTCGCTCGCGTTCATTTATTCCCGTACTTGACCCGGTTCGCCTCTTGCTCCTCGAGCGTCCTCGCGAACGCGTGATCGCCGGTCCCATCGTCTTTCGCGACGAAGTACAGGAAGTCGGTCTTCTCTGGCTGCGCTGCCGCCTGCACCGCGGCGAGCCCCGGGTTCGCGATCGGGCTCGGCGGCAACCCGGCATTCAGGTACGTGTTGTACGGCGAGTCGAGCTTCAGGTCGTCGAGCGAGAGCTCGTCCCAGGTGCCCTTCGCGTACTGGATCGTCGGGTCGGCATCGAGCTTCATCCCGATGTCGAGGCGGTGCTGGTACACCCCGGCGATCGTCGGGCTCTCCTTGCGGTCACGGGCCTCGCGTTCGACGATCGAGGCGAGCTTGACCATGTCGTAGATCGCGACGCTCCTGGCGGCCGCGGCGGTGCGCAGCGTCGGACCGGCCTTCGTCTCGAAGTTGTCGAGCAGGATCCCGATGATCTGGTCGGCCGTCGCGTCGGGACGGAGGAAGTACGTATCGGGGAAGAGGAACCCTTCGAGCGACGTCTTCGGATCGAGTCCGCTCAGCACGAAGTTGTTCCGCGTGCCCACGACCGCCGCGGCCGCGAAGTCCGCCGCGCTGATCGACGGGAACGCCTTGTTCACCGCCGCGGCGACCTCCGTGAGCCGCCAGCCCTCGATGATCCGGAGCGCGACCTGGTCGCCGGGCGCCTTCTGGAACAGGGTCGCGAGGTCACGGGGGCTGAGGGCGGCGGACACCTTGTACGTCCCGGTCTGCATCGAGTTCTCGATGCCGTCCTCGAAGAGGACGAACTTGAACGCGAGCGCCGACTTGATCAGCCCGGCGCCCTGGAGATCCGCCGCGATCTGAGACGCGTTCGCGCCACGCCGGACCGTGAAGTCCACGGTCTTGGCGTTCGGGTCCGCCGGGACGTCGACCAGCGGCTCGACCCTTGGCGCGATGATCGCCCGCACGGCGGACTGGCGGAGCAGCGTGTCGTGGTCGTCGGCCGCCTGCACGATCGCGTCGGTGGCGAGGGGCCGCGCGAGGAAGAACAACGCAAGCGCGGCGGCGACCACGACCAGTGCGAACACCAGCGGGCCGGCACTCGAGCGCTTCCGCGGCGGGCGCCGCCGGCCGCGGGCGGGCGCGCGCACGGGGCCGCGGTAGATCGGCGGGGTCTGGCTCACCGTTTCGTGCTCAAGAAGTCCTCGAGCAGCACGCGCGCCGCACCGGCATCGGGATCTTCGGCGCCACGCGCGACGGCCTCGATCGTCGTATTGCGCTCGTCGTACAGCTCCACGGGGATCCCGGTCGCGGCGAGCTCCGCGGCGAAGCGCCGAACGCGCTCCGCCTGCTGCCCGACCTCGCCACGCAGCGTCAACGGCAGACCGACCACGAAGCCACCCACCTTCTCGCCGCGGGCGAGGCGTGCGATCCGCTCGATGTCCGCCTCGAGGCGTCGCGATCGGCGAAGGGTCGGCAACGCGCGACTCTGGCCGAACGCGTCATCCCCGACCGCGAGACCGATCCGGCGGTCGCCGACGTCGAGCGCAAGATAGCGCACGTCAGTTGACCGCGATCCGCGCATCGAGCAGCGGCATCCGCGGCCACCAGTCGGGCGAGATCCGCAGGTCGGTCACGCGAAGGCCCTGCGCCGAGAGCAGCTCGCGCACCTCTGCCGGGGTGCGCCCAGCGAGCGCCCCGCGGATCCGTACCGAGTCGAGCTGGGGCGACTGGGTCCCGGACGCGGTGATCTTCCAGGACACGCCGTTATCCGCGACGGTCGCGACCGCGTTGAACTGCGCGTTCCGTTCATCGAGCACGTTGCCGGGGGAGGCCATCGTGCGGTACCGCTCGAGCGCCGCCTTCGTCGGCTGATCGCCCGCGACGGCGAACCCCTGCACGGTCGCGGTCACCGGAACGTCGAACGTCGCCACCTCTTTCCCGACGACGTCGGCTAGGCCACCCTGCGACGTGAGCGACGGCGTGCCGACCCAGACCACCGCGTCGCCGGCCAGCTGCGACTTCCACCGAAGCTTCTGGTTGTTCGCCTCATCCGCGAGCGCCCGATCCACGTTCCCCTTCACGGTCGCGACGGTGTAGTCCTCGGCCAGCACGACCGGGATCTTCTTCGTGTCGCCGCCGGTCGTCGGGGCCGGGTTCGTGACCTGGTAGCGCGCGTTGTTGCTGACCACGATCCGGTTGGCGGCGACGTTGCCGGCGACGCCGCCGGCGACGGCCTCCACCGCGACGTCGGCGGTGCCCGGGATCACGGTCACGAACACGATGACGCTGCGCGGCAAGGTCTTCGTCTCGGTGGTCGCGAACTGGACCCGGTCGGCACCGGTGGTCGTCTGGACGACGGTGCCCTTCGGGATCGTCAGATCATCGGTCGTCTGATTGGTGAAGTGCACCGAGCCGGTGGCCTTGATGTCCTGGGTCCGGGACCCGGTGGCGGTGCCGGTGACCTTCGTCGTGATCGTCGCCGACAACGGCTGCGCCGGCACCTCACCGCCAGGGCCCGCGCGGATCGTGAAGGTCGCGCCGGGCATCGGGATCGAGGACGGCGTCACGCTCACCGCGGCCGACGGGAGCACGACGGCCAGCAGGAGCAGGACGGCGCCGAGGACGCTCGCGGCGATCGCGATCGCGCGCGCGGGCGAACCGAGGGATGGAGCGGGTCGGCGGGCGGCGACGCTCGCCAGCGCCGCGCGGCGCGGCGCGCCGAGCTTCTCGGTCGGATCGAGCTCTTCGCGCTCGAGCGACCCGAGCGACGCGTACGCGGGGACATGGACCGACGCCGCGATCGACCGCGCCCGCGGATCACTCGACACGAGCGAGATGCGCCGCTGGCCGGCGAGCGTGCGAGCGACATCGAGGAACACGGCGTTGCGCGCGAACGGCGCGCCCGCCGGCACCACGAACACGACGGGCGCGTCAGCGGGAGCGGCCGCGAGCCGCTCCGACGCGTCAAGGATCGAGGCGCGTGCGTCCAGATCGATGACCGTTCGGCTCACGAGTAGGCCTCCGCGCCGAGCGCCGCCGCGCCCGCGGCGACCAGATCGTCCGCCGTCAGGCTCGCGTCGGCGACGACCCGCGGGACGAGGCTCGTCCGCAGCGGCAGGACCTCGACGGAGCTTCCCCGCTCGCTGCTCGCCGCGGCTGCCAGGGCCTTCGGCAGCGCGGCCAGGCCCTCGGGCACGCCGCCCAGATACCACCGGCCGGGCTCCTCGAGGCCGAGCGACCGAACGGTCGCGACGACGCAGCGGGCCCAGACCTCGGCGTCCGCGTCGGTGCGTCGCGCGACGAGCGCGTCGCTGCCCACGGCGAACACGCGGGTGCCGGTCACGCGCCCGTCGCGGACGACCGAGACCGTCGTCTGATCGGCTCCCAGGCGCGCGACCCCCGCCTCCGCCACGCCGGATTCGGCGACGAGCCGGCCGAGCGCGTACGCGCCCGAGGTCGCCGTGCCCCGCCGCCGAGCGGACTCCAGCGTCGCGGTGGCGCCGCCCGCCTGCACGAGCGGGGCGAGGGCGATGTCGGTCCGCACCTCGAGCTTCTGGCCGCGGTCGCCGACGGGCGACCCGAGGCGCCGGCCGTCCAGCACGAACCCACCGATGTCGTCGCGCAGCGCCGCCGTCGCGACGCCGCGCAGCGCCGGATCGTCGCCCGCGAGATCGCGGGCCGCGTGGGCCGCGGCCTCACGCGCGAGCCGGATCGCCTTGAGCGCTTCGCCGGGCGACACGGCCGCGCCCTGATCCTCGCGCTCGAACGTGGTGCTCTCGTGGTACGTGCGGATGTCATCGCCGTCGATCGCGACCACGATCTTCTCGGCGCGCGCGGTGCCCTCCGCGCCCGCGAACGCGGTCACGAGGGCCTGGCCGACCGCGTGGCGATCGGCGATGTAGCCGCCGCTCATCGCGGTGGACGGGACGGCGGCGTGGCCGACGCCCGTGACCTTGAACCGGCCGGACTCGCGATGACCGACCACGACGCGGACGGCCGTCGAGGCGAGCTCGACCCCGGCAACGCTCGCGCTAATTGCGACCTCCGAGCTTGTCGCGGACCGCGCGCGCGCCCGCCTCGAGCGCGTCGCCCAGCCGCGCGGCATCCTTGCCGCCGCCGGTCGCGCTGTTGGCCGGACCGCCCCCGCTCCCGCCGATGATCGACGAGAGCTCCTTGACGAGGTTGCCCGCGTGGACGCGCTCGACGAGATCCTTGCTCACCGCGACGGCGAGCCCCGGCCTCCCGGCGTGCGTCGAGCCGAGGACCGTGACGCCGGATCCGAGTCCGTCGCGGACGCGATCGGCGAGTCCGCGCAGCACCTGCTGGTCGTAGTCACCGACGTCCAGCACCAGCAGCTTCGAGCCATTCAGCGTCTCGGCCCGCGCCACGAGGCCCGCCGCGGTCTGGTCGACGCCGCTCTTCTGCAGCGACGCCAGCTGCTTCTCGAGGCGTTCGCGCGACTCGGCCATCTGGGCAACGGCCTCGGGCAGCCGGGCCGGCGGCACCTTCAACGCTCCCGCGGCGCGGTCGACGCGGTCGCGCATGTCGTGCACTTCGCGGAGTGCGCCCTCGCCGGTGACCGCTTCGATGCGCCGCACGCCGGCCCCGATCGACTCCTCCTTCGTGATGAGGAACAGGCCGATGTCCCCGGTGCAATGGCAATGCGTCCCGCCGCACAGCTCGCGCGAGGTCGGGCCGGCCTCCACGACGCGGACCTCGTCCCCGTACTTCTCGTCGAAGAGGTGCGTCGCCCCCGAGGCGAGCGCGTCCTGGAGCGACATCGTCTGCGCGTGGACGCTCGCGTTGCCCAGGATCGCGTCGTTCACCTCGTCCTCGACCCGGCGCAGCTCCGCCTGGGTGAGCGCGCGGCCGAACGTGAAGTCGAAGCGGAGGTTCGGCGCGTGAACGAGTGACCCCGCTTGATGGACGTCCTCGCCGAACATGCGGCGGAGCGTCGCGTGCAGGAGGTGCGTCGCCGTGTGGTTGCGCATGGTGTGCTGCCGCGATTCGGTGTCGACCGAGGCCCGCGCGGGCGCGCCGGCACGGAGGACCCCGTCGACGACCTTCGCGCTCATCACGATCACCGAGGCCGCGGCGGTCTGCGTGTCCGCTACGAGCGCGCGGCCCTCCGACGTCGTGATGTCGCCGCGGTCCCCGACCTGGCCGCCGCCCTCCGGATAGAACGGCGTGCGGTCGAGCACGATCTCGACGTCCTGGCCCTCGCGCGCCTCGTCGACGCGTTCGCCGCCGATGACGAGCGAGCGGATCGTCGAATCGGAGGCAAGCTCGGTGTACCCGGTGAATGTGCTCGCCAGGCCCTGCTTGTCGTGCATCTCCGCGTAGAGCTGACCGAAGCGCATCGCGTCCTGGGAGAACTTCGCCGCCGCGCGGCCGCGCTGCCGCTGCGCGTCGAGGAGCTTCTTGAAGCCGGCCTCGTCGACGCCGATCCCGGCGGCAGCGACGAGCTCCCGCGTCATCTCCATCGGGAAGCCGAACGTGTCGTACAGCCGGAAGGCGGTCTCCCCGTCGATCTCGACCTGTCCACGCTCCTTCGCCACGGCGATCGCAGCTGCCAGCTGTTCCATGCCGCTCGTGAGCGTCCGCTCGAACTTCTCCTCTTCGGCGCCGATCGTCTCGGCGATCCGCTCGCGGGCCGCGGTGAGCTCGTGGTAGTGCTTCTGCATCGACTTCACGACCTCGCCGGCCACCTGGGTGAGCGCGCCGGACCGCAGGTCGAGCCGCCGCGCGTGCAGCGCCGCGCGCCGGATGAGCCTGCGAAGGACGTAGCCCCGGCCCTCGTTCGACGGCGCGATGCCGTCGGCGATGAGGAATGCCGCCGCGCGGGCGTGCTCGGCGACCACGCGGATCGAGACGTCCTTCTGCGGATCGGCGCCGTAGCTCGTGCCGCTCAGTGACTCGATCCGCTTGACCAGCGGCTGGAACAGATCGGTCTTGAAGGTATCGGTCACGCCTTGCAGGACCTGGGAGGTGCGCTCGAGCCCGGCGCCGGTGTCGATGTTCCGCTTCGCGAGCGGTGCCAGCGTGCCGTCCTCCTTGCGGTCGTACTGCTGGAAGACGAAGTTCCAGATCTCGAGGTAGCGGCCGCAATCCTCGCCAGGATCGCAGTCGTGCGGCTTGACGCCCGGCTGCGGTCCGCGGTCGACGAACACCTCGCTGCACGGCCCGCACAGTCCCGTCGGTCCCGGCGACCAGAAGTTCGTGTCGTCGCCTTTGGCGAGGTTGCCGAGGCGGAAGACCTTCTCAGGCGGGAGGAGTGCCAGCTCCTTCGTCCAGATGTCGAAGGCCTCGTCGTCGTCGAAGTAGATCGTGGCCACGAGCGTCTTCGGGTCGATCTCGAACTGCGTGGTCAAGAGCTCCCAGCCCCAGCCGATCGCTTCCTTCTTCCAGTAGTCGCCGATCCCGAAGTTGCCGAGCATCTCGAAGAACGTGTTGTGGTACGTGTCGAACCCGACCACGTCGAGGTCCGTCGTGCGGAAGCACTTTTGCACCGTGACCAGACGCTTCGCCGGCGGCTGCTTCTTTCCGAGGAAGTACGGCACGATCGGCTGCATCCCCGCGCTCGTGAACAGCACGCTCGGATCGTCCTTCAGGACGAGCGGGGCGCTGGGCAGGCGGTGGTGACCCTTCTCCTCGAAGAACTTGATGAACCGCTCGCGGATCGTCTGGCTGTCTATCGCCGTCGTCCCTTCATGTAACGAAAAACGCGGGTCACGGTCCGACGACCGGCTCCCGCGTTCCCCGTCGCAAGGATAAGGGACCTCAGTGCGGGCGAGCGCAGCTTGGCCGCGTGAGCGAGCACCCGCCAGCCCTGAGCACTCTCGCGGCGGAGCCGCGAGACCGAGCAGGGACTAGAGCGCTACGAGGAGGACTTGTTGATCGTCCCGCCCGCAGCACCGCCCGACCGGCCGGTGCCCGTTCCGGTGGAACGCGCGGTGCCCGCGCTATCCCACTCCTTCTTCGCGTCGTCGATGATCTCGCGGCCCTTCACCGTCACGTCGTCCGCGATCTTCTGCGCGATGCGCTGGAGATCGTCGGCGCGGCGCTTCAGCTCGTCCGCCCGGGTCTGGAGCTCTCCGCGCATGCCGTCGCCCGGCTTCGGCGCATAGAGCAGCGCTCCGATCGCGCCGAGCAAGAGACCGAATACGAATCCCATGTCATCACTCCCTGAGGCCTTCTGCGGCCACGACGATCATTGACGCAAGACCCGCGCCAAGGCAGGCGAACAGGACCTGCGCCTCCCCGAGCGTACCTGCCCGCCATCCGGCGATCTCGCCGAGCGCCTGGGCGCCGAGCACAGCGGCGAGCGAGAGGGCCCATGCCGCGGGCATCCCCTTCGGGCGACCGAGCGCCGCCCGGATGGCCGCGGGGACGCCGATGGCGACCAGCGCGAGCGGGACGAGAGCGGGCGGCAGCTAGTCCGCCGCCGCCGGAGCTCCCGCAGGCACGCTGTCCGGCCGGCGGCTGCGCACGACGCGCGTTGGGAACGCGAACAGCGTGACCGCGCCGGATGCGCGCGCGAGCGCGGAGTCGAGCTCGCCAAGCGGCATCCGGACCAGCGATGCGAAGGCGAACAGCGGCAACAGGAAGAAGTATGAGAACAGGCTGCGGTAGGCGAAGAACAGCGGCAGCACGGCCAGGACCATGCCGAGCTCGGGGCTGGACCGGCGCGTCCGCCACGCGATCGCGACGCAGACCGCGAACGCGGCGAGCTCGAGGGCCGTGTACACGAGCGGCGGCCAGAGCGGCAGCAGGCCATTGAGCGTGAGGAAGATGAGACCCGCGCCGCGCGGGAACATCGGGTCGGCCACCGGCGCGCTCACCCCCGCGATCCAGGCCCAGGGATCCATCACGACGAACGGCAGATTCGCGATCGCGAACACCGCCGCGACCTGAATGGCCTGCCGCATCGCGACCCGCCAGCCTTGCTGAGACAGGACGGCGATCAGATAGAACGGCATGAAGAACCAGGCCAGCTGCTTTGTCGCGCAGGCGACGCCGAGCAGCAGCCCGCTCCAGCGCTTCTCGCGCCAGAGCCACGCCGCGACGAGCGGAAGCGCGTAGAGGAGGTCGGCGCTGCCATTGACCGTGAACGCGGCGAGGCTCGCAGCGCCGAGCAGCCCCGTCAGGAGGAACGGCCGGAGCCCCGCCGAAGCGCGCACGAGGACCAGGAGCATCGCGAGGACGAGGCAGAGGATGTAGAGCGCGTTCGTGTCCCAGCCGAGCGCGACCCACGGCGCGATGAGCACGAACGACAGGGCCGGGTATGACGGCTTGGATTCGAACTCGACCTGCTGCTGGCTCTCGTGGCTCTCGATCGCCCACACCGTGTCGAGCTCGCTGTCGCTCGGGTAGAAGCCGTCGCGCGCGAACAGCCCTTGGCGAAGCGGCGTCGTTCGGTCCGCCCCGATGCCAAGGACCGCGTAGCACGTGTAGACGTCGAGGCCGCGATACGGATCCTCGCCCGCGAGGAACAGCCGCGCGGCGCACTCGTTCAGCGCGATCGCGTCGTTGTGGTACGGCGTCCAATCGCCCGAGTGCTCCTGCGGCGCGGCGGAGAACCACGACGCCCCGACGAGCGCCATGACGCACACGACGAGCCAGGCGAGGCGGTGGATCCGGACGTATCGGCGGTCGGGGCGGGCCGTCGCGTCCCCGCGGCCATCACCGCGCAGCGCAATGAGGAGCATGACGATGCTGAGCGCGATGGCGCAGACGACGAGCGCCGCACCGTAGGCGCTCGGCCGGTAGATGACCATGGAATTCACCAGGCCGGCGTAGTACAGGACCGCTCCGGCGAGCGTGATCGCGACGAGCCGCATGAGCGCGCGCACGGGCTAGTCCGGGATCGGGCGGTCGACCACGCCTCCGCCGATGACCTCGTCATCGCGGTACAGGACGGCGGCCTGGCCGGGCGCGACGAGCGCCGGCTGGGCGAGCTGAAGCGTGGCACTGCCGCTGTCCATCGACATGCGCACCTCCGCGGCAAGCGGCGTGCCCCGATAGCGCAGGACCGCATCGGCCGTAAAGATGTCCGCGGGCGCGGCATCGGCGGTGAACCGGACGTCGCGGAGGCCATACGTGCGCGTTGCGATCTCGTCTCTGCGACCCACGACCGCGGTCCTGCGCTCGGGATCGAGCCGCAGCACGTACAGCCGTTCGCCCGTCGCGACTCCGACGCCGCTCCGTTGCCCGACGGTGAGGCCGCCGACACCGGCGTGCACGCCGATGACCGTGCCATCGGCGCGCTCGATCGGTCCGGTCGCGAACGCTTCGGGCGCGCGCTCGCGCACGAAGTCGCGGTAGTCGCCGCCGATGAAGCAGATGTCCATGCTCTCGGCCTTCGCGGCGTTCGGCAGGCCGAAGCGCGCCGCGAGCGCACGGGTCTCGGCCTTGTCCGCGAGCTCGCCGATCGGCAGCTCGAGCGCCGCGAGCTCCGATTGGCCGAGCATGTACAAGGCATACGACTGGTCTTTCATCCTGTCGCGCGCCCGCAGCAGCCGGCGCCGGCCCGATCGGTCTGTCCTCACCCGTGCGTAGTGACCCGTGGCGAGCCGTGACGCGCCGAACTTATGGGTCACGTCACCGAGGAGCGCCTCGAATTTCACGTAGCCATTGCACGCGACACACGGATTCGGCGTCTCACCGGCCGCGTACGAGCGCACGAACCGGTCGACCACTTCGCGGCCGAACAGCTCCGCGTAGTCGAACGCGTAGAACGGGATCCCGAGGTGCGCGGCCGCACGCCGGGCATCCTCGCCGGCCGCATCGGTGCCGCAGCAGCGCGGCGCGTCGCTGGTCGTCCCCGCGGGGGTGAGGCGCATCCAGACTCCGACGACGTCGAGCCCGCGCTCCACGAGCAGCGCCGCGGCCAGCGCCGAGTCCACCCCGCCGCTCATCGCGACGAACACGCGCTCGCTCACGCCGTCGCCCGTACCCGCGCGTCGACGAGCGCGCCGCGCAGGGCGCCGATGGCCATGAGCGCGCAGGCCTCCTTGCGCACCGGGAGGCCGCCGAGCGCGTTCAGGATGTCGGCGGGCTCGAGCCGTGCGGCGTCATCGACCGACAGCCCGGCCGCGAGCTCGGTGAGGACCGACGCCGACGCGATCGCCGCGGTGCAGCCGAACGTGCGGAACCGCAGCTCCGCCACGCGCCCGTCCGCGACCCGCAGCGTGATGGTCGTGCGGTCGCCGCACGACGGATTCGCGTCGGAACCGGTGCCGCTTGGACCGCTGAGCGTGCCGGCGTTCCGTGGCCGGGTCAGATGGTCGAGCGCGCGATCGCTGTAGTGATCCTTTGAATGGGGCTCGGCCGGGGCCAGCGAAGCCGGGCCGAGCCGCACGTCATCGGTCATGCCGCCACGCCCGCTGCGGCGCGCAGCCGCGCGACGATCCCGGTCAGCGCGGCGAGGAGCGCGGCGATGTCGTCGTCGGTCGTCGACCGGCCCAGCGTCAGCCGGAGCGAGCCCTGGGCGAGGTCACGCTCCAGCCCGAGCGCGAGCAGCACGTGCGACGGATCGGTGTTGCCGCTCGTGCAGGCGGATCCACTGGACGCGCTGATGCCCTCGAGGTCGAGCGAGACCACGAGCGCTTCACCCTGCGTGCCGCTGAAGCAGAACGACGCGTTATTCGGTAGCCGCTCGGTCGGGTGCCCGGTGAGCGTCGCGTCCGGGATCCGCGAGCGGATGCCCGCGATGAGCGTGTCGCGCAGCCGGGCCAGGCGCGCCGACTCGGCCGCGCGCTTCGCGGTCGCGATCCGCAGCGCCGCTCCGAGGCCGACCACGCCGGCGACGTTCTCCGTGCCGGTCCGCCGGCCCCGCTCCTGCCCGCCGCCCGTCTGGACCGTCGCGATCCGCGTGCCCCTCCGGACGTAGAGCGCGCCGACGCCCTTGGGCCCGTAGAACTTGTGGGCGTTCACGCTCAGCAGGTCGACCGGAATGGCGCGCACGTCGATCTCGAGCGCGCCAACTGTCTGCACCGCGTCGCTGTGGAACGCGACGTTCCGCTCGCGACAGATCGCGCCGATCTCTGCGATCGGCTGCAGCGTTCCGATCTCGTTGTTCCCGTGCATGACGGACACGACCGCGGTGCGCTCATCGAGCGCGGCCCGGACGGCGCCCGGCGACACCCGGCCATCGCGGTCGACGCCGATCACCGACACCCGCGCCTGTCCGTGGGCTTCGAGATCGTGAGCGGTGTCGAGGACGGCATGGTGCTCGATCGCCGTGGTGACGACGCCGTCGGCCTCGCCCTCGCGCGCCTTCAGCACACCACGGAGGGCGAGGTTGTCGGCCTCCGTGCCGCCCGACGTGAACACGATCTCCGCCGGCTCCGCCCCGATCGCCTGAGCGACCTCGTCGCGGGCGCGATCGACGAGGGCGCGGGCCCGCCGGCCCTCCGCATAGATGCTCGATGGGTTGCCTGGCACATCGCGGAGGACCTGGGCCATAAGGTCGGCGACCTCGGGGTCGACCGGCGTCGTGGCGGCATGGTCGAGATAGACGCGCCGCATGGTCGAAAGTCTAGGCGCGAACCGCTCCGGGCGGGCGTTCGAGACGCATCGCATCCGCAGCCGCCTCAAGATGCCGCCGCGCGCGGACGTCCGCCGATGGCGCGTCAGCCCGAGCGCGCGCGAGCAGGGTCGCCGCGCCCGACGTGTCGCCCAACTCGGCGCGAATGGTGGCGAGCGCCGCGCGGAGCTCGACGACCACGCCGCGCATCGTCGGCCGCGCGAGGACGTCGCCATCCGCGAGGGCCGCCTCGATCAGGCGCTGCGCCGTGGGCAGGTCTCCGGATGCGCGCCGGTAGGACGCCCCCGCGAGGGCCGCACGCGCCGACGCATAGGGCTCGATCAGCTCGCGGGCCAGCACGGTCGCCGCTTCCGCGTAGTGTCCCGCCGCGGTCACATCGCCCCCGTCGAGTCGTACGCGGCTGGCGGTGTCGAGCGCACGGAACCGATCGATCGCCGCCACGACGTGCTCGCTCGCAAGGAGCGCATCGCGCGAGAACGTTGCCGCCTCGACGCGGTCTCCGCGATTCAGCGCGTTCTCGGCAAGGTCGCACAGGCATGGCACGAGCCAGTAGTCGGTACCGGTCTCGCGCATCTCGCGTAAGACCGCGGTCAGCTTCGCGCGTTGGCCCTCGAGATCACCTGCCGCCGCGCGAAGCTCGGCGGCAGCCCACTGCGCGTAGGCCAGGCGCAGGCGATCGCCCGCGCGCGCCGCGACCGCCGTCGCCTCCGCGACCAGCGCCTCGGCGCGATCGGGATCGTCCAGCGCGATGATGGTCGATCGCCACACCAGCAGCTGGACCAGAAGGTCCGCGGGCACGAGTCCGCGCGCCTGTTCGAGCACCGCATCGAGCTCGGCGATCGCGGCCGCGCTGCCCTCGACGCGAAGCCACGCCAATGCCGCCCGCGCGCGCGTCGCGAGAACGGCAGCGGGATCCTCACCAGCAGACCCGGCGAGCGTCAGTGCGCGCCGATAGAGCGCGAGCGCGGCGTGGCTGTCGGTGCGGGCACGTCGCTGCTCGGCCGCGGCGCGCAGCGATGCGAATGCGCGTTTCGCGAGTGCCACAGCCGCATCCGATCCCAGCTGGCGCGCGAGGAGCGCCGCCTGCTCGGCGTGGTG
>Ga0075425_100001462_pt1 | contig 23228 bp, 29 predicted proteins | sample SoiMethybrSBSTD4_FD_75300 | JGI IMG/M metagenome (GOLD analysis project Ga0075425, IMG submission 75300) | Bulk soil microbial communities from a Populus tree surrounding site in Tennessee, USA - Soil MetaG P. TD hybrid SBSTD4 | ecosystem: Environmental > Terrestrial > Soil > Tree plantation... | reverse complement strand
ATACACGTTGGCGCTCGGAGCGGAGAATCTGTTCGATACATTTCCCGACAGAAACCTGCGGGCCGGCACTCCATCGGGCTCCGCGCAGGTGGGAAGCGCCGGCGTGTTTCTATATCCGATCAACTCACCGTTCGGGATGAACGGACGATTCGTGTATACGCGGGTGAGCTATAGCTTCTGACCGGGCACGGTGACGCCCAGCCAATCACTTCCAAGCTCGTCATCTTGGCCGACCGGCAACCCTTACTGACGCTATCATTATGCTAGCAAGCGGGGGTTTCATGGCCAGAGTACTGATCAGAGATCTCGACGAACGAACCGTCGAGCGGCTCAAGAGGCGGGCTTCGCGAAACGGCCGGTCCTTGCAGGCCGAATTGCAAATGATCGTCGAGCGCGCGGCAACGGTCGACCTCCTCGAGAGTCGGGACGTCGCAGCGCGCATTCGAAGGAAGCTTTCCGGCCGAAAGCACTCGGATAGCGCAGAGCTGCTTGCCGCTGATCGGCGGCGATGAAGAAGGCCGTCGTCGATGCCAGTGTGGCCGTCAAATGGTTCGTACCGGAGGTTCATTCCGAGGCCGCGGCCCGCTTGCTCGATGGCGAGATCGCGATTTACGCGCCCGACCTGATCGGCCCCGAATTCGGAAACATCCTCTCGAAGAAAGTGCGCCGGCGGGAAATTACACGAAGCGACGCGGACGAGATCATGATCGCGTTCGCAAGACTTCCATTCGAGATCCGTCCATCAGCCATCCTTCTTGCTTCCGCTTTCGAGCTGGCGATCGAGCTGAATTGCTCGGTGCACGACAGTCTCTACCTTGCGCTGGCAGTGGCAGAGGATTGTGCGCTGATCACCGCGGATGCGAAATTGCACGCGGCGCTTGTCGCCGGCGCTTTCGCCCCGCATGTGCAGTGGGTTGAGGACGAGATTTAACGATTCAGAGCGCCTAACGTCGTCGCTCTGCTCGACGTCCAATTATCGGGAGGAGTTGCATGTCTCGATATGCCCGTTCATCTGCCTGGATCATCGCGGCGATTCTTTGGCCGCTGACGCAAGTCGCCGCGTTCACGACGCACACCGGCGTCATCCGCCGCTACGTCATCGTGCAAGGAAACTCGACGAGCGGCTCGTGGGATGAAAACGACTCCACTTCCACCGAAGAGTTGCGTCGACAACTCGGTGACCGCTTCGCCTGGTTTCGCAAGGACGGTTACGAGTATGTCGTCACGGATTCCGCCGTGTTGGACGAGCTCGATCGCGCAATGCAGCCGCAGAAGAATGTAAATCGGATGCAGGCAGGAGTGAATCGCGCGCAACAGCGCGTCAACGAGATGCAGGGGCGAGTGAACGCCCATCAACACGATGTGAATGCGATGCAGGCGCAAGTGAATGGGCACGAGTCGGGTATCGATCAGGAGATGGTCAACGAGAAGCAGTCCGATGTGAACGCGGAACAGGCCGACGTGAATGCCGAACAAGCGAAGGTGAACGCGATGCAGGAGAAGGTGAACGAGGAGCAGCGCCGCGTTTCGGCTGAGCTCAGCCGGAGAGTGCAGGAAATTTTCGAGGCCGCGTTGCACAGTGGAGTGGCGACGAAGCTGCGATAGGTCGGGCGCGCGATAATGACGTAATCATGTGCAAGACCATCAAGCAGCGCGTGAAGTTCAAGGCCGATCCCGCGACCGTTTACGATCTGCTGGCCGACTCGCGAAAGCACAGCGCGTTCACCGGCAAGCAGGCGACCATCAGCCGGAAGATTGGCGGGACGTTCTCCATCGGCGAGAGCGATGTCACGGGGATCAATGTCGACCTCGTGCCCGGGCGACGCATCGTGCAGGCCTGGCGCCATCGCCGATTCCCGGAGGGCATTTTTTCAATGGCCGCTGTCACGCTGACGGCAACGCCTGATGGCGGCACCGAGTTGGTGCTCGTGCATCGCGGCGTGCCGAAAGACTTGATTCCTGAGACCGAAGAGGCCTGGCGCGATCAGTACTGGTCCAAGATCAAGGCCTATCTCGATCGTCCGGCCCGTGAAGTGCCGCAAAGGTGAAGCCAACATGCTGCTTCATGTCTGCGCCATGCGCGACGATGTCTCGCGCATCACTCCGAATGATCGAATCGTGATCATCAGTGATGTCTGCAATCGATGACCATCGAGAGCTAGTTTCGATCAGGCCTGCGCTCCGCTGACGGCGCGCCCTGAGCTTCCCCCTCCAATTACGTGTGGAGCATTCGCGCGTATGAGTGGTGCGGCGTTGAGTCGATCGGACCATTCGGATGCCCCCGCGCATTCGCTGGTGGCGATCATGCCGCGACGAGCGCGGCGGTTCTGACTTCGCCGATAACGTCTTAGGACTTGCAGAGAAGCCTCGAAGAGCGGTAAAGACGAGTCATTCGAAAGGAGAGACTCGATGAAAAGAGCCACGTTCCTCGTGATCGCTGTCGCTTTCGCTGCCTCTCAACTGTTTGCCGCGGATGCCCCTCCGGGACCGAACCCGAAGCTGAAAGAGCTGAAGTATTTCTCCGGTAGCTGGAGCTGCAAAGGGACCGGATTCGCGTTCATGGGAACGCCGGAGCACAAGACCGCCGCGAACGTCGAGGCGGCGTGGACTCTGGACGGCTACTGGCTGTCGCTCCGCTACCACGAGACCAAGACTTCGATCAATGCGCATCCGGTCGACGTCAGGGTTTTCTGGGGATGGGACGAGCAACAAAAGAAGTTCGCCTCCGGATCAGTCGACAACTTCGGCTCTTACGCCATCCAGAGCTCGACGGGGTGGGATGGCGACAAGCTGACGTTCGAAGGCGACATGCACACGAGCGGCGGCACGGTGAAGACGCGCGACGTCTTCACGAAAGCGAGCGCCACGAAAGTCCATCACATGGCTGAAGCGGAGATGGACGGGAAGTGGATGAAGATGGACGAAGAGGACTGCACCAAGAAGTAGGCCTCGTCTCGCGCGCTGCGTGCACAGGAAAAACGTTCACGTGGACATCTCCGTCGTTTCGGTGGGGCGTGCAACACCGTCGTCGTTCGCCTAGCGAGAATAACCCCTTAAGGAGCCCCTGAGCTCGCTTCGCCCGGGTGTAGACTCGACTCTCTTCACCCGGAGGTGTTTGAAAATGCGTGCTCTCCCTGTCGTTGCGGCTGGGTTGTTCGTCGTGTGTGCTGCGTTCGCCCAACCCGTCGTCGTCGGCAGGATCCCTCCCGAGCTGGCGGGCACGTTTCCCGGCGCCGGCCCTCAGACCTTCATCGATCTCGGCCATCCCGCCAATCGCGACGGGAATCTCACCACGGCGTCGTTGCTGTGGAGCGCCAACATTCCCGTGCCGGCGAGCTGCACCGCCGCCTTCAAGATCAAGATCGTTCGCAAGGCTACCGGTCTCTTTACCGTCATCGCGGAACGCGGGCCGTTTCCCGCGCAGGCAGGGTTCTCTTCGGTCACACTGACTCCGCCGATTCCAGTGCTTGCTGGCGATTTTCTGGCCGTCGTGCAACTCCAGGACACGGCCAATTGCGGCGGAGTCGGCGCCGGCAACGCCGGCGCACATGACATCATCCTGCGCTACTTCGGCGTCGACTTTCCGAGCGGGAGCTTCGCGGCGGGCGGCTTTGTGACCAGCAACGCTGCGCTGATGGCGAACGCCAGTTCCGAGCCCACGTTCGTTGCGGCGATGCTGCCGGTGGTCGGCTCCACGCCCGGCAGCGGCACCTTCTTTCGGACCGACCTCCAGGCAATCAACTCGAGCAGTCAGGCGATCAAAGGCAAGCTTGTGTTTCACCCCGCGGGAGTCGCCCCTTCGCCGAGCGATCCGTCGCTCGATTACAACTATGCGTCTTTCGCAGTCACGTCGATCCCGGATGTGGTCGCGTTCATGGGGCAGTCCGGTCTCGGATCACTCGACATCGTTCCCAGCAGCGGCGCTCCGCCGCGCCTCATCGCGCGGATCTACAGCGACAACGGCACGGCCGGAACCGCGGGGTTCACGATGGAATCGCTCGCTCCCGATCAAGCCATGCGGCGAAACGCCAGTTACCTGCTGATCGCTCCCAACGACCTGACCGCGTTTCGCATGAACGTCGGCGTACGCTCGCTGGACGATGGCGTCAGCATCACAATCATTCACGGTGCCGGGACGCTCGACCGCAGCTATGAAGCGAATCGTTTCGAGCAGGGCACCCTCGCCGCATTCCTCGGCGAACAACCTGTCGCGAACGGGATCTACCGCATCTTCGTGCAGAGCGGCAGCGCGTTCATCTACACGAGCACGACCGACAACCGCACGAGCGATACCTCGGTTCGATTCCTTACTCTCGGCCAGTGAATCGACGCGAACAGTGATCACTCTTCATGGGGCAGGACCAGAACCTTGCCGGGCGCGCCCGAGTCGAGCGCGCGAAATGCGTCGGCGACGCGCTTCAACGGTAGGCGAACGGCGACGTCGCTGACGAGCGGGCGAGTGGTTGCGAGTGCGAGCGCTTCGGCGATGAAAGAGCCGACATGTTCGGGTCGAACGATGCCTGCGCGAGGACCGTACTTCGTGACGAAGATCGATCCCGCTTCCATCAACCGGCTCAAGTCGACGTCCGGAAGCGCACCCGAGAGTTGTCCGTAGTTCACGAGATAGCCGCGCGGTGCGAGAAGACACAAGTTCGTCTCGTACGTTGCGGCGCCGATCGGATCGAACACGGCTGCAGCGCCGCGCCCGCTGGTGTAGCGCAGGACAGCGTCGACCACCTCATCGGTGGAGCGATCGACGACGTGATCTGCGCCCGCTGCGCGCGCGGCATTCGTGCGAGCGCCGCTGGCAATGCCGATGACCGAGACACCGCGCGCGGCCAGGAATGCGACGAGCAGTCGCCCGACCGCGCCTGCCGCGCCCCACACGACCGCACTTTCTCCCGCGGCGATCGGACAGTGGCGAATCAGGCCCGCAGCCGTGACTCCCGCGTGCGCTAGCGTGGCGCCGCCCTCGAAGCTGAGCGCTTCCGGCAACGCCGCCAGCATCTGCACCGGCGCGATGACATACGTCGCACACGATCCGAAGACACCGGTCCAGCACACTCGTGTGTCTGTCCGCATGGCAACGCCGGGGCCCGCAGCGACGACGGTGCCGGCGCCTTCCACGCCGACGTCGAACGGAAATTCGAAACGAATCGAATAGCTGCCTGATCGCGCCAGGCTGTCGACATGATTGAGGCCGGCGGCTTCGACGCGAACGAGCGCCTCGCCCATCTTCAGCTGAGGAAGGTCCTCGACGCCGACGGCGAGCACCTCCGGCCCGCCGGCGCGAGTCGCGCGCGCAACGGAACGCTGCGTGGGAACACCGGCACTCGACATGGACACAATGTAAGCATTTGCTTATATTCTGTCAGCTTGCATTTCCAGACGATGCGCGGCCGATGAGAAAACGAAGACTTTCGCCAAGAAAAACGCCGCGGCAGGAGCGATCGCGCGCGACCGTCGAGGCGTTGCTCGAGGCGACGGCTGACATTCTGATTCGCGAGGGGTACGCGAAACTCACGACGAATCGAATCGCCGCGCGCGCCGGCGTCAACATCGCCTCGCTTTACCAATACTTTCCGGGGAAAGAAGCGATCGTCGCCGAGCTGCGCCGACGGCATGGCGCCGAGGTGCGGACGGAGCTGCGCCAAGTGCTTGCGATGCGCGCGGAGGGAAACCTCGAGTCGACGATCCGCAAGCTCGTCTCGGTAGGCGTTGCGGGACACGCGCACGCGCCTCGACTGCATCGAGTCTTCACCGAGGAGCTTCCTGCGCTGGGCTATCGAGAGGTCGTCGCGATCGACGCGCCGATCTTCGAGGCGATGCGACGGTTCCTCCGCGAGGCGGACGTCGGAGACGTCGAGTTGGCGTTATGGATGATCTCCACGGCGTCCGGCGCCGTCCTGCATCGCGCCGCCGTCGACCGTCCGGAGGACCTGTCGAATGGCGTGATCGCAGAGGAGCTCATCACGCTCCTCTGCCGCTATCTCAGGAGGCGGCGCCGGCCGCGGCGCAGAACACCGGCAGCTCTCTGAGTCCGCGTAACGCGAGGCTCTTCCGCCATCGCAATGCTTCTGGCGCGACCGCCAATTGCAGATCGGGGAAACGGCGGAACAGTGAGACGAGCGCGATCTCGCCTTCCATTCGGGCCAGCGGTGCGCCGAGGCAGAAGTGTCCGCCGGCGCCGAAGGCGAGATGCTTGTTCGGCTTGCGATCGATGATGAAGTCGTCTGCATTGGCGAATTGCGCTTCGTCATGATTCGCCGATCCGAGGCAGACGGCGACGAGATCGCCGCGAGGCATCGAGACGGATCCGATTCGAACGTCCTCCTTGAGACATCGCGGCGTGGCGAATTCGGCGGGGCTGGTGATCCTCAGGATTTCGTCGACGGCCGACGGCGCGAGCTCGGGATGATCCATGAGCTGCTGCCGCTCCTTCGGATGCTGAATCAGCGTGAGCACGCCGCTCGCGATCAGGTGCACCGTCGTTTCGTAGCCGGCGATCAGAAGAAGAATCACCATCGAGATGACCTCCTCTTCGGTGAGTTTGTCTCCCGACTCTTCCGCGTCGACGAGCGCCGTGAGTAGGTCGTCCTTCGGGCTCGCTCTCCGAAGCGCGATCAGGTCGCGCACGTACCGGATCAGACTTTTAACCGCGGGAATCGCCCGAAGGAAGTCCAGCAGCGAGCCGGAAGTCGCGGTCGTTGCCGCTTTGCGAACCCACGGTCCGAAACGGCGGCGATCTTCGATGGGGACGCCGAGCATGTCGGCGATGATCGTCATCGGAAGAGGAAGCGCGAATGCTTCGATCAGGTCGACTGCGCCGTGGCGATCGACCTCATCGAGCAGCCGGTCGCACTGCGTCTGAATTCGCGCGCGCAAGCGCTCGACAAGCGTCGGTGTGAAGGCTTTCTGTACGAGCGCGCGCAGTCGGGTGTGATCGGGCGGATCGAGCGTCAGAAGATTGCGGTACACGCTGCGAATCGAGCGCGGCATCCAGGGAAACTTGTCGAGATAGTTCTTCGTGAATCGGTCGTCCCTGAGAATGCGCGAGACGTCGTCGTACCGCGTGACGATCCACAGTCCGGGAAGCCAGAACGCGACCTTCGTGTAATAGATCGGCGCTTCCGCCCGAAGGCGCGCGTAGATGGGATAAGGATTCGCTTTGAAGCTCGGACTGTCGAGTCGCGGCGCGTCGATCCGAGCCATCGACTTCGATCATAGCCGCGGATGCGCGCGAAAGAACGTCCACATCTCTTGCGTCGCGTCGACCGTTCCGCTGTCGCGACCGACGAACCACACCGGCAGCGCCGCTCCGCCCGGCCAGACATGACCTCCGTCGTGCAACGTGTAGAAGACCACTGACGCATCATCGTTGCACCGCGTGTATTCGCGACGCGTGACGTCCGCAGCGGGCTTCGAGACGACTGCGTCCGGCGCACAGCCGTTTCTTCGCGCCCAACTGGCGACGAACTTCGGCAGCGAGAGAAACGGAACCGAAGCGAGCCACGAGTCGCCGCCGTTGTAGGGCGCCATCGGATCGGCCGTTCCGTGAAACGCGATCATCGGAACCGCTCGCCGGTCCGTGCACCATGTCCACGACAGCATCTGCGCGGAGGAAACGAGTCCGACTGCGGCGATTCGATCGGACATGGTGCACGAAAGCACGAAGCTCATTCCGCCGCCGTTCGATAGACCGTTCACGTAGATCCGCTGGCGATCGATGTTGTAGTCGCGCTCGATCTTGTCGATCAGATCGGAGATGAAGCGAACGTCGCGCGCCGCGCTGATTCCGTTGCCGGTGTGCCAAATGCGCGGCCCGACGCCTGCGACGCCGGCGGGATAAACGACGATGAAGCCTTCGCGATCGGCCACACGATTCCAGCCGCTGAGCTCCATCTGGATGACCGGCCATCCGCCGGCTCCATGAAGACTGATGACCAGCGGCACACGTTTCGACGCGTCGTAGCTGCGCGGCACGTGAAGCAAGTACTCGCGTTTCTCGCCCGACGAGACGATGACGCCGTTGCTGCGATTGTGCATTCGCACCGAGACGGCGTCGGCGACGGCGATGATCGCAGGCAGCGCGATGAAGGCGAGGATCGCGGCCTTGATCTTCATCGGTGGCGATTCCATTCCAGTGCAAGCGGCGCCGCTGCGAGTCGCACGAGCGGAACCTGCAGGATGGCGACGAAGATGAGGAAGTAGTGACGCAAGATGATGTCGGGGAAAATCGCCGCCATTCCCGCCGAGAGCGCGAGCACCGCGAAGCACCAGCATGCAGCGCCGATGAGGAGCGCGCGCTCGCTGAGAACGCGCTTGTCGAACAATCGGCTCACGATCCAGAGAGCGAGCAGCGTCTTGACGCAGACCATCGCCCCCGCGATCCACGGAATCGAATTCCACAACGCAGCCACGGCCCGTTTGCTGTGGCTGATCCAAAGCAGCGAAGGAAAAGCGATCGCGATCAGCGAGAGCGTCGCGAACAGACTCGCCTTCGACAGCCACGCGCGTCCGCTCATCTCGATGGCGAGACTCTGCACGAGCAATTTCCACGTCGATCCGATCAGAAACGTGATGGCGAGAATGATCGCGATCGCAGCGCGCGGAGCTCCAATTGCATCCGAAAGCCAATGCACGTCGTCGAGGATCACGGACGCGGTGCCGGACAGTCTCAATGCGAGCGCAGTCGTCACGATCACGAGCAGCCAGGTCAGGAGCGCGCTCCACAGCGTCGCCTTCAGCTTCGCCGTGATCAGCGAGATGTCCGTCATCGGACGGGCGTGAGTGAACGTGCTCGATTTTCCGACGGTCGCGGCGACGAATGCCGCGATCACCGAAGGCGTGAAGAGAATCATCATGAAGACTTCGATGACGATGCCGCGCGTGTCGTGAAAAGCGAACAGCATCGCCAGCTCGAACGGCAGCAGCATCGCCACGAGAATCGGAAGCGATCGCCCGTGCCGGCGCCACTCGAACCATACTTGCGCGCTCATCGCCGACGCGAACGCGCGGCGCTGCCGAGGGGAGTGTGAGCCGACCGCGCGCTGCCAGTTCGGAATGTCTCCGCATCGCGCACGCCGAATGGCGGCGCGCGCGACCAGATACGCGAGTGGCACATGCGGCGCGAGAATCGCGAGCATCGCCGGCTCGCTCGCTTTGAGGTAAAGCGCCGCAAGAATGATCGCGTCGATCGACGAGAGCCAGAGAACGGTGATGACCACGCGCAGCCCGCGCAGCGGATACGACATCCACGTCAGCGCCTGCGTCCATGCCAGGAGCGACGCGGCGAGGAGCGCAGGCCAGATCGCGGGAACGCGCGCACCGGCCGGCCAGACGGCGAAGACTCGCGTCACGAACCAGAGTCCTGCCACGGCGACGCAGCCGTAAAGCATCGGCAGGCCGGCGAGCGCATCGCTGCTGAGCGGCAGCGTGAAGAGTCGCTGCGGATAAATCGACTCGCGCGCCGCGATGTCGCCGTCGAGCCCGAAGGTGAACACGGCGAGGAAATAGATGAACGTCGCGGTCGTCGGAACGATCACCGAAAACGCAAAGCTCTCGTCATTACGAAATGCGAATCGCTGTCCGCCCAACACCGCGAACTTGATCGCTGCGAGCGCGACGACATACGCACCGAGGGCAATGAGTCCCCAGCGATGCCGGCGATGGAACTGCCACGCCACTGCGGCAGCCGGCGAGCGCGCGTTCATGCTTCTCCGGCGTGCGCGACGAAGATCTCGTCGAGCGATGCGTCGCCGTGCGACTCTTTTATCGATCGCAGCGGCGCGCTCAGCTTGATCTTGCCGTGACTGATCATCGTGACGTGATCCGCAACCTGCTCGACTTCATCCAACAGGTGAGACGAGAACAACACCGTGCGCCCTTCGTCCGCGACCGTGCGAATCACGGCGCCGACGATGTCGCGCCGAACGATCGGATCGAGGCCCGACGACGGCTCATCGAGCACGAGCAACTCCGGCCGATAGGCCAGCGCGATCAGAAGTCCGGCGCGCGCCTTCTGTCCCTTCGACAGATTCTTGATCTTCGCGTACGGATCGAGCGCGAAGGCGCGTCGCAATTCGTCGGCGTACGCGTCGTCCCATCGCGGAAAGAACGCGCGCGTGTAGCGAATGAGCTCATCGACGCGCATCCATCCCGGCAAATCGTTCTCTTCGGAGAGATACCCGATGCGCGACAGCACTCCGACCGGATCCGCAACTGGATCGAGCTCGAAGACGCGCACCGTTCCGCTTTCCGCGCGCAGGAGGCCGAGGATGTGTTTGATGAGGGTGGTTTTGCCGGCGCCGTTCGCGCCGACGAGACCGTGAACGCCGCCGCGTGCCACGTCGAGCGTGACGGAGTCGAGCGCAGTTTTCGCTCCGAAGTGCCGCGTCAACTCCGATACGGCGATCGCTGGATCGCTGCTTCCCATCATCGAGCTCGGTGCTCGATATGATGGCACTGATTCATGACGCCGATCGGCCGCGTTTGCGAGCTCACGAAATATCCGGTCAAATCAATGGCTGGATCTCCGCTTCAATCAGCGCACCTCGGACTGCACGGCGTTGAAGGCGATCGGCGATTTGCATTCCGGCGTGTCGGCGACAGCAGCGGATTTCCATTTCTTACAGCGAGCCGCTTTCCCCAGCTTCTGACGTATCACCCTGTCGGTGAGCCTTTGCCCGATCACGTCCGAACGCCGTCCGGGTCGCAATTCGAGCTGCGCAGCGAGGAGCTGCGAAACGAGATTGCGCATCGCTCCGGCCACAATGTCGAGCTGATGATGTTCAAACACGGCATCTTCGACGACGGAATGGTGTCGCTGATCAGTGCGTCGACGATCGACGCGATCGGCCGCGAAGCCGCAGTGGACATCGATCGCCGTCGAATGCGCGCGAACGTGGTGCTCGAGACCGAGAACACCAAGGTGTTTGTCGAAGACGACTGGGTCGGCGCAACGCTGATCATCGGCGATGCCGCGTTGAGCATCACTGCGCGTGACGAGCGTTGCGTGATGGTGAACTTCGATCCCGATACCGCACAGCAGGACGCGCGCATCATGAAGACGATCGTTCGGATGAACGACAACTACGCAGGCGTGTACGGCACTGTCGTGCGTGCCGGCACGATTCACGTCGGGCAGACCGTTCATCTCGTACGGCAGGTATAGTGACCGTCATGAAAGCCCTGCAGGTCGCCCTCTTCATTGTTGCGCTCAGCGTGTCCGCCCAGGAGCGTGCATACGATCCGGAGCTCGCGAAAAAACTCGGCGCCGACGAGCGCGGCATGAAGATGTACGTCTTATGCATCCTCAAGACGGGCCCGAACGATGCCGCGATCAAAGGTGAAGAGCGCGACAAGATCTTCGCCGGCCATTTCGCGAACATCGGACGCCTCGCCGATGAAGGAAAGCTCGCTGTCGCCGGTCCGTTCGGCAAGAACGACAAAGGCTTCCGCGGTCTCTACATCTTCAATGTCCCGACGATCGAAGAAGCTGAGAAGTTGGTATTGCTCGATCCGGCCGTGAAAGCAGGCGTCTTCGTTCCCGACCTAACGCCGTGGTATGGATCCGCAGCAATGATGGTCGTGAACGACGCGCACAAGAAGATCGCGAAGCCGAAGAGCTAGTTCGCGGATGATGGACAATCGTCCCGCGAGATCCTTTGAGACCTATTCGGGAAGAACGATCGAGGACCAGGGCAGCTTGCGAACGGCGAGGACCTGAGCGTCGATGTCCGCTTGCGATGCGGTGGTGCCGAGCACGCGCTGCACGTAGGAAACCTCTGTCGATACGAGACGCTGCGACAGTAAACGCAACGCCGCCTTTCCTACGTTGCTTTCCGAGACCGTGATCTTTGGCTCACGCTTTGTTGTCATCTTCAAGGTTTTCAAGCAGTTCTCCCGTTAGGGCTCGCGGAGGTCCACCCTGCAGTTCGCGAACACTTTGAGTCGCTAAGATGATCGTCTTCCGCCGCTGGCTTAGCCCGAGATGCGAAAGTTTGGTGTGAGCGGAAAGAAGGTTGGCGCGGGTCCGCTTCGTCATCTGTAACCGATGAATGGGCAGACAAATTCTCCGCGCTACCCTCGGTACGCCTCCTCGAGCTTCGCCAGGTCGAACTTCTTCAGCTGCAAGAACGCTTTCGTCACGCGCGCGATCCTCTTCTCGTCGCCGCTGGCGAGCATCCTGTTCATCGCCGTCGGGGTCACTTGCCATGAGAGACCGTAGCGGTCTTTCAGCCAGCCGCATTGCTCGGCCCTCGGGTCGGCCGACAATTTTTCCCAGTAATCGTCGATCTCCTGCTGCGTCTCGCAATTCACAATGAACGAGATTGCTTCATTGAACGTGAATCCGTTTGGACTTGGGCTATCCATTGCGGCGAAGCGCTGGCCCTCGAGCGCGAAGTCGGCGAAGTTGATGCCGTTGTCGTCGCGCCGTGCGATCGTACCGATCTCCGAATTCTCGAAAACCGACATGTAGAAGCGGATCGCCTCTTCCGCTTTCCCGCTTTGCTGGTCGGTGAACATGATCACCGGCGTGATCTTCTGATGCATGTCGCGCGGGTTGCCGTAGATCAACTGCCATGAGAGCCCGAAGCGATCCTGCGTCCACCCGTAACGCTTGGCGAATGGATACTCGCCGATCTCCATCAGCGTCTGCCCGCCCTTCGACAGCTCGCCCCACAGCGCGTCGACTTCGTCCTTCGTCGCGCAGCTCACGAGGAACGAGACCGACGGATTGAACTTGAAGTACGGTCCCGCCGAGATGAGCGCGAATTCCTGTCCGGCCAGCTCGATCGAGACGAGGTCGACGGATCCCGACGGCGTGTCGTGCAGCGTCGTGGCGTTCTTGATGCGTGAATGGTCGAACAGCGACGTGTACAGCGCGGCCGCCTCTTTCGCTTCCTTGTCGTACCAGAGATGCGGTGTGATCCTTTGCATGTCTCCTCCGTTCATCTGAATAGACTCCGCGTCGCGCGAAAAATCATCGGTACAGTTAAGATTCGCCGACCTTGATCACCGAATACCAGCTCAAGCAGGCGATCGTACGCGTGGCGCGACGGCTCGACGAGAAGGGAATTCTCACCTCGACCGACGGCAATCTCTCCGCGCTGATGGCGGACGGCGGCACGCTCATCACTCCGAGCGGATCATGCAAAGGCCAGCTCGAGCCGGAGAAGATCGTGCGGCTCTTCCGCGACGGTTCGCCGCGCGCGGGCAAGCCGTCGTCGGAGATCGCGCTCCATCGCATGATCTACGCGAGGCGCCCCGACGTACGCGCGGTCGTACACGCGCATCCGCCGTACGCGACGGCATACGCGGTCGCCGGCATGGCGCTCGATCAGCCCATTCTCTCCGAGGCGATTCTGACGCTCGGACGCGTGCCGGTGGCGTCGTATGCGATGCCGACCGCGGAGGAGCTGGCCCGCAGCGTCGAGCCGCTCGTCGAGCATCACGATGCGGTGCTGCTGCGTTTTCACGGCGCGATCTGCTTCGCGCGCGACATCGAGCAGGCCGGCTATCTGATGGAGACGCTCGAGCACGTCGCCCGTATCGACTTCATCCGCCGCGCCCTCGGCTCCAACGAGCTGATTCCGCCGCACGAAGTCGCGCGCCTCGAAGAACTGCGCGCCGCGATGCGCGCGCGATGACGTCTCAAGCGCGATGGAGATCGCACCACGCGTCGAGCTCCCTGCAGATTTTGCGCGTGAGTGTCGGCGTCGGAAGCAGTGTCTGCAGATCGGGAATGATCTCCGCGAAATACGCGGCGATGTGTTGAAAGATCGCCTGCGTCAACCACTGACAAGTGACACCGAGCGCGGGCGGCTGCAGTCCCTCTTCGAATCCGTTGTCGAATGTGACGCGCGGCAGATTCGCGTATTCGTTTCCGTTCAGCGCCGGCGTCAGCTCCTTGTCCACGAGGATGCCGATGCACGTCAGCGGCTGTCCGTTGTTGATCGGCGGATACAGTGACGGCAGCACCGAGAGGTTCGTCCATCCGTTTGGAACCGCATCCCAAGCGTTCACGATGTTCTGATTCCAGACGTTGAAGCCGCTGCTGCCGACGGCCGGAAAGGTCTTCGCGAAAAGCGCCGCGAACGCGGCATTGCCCGGCGACGGACCGGCGGACGGATAGACGTAGACGTTCTCGAAGTTCGACGTAGTGAGCTTGCTGTTGAACACGAGATCGAGCGCGTACGACGGCGCGAGCGCGCCGCCGAGGCTGTGGCCGGCGAAGATGAGATTCGCGCCCGTCGGCGCGAGCGCGTTGAGATATTCAACGAGGGTTTGGCCGGACGAATCGGTCATCGCTTCGAGGACGCCGATGCCATCCGACGTTCCTTGCGCAATCCACGAGCCCGAAGTCGAATCGAACGTCACCGTCTGGCCGACGTCGAGATCCTCGGTGCCGCGATCGAACGCGGAGTTCGGATTCGTGCCGGCGATCGCCACGACGATGTCATTCGTGTCGCTGTTCTGCGCGGCCATCATGACGTTGTCCGCAACGTTCGAATTCTGCGACGCGTCCTGCCAAACGACCGGCCCCCAGACGAGTGACCACTTGCCGATCGCGTCGGTGAACGCCGTCTGTCCGAGCGCCGACGTGACGTTGTTCATCAACCACGTCGCGATCGCCGACGCCTGGCCCGTTTGTCCCGCGGCGTTGTTCGAAAGAACGGAGATGACGAATGCTTGCTGCTGTTCTGTGTACGTCGCCATGACGTAGGAGTGATCGAGCGGGACAAATCCCTACCCGAGTGTTCGTCACGGCTTCGGCAGCGGTACCTCGAGCATGCCGAATTCATTCGCCGGCCATACGGTCAGCGGCAGAGTCTTGTCTCCGTAGCGATAGGTCGTCTCGCCGTCGGAGATCAGCTCGACATAACCTCTCTTATCGACGGTGTAGGTCACAGAGCCCAATTCGAATTTCTGACCTTCGACGCCGATGAATTTGAAACCCACAACGCGCACGGAGCAGATCTGTGCGATCGGCTTACCCGGCGCGTCATTATGGTGATGAAACCCAATGACCATCCACAGAGTGAGAGTCGCGATCATGTTGCCTCCACTCTTATTTGCCGATGAGCGGGAGGCACTTTGCCGCAAGATTTAATTTTGTGACGCGCGCAGGAAGGCGTCTTCAATCCACGGAATGCGCGTAGCGCGCTGTATTGTGAGCAGCGCGACAGAAGCATTGTGATCGTTAAGGACGGCCGCAGCGATGCTGCGTCCCCACATCGCAATGACGTCTTCGCTCGGATATCCGCTGTCGCCGCGCCGCACAATGCGGCGCTCCTGTGCGTCGCATTCGACGACACGCTCTCCGATTCGCGCGATCTGTTCGCCGACAGAGCCATTTGCCACGACGACGAGCGTGCAGCTCATTGTCCATTCTCTCCGATCATTCGCAGGACGGTGCGAATCAATTCGGAGCGATGCACGGTCTCCTGGGCCGGCGCCGCCAGCCACTCATCGCGGTGCTTCATTGCCGTCGCGCGCCGTTTTCCTTCGGCGAGATTCTTAACAATGACCGTCTTGTGCGCATTTTCATCGGCACCGTACAAGACCGCGATCGGAATCGCGCAGCGATCGGCATATTTCAACTGCTTGCCGAGAGAGGCCTCTTCGCCGAGGTAGAGCAGGGCGGCGATGCCGGCACGGCGCAGCTCCCAGGTCATGTCGATGTAGTCGTCCATCAGTGCCTGATCCATGCAGGTGATGAGGACATAGGCCGTCGCCGGCCGCGTTTTGATCCTGCGCAGGTGCGTCAGGGCGGCGAGCAGGCGATCGACGCCGATGGACGCGCCGGTCGCGGGGAGTTTCTCGTCGCTGTAACGCTGCGTGAGATTGTCGTAACGGCCGCCGCTGAAGACGGAGCCGAATTGCGGCGCGTCGGGCAAATAGGCTTCGTAGATCGGGCCGGTGTAATAGGCCAGGCCGCGCGCGATCGATAAATCGATCACTACACGATCGTCGTGATAGCCGAGCCTGTGAAGCTGATGCGAGACTCGCGCGAGCACGTCGATCCGCGCATCGGCTCCTTCGATGTGCGAGAAGAGATCGTGCAGCGCGGAGATGAGATCCTCCCGGCGATCCGATTGAACGTTGAGAAACATCTCCACGCGTTCCACCTGATCGATCGTGAGTCTGATCCCTTGAATGAGCGCCCCCGATTCATCGCGGTAGCCCTCCATGAGCTCTTTGCGAACGTTGTCGATGCCGACGCGATCGATCTTGTCGAGCGCGCGGAATACGGCCGGGCCGCGATCGCGCGAAATACCGGCGAACGGCAGAAGGAGATCGAGCACGCCGCGGCTCGACATCCGAACCACATAGCGCAGCTCGGGATCGAGCGCTTCCAGCGTGTCGCACATCGCGGCGATCACCTCCGTGTCGGCTACCTCCGATGGAACGCCGACCGAGTCGAGATCGAATTGCGTGAATTCGCGAAAGCGTCCCGGCCCCGGCTTGTCGGCGCGATAGACCGGCGATACTTGATAGCGCCGGAAGGGCCGCGGCAGTTCGGGGTGCTGACACAACACGCGCGCCAGCGGAACGGTGAGGTCATAGCGCAAGCTGAGGTGTTCGTCCTCGTCCGGCACAATGACGTGAAACGCAGACTTTTCCGCTTCCGGACCAGCGCTCCCATACAAAACCTCGGAACGCTCGATCGCCGGCGTGTTCAATGGAAGAAATCCATAGAGCTCGTACACGCGGCGAATCGTCTCGATCATCTCATTGCGCGCCAGCATCTCGGCCGGCAGGATGTCGACGGTGCCATAGGCGTTCTGCGGTGTGACGAGTGCAGTGTGTTCGGCGGTGTGCATGTTCGGCTTTCCGGAAGCTTTGGTACCGCGACAGGGACTCGAACCCTGATCATCTGGTCCACAGTCAGACGTTCTAACCTTTGAACTATCGCGGCCCGTTGCTCATGTACTCTCTATGCCCGTCGCATTGCGGCGATTTGCCATTGGCCGGGAAAATTCTTACGGCGCGGGCTCCCAGCGCGTGTACTGGCCGGTCTGTTCGTCTTTCGTGGCGAGATACCGGATGCTGTGGTCGTGACGATCCATCGCATGACAGATCGTGATCGAGCCGCCGGTGGCGAGCCGGAAATGCAACTGACGGTAGATGCAGACGTCGTCCCACTCCTCGCTGACGCCGAAGGTGCCGGGAATGTCGGCAATCGCGCCATACCGTTTCGCGGCGTAAGCGCGCATGTCGGCGATGGCGGTCAAGTCGTCGGCATTGTAGAGACGGTGTTCGTGCGAGTGTGCAATGACCGGCGTTTGCGGTTTGTGGTCCGCGGCAATCGCGGACGCGGCGAGTCCGATGGTGAAGATCAAGAAGATGTTCTGTACGCGGCGCATCACTGTTTTTTCCTCCTTGCGGACGTTGGTGTCCGCTCAGTGATGTATGCCCGTCGGAGACGACGATCTTGCCGCGAAGGGGCTACTCGTCTACTTCAGGAGTCCCCTTTTTCGGATAGAGACCGGTGCGCGATCGGTTGAGCGCTCTTGCGAGATCTCCCGGGCGAGGATGTCGAGCCGTCGCCTTGCGGCGAACGTACTTGCGAAGTGCGTCGATGTTCTTGTCGAGATCAAAATCAGGCGGCTCGTAATCCGCCGGACAAACGAAGGGTTTGTCCATCTCGGCCAACTCCTTCTCGACGACCTTTGCCAGCTCGTGAATTCGTCCCACCTCGACGGCCGGCTTCAGGATCTTGAACTCCTCGAACGTGTGGAGGGCCTGAGCGATTTGTCCTTTCAGCCTCTCGACGCGTGTGCGCGTGAGCAGCATGTTCGCTCGCGTGCGGACGTCCGGATCCTTCTTTGGATCCAACGCCTTCTCGATCTCCGTCAACGTTCGGTCGAGCAGTCGTTCTTTGGCAACCGGATTCGTGGCCGCGACAGCGCCGTCATAGAGCGCGAGCACCAGCACCGTCTGCGCGCGGCGCTTGATCCGTTTGATCTCCGATGCTTCGACGGCTTTATCGGCAAACTTGATCGCTTCGTCGTGTTTGCTCGATCGCCTCGCAACGCGTGACAGTCCGATGTTGCCTTCAGCGATCCACTTGCCTGTCGCCGGCGGTTGAACGATCGTTTCCAGCATCTCTCGCGCCTTCTCGAGCTTCTGCTTCTGCATCATGACCAGAGCCAGCTCGAGGCGGGCGCGATAGCCGATTTCTCCGGGATGATCCCGGAACTTCTGTTCGCACTTTTCGATCCGCCCTTGCGCGCGCTCGAGCAGCTCGGGGTCCTGATTTTCGCCGGCCATGCTCCGCTCGATCGAGCCGAGAAGGAGCCGCGCGTAGTGAGAAAGCTCGGTATCGGCGCCGATATTCAGAAGGAGACGGCCGGCGATGACTTGCGTGTGCGCCTCTTCCAGACGGCCTTGCTCGCGGAGCGACTGGCCCAGACCGAGTGCCAGCGTCTTCGCGACGCTGTACTGCGCAGCTTCCTCTTCTCCAACCGACGATTTCGGCGCTACCTCGTCGTCGTCGGTGCCGTGAACGACGTCGAGATGATGCGAGGCGCTCATCAGCGACTGGCGATACATCGCGATGGACTTCGCTTCGTCGCAATCGTGAAAGGCGAGCTTCCCGGCACCGTAATACAACTGCGTCAGGAGCGCGGAAGACCTTGGCGCAAGCCGGTTCGCCAGCCGTAGCGCGAGGTCCAGCAGCTCGCGGCTCTTGGCGATACTGCCGTGGCGAGAGCGATACTCCCACACCGATCGCTGCCACAAGTAGTAAAGCTGCTGCCGCACGAAACGCTGGCGCAGCCGATCGTACTCGCTGAAGTCGAAGCTGTCGTTATTGAGGTCGATGTCTCGCAGATCCGCGATCAATCGTTCGTCGGGATCGTAAACATCGAGAGCTTTCTTTTGCTCGTCGTACTTGCCCTTGTATTCGGCGGCTTCGGCGAGCAGCGTGGCGAGACGTAGCTGCGCAAAGTCAGACGCATCGGGCTCCGCGCGGAACGTCGCTTCGACTTGAGAGCCGCGCAGCAGATCGAGGATCGCGAGCGCGGCGTCGTAGTCGCCCACACGAATGCGGCGAAGCGCGTCCGCTAGCTTCTCTTCGAGAACGTCTACAGAAATGTTCACCGAACTCGACAACTCATGTCCGAAAAATCGACATCGTTCGGGGCCAAACGAGTGCCTTTACTGTGCTCGCGACAACGATAAGGGACGCTGAAGTCGCAGCATTCTGCCGGAAGTGCAGAGAAACGGCAACCGCGTTCCAGCGGATTCAATCGAGGGAGGGCCACACCATGGAAAAGGTGTTCTCGGATTGGCCGAAGTTATCGCTTCAGTTGCTGCTGTTCGCCGCCGCGTATGCGCGAACGAAAAATCCGAAGGGTCACAGGACTCCGGAAGAATACGTTCGCCTCGCTGCTGCCGACGTCAAGGCAGGCCTGTACGGCTACGACCTCGGAGAGGAGTCGCCGTTCTCGTTCCTAGCTCGCGTCATCGCCAACCGCATCAATGAAGACGCCCGTGGCTCGGCCGCGTAGCGAAAAAATTTTCGAGATGGGTAGCAAGAAACAGCCCGCTGCCTGGCATACCCGTTCGTACACCGGCTGAATTTCCGAACGCCGCCGGAAGGAGGAGAAAGTGGCTCGAAGCGACTTCGCCGAGATCTTTCAACGGATGCATCCGGAAGAACAGGCCGCCCTCCTCGAGAAGCTCATGACCATCGCGGCGCGCATTCTTCGAAGGCACGGTCCGATCGCGCGCAACTACGCGCGAGAAGCCGAAGACTACGCGAACGACGCGATCATCAAGGCCGTTGGCGGCGACCGGATCTGGCCGGACAACCTGCCGATGATGCAGTATCTCGGCGGGATTGTTTCGTCGGAGATCAGTCACGACGGCAAACGGCCCGAGCACACATTGCGCGCGGCGAACGGCGCCAACGGCGACGGCGATGAGCACGACGATGATCGCGGCGGCACGATCGACAACGTCGCCTCATTGGAGAATGTCGAGGCGACCGCGATCACGAACGTCGACTACGGCCGCTTTCGAAGTGCTTGTCCGGCCGAGCTTCGCGAATTCTGGGACAGAAAATTTCTCAGCGAGGGCTCTACCGCTGAGTCGCTTGCGCTCGAGTTGAAGATACCGGTGCAACGCCTGCACAACCTCGAACGCAAGCTAGCCAGGAGAAGAGCCCGATTACTTCCCCGGTAGTCCAACCCCATCAGAATGTTTGGAGGATATGATGAACGACACGATGAAGAAGCCCTCTCGCACGAAACGCAACCTGCGCGTTGTAAAGCCGGAGACTTCAGTGCACGCTCATCTCGCGAACTCCGACCTCCAGCAGATGATCGACGACATCGAAGGAAAGTCCCGCAAAGAACTTCGGAGGGAGCTTCGCGACGAGCACAAGATCGATCCCGACGCTGCCGTGGAGCGAATCCAGTCGTCTGTCAACGACGCCATTCGTCTGCTCCGGAGGAAGCTTCACCGACCGGAAGAAAAAGTAGCGAAGGCGTCGAGCTGCTAGAGAGCGAGGCTCTGAAACGTCGACTTCGTTCAGAGCCTCTCATCCCTCCGCCATCACTGAATCGCGCTCGGATCCATCCACAGCACTTCCCAGTGATGATCGTCCAGATCGTAGAAGCTCCATCCGTACATGAAGCCGTGATCGATCGGATCTTTCGCGTGCTTGCCGCCGGCGTCGATGGCCTTGCGCACGATCTCGTCCACTTCCGCGCGACTGGTGCATGACAGCGCGAACATCGCCTCGGTCGTCTTGCTCGTGTCGGCCTGCTCGTGATTCGTGAACGTCTTGAAGAACGGCTCGGTGAGCAGCATGAAGTAGGCGTCTTCGCTGACGACCATGCATGCGGCCTTCTCATCGGTGAACTGCTTGTTGAAGGTGAAGCCGAGCGCGGAGAAGAAGTCCATCGACTTCTGCAGATCGCGGACGGCGACGTTGACGAAGAGCTTGCGGCTCACTGCGCACCTCCGATCGGAAGAAGCGCGCGCACGCGTTGGTCGCGGAGCCAGAGTCCGAGCCACAGCAGCGCGGCGACATATGTGGGGAAGAGAATGTGACTAAAGAGCGGATCGCCCATTCGCACGTGCGTGGCCACGGCGCCGCCGAGGTAGCCGGTGAAGATGATGGCGCCAAGAACGGATGTGCGCGGGAACAGATACAGCGCGATGGCGACGAGCTGAATGATGCCGAGCGGAAGGATCATGCCGGCCGGATAGCCGAGCTTCTTCGTTCCTTCGACGGCGATCGGTGACTGCATGACCTTCATCAGTGCATCCATCAAGAGAAAGAGAACGGCGATGCTGCTGAGCACGCGGGCGGTCCATTTTTGTTTTGTGGTGGTCATCGGAATGTCTCCTTTGAACGCATAGACACCCGGTCGACGAAAAAATCATCGGTCGATGACAGCGGCATGCCGAAAAGTGGGAAGAGTTTCTCGACGTCGAGGAACGCGTTCCATCCGCTGATGCGGCCGCCGGCGAGCTCGAGGACGATGATCGCCCACGCGTGATACGTGCCGCTTTCTTCGCCGGCGTGATAGTGGGCGAACGCCGGCGACGCCGACGCGCGCACCGGCACGAGCTTCGATCCGCGGCACACGCTGCCGGTGCCGAGGAGCCAGCCGCGGATGTCGTCGCGTCCTTGCAGCCAGAGCGTGTAGGGCGGCATCGACATCTGCACGTCTTCGCACAAGAGCGAGACGAGGCGATCGACGTCGTACTGCTGAAAGGCATCGACATACTGATCGACGACGCCGCGCTCTTCGTCGCTCAACTCGGATACGGGCGGAATGTTGCGGCCGGCCAGCGTCGCGCGCGCGCGTTGCAGCGCGCTGTTCACCGATGCCACGGAAGTCTCGAGACACTCCGCCACTTCCGCGGCGGACCATCCGAGGACTTCGGTCAGGAGAAGCGCGGCGCGCTGACGCGGCGGCAACTGTTGGAGTGCGGCGACGAAGGCGAGGCGAATGCTCTGGCGCAGCACCGCGGTCTCGTGCGGATCGCCGTCGGCGGGAATCGCGTACGCGTCGGGGATCGGCTCGAGCCAGTGCGTGCGATCGAGACTCTCGAGCGGCGAGTGGATCGTTCCCGCAGGGAGCTCTTCGATCGGACGAAAGCGCCGCGATGAATCGGAGACGGTATCGAGACAGACGTTCGTGGCGATGCGATGCAGCCACGTGCGCAGCGATGAGCGTCCTTCGAATCGATCGAGACTGCGCCAGGCGCGGACGATCGTCTCCTGCACGGCGTCTTCGGCGTCGGTTGCGGAGCCGAGCATGCGGTAGCAGTGGCCGATGAGCGAGGGGCGGTGAGCTTCGAGCTCGGCGACGTCGATGGTCATGTCGTTTTTTGATAGCACGCGTTCCTCCTCTTGACAATCGTTACTTTACCACTTAGTTTATTAACCGACTACGACATCATGGATCACCTCAGCCGCACCTTCGCCGCCCTCGCCGATCCGACGCGCCGCGCCATCCTGGCCCGCCTCGCCTCCGGCGAAGCGTCCGTCACCGAGCTCGCCGAACCGTTCGACATGACGATGCCGGCGATCTCCAAGCACCTCAAAGTCCTCGAGCGCGCCGGCCTCATCGCCCGCAGCCGCGACGCGCAATACCGCCCTTGCCACCTGTCCGGCGCGCCGCTCAAAGACATCGCCGACTGGGTCGGCCGCTACCGCCAATTCTTCGAAGAGAGCTTCGACCGGCTCGATGACTATCTTCGCGAACTACAGAAGAAGGAGAAGACCAATGTCCGCAAACACCCAAAGAAATGAGGAAGAGGAGGCCGGCCCAATGCGCGAGCTCGTGATCACGCGCGTGTTCGATGCACCGCGCCAGATCGTGTTCGACGCGTGGACCGATCCGCAGCAAATCGCGCGCTGGTGGGGACCGCATCACTTCACGAACGAGAACGTCGAGATCGAGCCGCGCGCCGGCGGAAAGTTCAACATCGACATGCGCGCTCCCGACGGCACGCTCTATCCGAATCGCGGCACCGTGCAGGAAGTCGTCGCGCCGGAGCGCTTCGTCTTCACCTCCGGCATGCCGCCGGCGTTCGAGGTGCTCAACACCATCACCTTCGCGGAGATCGGCGGCAAGACGAAAGTCACGTTGAATGCGCGCGTCCTCAATGCCACCGGCGATGCCGAGATGTATCTCGCCGGCATGGAGCAGGGATGGAGCGAAACGCTCGAGCGGCTCGCCGACGTCGTGGCCGGA